>ERZ842401.6224-NODE-6224-length-12824-cov-19.196100_pt1 | contig 12824 bp, 9 predicted proteins | sample MGYA00521270_ERZ842401 | MGnify/ENA primary metagenome ERZ842401 (study PRJEB31892, sample SAMEA3878208) | bioreactor metagenome | biome: Moose rumen | place: Sweden | collected 2011-10 | study: EMG produced TPA metagenomics assembly of the PRJEB12797 data set... | reverse complement strand
AAGCCCCGTTCACAAACACCGTGATTTCTTTTTCTGCCCAGCCTTCTGCAATGAGCTTTTCGTGCATCAGCGAAATCTTTTTCTGCTGAAAATCTGTAGCCGCACTGCCGCATAAAATCGCAAACCGCTTCAAAATCAACTCCCAAAAAGTGTCAACTTTAATCCATCGTTTAAAAGTGACACTTTTGAGGCTTGACATTTCACGTAAAATGGCTGATTATAAGTGTAATTTTTAAACGATCGTTTAAAAGTGACACTTTTTCGCTCTGAAAAAACGGGTGATTTTCTCGCCTAACATACACCAAAAAGCGCACAAAACGGCTTCTTTCTGACTTTGCGCATTTTTTTTAATCTGGATATATACCAACAAAATTATTTTTTATATCATACATTTTGAAAATTGATTTCACGATTTTGAGAGGAACTATAAAATGAAAAAATTGATTTTGATTCCAGTTGCGGCACTTGCTCTTTTGATGTCAAGTTGCAAAAAAAGCGAGGAAAAGACTTCATACACGCCTGAATTAAAAATATATTCTATTATACACGAAGAAGAAACGCTCGCGCTCACCGACCTTTTTACCAAGCGCACGGGAATTCCTGCGGCATTTTTGCGCGCATCGACAGGCGAATTGGTGAATCGCGTCATTGTTGAAAAAAACAATCCGCAGGCAGACATTCTTTTGGGCGGCGCATCAAGTTATCACATTCAGGCGGACAACGAAGGTGCTCTTGAGCCGTATTCATCGCCGCTTGCAAAAAATCTGCCGCCGTATGCAGTCGCCTCAGACGGCGCGTGGACAGGATTTTGTGTTCTTACGCTCGGAATCGGCATAAATGAGGGACGGTATCGCGAAAAATTTGCCGACATTCCAGAGCCAAAAACGTGGGAAGATTTGCTCAATCCTGCGTACAAAGGCGAAATCGTTATGACAAACCCCGTGGCATCTTCTACCGCATATCTTTTTGTGCAAAATCAGCTTCAGCGCTTAGGAGAGGACGCAGGCTGGGATTATCTTTTGCGTCTTGCGCCGCTGGTGGGGCAATTTCCTGATTCAGGAAGCGCTCCTGCAAAGCTCATCGGCACAGGCGAATACGCGCTCGGCATTTCGTACATTCACGCCTTGGCAAAATACCGCGCAGAAGGCTTCGATGTAAAAACCGTTGCACCGCCGCAGAGCGTGGGAGATGTGGATTGCGTGTCAATTATGAAGAACTCAAAAAATCTGGAAGCCGCAAAAAAGTTCGTGGATTTCATGCTTTCAAGCGAAGCGCAAGAATTGATGGCATCAATCAATTTCGCAACTCCGGTAAATCCAGAGGCAAAACAGGGCGAAGGCGCGGTCAATGTGGACGATTTGGACTTAATTGATTACGATGTGGTTTTGGCGGCAGAACAAAAAGACACGGTTCTTGAAAAATGGTCGCAGGAAGTAAAATAACGCAGAAAATTCGCGCCTTACAAATAGAAGGAAGCAAATCTCTCACGATTGCGTGGCTCATTTTGATTGCCGCGCTTTCGTTGTGCGTCCTTTTTCCGCTCGTCTGCGTTGCGTTGACACCAAAAGCAACCGACTTTCGCGCAGTGTTGTCGTCAGCGGTATGGAAAGGCGCCGTTAAAAACACATTCGTTTCGTGCGTGTCGTCCACCGCGCTTTCTGTCGCAATCGGCTATGTGTATGCCTATGCAATCGTGTACGGCGAAATCCCGATGAAGCGCTTTTTCAGAGCCATTCCCCTCCTCCACTTAGTTACACCGCCGTTCGTGGGCGGCCTTTCGTTTATTCTTTTGCTGGGGCGAAAAGGATTTATCACCAACACGCTCCTTGGGCTCGACGTTACTCTTTACGGCTTCCGCGGGCTTTTGATTGCGCAATCGCTGTGCTTTTTTCCGCTCGCATATATGATTTGCAGCGAAAATCTCAAAAACATAAATCATTCACTCGAACTTGCCGCATACGGAATGGGCGCATCTGGCTCAAAGATTTTCAGAACGATAACGTTGCCGCTCTCGTTTCCCGGAATTGTCGCCTCGTTTTTGTTCATCGCGGTTTCCGTGATGAGCGATTTCGGCAATCCGATGATTGTGGCAGGGCGTTACCGCGTTCTCGCCGTCGAGATTTACACGCAGCTCACGGGCTGGGTAAAAGCGGGCACGAGCGCAGTTTTGGGGATTTTTCTTGTTGTTCCGTCCGCAATTTTGTTTTTTTTGCAAAACAAAATCACCCGCAAAAATATGGCGCGATTAGGCGCAATCGGTTCGCGGGGGTTTTCGGCAACGGGCAAAAAACGCTCGCTTTCGTCTCGGGTTTTTCTCACGCTCTTTTGCGTGCTTGTGTCGCTTTGTGTGCTCGCGCAATTCGCCGCAATCATCGCGGGAAGTTTTCAGAAAGTATGGGGCGTGAACACCGCGTTCACTTGGAATCACGTCAGCAATCTGGCAAAATACACGCTGGAACTGAAAAACAGCATTGCATTTGCCCTTTTGGGTGCAACAATAAGCACGCTCCTTGCCGCAAGTGCCGCATATATGGTTTTCCGCACAAAATGCCCGCTCAAAAAGCTCATCGACACCGCCGCGCAAATCCCTGCGGCAGTGCCGGGCACGCTTTTTGGTCTTGCATTTTCGCTTTGTGCGTCCAAACTCAATTTTCACCGCTCAAATGTCCTCATCGTCATTGCAATCGCAGTGGGATTTTTGCCGTTTTCATACCGAATTTTATCCTCGTCGTTTGCGCACATAAAAACATCGCTTGACGATGCCGCCCGTTCGCTCGGCGCAAATCGCTTGCAAGTGCTTTCGAGCATAATCCTGCCGTTATCGCACAGCGCGCTTTTCGACGCATTCATTTATGATTTTGTGCGCGGAGTCGGCACTATGAGCGCAGTGATTTTTCTCGTTTCGTTCAACACGCCGCTCACGTCAATCAAAATCCTAAACCTTGCCGAACAGGGATTTTGGGGAGATGCCGCCGCTCTCGCGCTTCTTTTAACGATAATTACATTCGCAATTCTGGGAATGGGAAAAATAGCGGCACGTTTTTTGAAAAAAAGGAGAAAATGGTGGATACATCGCAAGAAAAATCAGATATAATGGTAAAAATTGACGGAATTTCATTCATTTACGGCGGAAAAACAGAGTCAACCGTAAAAAATTTTTCACTGGAAGTCCAAAAAAACAGTTTTACCACGCTGTTAGGTCCGTCCGGCTGCGGAAAAACAACACTTTTGCGTCTCATTGCCGGATTTTTAGAGCCAACCGAAGGGACAATTTACATTGACGGCAAAAATCAGCGGGGCGTTGAACCAAATAAGCGAAAAGTCGGTATGGTTTTTCAGGATTACGCCCTTTTTCCGCATCTCACCATCGCTGAAAATATTCGATATGCCATGGGATTTTCGCGCCCGCGGCTTTCGCGAGATGCTGAAAACGAAGCCGTTTTTGAAATCGCAAAATCACTCAACATCGAATCTCTGCTTGACAGCCGACCGTCAGAACTCTCGGGCGGACAACAACAGCGCTCTGCATTGGCGCGTTCACTCGTGCTCAAGCCGAAAGTGCTCTTGATGGACGAGCCGCTTTCCAGCCTCGACACAAAACTTCGCGAACGAGTGCGTGAAGAACTCAAAGAAATCCAACAGCAATTAAAAATCACCACGATTTACGTTACGCACGACCAAGACGAAGCGCTTTCGCTTTCCGACCGCATCGCCGTCATTCAAAACGGCGAACTTTTGCAACTCGGAAGCCCGCACGACATCTATTTTCGACCAACCAGCGCGTTCACGGCGGATTTTGTGGGACGGGCAAATTTTTTGCAAGACAAAAACGGCAACACCATTATGGTGCGCCCCGAATGGCTTTCGCTTTCGACAGCAGAAGACTCGGATTGTGGCGGAAGCATAAAATCTGCGCTGTTTTTGGGAAACCGAACGCGGCTAATCGTGGAAAACGGGGCGTTCAGCGCAAAAAAGCCGATTATCGCCGACATTCCCACGCTTGAAGCAGAACAGTTGGCGATTGGGCAGACGGTTTTTCTCAAAATTATCCATCAATGCGTTCTGTAAGTGCGCAAAACTAAAACTGCACGCCAAACGCAAACGTTGTGTTCCAGAATTTTTCCACCGCGTTGTACGCCATACCAAAACTCAGCGCTGGAATCGCGATTTTTGACAGATAGAGCTTCATTCCGCCCTCTGGACCATGCGCAAAAACGATGTCTTCGGCAAAATTTTGCGCCCACGCACATTCATACAGCCCGTATGCCGAAAACGTGCCGATTTTTGAGGTCGCAAAAGCCCACTCAAAGCCCGCATTGCCGCCCGCAAGCCGCTCCGACACAAAATTGCTCGGCAAAATGGAGACATTCGCCGCACTTCCACCCTGCCACGCCGTAATTGCCGCGTCGTGAGACCAGAACGCCGCCGCCGCGCTCATCAAGCGAAACTTCGGCGAGAAAAGCGGCTGTTGCAACACCAATTTTGCAGAAGCCGTCTGTGCTTTTTGCCATTTTTCGCCGTCAAAAAAATCTGTGAGCAAAAGTGAACCGCCGAATCCAATCGATTTTTGCGAAAGAAAAACGCCGTTCCAATCCGTTGCGCCAATGCCGACCGAAAAATGCGGCGTAATCGTCTGAATGCGGTCAATCCCAAAAAACGCATCGCCCCACGCCGCATATTCATCGTCCGCCTCATCGCTGTTCATATACGAATAAGAGCAACCCGCGTTCACCGAAACGTATTTTCCGAGTTTTTCGGTAATCGTCAGTCCTGCACCAAAGCCCTTGTGGTCATATTCAAATACATCGTTTTCTGCCTCGTCCGAAATCGTCGTCGTGCTTTTAGAAGAACTCGCCGAAAGCGTAAAACCCGGGTGCGCAATATCGACCGCGTGCTTGGAATACATCGCAAATCCCATCATCGACGACGCGGAATACAAACCGCCGAGCACAAACGAATCCCGAACGCCGAACGCATTTGTATCCATCACAAAAAGCCCGAACATTGCATTTCCGTTCGATACCGCGCCAAACGGAAGCGGCAAAAACGAAATCTTTTCCTTGAGCGAAATAGAAAGAGAGACCGACTCGCCCGACGTATCCGCATTCACCTTGATTTCCTCAAACAGTTGCTCTTGCTGAAGCACATTTTCCAGCGCTTTTAGATTCTCCTCGCTCGCCTCTTTTCCCTCAAAATCCTTTAAGACACGCCGAAGGTATTTTTCATTCGTTTTTTTCAGCCCCAAAAACGTTATCTCGCCGATTTTTTTTGGTTCTTTCTCTGTTTCCACCGCAATTTCTGCACTTTCTTCTGTCGTTTCAGAATTTCCCGATTCCATTTCCTGTGAAAAAGCAAAAACGGCACTCAAAAACGCCGCCGCAAAAAAGATATTTCTTCGTATCATACAAAAAATATATCTGAAATCGTTTTTTATTAAAATACATTTTCGCATTTTTTCCATTTTTCTGAACGTGTAAGGTGTTTCAAAAGATATGCTGTCATTCCGAACTCGTTTCGGAATCTCTTTTTGCAGTGAAAACACGCTTTGAATGAGATGCTGAAAACGAGTTCAGCATGACAAAACTCTAAAACACCTTCGCAAAATGCTTGAGGAAGCATTTCTGATACCATAAATCGCAAAAAAAATGTTTAGTCGACATTTATTATGCCATAAATTGCAGAAAAAATGTTTAGTCGACATTTATTGTATCATAAATCACAAAAAAAGAGTTTATTTTCACATTTATGATACAATAAATGCAAAAACAAACTCTTAGTCAGCGTTTATTGCGCCAAAAACACAAGAAAATGATTGATTTTTGCTTTTTTGCTGCTTAAATCATCTCATTTTCTGCATTTTTCAGCGCAGAGGCGGTAAAAAACTCGCCGCTATTCGCTTTTCAGGCACTCTTTTACCCACGCAATAAAATTATCCGTTGAAGTGCCTTTGCGCTCGGCTTCGGTGTGATACAATCCCCACACGTCAGCAAATTCCGCGCTCTTTACACTGCTGCCGTACTGCAAAAGCGCAAGATAATAATCCAATTCGGTGCTGATTGCCGTGTCGCCTTGGAAGATACCTGCGTGAATGCGCCAGTATTTTGCGACCGTGCTCTTTTGGAAGCCCTTGTACGCGGGGCTTAAATAATACATTGGATTGTACATATTGACGCGATAGCTCACCGACTGCCCCACGCTGTCTTTTCGCGCAATCGCCGCCTTGTATTCATCGCCCTTCTCGCTTCCCGAAAGGATTTCTGCCAAAGCGCTGTCAAAATGGCTCACCTCGCCGTCATTCAAGCCGAACAGCATATTTTCGGGCTGTGTGCCAGAAAAATCATCAAACGCCCCAACGTTTTTTTGCAACTGCTTCACGTTTCGCATAAATGCTTCCACGCTTTCGATGTGTGCAGTGTTCGATTCCGCATCGTAATGCACCCAGTTTTCGTTCGCATTGAGCGCGGCGATGTAATCTTCCACCGTTTCATACGTTCCCGAAAGCGATACATTGTTATTCGCCGCTTTGTTGCGCTCCACGCCGTCCATCGCCTCCGCACTAGGCGCATCGTCCTGATTCATTCCCGCAGGACCACGCGGCTTCCAATCCGGCGGCAACAGCATATTCGTGCCAAGCGCGGCTTTTTGCACTTCCGCATTGTACGGGAATGTGGTGTCGGCTAAAAAGTTGTTCAGCGATGTTTCAATCACCGTTTTCAGATAATCATAATAACTGCCGCTGTGATACAGCCCGTCTTCGCTCTGCTCCAGCGTCAAAACAGCGCCGTTTTCGTCCTTGAGCTTCAATTCATTGATATGCTGTGCAAAAGAAAGCGCAAGCGCGTCGGAAATCGATTTTGTCTCCTCGTCAAGCCCCGCTCTCGCCGTGCCCAGTTCCCATTCATACGCTCCGTCCGCCACATCAAGATTCGTAATCGGACACCAATCCATACTGCCCATCACCGCGTCGCTTTCCGTCATCACCGCGCCGATTGCCTTCAGATACGCATCGTATTCAGCCGCATCGCCCGTTGCACCCATCAATGCACTCTGCGCTCCTCCTCCAGACATTCCGTATGTGAACACACGAGCCGTGTCGCCAGGCAAAATCGCCTTGTTGTAGCGCACATAACGGATTGCCGCCTTAAAGTCCGTAACGCCCGCGGGCGCACCGTGTTCCTTGCCGCGAGCGCCTGCATAAATGAAGATAAAACCGTTTTTCGTGTAATCCGTCACGCGCGGTTCATACGCCGTCGGCGCTTCCAAAGACGCATAGCCCGGAGTCTGAATCGGAATCACAAACGGAGCCGTTTCCGCCGTAAAATCATCGACCGTACCGCTTTTGTTCACGCGCACCGAATAGGTTCCGTCGCCGTTTGCAGTGCCCTCAAAATACGCGCCGGGCACAAACAGCCCCAGCGTCTCAAATTTTTCGTCAGCAGGATTTGCCGCATACGAAATTCCTATTTGATAATACACATCGTCCGCTTCGTTGTAACTCCACGCATTCATATCGATTTTCGGCAATGAAGATTGCGTTTTTTTCTGCGAAGATGCACAGCCAAAAAGCGAAACCGCGATTGCTAAAACGCCAATCATTTTTGATGCCAGTTTCATATAGCCCCCAAAATGCGCATTGTGCGCTTCATTTGTCTTTTTCATTCTGCTCAACAGCAGCGTTTTAAGACAAATCCCATCATACAGAAACGAAAAAAAATGTTCAAAACAGATTTTTCGATTTTTTTGTTATAAAACAAAACGTTACCCTCATATTGCATACCAAAATCAGCCATCAACAAACGGTTTTTTTGCTGAAACCGAAAATAATAAAAACAAAATCGACATATTGCAAAATTCGGTATATAATAAAAAAGGTAAGGAGCAATGTATGTCTGATAACGAAAAAAATAAACCGTCAAAACTGCCGATGCCGGAAGTGCTCTACGGAAGGCTTGTTACCGACACCAAAACTCTTGAATGTTTTGAAACCGCAATCACGTGGTTTTGGGACAAAAAACGCCAAAAGTTCTCGATTGCCGCAATTTGCGACATTGAAGAGCGCGATGTGAATCCCGAAATCAGTGTGTATGAAGACATTTTGATGCAATTTATCCTTGGTGCGTCCGACAGCGACAAATATCTCAACCGTCTCATCGAGGTTCACGACATTACGATTGACATCGGAAAGCCCGTGCCGCTTGCATGCATCAAAACAAACGAAGATTTAGAAAAAGCCAAGGAAAATATGCTGTTGCGAAATATTATGAGTATGGGTTACAGCATCGAGCGCGCATCGATGACCGTACAATTTTTGCACGAGGCCGCACATGCCGCAAATCTTACCAAAAACGCAAAGCGAAAAAAATAATGTTGCGAGATACGATAAAAAATATGCTATGTGGAATGTAATCGGCGTTAAAGGAGTTAAATGATGGCAGAAACGGGTACTAGAAAAAAGGTTGTCGTTGTAAAAAAGAAGAGTAATGATAGGAATGGAAAGGTTACGTTGACACCTTCTGCAAAAAAAGAAGCCGCAGAGCTAAAAGCATTTGCGCAGCAGAATGGCGATGCTATAAAACAAGCGATAGTTGAATTGATTGTCAATGAAAGGAACGCAGGTGATGTCGGCTATGTTCCTAGAAATGAAGACGCAAAATTTGGACGAAATCTAGAATATAGACACCCACTAGGTGATTCTTCTGTATCTGTTGGCAATAATATATGGGTGGTCGACCGCGAAACAGGAGCGTACAACGCGGCAAAGCAGAGTGAAAAAGATTTAATACAAAATCTGTATAATCAAGCTGCGGCGTGGAAAGCACAGAATAAAAGGGTTATAAATAGGGAGAAAGACAGCACTTATCAAGGTTTGTTAGGCAGAGCTGACCGTTTGCAAGCAATTCAGATGTTAAAGGATTATTTTAATCCAGACACAAACAAAGATTTGTACGCAGACGATGGGGGTGCGCTTCTAAAGAACCCTGCATCTTTTGATTCTATATTCAATTTGTACGGAAGTGATAGGGGAGAGCAAGCGTTAAAAGGTCTGCTTGCGGGAGAATCTGCGGATGGGCTGGGTGGTATAACAGCAGGAAATCTTTTAAGTAAAGGTGGTGAGTTGCATATAACGCCTAGTATGTTGGAACAATTTTTGCGGTCGCAAAAGTTGTATGACATTTTGGGGCGAAGGGAACAAGAAATTGCAGATGCAGGTGGTTCTGACAATATGTATCGTGGCAAGTTGGAAGAGATGCTAGGTTATGAGCCAGGAAAGATGAACGCAAGTAGAGGGGGTGATGCTCTAAAATATGGCGATATGGCGGACATCTTGCGGGGGTTGACAGGAGATATAAAGAAGGCTAGGGAAAAAGCAGAAACTGGACACGCTGGCGAATTAACACAAAATGAAAAAAAAGAGAAACAGGCAGAGGCAAAAGACACAACTTTATTTGCTACACCAGATGGAGGACGAACAAAACGGTCGTTTATCACAAACTTAACATACACGTTCGCTCCCGATATTCAGGCTGACTTTCAAATGACACCCGAAGAAGCGAAGGCTATTTTTCAGTTTTATGGGCTGACCAATAATTTCAGGGCATCACTTCCTGATGCGTTTGATGAGTATGTCGCAACAATGAACAGTCAAGGTGTAGGTGTTGCAAATAGACAGCTTTACACTAAATACATAAAACCTATGTTGCAGAAGGCAGTAGGGGGGAGCTTATCAAAAGAAGACCAGCTCTATAAAGACTTGAAAAAAGAATGGGCTACAGTAGTAGACAACAAGTCTATTTCAGAGGAAGAAGCCTCAGAGATAAATAGTATTATTGAACAGTTGGGTTCAACTACAGATGATTTACAAAAGCAGGAGCTACTTGCATTGGCAGCTGAAAAGATAGAAGCTGCGAAGAATTCAAGAGAAAGACCTTCTGAAGTAGAAGACGAGGTGAAGTTTGTCCAATACTTTGAAGCAAAATACGCGCAGGTACAAGACCAGCTGACAGTAGCAAAAGAAGAGATAGAAGATACGATAGTTCGTCTTAGCAATGCCTTGCAAATTGATATAAAGGGATTGAACGGAGGCGCGGACTATATAGCAGCAGGTGTTGATAGAGATACACAGAATGCTATACAAGACTTTGACGAGTTAGAGAGGGCTGAAAAGAAGGTTGACCAACAAGCAGCAGCGGGCAAAAAAGATATTGATAGCCAATTCACAGACGAAATGGCAGACATTACTCATAATGAAAACGTTGCGAAAGGTTTAGCAGATTATGAGTATGAGAAAACAAAAGAACAAAATTAGGAAGGATTTCTGCATTTTGAGAAAAATCAAATGGAGAAATCCTTTTTTATAAAAGTCAAAATGAAATAAAAAAGCCCGAACTTTTTTGCTCGGGCTTTACGGTTCCTACGGGAGTCGAACCCGTCTCTCCGCCTTGAGAGGGCGATGAACTAAACCGATATTCGAAGGAACCATTCGATTTCCCCAAGGAGGATTCGAACCCCCACAATCAGAACCAGAATCTGAGGTGCTACCATTACACAATCGGGGAATGTGCATTAGTGATTAGTATCGTAGCAAATCACAGATTTTATGTCAATATATATTTTTTATTTTATATTATTTTTTACAACGTTTTTTTCAGAATTTTGGTATTGCACTATTGACAAATTTTTCCAAAAAAGATACTATATGAAACATCTAGCGGGGATGGTGGAATTGGTAGACACGCTAGCTTGAGGTGCTAGTGGCGCAAGCTGTGCCTGTTCAAGTCAGGTTCTCCGCAGAGTTTAAGCTGGTTGGTTTTCAATCAGCTTTTTTTATTTTCTGTCAACAAATTCGCTATAAAAATTACCGATACAATTAAGAATGAGCGAACAGGAAAAAACTACAAAAATCGACGTGCCGAAATATATAAAAATCCTCAGCATCATTTATATTGTTATCAGCATAATTGCAGGATTTTGCTCTATGACAGCGAGTATTTTGGAACAGGGGCATATCTCCGGAAAACACATACAGTATGCCATAAGCGTTTTGGAAAACGTTATTACGGGCTTTGTCTTTTGGGGAATCGGGCAAGTGTTTGCAAAATTTATGGAAAAAAACAAATGAAATGCAAGCATTATCTCTCAGCCGCAAAAATACTATTCTTCCTGCACATAGGAATCTCCGTTTTTTGCATCGGTGTGTTGGTCGTTACCGCTCCCCGCCTCTATCACACCTTTACCAGCGAACAGTGCAGATTTTTTCGGGCAATAAGCGAAATCATTCTGAGAATTCAGTATCAAATACGATTGCTCCTTATTAGCTTAACAGGATTTTTTATAGTAAAAAATTTCAAATTCGTTTACGGAAATCTAAAAAAATATATATGAATGTGTTTGTTTTATTGCAATCTGAAATGCACGCAAAAATTTTACAAATTTAGCATTTGACACATTTGACACATTTCAAGTATTATTTATTCATGGCTTCAAGAATTACAATTCAAGATATTGCCGATTCACTCGGTCTTTCACGGAACACGGTTTCAAAAGCAATCAACAATACAGGGTCGCTTGCGCCTGCGACACGCGATGCTATTTTGAAAAAAGCGCGAGAAATGGGCTACAAACTTTTTTCATACGCAGACAGCGCAAACCTAGGTCAAGGCGGAAATACGCAGGGCGGCGAATTCGTGCTGTTTACGGCAGGGATTTTGGACAGTCTGCATTTTTCAGCGAAAATGCTCGACGTAATGCAGGAAGAGGCTGCGAAAATGGGATACGGATTCACCATTTTCCGCGTAACGCAACGCGAACTTGCCGAAAAAAAACTGCCCGCGAACTTTGACTCGGCAAGAACACGCGGCATTTTCTGCGTAGAGATGTTCGATGTGGATTATTGCCGCCTTTTGTGCGAAACAGGATTGCCGCTTTTATTTATCGATACGCCCGTAACGCTTGCGCACGATTCGTTAAAAGCCGACATTCTTTTGATGGACAACCGCAACGGCATTTATGAGTTCATTAAAAAAACGGCACAGCGCGGCAAAAAAACATTCGGATTCGTCGGAGAATCAATGCACTGCCGCTCATTTTTTGAGCGCTACGATGCCTTCCGTGGCGCACTCACGCTTTTCGACTTGGAATACCGCAAAGAATGGGCTTTAACAGGAAACAAAATCATTGACGAAAATGAGGGACGCTCCGATTATCACGCGTATTTGACCGAGTGCGTAAAAGCGTGGGAAAATGCACCTGAAGTTCTCATTTGCGCAAATGATTTTATCGCAACAGATTTATTGATGGTGCTGAGAGAACAGGGCATAAAAGTCCCCGAAGACGTGCTTCTGTGCGGCTTTGACGATTCACCGCAGGCTCTGATTTTATCGCCTGCACTCACCTCGATTCACATCAATGCACACGATATGGGGCTTTTCGCAATGACGATGATGACTTCGCGCATCGAAAATCCGAAACTCGCCTATCGCACTGCGTATGTCGAAAGCACACTCGTTTGCCGAGCGTCCACCGGCGAGTAAAAGCCGCCCGCGCTCGTTCATTCCCGTGTCCAATGCGAGCACGGGATTTTTTTGCAAAACCGTTTTTGAACAGTGAATAGCTATGTGCATTTGTAAATAAAAGAATGACACACAAAAAGAGTAAAAACGCACAAATTTTTCTTGACAAATATATCATTTGCACTTACACTTTAATCATACAAGCACTTATACATTTTTACAAATGCACTAAAACATTGTGCAAAGGAGGACGCAAACAATGAAATTCAAAACCCTAACGTATATAAAACAGCATTGGCAGCTCTATGTCATCTT
>ERZ842401.6223-NODE-6223-length-12829-cov-55.722875_pt1 | contig 12829 bp, 7 predicted proteins | sample MGYA00521270_ERZ842401 | MGnify/ENA primary metagenome ERZ842401 (study PRJEB31892, sample SAMEA3878208) | bioreactor metagenome | biome: Moose rumen | place: Sweden | collected 2011-10 | study: EMG produced TPA metagenomics assembly of the PRJEB12797 data set... | reverse complement strand
GTGCTGACGTACCTGAACCCGCTGGACCGCGATGCGCTGACCAAGATACTGACGGAGCCGAAAAACTCGATAGTCAAGCAGTACGAGAAACTGTTCGAGATGGACGGCATCCAGCTGACCTTCACGCCCGAGGCGCTGAGGCTCATTGTCGACAAGGCGGTAGAGTATAAGTTAGGTGCCCGCGGACTGCGCTCCATCGTAGAGAACATCATGATGGATGCCATGTTCGAGATACCTTCCAAGCGAACGAAATCCTTTGAGGTGACGGCCGAGTATGCCCAGCAGCAGCTCGACAAGTCGCATCTGCAATAAACACAACACAACGAAGTCTATGGCAAAAAAGAAACAGAATCTGACAGAGGCCCTGAAGACGTATTTCGGCTTCGACAAGTTCAAAGGCGACCAGGAAGCCATTGTGCAGAACGTGCTCAGCGGCAAGGACACCTTCGTGCTGATGCCTACCGGCGGCGGCAAGTCGCTGTGCTACCAGCTGCCCTCGCTGCTGATGGAGGGGACGGCTATCGTCATATCGCCCCTGATAGCGCTGATGAAAAACCAAGTCGACGTCATCAGCTCCATGAGCGAGGAGGGAACGGCCCACTGTCTGAACTCGTCGCTCAACAAGTCGGCGATAGACCAGGTGAAGGCCGACATCATGGCCGGCAAGACCAAGCTGCTCTACGTGGCTCCCGAGTCGCTGACCAAGGAGGAGAACGTGGAGTTCCTGAAGCAGGCCAAGATATCGTTCTATGCCGTCGACGAGGCTCACTGCATCTCGGAGTGGGGCCACGACTTCCGTCCGGAGTATCGCCGCATACGCCCCATCATCAACGAGATAGGCAATGCGCCGGTGATAGCCCTGACGGCCACGGCCACCGACAAGGTGCGTACGGACATCAAGAAGAGTCTGGGCATCGTGGACGCTACGGAGTTCAAGAGCTCGTTCAACCGTCCCAACCTGTACTATGAGGTGCGCCCCAAGACCACAGAGGTAGACAAGGACATCATCCGGTTCATCAAGCAGCATCCGGGCAAGAGCGGCATCATCTACTGTCTCTCGCGCAAGAAGGTGGAGGAACTGGCTGAAATCCTGAAGGCCAACGACATCAAGGCTGCTCCCTATCATGCCGGTCTGGACTCGGCACTGCGCTCGCAGACGCAGGACGACTTCCTGATGGAGGACATCGACGTCATTGTGGCCACCATAGCCTTTGGCATGGGTATCGACAAACCCGACGTACGCTTCGTCATCCACTACGACATACCCAAGTCGCTGGAGGGCTACTACCAGGAGACGGGGCGTGCCGGTCGCGACGGAGGCGAAGGCATGTGCATCACGTTCTATGCCAAGAAGGACCTGCAGAAGCTGGACAAGTTCATGGAGGGCAAGCCCGTTGCCGAGCAGGACATTGGCCGGCAGCTGCTGGCCGAGACCGCAGCCTATGCCGAGACCTCGGTATGCCGCAGAAAGATGCTGCTTCACTACTTCGGCGAGGAGTACACGCAGGACAACTGTCACAACTGTGACAACTGTCTGCACCCGAAGAAGGAGATAGAGGCCCAGGACCTGCTGGTCATCGTGCTGAAGGCCGTCCATGCACTGAAGGAGAACTTCCGTACGGACTACGTCATCGACTTTGTCACCGGACGTGAGACCGAAGAGATACTGGCCCATAAGCATCAGGACCACGAGCTGTTCGGAGCAGGCAGCGACTATGAGCGCAAGCTCTGGAACCCCGTCATCCGTCAGGCCCTGCTGGCAGGCTACCTGAAGAAGGACGTCGAGAACTACGGACTGCTGAAGCTGACAGCCGCCGGCAAGAAGTTCGAGAAGAAGCCGGAGCTGTTTATGATAGTCGAGGACCACGAGTTCAGCAGCGACTACGACGTTGCCCCTGAGCACGAAGGAGGCATCAGCGCACTGGACCAGACGCTGAGCGCCATGCTGAAAGACCTGCGCAAGAAGGTCAGCCGCAAGCTGGACCGTCCGCCGTATGTCATCTTCCAGGATGTGAGCATCGAGCAGATGGCTACCGACTTCCCCGTCACGCTGGAGGAACTGAAGAACATCCAGGGCGTGGGCGAGGGCAAGGTGAAGCAGCCCTATGCCAAGGAGTTCGTTGACCTCATCAAGCGCTATTGCGACGAGAACGAGATAGAGCGCCAGGCAGACATGCGTGTGCGTACGGTGGCCAAGAAGTCTATCCTGAAGGTGAAGATTATCCAGGCCATTGACCGCCAGATAGCCCTCGACGACATTGCTACGGCCCAGGGACTGGACTTCGACGAGCTGCTGGACGAGGTGGAGGCCATCGTCTACAGCGGCACCAAGCTCAACATCGACTACTTCCTGGAAGAAGTCATGGACGAAGACCACGTGGACGACATCTACGACTATTTTGCCGAAAGCGAGACAGACTCGCTGGAAGACGCCATTCAGGAACTGGGGGCTGAGTGCTCCGAAGACGAAATCCGACTCGTCCGCATCAAGTTCATCAGCGAAATGGCAAACTAGGCATTCGCGTTAAATCGTATTAATATTGCGTGCAAATGACTGCTATCTCGAAAAAAAGCAGTAAATTTGCACGCAATAAAAATTAAAGGAGTATATTTATGTCATCATTTATTGCAGACAAGATTGTGATGGACGGCCTTACTTTTGACGACGTCCTGCTGATTCCCGCTTATTCTGAGGTGCTGCCCAAGACGGTAGAGTTGAAAACCCTGTTCTCACGTAATATTCAGTTGAACGTCCCCTTCGTGACGGCAGCTATGGACACTGTGACAGAAAGTCAGATGGCTATTGCCATTGCCCGTGAGGGAGGTATCGGTGTCATCCACAAGAATATGTCGATTGAGAACCAGGCCCGCGAGGTGGCTATTGTCAAGCGTGCCGAGAACGGAATGATCTACGACCCCATCACCATTCCCCTGGGGTCTACGGTGGCACAGGCCCTCGACATCATGGCCGAATATCACATTGGTGGTATTCCCGTGGTCGACGACGACCGTCATCTGGTGGGCATCGTCACCAATCGCGACCTGCGCTTTGAGCGCCGGCTGGACCGTCCCGTCGACGAAATCATGTCGAAGGACAACCTGGTCACCACGCACCAGCAGACTGACCTGACGGCAGCCGCCGACATCCTGCAGAAGAACAAGATAGAGAAGCTGCCTGTGGTAGACAAGGACAACCGGCTGGTAGGTCTGATCACCTATAAGGACATCACCAAGGCCAAGGACAAACCTATGGCCTGCAAGGACGAGAAAGGCCGGCTGCGCGTAGCTGCCGGCGTGGGCGTGACGACGGACACGCTGGACCGTATGCAGGCGCTGGTCAATGCCGGTGCCGACGCCATCGTCATCGATACGGCTCACGGTCACTCGAAGGGTGTCATAGAGAAGCTGCGCGAGGCCAAGGCGTCGTTCCCCAACATCGACATCGTGGTGGGTAACATCGCTACGGGCGACGCTGCCAGGATGCTGGTAGAGAACGGAGCCGACGCCGTCAAGGTGGGCATTGGCCCGGGGTCTATCTGTACGACACGTGTCGTGGCCGGCGTGGGTGTACCCCAGCTGAGTGCTGTCTATGACGTCTATCAGGCGCTGAAGGGCACGGGTGTGCCTCTGATAGCCGACGGTGGTCTGCGCTACTCTGGCGACATTGTCAAGGCTCTGGCTGCTGGCGGTTCCTGCGTCATGGTAGGCTCGCTGGTGGCAGGTACGGAAGAGAGCCCCGGCGACACCATCATCTACAACGGCCGTAAGTTCAAGTCGTATCGCGGCATGGGTTCGCTGGAAGCCATGGAGCACGGTTCTAAGGACCGCTACTTCCAGGCTGACACCAAGGACGTGAAGAAGCTGGTGCCCGAGGGTATTGCAGGTCGTGTGCCCTACAAGGGAACGGTGCAGGAAGTCATCTACCAGATGGTGGGCGGTCTGCGTTCCGGCATGGGCTATTGTGGAGCTGCTACCATCGAGAAGCTGCACGAGGCCAAGTTCACGCGTATCACCAATGCCGGTGTCAACGAGAGCCATCCGCACGACATCACGATTACCAGCGAGGCTCCTAACTATTCAAGACCTAACGATTAAAGATGAAGAAACAGCTGATAAGCATGCTGCTGATGGCAGCAACAGCCGTCCAGGCACAGGTGGATGATCCTGTCGTCATGACGGTGGCCGGTACTCCCGTGCCGCGTTCTGAGTTTGAGTATTCCTACAACAAGAACAATACGGACGGAGTCATTGACAAGAAAACCGTGGAAGAATATGTCGACCTGTTTGTCAACTACAAGCTGAAGGTGCAGGCTGCACTGGACGCACGCATTGACACGACGACGGCCTTCCGCAACGAGTTTGCCCAGTATCGTGACCAGCAGGTGCGTCCCACGCTGGTGACTGACGACGACATGCTGGCCGAGGCGCATCAGGTGTACGACCAGACGCTGGAGAACATCGGTCCTGACGGACTGCTGATGGCTGGCCACATCCTGATACTGGTGCCCCAGAAGGCTACCGACGCCGAACAGCAGGAGGCCAAGCGTCGTATTGACTCTGTCTATACAGCGCTGCAGGCCGGTGCCGACTTCGAAGCGTTGGCCAAGCAGGTGTCGCAAGACCCCGGCTCAGCCGCCCGTGGCGGTATGCTGGGGTGGTTTGCACGCCACCAGATGGTGAAGGAGTTCGAGGACGCTGCCTTTGCCCTACAGCCCGGCGAGATGAGCAAACCCGTGCTGTCGCCCTTCGGCTGGCACGTCATCCTGATGAAGGAGCGTAAGCAGCTGGAGCCGTTTGAGTTCCACAAGGACAACATCCTGCGCTTTCTGGAACAGCGTGGCGCCCGCAACAGCATCAGCGACCGCAAGCTGGAGGCCAGCGTCAAGGCTGCCAATGGTGCTGTCACCAAGGAGCAGTTGCTGGAACAGCGGGCCGACTCGCTGGCCGCCGCTGATATGGAAATGCGCTATCTGATTAAGGAGTACCACGACGGTCTGCTGCTCTACGAAATCAGCAACCAGACCATCTGGGAGAAAGTGGCCAAGGACGAGGAGAACCTGGAGCGCTACTTCAAGAAGAACAAGAAGAAATACCAGTGGGACGAACCCCGCTTCAAGGGCATGGCCTACCACGTGAAGCAGCAGGCTGACGTCAAGGCCGTGGCAAAATGTGTGAAGAAGCTGAAGTTCGACGACTGGAACGAGGCGCTGCGCACCACCTTCAACAACGACTCTGTCATCCGCATCCGCGTGGAGAAGGGCTTGTTCAAGAAAGGTGACAACAAACTGGTGGATCGTGAGGTGTTCAAGCAGCGCGACGTCCAGGTGGACAGCGTCAAGGGCTATCCCATCGATGCCGTCTACGGCAAACTGCTCAAGAAGCCGCAGGACTATACCGATGTGCGTGGTCTCGTCGTTGCCGACTTGCAGGACGAGGTGGAACGCTTGTGGGTGGCCGACCTGCGCAAGAAGTATCCTGTCACTATCAACGAAGAAGTAATCAAGACTGTCAATAAGCATGAATAAAAGAAGACTAGCCATACTACTCGTATTAGTTTCACTGGTTTCGCTGGCAAAAGCACAGACCGACTCTATCGGCTCTGTGGTCGATGAGGTGATCTGGGTGGTTGGCGACGAGGCCATCCTCAAGTCGGATGTCGAAGCCCTGCGCATCCAGGGACAGCAGGAGGGTATGCACTGGAAGGGTGACCCCGACTGTGCCATCCCGGAGCAGATAGCCGTCCAGAAGCTGTACCTCAACCAGGCCATCATTGACAGCGTAGAGGTGACGGAGGCCGATATCACCCAGGGCGTGGAGCAGTATATAGAGAACATGATATCCTATATAGGTTCGCGCGAGAAGCTGGAGGAATATCAGAAAAAGAGCCTGAGCCAGATACGCGCCGACCTGCGCGAGTCCTATCGTGAGCGTCAGATGGTGCAGGGCATGCAGCAGAAGCTGGTCAAGGACATTGCCGTCACTCCTGCCGAGGTGCGTCGCTACTTTAAGGACATGCCACAGGACAGTCTACCCTTCGTGCCTACCGAGGTGGAGGTGCAGATCATTACACAGCAGCCCCGCATCGAACAGGAAGAGATCAACCGCGTAAAGGAGGAACTGCGCGAGTATACCGACCGTGTCAACAAGGGCGAGACCTCGTTCCAGACCTTGGCACGCATGTATTCCGAAGACCCGGGTACGGCACGCCGTGGCGGTGAGCTGGACTATACGCCACGTGCAGCCCTCGACCCTGCCTTTGCCAATGTGGCGTTCAGTCTGAGCGACCCCAAGCGCGTGTCGAAGATTGTCGAGTCAGAGTTTGGTTTCCACATCATTCAGCTGGTTGACAAGCGGGGCGACAAGGTCAAGGTGCGCCACATCCTGCGCAAGCCCGTCGTCAGTGAGGAGTCTATCCAGAAGGCGCTCGACCGGCTGGACTCGTTGCGTGCCGACATCGTGGGCGAGAAGTTCCCCTTTGAGGCCGGTGCTTCCTTCGTCTCCGACGACAAGGACACACGTAACAACAACGGACTGATGTTCAATGTCACCCAGGACGGTTCACGCACGTCGCGCTTCAAGCTGGCCGACCTGCCGCCGGAGGTGGCCAAGGCTGTCGACGTCTTGCAGGTGGGTGAGATTTCCACTCCCTTCCAGATGATTAACGAGCGTGGCAAGACCGTCTGTGCCATCGTGAAGCTGAAGAGCCGTACCGAGGGTCACAAGGCTACCATTACGGAGGACTTCCAGATTCTGAAGAACGTCGTGCTGGAGAAGCTGCGCCAGGAACGTCTGCACGAGTGGGTGGTCAACCGCATCAAGTCTACCTATGTGCGTGTCAACGACCGCTATCGCGACTGTCAGTTTGAGTACGAAGGGTGGGTGAGATAGAAGTGAAGAGGAGTCTGTTGTTCATATTAGGTGTGTTGGTGTTGGGCGTGGTGTTTGCCATGCAGCCCGCCCGCAAGCGGGCACCGCGTAAGAAAGCGGTGCAGGACAAGCGCATCTATCTGGTTCATGCCGATAATCTGCACTACGACCAGTATCGCAACGGCGACGCACAGATTCTCAAGGGACATGTACACTTCCGCCACGTGGGAGCTAACCTCTATTGCGACAGTGCCCATTTCTACGAACAGTCCAATTCCTTTGAAGCTTTTGGCCACGTCAGGATGGTGCAGGGTGACACGCTCAGCCTGACCAGCGAATATGCCTACTATGACGGCAACGACCAGTTGGCTCAGGCGCGCCATAACGTCGTGTTGAAGCATCGCAAGACCACGCTTTACACCGACTCGCTGGACTACGACCGTATGTACAGCTTCGGCAACTTTTTCGAGGGCGGTAAGATGGTCGACGGCAAGTCGACGCTGACCAGCGACTGGGGCGAGTACCACACAGACACCAAGATGGCCATGTTCTACTATGATGTGCGCCTGAAGGATCAGAACATGTTTCTGACCACCGACTCGCTCTACTATGACACCCGCACGTCGCGCGCTCACATCGTCGGACCGTCTAACATCACATCAGGTAGCAGCCATATCTATAGCGAAGACGGCTATTACAACACCAAGACCGAAGAGTCGGAGCTCTTCGGGCGCTCGGTGGTCAAGGACCAGGGGCGGACAATGATTGGCGACAGCGTGTTCCACAACGCCAAGACTGGCACGAACTATGCCTATTGGAACGTCATCCTGACCGATTCCGTCAACAAGAACATGCTGACGGGCGACTATTGTGAATACAACGACTCCACGGGTTATGCGATGGCCACCGACAAGGCGATGGTGGTCGACTTCTCGCAAAAGGACTCGCTGTTCATGCATGCTGACACGTTTAAGATTTTTACCTTCAACAACCATACCGACTCCGTCTACCGCATGATACACGGCTACCATAAGGTGCGCGCCTACCGCGTCGACGTGCAGGCGGTGTGCGACTCGCTGGTCTACAGCTCGCTGGACTCCTGTATGACGATGTATCGCGACCCCATCGTGTGGAACGAGCGCCAGCAGCTTTTCGGCGAGGAGATCAGGGTGTACATGAACGACTCGACCATCGACTGGGCGCACGTCATCGGCCAGGCTTTCTCGGCCGAGCAAATGCCTGACACTATCCACTACAATCAGGTGTCGTCCAGGGAGATGAAAGCCTTCTTCCAGAACGGCGAGATGCGCGAGTCGCAAGCCATCGGCAACGTCTTGCTGGTGTATTATCCCGTCGACGAAGCCGACAGTGCACTGATAGGCTTGAACTATACCGAGACACCCATGCTGAAGATGTTTCTGGAGAATCGTAAGATGAAGCGTATCTGGATGGAAAAGCCCAAGGGCACGCTCTATCCCATGACCCAGATTCCCCCTGAGAAATATTTCCTTCCCCAGTATGCGTGGTTTGACTATATCCGTCCACGCAACAAGCAGGACATCTTCAACTGGCGTCCCAAGAAGGAGGGAACGGAACTGAAAGAACAGAAACGACGGGAACTCCCCAAAGCTAAAGTGAAGCATGACTGACGTAATCCAACTGTTGCCCGACAGCGTGGCCAATCAGATAGCGGCAGGCGAGGTGATACAACGGCCAGCCTCCGTCATCAAGGAGCTGGTGGAGAATGCCGTCGATGCCGGTGCCCGCAGCATTCATGTGCTGGTGGTGGACGCCGGTCGTACCAGCATTCAGGTCATTGACGACGGTTGTGGCATGTCCGTCACGGATGCCCGTCTGGCTTTCGAGCGTCATGCCACGTCGAAGATTCGCAAGGCCGACGACCTCTTTGCGCTCCACACGATGGGCTTCCGCGGCGAGGCACTGCCCTCTATCGCTGCTGTGGCGCAGGTAGAGCTGCGCACGCGTCGGCAGACGGACGACCTCGGCACATGCTTGCAGCTCTCGGGCTCCCGCGTAGAGAGTCAGGAGCCCTGTTCCTGTGCCGTGGGCAGCAGTTTTACGGTCAGGAACCTCTTCTTCAATGTCCCTGCCCGCCGCAAGTTCCTGAAGACCAATGCTACCGAGCTGAACAATATCCTGACCGCTTTCGAGCGCATCGTGCTGGTCTATCCCGGCATCACGTTCACCCTGCACAGCAACGGACAGGAGCTGATGAACCTCCGTGCGGGGACGCTGCTCCAGCGCATCACCGACGTCTACGGCCGGCGTTATGCCCAGGAGCTGTTGCCCGTGCAGGTGGAGACGGTGCTCTGCAAGGTGACAGGTTTCGTGTCCAAGCCGGAGGGCGCCCGCAAGAAGGGTGCTCCCGAGTGCTTCTTCGTCAACGGCCGCTACATGAAGCATCCCTATTTCCACAAGGCCGTACAGCAGGCATACGAACGACTGGTGCCACAGGGCTCGCACGTTCCCTACTTCCTCTATTTCGAGGTCAGCCCGGCCGATATCGACGTCAACATACACCCGACCAAGACAGAAGTGAAGTTTGAGAACGAGCAGTCCGTCTGGCAGCTGCTGATGGCCGCCGTCAAGGACGCGATAGGCCAGTTCTGTGAGATTCCCCAGTTCGATTTTGACACTGTGGGCAAGCCCGACATCCCCGCCTTTGCTCCTGATGCGCCAAGTCCTGTCAGTGCACCGAAGACGATAGCCACACCCAGTTACAATCCCTTTGCCGCCAAGAAAAAGGCTTCCGAAGGGTGGGAGCGGCTCTATGCCGACCTGCCCTCGTCATCCGCAACGACAGAACAGCCTTCCTCCCCGGCACTCTTCGACGAGCCGGCTCCTCCCACTGCCGCCGGGCGCAGTGCCATGGTGGCGGAGAAGTCGCCCATACACTATCAGTATAAGGGGCGCTACATCATGACGGCCGTCAAGTCCGGCCTGATGATTATCGACCAGTACCGCGCCGACGTGCGCATCCGCTATGAGCAGTACCTGGCCCAACAGCAGACGCGCACGGCTGACACACAACAGGTGCTCTTCCCCGAGGTAGTCCAGTTTCCGCCGGCCACAGCAGCCGTGCTCGAGAAAGTGCTGCCGCGCCTCTCGGCCATCGGTTTCGACCTCACCGACCTTGGACAGGGCAGCTACGCCGTCAATGGCATCCCCTCGGGCATCGAGGGTCTGGACTACGTCCAGCTGTTGCACAACATGGTGGACGAGGCTGTCCACCACGGCACCGACTCGTCCGACGAGTTGGGACAGACGCTGGCGCTGAGTATGGCGCGTCATGCTGCCATCCCTCCGGGACAGGTGCTTGGCAACGACGAGATGGAGAGCCTGGTCAACGAGCTCTTTGCCTGTGGCAACGTCAACTACACGCCTGACGGCCACGCCATCCTTGCCATTCTGCCCCAGCACGACATAGAGCAGCTGTTGGGCTGACGAGCGTGCATCGTCATCATTTTTTTATCGTAAACCCATTCAAAGTTAGTTGTATATATGAAAAAGGTATTCATCATTTTAGCACTCACCTGCGTAGCCGTAGGCTCGCAGGCGCAGGAATCCATCTCGGACGAGAAGCACAGCGTGTCCACCAACTCATTCTGGGCCAACTGGTTTGTCCAGGCCAACGTGGCTGGCGGCTCTTTCTGGGGCAGTCAGGAAAATGCTGCGGTCAAGTTTGACAAACTCTTCAAGGACTATCGCACCAACCTGGGCTTCTCGGTGGCCCTCGGCAAGTGGTTTACGCCGGGCATCGCCCTGCGCACCAAATTCAACGGGGTGTGGGGACGTAGCGTCATCTCTGAGGACAAGTGCCTCAACGCCAGCAAGTACTGGACGCTGCAGGAGCAGGTGCTCTTCAATCTCAGCAACATGGTGCTGGGCTACAACGATGACCGCGTGTGGAACTTCATTCCCTATGCCGGTGCCGGCATCGGACGCAACATGTCGTACAATCGCTACGGCATGGGACTGTCTGTGGGCTTGCTCAACACGTTCCGCCTCACTCCTAAGCTGGCTGTCAACCTCGACATCAACTACGGCGCCTATGAACCCGGCTTTGACGGCTTCTCCGCTCACGGCGGCGACAAGCACAGCCTGAAGAACAAGGACCGCATCATTGGTGTGGAGGTAGGCTTGACCTACAAGCTGGGCAAGTCTACGTGGCAGCGCTCCGTGGCTCAGGATGCCATGAATGCACTCACACAGAGCGAGATTGACGCACTGAACGCCCAGCTGGCCGACGCACAGGCCGAGAACGACCGCCTGATGGAGATGCTGAACAACCAGCCTGCCCAGCAACAGGCGGCACCCGTCGTCGAGCGCCAGGTGGTCAGCGCCCCTGTGTCTGTATTCTTCGAACTCAACAAGGCCGTCATTGCTTCTCAGCGCGAGCTGCAGAACGTGGCCGACCTTGCGGCAGTGGCTCAACAGAACCACGCGCGTCTGTTGGTGACGGGCTATGCCGACAGCCAGACGGGCAGCGCTGAGCACAACCGGCAGTTGTCGCAGCAGCGTGCCGACGCCGTGGTGGCCGAACTGGTGAAGATGGGCGTGGCCCGCGACCAGATCGACGTGGTGGCCGCCGGTGGTGTCGACACGCTCGTTCCCCCTGTCTACAATCGTCGTGTGACGGTAGAAATCAAGTAAGACGACGGTCGGGAATCGACTGGAAAACCGACGAAAAACGGCAAATTTCGTCGAAAATTGAAAAAAGTGGTGCAAAAGTTTGGTGGTTTCAAAAAAACTCCGTACCTTTGCAGTCGATTTGGAGAAATCGACTGCGAACATGGGCTTCGCCTCAGCATAAAAACTCGTTTTTCTGCGTTCGGCTAGCACCATTTTTGCACCGCTTTTCTGAAGCAAGGGCGTTTAGCTCAGCTGGTTTAGAGCATCTGCCTTACAAGCAGAGGGTCGGCGGTTCGAATCCGTCAACGCCCACAATACAAAGAGTTCCAAGCACTTTTGGAGCTCTTTTTTGTTAAATATCAAAAAATATACAAGGCGGAAGCAAATTTTTCACTTTTCACTTTTCGCTTTTCACTTTTTTTCGTACCTTTGCATCCATATTTGAGAAGATATATAGCTATATAGTAACAATAAGGTATTAAGAAGAGAAAGTCATGGAATTAGATGTGCTGACGGCCATATCGCCTATTGACGGCCGTTACAGAAGCAAAACACAACAACTGGCAGGATACTTTTCTGAATATGCGCTGATTCGCTATCGCGTGCGTGTGGAGATAGAGTACTTCATCACGCTGTGCGAACTGCCCCTGCCGCAACTGGAGGATTTCGACCATAGCCTGTTTGAATCGCTACGCGACATCTACCGCAACTTCAGTGAGCAAGATGCTGCCCGGGTGAAGGAGATAGAACAGACCACCAACCACGACGTCAAGGCTGTGGAGTACTTCATCAAGGAGCGTCTGGCTGTGCTCGAAGGCTTCCCCCTCGCGACACAGGAGTTCATCCATTTCGGCCTGACCTCGCAGGACATCAACAACACCAGCGTACCCTTGTCCATTAAAGAGGCGCTGGAGGAGGTCTACTATCCGATGGTCGAGGAACTGATAGAACAGCTGAACGACTATGCCGAGCAGTGGAAGAACGTCCCCATGCTGGCCAAGACGCACGGACAACCCGCCTCACCGACCCGTCTGGGCAAGGAGGTGATGGTGTATGTCTACCGCCTGGAGGAGCAGTTGCGCTCGCTGAAAGACATCCCCGTCACGGCCAAGTTCGGCGGTGCTACCGGCAACTACAACGCTCACCACGTGGCCTATCCGCAGTACGACTGGCGCGAGTTCGGCAACAGCTTTGTCAGCGAGAAGCTCGGCCTGGAGCGTGAGCAGTGGACCACACAGATTTCCAACTACGACTGGCTGGGCGCCATCTTCGACGCCATGCGCCGCATCAACACCGTCATCATCGACCT
>ERZ842401.6222-NODE-6222-length-12830-cov-49.762427_pt1 | contig 12830 bp, 8 predicted proteins | sample MGYA00521270_ERZ842401 | MGnify/ENA primary metagenome ERZ842401 (study PRJEB31892, sample SAMEA3878208) | bioreactor metagenome | biome: Moose rumen | place: Sweden | collected 2011-10 | study: EMG produced TPA metagenomics assembly of the PRJEB12797 data set... | reverse complement strand
CTATCTGTATGGCGGGCACGGTGTCGGTGCGCTCGATGTCGGCCTGGCTGCCGGCGTCGCTCAGTTCGAGCATCTTGTTCACGAGGCCGGTGATGCGGTTGGTGTTGTCGGTGATCTGGCGGTTGATGTCGTTGCGGGTGTCATCGTCAAGCTCCATGCCAGGCGTGGTGATGATCTGCGTGAAGCCAGAGAGGATGTTCAGCGGCGTGCGTATCTCGTGGGATATCTGCTGTATGAAGTTGGTCTTCATCTTCGACGACTCTTCGGCGCGGGCGTTGGCGAGCATGAGCTGCTCGTTGCTCTCGGCCAGCTGGTTGTTGGCGTCGGCCAGCTTGCTGTTGGCATGTTCGAGGTTGCTGTTGGCCTCGGCCAGCTGGTTGTAGGCGGCCTTGAGCTTGAGGGCGGCCCGACGGCGGTTGCCTATATAGACGGTGAAGAAGGTGACGACAAGCACCAGCAGGACGATGGTGGTGACGAGGCGCTGGCGGTTGATGTCGGCTTGCTGCTGGGCTATCTGTGTCTCCTTCTCCTGAGTCTCGTAGATGGTGGCCAGCTCGGCGGCATCGTCGTGTTTCTGCCAGGCGATGGCCGAATCGAGGGCGTTGCAGAGGAGCGTGCCCACGGCCAGTGCGGTGTCTATGCGCTGCGAGCCGATGTTGGCACGATACTTGGGCAGCAGGTAGGCCTGGATGTTGTCGAGTGTGAGCTTGATGTTGTGGCGCTGGAGCTGGGCGTCGAGCAGAGTGAAGTTGTCGGCGGCCTCGCGCCAGCGATGGGCAGAGATGAGATAGCTGGTGGCCTCGATCTTGCCGTCGTCGGTCTTGGCATACTGGGTGCTGAGGGCTTCGTGATAGGCTTTGGACGCCTCTTGGCGGCGACCCAGGCCCTCGAGGGCACTGCCCCGGTAGAGGTTGAGGCGCGCCCACTGCTTGTCGAGGAACGACGGGTTGGCCTGGGGATGCTGTTCGTAGCGCTTCAGCAGGTCGGCAAAGCGCTCTGTCCAGGCGTTGGCCTCGTCGTAGTGGCCGGCGAGCAGATAGTTGTCGGTGGTGGTTATCATGCCGATGATGGCGCTGGTGTAGTTGGCCAGGCTGTTGTCGCTGTCGATGACTTGCTGGTATTTAGTGTAGGCACGGTCGAAGTTGGTGGCGGCCTCCTTGGGACGGCCGAGCTTCAGCTGGCAGCTGGCAATGGAGGTCTGCAGGCTGGCGTAGTCGGTGTTCATGTCGTAGGCATGCTCGTCCATGACCTTCAGTGCCGAGACGCAGAGGGTCATGGTGGCCTCGTAGTCGTTGGCAAGGAGGAGCATGCTGGCCAGACGGCTGGCCGACATGGCGTAGTACTCTACGTCGTCGTGGCTTTGCACATCGAGGGCGACGGCTTTCTTCCACTGGCTCTCGGCAGGGCGGCGTTGGCGCAGACGCGAGTAGGCATAGCCGCGCCAGTAGCAGGCCTTCATCTTGGAGAGGGCACCATCGGCCTCTTGCTCGTCGGCCAGGGTGATAAGCTGCTGGTAGTCACGGGCCTTGTAGGCGGCATCCATGAGGCTGTCGGCCTGGGCAGCATCGCGGTTGCCTATGATCTTCTTGCCACACGATGCCAGCACCACAACGGCGCAGAGCACCACAAGCGGTGTGGCCTGCCTTAATATGTTTGCAACGTTCATCATCTGTATTATATATTGAATTAGGTTATTGGTTCGTTGTCTGTGGGGCGCAGGCATCAATACCAGCGCACGGAGTTGCTGTAGCTGCTGCGCTTGTCGTATTTCAGGGCATCGGTGAGCGTGGAGGCGTTGCAGCGGAAGGAGAAGTTGTAGCTGGTGTAGGGGGCCAGCACCACCGAGCACGACATGTTGAAGCAGTGCAGGTCGCGAGAGAGCGAGGCGGTGGTCATGGATATCTTCTTGTTCTCGAAGTCGTAGCCAGAGGAGAAGGATATGTTCCAACCGTCGGAGAGGCGTATGTTGCCACTCATATTGAGGTTCTGGGTGAACTTGTAGGGATAGCGCATGCGGTTGTAGTTGAACTTGCTGAGGTCGGTGTCCTCGCGCATGGTGACGCCATAGCCGAAACTGAGCGACCAGGGCAGGGCAAAGGTCATGTAGCCGTCTTCGTCGGTCTCGGCCTTGCCGGCGTTCTCCTTGCGTGCACCGTGCTTGCCGGCCTCAAGATCAGTGTCGAGGTTGGTCTCGGTGCCGGTGTCGTATTCGTCGTCATCGTCCTCGTCGTCATCGTCGCTGCCACGGCGCCGCTTGGTGTTCTTCTTGTCGACCTTCTCGCCCCGTATCCACTTGAAGAAGTTGGCCACCTTGGTGTTGTCGATGGTGTAGGAGAGATTCTGCGACATGCCCTGGAAGCGGCCTATCTTGCCTTTCTCCCAATAGGTGGTGTTCTCGCTGACACGCACTGGGCCGCCGACAGAGTCGCACTCGTAGACGTAGCTGGCAAAGGTGGCATTGAGATTGAGCGTATAGCTCTTGGTGAGCTTCAGTCGCAGACGGGTACGGAGGTCGCTCAGCGGACGGATGTCGGTGGCCATGTTATAGTCCATGGCGGCGCCCAGCTCATCGATGATGCTTATCTTCTTGAAGCCTGTGGTGTCTTCGTCGCTGCGAAGCTTCATCTCGATGTTGTTGGAGATGTCGAGCGAGATGCGGCCCGTCTTGCCCTTGCCCGGCACGCCGTAGAGCAGCGACGAGTAGGGCGAATACTCTACCAGCGTGACGTTGCCCTGAGCGTCGGTCTTCTGATAGGTTTCGTAGTAGCCATAGCGCGAGGTGCCGAAGTCGGGGGCATAGGTGAAGCTGAGCTGGGGGGTGAAGACATGGCGAACGGCATCGATCTTGTCGCCAAAAATCTTGCGCGAGGGGATGTAAAAGCCGTAGAGCTTGGTAGAGGCTGAGAGCGACAGGTTCCAGTTGTAGACGTTGTAGAAGCCATAGCAGGTATCGTTGACCACGGCCATGCGGTCAGGATCCCACGACTGATATATCTTATTGGTATAGGTGCGGTCGGTGAGATTGAACGAGGGGTTGATGTTCAGGTAGTTGAACAGGGTGAAATTGCCGCTGACGGGTATGCTGTGCTGCATGCCGTTGCGCCAGTCGCGAATGAGGTTCTTGTCGAGCAGCTCGCTCTCCTTCGAGGTGACAGAGTTGCTGAAGTGGCCCGTGTACGACAGCGACAGCTTCTCGTACCAGCGCTCCTTGCCCGCCATCTTCTTGCGCTTGAAGGGGTAGAAGCGGGAGATGGTGATGTTCAGGTCGGGCAGGGTCATGGCGATGGTGGAGTCGCGCATGTTCTGGTTGAGGTTCATCGACGTGGAAAGCGACATGCCGATGCTGGAGAATGTGGTGCTGTAGCTGACCGACGATGTGCGCGTTGACTGGGTCATCGACTGGGGGTTATACATCGACGTAAGGTTGTTGCGCTCGTAGCTGGACGTGGCAAAGTTGACCGATGCCGACAGCGTGCTGTAGGGATTGGCCTTGGCGTCCTGACGGTGGCTCCACTGTATCTTGAAGCTGGTTTGCTTGGCATAGTCGGGCATGTTCTTCTCGCCATTGATGGTGTTCTGATAGCTGCCGTAAACAGAGCCGCTGTAGCGATAGCGACGCCGATAGTTCGACGCACCACTGATGCCCCATGAGCCTTTGGTGTATATCTCGCCTATGAGCTTCAGGTCCATGCGGTCGCTAATGGCAAAATAATAGCCGCCATCGCGCAGATAGAAGCCACGCTCGGTCTCGTCGCCATAGGTGGGCATGATGAAGCCGCTGCTATAGCTCTTGGTGAAGGGGAAGAAGCCGTAGGGAATGGCCAGCGGCACAGGTACGTCGCACACCACCATGTAGGCAGGGCCGAAGACCACATCCTTGCCAGGACGCACCTTGGCTCGCGAGAGGGCCAGATAGAAGTCGGGATGGGGATCGTCGCAGGTGGTGTACTTGCCGTGTTGCAAGAAGAGCTCGCCATTGGCACCGCGCTTCGACAGCTCTGAGGTGAGAAAACCGTCTTCCTGCTCGGTATATACCTGCTGGATAAGGCCTTTCTTGGTCTTGAAATTGAAGGCCATGGTGTCGCTCTCGTAGGTGTCGCTGCCCATCTGGAACACTGGCGTTCCCTTCAGCTCGTTGTTGGTGGTGTCGCGTGCTCCGGTAGCATGGACCAGCGAAGAGTCGAGACACATGTAGATTTTCTCGCTCTTCAGGTCCATGTTCTGATACTTAACATGGGCCGAGCCAAAGAGATGGGCCATACCCGAGGCGGCCTCGTAGATAAGCGAGTCGTCGGCTGAGAAGTCAACGGGCGAGTCGATGCCGTTCTTCTTCTGACGGTTCAGCGAGTCTAAGCGCAGCGAGTCGTCGATGGCCTTGTTGTGCTTCCAGATGGCCAGCTCGAGCGAATCCATTGTGGTGGTGTCGCGCTTCAAGGCGGCCTTGGCCTCTGCAACATCATCCGTGGTAGCAAGAGCTTGTTCATTGGCAACGGCCACGCTGTCGTCGGGAATGTCCAACTGCTCCCGTAAGGCCTGCACAACTGCACTGTCAGCATGCTGAAGCAACGAATCAGCAGGACCAACGTAAAGGCTGTCGGCAGTGGTAGCGCCAGGGGTAAACCCGCCTAAGGTTGCAGAAGACACAGAAGAAACGGCATGAACGGGCGAAGAGACGTCCTGGGCACGCCGACTTTCAGCACGGCTTGCCGACACGACATCACCCTCTCCACGTCCCTCTCTATGGGACTTGAAGAGTGTAAAAGGCGTACAGGCCCACATCAGCATGAGGACCGCAAACAGCAATAGAATGCCTGTTTTCTGTTTCACGCTGCAAAATTACAACTAAAATATCGAATAATGCCGCGTTTCCGATTATTTAACGCAAAAAAAGTACACGCGCCAACCGCCATTGTCGACAATGGATATGATACGGAGACAGTAAGTGGAGACAGAAACGTGAGTTACAGAAGTCACTTCTTCGAAGGGACAAAGCTCTCCCAAGTCTGGTCATCATAGTAAACTCTTATTTCAGTGACTTTCCTCTGAGGTTTGTCAATATATTTAACTTCTTCACGTACTATTTCCGGCCGTGTATTACGCACACTATTATAATTAGGTGTGACTTGAGCTGCCTGGTAGGGAGTAGGTGAGGAGGGCTGACCAAAGTCGAGCATCGGTTCATGTGGCAAGGTGCCCGAATTTCCATCGGTAACAGCCGATGATGACGCAGCAACAACACCTTGCCCCTGAACATCGGATGGGGTGGTGGCGATATACATAGGTTCGGTGCCAAACATCAGCCAGTCGGTGCTGATGTTAGGAATTTTCTTTTTAATGGCCTCAACCACATTCAGGGTTGGACGAGTGCGATCGTTAAAGATGCCACTAAGGGTGGCTGGTGCCAATCCGATGAAGTCGGCGAACACTTGCTGACTCATGTGCTTCGACTCCATTACCTTCTTTATTCTGTCCTTCATAAGCTAAGCTATGCTGTTTTAAGGGGTAGAGACCCCACCTTTCTTTGAGTTTACAAAGGTAAAACAAAAAATTGACATGCACAACAAATGTAACTTACTTTTTAAGTTTTTAAACTTTATGTTTCTAAATTTAAATATTCAAAAGCGAACTTAAGGACGACTCGATCTGTATTCTACATTCGTAAATCTGAATTTACATGATTAAAGCGTTACAAACCTATATTTTAGCCTGAAAGCATAACTATCTGAGTTACTTTCAAGTATTTAAATGAATATTTGGCATTATTGTAGGATATGCAACTAAAAAAGGTCATTCGCATTTGCGTAAGCTCTGATTTTTAGAATAATAGACCTATATCTTGCTGGCTTTCAAATATTTAAATGCGAAATGTTTCTGATGAATATTTATTGATTCGGCTTTTTAAATACATAAATTCGGCTTTGCTTTTGCGAATTTAAATATCAAACTTACATAATTAAGAATTGTAAATCGGGCTTATGATTCACACTTTTAAATCTTCTGCGTTATATTTTAGATTCTCAATTTTCGGCGATTTAAATGCAAATGAATGTGAATGCCGAATTTCGAGAGGGCAAGAAATCGCAAAATCGGAATGCTTGAAAAATTCTGAGCGAGCGGTCGGACGAACGAAAATAAGCCCGTATTTTAAGGGGTTATTTTGGGCGAAACACCTGTTTTTATTGAGGTTTTGGGCAAAAAAAGCGCTCCATTTGGAGCGCCAAAATTGGAAATTCTAGAATGCGAAAAAGCGAAAAATCAATGCAAAATGTAAAAAATCAGTTCCTTCATCAGCTCTTCCTGTGGCGTATTTGGATTGTCCAAGCCTTTACTTTTGGCATCTATTTCTCTCATTTTAGAAATAATCTGCATCACTTTCATCCCGGTGTAGTTTCTCATGCCCGTCAGATAGTCTCTCGCCCCCCACGACGATCTCAGTTCGAGCCACTGCGCAACGGCGTCTGGATTCTGCCTTTGAGGACAATAATAAGCAATCATCAGATTTTGGAAGTAGTTGAAGAGCAACGGGAGAAACGAGTAAATGCTGCCGGCCTTCGGATTCTTGTCAAAATAATTGATAATCTGATTTGCCTTAAAAATGTTACGATTTATGATTGCATCGCGCAGTTCAAATCCGTTGAAGTCCTTGCTCACTCCAATCTGGTCTTCCACCACCTGAGGAGTCACTCTCCTATCTTGCTCAGGCAGACTAAGCAACACCTTGTCGAGTTCGCTGGTCAGTCGGCTCAGGTCGGCCCCAATGGCATCGGCAATGAGCTGTGTCGACTTAGGGTCGATGGCAGCTCCCTTGGCCTGCAAATAGTTCACGATGAAAGGTGGCAGGTCGCGCTCACGCAGTTTCACACTCTCAAAGAGTATGCCAGCCTGCTGTATGGCTTTCACATACTCGCGCTTGCGCCCATCAATCTTTCCATTCTTATGGCACATCACCAGCACTGTTGTAGGCATGGGCTGCTTCATATACTTCTCCAGAGGCTCTGTGGCCCGCAGGTTCTGCGCCTCCTTCACGATGACCACCTGTCGTTCGGCCATCATAGGGTAGCGACGCGCAGCATCGGCTATCTGCGATGCATTAACGTCACTGCCGAAGAGCACCGTCTGGTTGAAGTCGCGCTCTTCTGGCGCCAGGGCATGCTCAGCTATATAGTCGGCAATCTTGTCGATATAGTACGACTCCTCACCGTGCAGGTAATATACGGGCCGGTATTTGCCCTCCTTCAGCTCGCGCATGATGCTGTCGTAGGTGACACTCTTTGTTTCTGCCATATCAGTTTCTAATTATTGCAGCTTCTATATAACTAACCTCTGCGAGGTGTTATAAACCGCCTCTGCTTTCGGTCAGCCGAAAAGTTTGCTGCAAAGGTAAGCAAATTATCCGAATAAAACTTGTTGTTATCACTTTTTTTGGCTACCTTTGTGGTCAAATGGCCAAAGAACTGAACTTACCGCCCTACGAGATACGGGTGAGAGAGGAGCAAGGACGCCGCCAGATTTTCGACTTTCTACGGCGGCGCTACGTGGCACTGACGCCCGAAGAATGGGTGCGCCAGCATTTCGTCCATTTCCTTGTAGAGCATCTGGGCTATCCCAAGGGACTCTTAGCCAACGAAGTAGAGCTGCGTGTGGGCGAAAAAAAACTGCGGTGCGACACCTTATTATATAATAAGGGGCTGCAACCGCAGATGATTATCGAATATAAATCGCCCGAAATAGAACTCACCCAGCGCGTGTTCGACCAGATTACGGTCTACAACATGCTGCTGCACGTAGATTATCTCATTGTCTCCAATGGCCTACAGCACTACTGCTGCCACATGAACTATGATGGCCAGTGCTATGAGTTCCTGCGCGAAATACCCTCGTATCAGGAAATAAAGTAAGGCTCTACGCCATATCGTTAGCGTCGGTAGCCTTCTTCGAAGTAGACGACTTGCGCACGCCGCCCGACGAGCGTTTGCGTGCGCTCTTCTTCTCTTCGACTGGTGCGGGCTTCTCAGTCTTAATGCCTGCCAGTTCCGGATCGATGAGAATTCGGCCGCAATATTCGCAGACAATGATCTTCTTGTGCATCTTGATGTCCAACTGGCGCTGTGGCGGAATCTTGTTGAAGCAGCCACCGCAGGCGTCGCGCTGCACATAGACAATGCCCAGGCCGTTGCGTGCGTTCTTGCGGATGCGCTTGAACGAGGTGAGCAGGCGCGACTCAATCTTCTCCTCGAGCTGATGGGCCTTCTCCTTCAGACGCTCTTCCTCAACACGTGTTTCCTCCATGATTTCGTCCAGCTCGCTGCGCTTCACTGCCAGGTCGCCTTTCTTCTCTTCAATGAGCGTCTCGTTCTGAGCCAGCTCTTCGCTCTTCTCGCCGATGCGGCGCTGTGCCTCCGCAATTTTCTTGTTGCACAGCTCAATCTCGAGTGTCTGGAACTCGATCTCCTTGCTCAGCATGTCATACTCACGGTTGTTGCGCACCTCGTTGAGCTGCTGCTTGTAGCGGTCTACGCTGTTCTGAGCCTCGATAATCTCGCCTTTCTTCTGCGACACAGCGCGCTCAAACTCGCCAATCTCGCTCTTGATGCGCTCAATGCGCGTGTTCAAGCCTTCGATTTCGGCGTCAAGGTCATCAACTTCCAAGGGCAGCTCGCCGCGGAGTGCCTTCTTCTCGTCGATCGACGAGAGTGCTGTCTGCAGCTGGAACAGGGTCTTCAGCTTCTCTTCCACTGACAGGTCGGTGGGGTCTTTCTTTGCCATAACGTAGCCCCTCTCTTATGCCCCCAAGGTGGGGGAGGCCGCAAACAGGGGCATGGGCCTTGTGTTTACATATATAATATCGGGTTGGTATTGGTTTGGGCTATCTCGGCCCGCACGCCAGGACACTCACGGGCAATGATGTCGCGGAAGATTTCGGTGGTGAAGTGCTCGCTCTCATAGTGGCCCACCACGCAAATCTGCACCTGCTGCTCGTAGCCGAAATACTGGTGATAGTGCATCTCGCCTGTGATGAAGGCATCGGCACCTGCGGCAATGGCCTCGTCGAGCAGGAAGTCGCCTGCTCCTCCACAGATGGCCACCTTGCTGACAGGCCTGCGCAGCAACTCGTTGCACATAGCACTCTGCGCCTCCAAGCACAGCTTCACGTGCTTCACGAAGTCGCGGGCCTCCAAAGGCTGGGGCAACTCCCCTACTACACCGCTGCCACACTCCATTCCGTCGACGCTTTTCCTGGCGAAGAAGCTCACGCCGCTCAGCCCCAGCCGCTCGGCAATCTTCCAGTTCACGCCGTCTTTGGCATTGTCCATATTAGTGTGCATCGACACCACGCAGATATCGTTCTTGATGGCGCGCATCACCGTGCGCTGCACGTCGTTCTGGCCAGCTATCTGCTTCAGCCCCCGGAAGAGCAGCGGATGATGGCTCACCACCAGGTTGCACTGCTTCTGCAGAGCTTCGTCGATGATGCGCTCGGTGACGTCTAAACACAATAATGCCCCTGAAACCTCCGCCTCTGTCAATCCCAGTTGCAGGCCAGCATTATCCCAGCTTTCCTGCAAGGGCAGGGGCGCGAATTGTTCAAGGGCGCTCAGCACTTGCTTTATTTTCACGCTTCTCTCTGTTATGTTTTGAGGTGCAAAGTTACAAAGAAATCTCCGAACAGCCATCGGCCATCCGGAGATTACAACGTTTTTTAACTCATTGCCAGCGTTATCGCAACGAATAGCGACGCTCAGCAAAGTCAACTATTTCGTCACGCGCATCCAGTCGGCCTCCACCCATCCGCGGTCTACCTTGGGGTCGGTCTCAGCCGCCACATATCCGAACTTTGCACCAATCCATTTGCCCTCGCGCATCTTGAACTCGTCGCCACAGGCCTGGAACTTCTTCCCGTCAAGACTGTAGGCAAAGTTCACCTTCGAGTCGGCCACGGTCAGGCGCAGGTAGATGTCTTCGTGAATGCCTGGCTTATAGTCTATTTTGTCCTTCGATGTGGGCTTCAGCGTGGCCAGCACCTGCTCGGTCTGGGCCTTGCCCTTGTCAGCAGCCTTACAGGTCATCTGTACCAGTTGGAACTCCTGCCCCACACGGCGCACAACGATGGCCGAGTAATCCAATCCCATCATAATGAGACCGCCAAACTGTCCGTCGGCCTTCGACGTGAAGCGCATCTTTGTAGTGGCCGTAAACTCGTCGGCAGGCGTCTTCTGCAGCAGCATGTTGGGCACGAGCCATAGGCTCTTGGCATCCTGCGGCAGCTTGTGCGTGTAGATGCGCATGGTGCCGAAGGCGGTGGGCACGCCGAACTTCTCATCGTAGTTGGCCTGCCACTGCCACTGCCGGCCAATGACCGGCGCATTGAACTCGTCGCTCTCCACGGGGTTCACCACCTGCGTACTGGCGGCCTTGGGTTTCTGATAGCGCAGCACAGGCTCACCCTTCTTGCCCATGACGGGCCATCCTGTCGACCAGTCGACGGGCTGCAAGTGCACCACCCTACCGTAGGCTTCCTTGTCCTGGAAGTGCATGAACCAGTCCTCTCCATACTTCGTGTGCACCCAGCCGCCCTGGTGGGGGCCGTTCACCGTGGTCTTGCCCTGTGCCAGCACAATCTTGTGCTCATAGGGACCGTAAGGACTCTTGGAGCGCATGGCCAGCTGGAAGCCTGTGGGCACACCGCCAGCAGGACACATAATCCAGTACCATCCCTCGCGCTTGTAGAACTTCGGTCCCTCGCAGGTGCGGTTCTCCGTGCCATTGCCGTCGAACACAATGACAGGCTGGCCTATAGCGTGTGTGCCGTCAGCCGACAGCTCGCGCACGGTGAGCACCGATGCAAACTTTGCTCTCGAGTTAGCCCATCCGTTCACCAGATAGCAGCGCCCGTCGTCGTCCCACAGCGGTGTGGTGTCTATGTATCCCTGCCCCTTTATAACGCACACGGGCTTCTCCCATTCGCCGGCAGGGTCTTGCGTTCTCACCATATACACGCCATAATCGGGGTCGCCCCAATAGATGTAGTACCACCCTGCATGATAGCGGATAGAGGGCGCCCACACGCCGTTGCCGTGCTGCACGGTGCTGAAGTGTTCCATCAGCTGCTCGTCGCCGGCATAGAGACCGTCCTTCAGGGCGTAGTTTATTATCTCCCAGTTCACCAGGTCTTTTGAGTGCAGTACGGGCAGTCCCGGCACACATTGGAACGACGAGGCCGTCAAATAGTAGTCGTCGCCCGAAGCGCCCACACACACGTCGGGGTCGCTATAGTCGGCATTGATCACTGGGTTCACGTAGGTGCCGTCGCCCTGATCAGGGCACCACACCTCCGAGCGATAGTGCTGTGCACCAGCCACGAGCGGCAGTGCAGTAGCCATCAGCAAGAGTCTTAGCTTCATAGTCTTTCTATTTTTAGTTTGTACTGATTGTCTTCCAGCGCGATGCGCATCACACGCACCACCTCATCGTCAGCCTTGGGGTTGACCAGCGGCGTCAGCGCCAGGGCCACATGCCCCATGGTGCGCCGCAGGTTTATCTCTACACAGGGATGCAACAAGAATGGTGCCTGCCCCTGCTGCGCTGCCACCACCATCATGTCTGCACCGAATGGGCCCACGAAGGGTGTCACGCCAGCCTCTTTCAGCACCTGCTCCATGTGCGAGCAGATGCGGCGGGCCACCTCGTTGAGCAAGCCTTGCGACACATAGCGACTTATCAGCTGGCGCTTATGTGTCTCGGTGGCCAGCAGATTGCCCGTGTAGGCCCCGTTCTTCGTGCTGAAGAGCGACAGGCCCTCATAGCTCACCCGTCCATCGGCGTGGGCCATGAACTCCATGCCGAAGTCCTTCACTTTATTATAATACGGCTCAACCATCACATTCCCCTGCCCTTTCAGCACATTTTCCACCCATGATGCCACGTTGGGCAGCATCTTCTCGCTGCTCTCTACGAAGCGCAGGCCGCGGCCACTGCTGCTCCATGGCGCCTTCAGCACCACCCTGCGGCCAATGCTGTCTATGCGCTGTACCGTCTCGTCCATCGTAGTGCACGCCCAGGCCTCGCCCACTGTGCCCTCAAACCGCAGCAAGGGCAGCAGACGGGCCGCCGTGCTGCGATGCGACAGTTGCCTGACGACCGTCGCCTGTCCTTCGGTAGGCATCAGCGACTCGGCTACTCCCCGCCGCTGCAGGGCTGCACGCAGTGCGGCGTCCCACCCCCACGGGCTTACGGCATCGGCCCCTACCCTGTCGCCGCGTTGGCGCCATGTGGTCAGCGAAGGCTCAGTACCTCCTGGCGGCATCACTGCAAGACGTGCGCAGAGCCGTTGCCAGCCACGCAGCGCAGCGTCTTTGTCATCTACCAGCACGCAGTCGCCTGCCTGTGCCCACAGCAAGGGTAGCCACCCAAGGTCGTGCCTCAGCCTGCTGCCGGCATGCGGTGCCGTGAAGTTTGCAAGCCCTGAGGCCAGTGCTATGTCGTGTTCAGGATTGAATATATGTAGTGTCATACCTTCATCGTTTGCTTGTTTACGGGTTACACCGGTTTACGTTCGGAGCACGGGAACCCCACGCCAGCGAGCAGTGCCATGTTCGCGAGGCTGTAAGTCCGCACTCCTACTTGGATGCTGCAAAATTAAGAAGAATTTCTCAGAAAGCCGAAGAATCACTCAAATTATTTCGACCTGCACGGCTGAAAACAAGCACACGTAGCGGCCTGTAGGGCAAAAAGCATTCAAAAAGTGGACATAGCCAACCTGCTTCCAAATGATTTAAATGGTCTTACAAACGCTTTGTAATGGTCTTACAAACGCTTTGTAATGGTCTTAC
>ERZ842401.6221-NODE-6221-length-12832-cov-4.372623_pt1 | contig 12832 bp, 10 predicted proteins | sample MGYA00521270_ERZ842401 | MGnify/ENA primary metagenome ERZ842401 (study PRJEB31892, sample SAMEA3878208) | bioreactor metagenome | biome: Moose rumen | place: Sweden | collected 2011-10 | study: EMG produced TPA metagenomics assembly of the PRJEB12797 data set... | reverse complement strand
CATATACGAAAACACATTCAAATACATTTCATTCGATAAAGATACTTATAGTATAAAAACCAAAGGCACTATAAACCCAAGTAGCTATGAACTTCCAGGCAATGTAAGTTCACAATACGTCTCAGGTCTACTATATGCTCTTCCACTTCTAAAAGGAGATAGTAAGATCGCCCTTACAACAAATCTTGAGAGCAAAAACTATGTCGACATGACCTTAGATGTCTTATCAAGATACGGCATCAAAATCCAAAGTGGCAAGCCTGAAAAACGTATGGGCGAGTTCAACGAGCCCGCATTTATGATCCCTGGCAAGCAAACCTACACTCCCCACGACTTCACCATTGAAGGAGACTTTTCCAATGCAGCCTTCTTAGATGCCTTCAATTATTTCGACAATAATATTGAGATTCTAGGGCTCAATCCTGACTCTCTTCAATCTGACAAAATATACAAAAAGTATTTTGATATGCTTGATAAAGATTTTTCCGAAATTGATATGTCAAACTCTATTGACCTTGGCCCTATCCTAATCACCTTTGCTGCATTAAAACATGGTGCTCGATTCACTGGTACCAATCGCCTAAGAATCAAAGAAAGTGATAGGGGCAATGCTATAGCGGAGGAACTAAGAAAATGCGGTGCTAATATAAAGGTTCTAGATGACGAGATTATCGTTGAGAAAAATGAATTAACTAAACCATCTATGAATCTCAACTCTCACAATGACCACAGGATTGCTATGTCACTAAGTCTCTTATCTACGCAATTTGACATAAGTATAGATGACTCCGAATGCATCAAAAAAAGCTATCCTCTATACTTTAACGATCTTAAAAAACTTAACGCTAGTATAGAGTAAAATATAAAATATGTGATATAATATGTTATTATGGAAAAGGTGCTTATAGTGGGTCTTGGCTTAATTGGTGGTTCTTATGCAAAAGGCTTAACCAAAAATGGCTACGAAGTCTATGCATATAATAGGACAAAAGAAGCTATAGACTATGCAAAAGAGAATAAGATAATAATCGATGGAACTGATAAGTTTGATAAAGATTTTGTGTGTCAATTTGATAGAATTATATTTTCTCTCTATCCTAAAATCTTTATAGAATACATTAAAAAATATAAAAACCACATAAAAGATGGCGCTATCATATCAGATGTAACTGGTGTGAAAGAATCAATAGTCACTGAAATTCAGAGCGAACTTGACGACCGAGTAGAATTCATCCCTGCCCACCCTATGGCAGGACGAGAAGTATATGGTGTAAAGAACTCAGACGAAAATATATTTAAGAATGCCAATTACATCATAACTCCCACAGAAAGAAATACTGAAAAAGGTATAGCATTTGCAAAAGAAATAGGCGAGAAACTTAAGTTTAGAAAGATATCTGTCCTATCTCCAAAAGAACATGATGAGATGATAGCTTTCTTGTCACAACTCACTCACTGTATAGCGGTATCTCTCATGGCATGCAAAGATTCTGAATATCTTGTTGATTACACAGGTGATTCATTCAGAGACCTAACAAGAATCGCAAGCATCAATGAAGATATGTGGACTGAACTTTTTCTTATGAACAAAAAGGCTTTAATCAAAGAAATGAATTCATTTATAGATAAAATCACCGAACTTAGAGATGACATATACAATAATGACGAAGAAAAAATCAAAGCGATGATGAGACTCTCTACAGCTCGCCGCAAATTCTTTAACTAATGCAGAAGCGAGTTATACGAGCCCGAAAGGAAATCATGAACATAACATTTAACAGACAACTCCCAACTCCGCAGGAAATAAAAAACATGTATCCTGTTCCTGCTGAACTTGCAGAGAAGAAAAAATCTAACGACGAAGCTATAAAAGCTATATTTGAAGGTAGGTCAGATAAGTTCTTACTTGTCATAGGCCCTTGCTCTGCTGATAGAGAAGATGCTGTCATAGATTATATCAAGAGACTTAGAACTGTGGCTGATGAGCCTATCGTAAAAGAAGAACTTGTGATCATTCCTCGTGTCTATACCAATAAGCCTCGCACAACTGGCGAAGGGTATAAAGGCATGCTCCATCAACCTGACCCACATCAGGCTCCAGATATGCTTAAAGGTATCATAGGTATAAGAAGGCTTCATCTAACTGCTCTCTCTGAGACAGGCTTCTCATGTGCTGATGAGATGCTCTACCCAGAAAACCATAGCTACTTATCAGATCTCTTAAGTTATGTTGCTGTCGGAGCTCGTTCTGTTGAAGACCAACAACATAGATTAACTGCAAGTGGCATTGATATCCCTGTTGGTATGAAGAATCCTACTTCTGGTGATTTTTCTGTCATGCTCAATGCAATTAAAGCGGCAGAAAGTCCGCATACTTTTATCTATAGAAATTTTGAAGCAACATCTAATGGCAATCCTCTTGCGCATGCTATCCTTCGTGGCTATGTCAACCACCACGGCGAATCACACGAAAACTACCACTATGAGACATTAAGTATCCTTGCAAATATTTATGACAACGAAAAATTTATCAACCCTGCAGTAATCATAGATTGTAACCATTCAAATAGTGGAAAGAAATATCTCGAACAAATCCGTATAGCTAAGGAAGTTCTTCATTCTATGACAGAAAATGAAAAGATCAATAACCTTGTCAAAGGTCTCATGATAGAATCTTATATAGAAGACGGCAGTCAGAAGCTCGAAGAAGGAATATATGGTAAATCCATAACCGACCCTTGCCTCGGATGGGATAAATCAGCCGACCTCATCCGCGATATCGCAGAGATAAGGCGCAAAAACAAAAATAGGGGCTAGCCCCTATTTTTTTTTACGCCTCCTTCATCTTATTCAGCATGAAGATAAAGTCTTCATTGGTGTCTGTCCTATCGAAAAGATCAAGGATAATTTCTATAGACTCTTCTTTTTTCTGGTCATTGACTAATTTGTGAACATAATTAGCTGCTTCAAGTTCTCTCTCGCTTAAAAGAAGATCGTCTTTCCTTGTACCACTCTTCTGTATATCTATAGCAGGGAATATTCTTCTCTCTTGAAGTTTTCTATCAAGCACTAATTCCATATTGCCCGTTCCCTTAAACTCTTCATATATTACATCGTCCATACGAGATCCGGTATCAACAAGTGCTGTAGCAAGTATGGTAAGAGATCCTCCCTCTTTCATATTTCTTGCTGCACCGAAGAATTTCTTTGGCATATGAAGTGATGCAGGGTCAAGTCCGCCAGATAAAGTTCTACCACTTGGTGCGCAGATTAGATTATAAGCTCTTGTAAGACGAGTAAGCGAATCAAGTAAGATGACAACATCTTGCTTCTGCTCCACGAGTCTCTTAGCTCTCTCCGCTACCATCTCAGCAACTCTTCTATGTCGCTCTGGCGTCTCATCGAAAGTAGAATAGATAATATCTACATTATCACCATGAACTTCATCCTTCATATCAGTAACTTCTTCTGGCCTCTCATCTACAAGTAGTATAAGAAGATGAAGGTCATTATTATATTTTAAAATTGATTTTGCTATCTGTTTAAGAAGAGTGGTCTTACCTGCTTTCGGCGGCGAAACTATAAGTCCTCTTTGACCTTTTCCTATAGGAGATAAGAGATCGATAACTCGCATAGCTACAGTAGCCTTATCACTACCTGATAGAAGTCTTAATTTCTGATTAGGAAAAATTGGTGTGAGCTTGTCAAATTTTGGACGATTATGAACACTTTCTGCATCTATGCCATTAATCTCCATTAATTTGATGAGTGCAGGATATTTCTCTCCTTCATTTTGATGTTTCTTGATGCCTGTAAGTACATCACCATTTCTAAGATCGTATTTCCTTATCTGGTAACTTGATACATAGACATCATTGACACCCGGAAGAAAGTTATCGCTTCGTATAAAGCCACACTTTGCCTCTTCCACTATCTCAAATATTCCAGTGCACATCTCTCCTTGGCCCTCTATCAAGGTTGGCTTATCTTGATTTCCACCATTTTGCTCTTCATAAGACGAAAGAAGGATGTCTATGACCTCGCTTTTAGTTTTTCCGCTAACTTTAAAGCCTTTTTCTTTTGCCATCTCACGAAGTTGGTCGAGTGTTAAAACTTCTAATTTTTCTCTCATAAATCTCCTTACGGGCTAGTATAGTTTAAAGCCCATACAATATATTGAGTTATTAATTTTAATATGGTATAATCATAAAGTTATGAGTAATACTAAAGTTGAAGTAAAAAATAAAATATCTATCTTTGGTATCATTATTCGATTCTTTTTTGGATTTTTACTACCTTTCGTGGTGATAAATGGTTTGATTTTATTTCTATTTATACAGGTTCCAAGTATTACTGTCTTTGATGAAGATTCAAGTGAATACGAAAATGAAAAGATTAAATTTACCGTTGACTGTATGCTTCCTATCTCCGAAGTAAAAGCTTATTACGAAGATACTGAGATTCCTTATTCAAAGTTAGATAATATATACACTATAGAGGCTAAAAACTATGGCTCTTATCAGATTACTGCTAAAGCTATCAATGGAGCCACATTTAAAGTTATAGCACCAGTAGAATCTAAAGATGTAATCCCACCCGCTATTGATATTGAAAATGCTCTTATAACCAATAACCTACTTGTATTCTCTATATATGATGCTGAATCGGAAATCAATTTTGATAGTGTATATGCTACTTTAGAAGATGGAACTAGAATAACTCCTTCTTATATAGATAAGTCTTCTGGAACAGTACAATTTCAGTTGAACACCACCGGAAAAATCACCGTGCATGTCGAAGACATAGAAGGCAATCCAACGGAAACTACTTTTATAACAAATGATTAAAAATATACGGGCGACAAAAAGTCGCCCGTTTTGTTTTATTATGCTTTAGGGCCAGCTGATTTTATCTCTTCTGGCATATTAGGATATTTCTTATCAAAATTCTCTTTGAACATCTGTGCAAGTTTCTTTGCTTGTGCATCATAAGCAGCTTTATCAGCCCAAGTATCTTTTGGATTTAGTATATCAGATGGACAATCAGGTATCTCTTTTGGTATATCTACATTGAAGACATCATCATGTACAAACTCTGTCTTCTCAATAGTTCCATTAAGTGCTGCTGTAACCATAGCACGAGTATATTTTAATTTCATACGACTACCCACGCCATAAGGTCCACCTGTCCAACCAGTATTTACAAGATATACTTTAGTGTTATATTTCTCAAGTCTCTCTCCAAGCATAGCAGCATATTTCTCTGCTGGGAGTGGCATAAATGGCTCTCCAAAGAGAGTTGAAAATGTAGGCTGTGGTTCTGTAACTCCTCTTTCTGTTCCAGCAAGTTTTGAAGTAAAACCAGTTACAAAATGATACATGGCTGCATTCTTATTAAGTCTTGATATAGGAGGAAGTACTCCAAATGCATCTGCAGTCAAGAATATTACAACCTTAGGTATGCCGCCAACTCCTGGAATCTGTGAGTTTGATATATAATCTACCGGATAACCAACTCTTGTGTTTTCAGTGATACTCTTGTCGCTATAATCACATTTACGAGTTTTCTCATCCATTATAACATTTTCTACAAGTGCACCAAATCTTATAGCATGATAGATCTCAGGCTCATTTTCTTCTTTAAGATCTATACACTTAGCATAGCATCCACCCTCAAAGTTAAATACTCCATCACTTGACCATCCATGCTCATCATCACCTATTAATTTTCTATTAGGATCTGCTGATAGAGTAGTCTTTCCTGTACCAGAAAGACCAAAGAATACAGCAGTTTCATGAGTCTCTGGATCCATATTAGAAGAGCAGTGCATAGGAAGTATGTTTTCTTCAACTGGCATAATATAATTCATGATGCTAAATACTGATTTCTTAATCTCTCCTGCATAAGCAGAACCTGCTATAACTGCTGTTGCATTTTCATAATCTATCATGATGGCTGCCTCTGAGTTGATGCCAAGTTTAGCTGCATCAAGCTTTAGGCCAGGGGCTACAAGTATAGTCCAATCTGGATTTCCATAATTTTTAAGTTCCTCATCATTTGGACGAACTAGGAGTTGATGTATGAAAAGATTTTGTGAAGCTAGTTCATTGATAATTCTAAATTTTCTTCTATGCTTAGTATCTGCACCTGCATACCCGTCAAATACAAATACATCTTTACCATTTAAAAACTCTATAATCTGATCTCTTATCTTATCAAAGGTCTCTCTCGTGGTTGGTACATTGACAGAGCCCCATGCTATCTTATCGTGAACAGAAGGAGTGTCAACCACATATTTATCCTTAGGTGATCTCCCTGTATATTTTCCTGTCTTTACAAGAAGTGCTCCTGTCTCAGTAAGTAAGCCCTCACCTCTCTTTATGGCTTCTTCAACTAAGACTGCTGGCTCCAAATTCTTAAATACATTCTTTGCTTTGATTTCCCCTAGAAAATCTTTCATAATTTTATCCCTCCTATGTTTATGAAACTTTAGCTATAGCTTTTCCTGTCTCGTCTATAGTATATGTACCAACTGAAGTTGTTATATTCTTAGTTTGTCCTGAAGCTGCTTTAGCAAGTGATCCATCTGCCTGAAGATAATAAGAACCTGTCGATACATTTACCCAAGTATTATATCTAAGTTCACCTGTTGTCGGATCGAAGTAATATGTGCTACCATTACTCATCTGCCTCCACCCAGTAATCATGTAGCCACTTGAATCAACACAGTAAAGTTTTCCATTTTGTCTTATCCATTCATTTACTGCTTTTGATCCATTTCCCTTTACAAAGAACCAACCCGTTGCATCCTTAGCCCATGCGCCATCAGTATTTCCTCCTTGCATAACATCTCCACTTATAGCTTGGTTAGAAGATACTGTAGATCCTGTAGGTAATTGATTGCTTGAAGCATTGGTAGAATTGATAAGACCTGCTCCAGTATTTTGGTTTGTGGTAGTAGTTGCAGTGTTATTAGTATTAAATGTTGTATTATATACAGTCGCACTTTGTGCTGCTGCTTCAAGAGATGCAATCTTTGCAAAATTAAGAAGTTTCTTTGTATCTGTCCATTGCGAATTTTTAGTTTTCAAAACTACTGCTATAAATCTTTGGCCATTGTAATCAAGTTCAGATGCTATAGTGTAGAGAGCCTTGCTTGTATATCCCATCCTACTCGCTGAGATACCTTCATAATAATTACTGTCGCCTTTGGCAAGGAGTTTGTTTCTTGTATAGAGACTCTTAGCCTGTCTTGATGCTGTAGCAGGAAGCACATATGCTTCTTGCTGAAGCATAATTTTAAGTGTTGGGCTTGCTGTAGCCTTATCCATGATGACAGCCATATCATAAGTGGTAGTAACTTGAGCGTCATTATTAAGTCCTGTTGGGTTGACAAAATTAGTTCCAAAGCATCCCCAGCTTTTAACTGTCTGGTTCATTACATTAACAAATGCTGCTATACTTCCAGCAATATTTTCTGCAACGACATTGGCTACATCACAACAAGATCCTACGAATAACGCTCCTAAAGCATCACGAACTTTAATCTTATCTCCTGCCTTAAGTCCTGCTGTTGTAGCACCTGATTCAAGTGCAGATACAGCAGTTTGCGATACAGTAAGTTCATCGTCAAGATTACGATTGGCAACCAATATCGCTGCTGTTACAAGATTAGCTAGTGAAGCTGGTTGATAAGTTGTAAAACCACCTTTAGAAAAATATATCTGTCTTGTAGTCGCATTGACTATAATTGCAGCTGATCCATCTATTGAAGGCTTTGCTGCTTGTATATTATCATTCGCCGAATAGATTATAGTATCGGTATTGACAGCTTGATTAGTGCCTTGTTGAGTGTTAGCAACGTTACTAGTTGTATTGGCAGTAGGCGTTGTTGTTGCACTTGGTGTATTAGTTGAACTCGCATAATCATTCTTTTTCTCACTCGATGGAGTTATATTAGTATTCTTTACAGTTGGTCCTGAATCTGAAGTTGAATCACCAGTACTTACTAAACTATATTGTGTATTACCAGCCAACGTGTCAGTTGAGGTAGTCGTTGTTCCATGCACTGATGGAGCATATAAAATCTTTGTTGTAGGTGCATTATCATTCGCACCATTAATTATAGGATTCTGACCATATGATTGCTGATAGACCACGCCTTGTATTGGTGTAAGAGTTGTCGACGAAGAATTAGGTACAGTCCCAGGTCCAGTAAATGAATTTTGAAGATATGAAGTGTTGACATTGGCACTCATAGTCCTTCCATCAGCCATGCCAGGTGCTGAACCTATAACAACTGTATCAGCATAGGCAAAACTAAATAAACTCATAGTAAAGACAAGCGTTAATGCTATAATTCTTCTCATGATTTTTTTAAGCATTATCTTTATCCTCCTTCTCTATGATTCTCTCAGTCTTTTGTTCTTCTATTCCTGTAATCTCTGTGAAGAGTTTCATAAACTCTTTTCCAGTGATAGTTTCTTTTTCTATAAGATACTCTGCAATCTTATCAAGAGCTTCTCTATTGTTACGAAGTAATTCTTTGGCCTTTTCAAATGCCGCTTTAAGCATCCTCTGTACTTCTTCATCTACAGCGGTTGCTGTCTCGTCACCACAATTCATGTCTACACCATTTTCAAGATACATGCTTCTTGTAGTCGCAAGTCCCATAAGTCCAAATTTCTCGCTCATGCCATACTGAGTAACCATTGCACGAGCAAGTTTTGTAGCTTCTTCTATATCATTCGCTGCGCCTGTCGTTATTGTATCAAATACCACATCTTCTGCTGCACGGCCAGAGAGATATACAACAAGTCTCTCTTCAAGTTCTTTTTTAGTATTTAAGTACTTTTCTTCTTCAGGAGTCTGAAGGACATAGCCAAGTGCTCCCATAGTTCTTGGAACTATAGTAATCTTCTGCACTGGCTCAGTGTGTTTCTGAAGTGCTGTCACAAGCGCGTGTCCAACTTCATGGTATGATACTATCCTTCTCTCTTCCTTGGATAAGATTCTATCTTTCTTTTCTTTGCCTACAAGCACAACTTCAACTGCATCTTTCAAATCTTGTTGGCTAACTTTTTCTCTCTTAGCTTTAGCCGCAGTGATTGCCGCTTCGTTGATCATATTGGCAAGATCTGCACCTACTGCACCAGAAGTAGATAAAGCTATCTCTTCAAAATCAACTGTCTCATCAAGTTTTACATCTTTAGCATGAACTTTCAATATATTGACACGACCTTTAAGGTCTGGCTTCTCAACTACTACTCGTCTATCAAATCTACCTGGACGAAGAAGTGCTTGGTCAAGTATCTCTGGTCTATTAGTTGCTGCCATGACCATGATACCATTATTTATCTCAAATCCATCCATCTCTGATAAAAGCTGATTAAGTGTCTGTTCTCTTTCACTATCAGCACCAGAACCAGCTCTTGTATCACGAGATCTTCCGATGGCGTCTATCTCATCTATAAAAACTATGCATGGTGCAGCTTGCTTTGCTTGTTTGAAAAGGTCACGAACTCTTGATGCTCCTACGCCTGCGAACATCTCCACGAAATCAGAACCTGTCATAGAGAAGAATGGAACCTTGGCTTCACCTGCTACCGCTTTAGCAAGGAGGGTCTTACCTGTTCCTGGAGGACCTACAAGAAGTGCTCCCTTTGGTAGTTTAGCTCCAACATAAGTATATTTCTTTGGATTATGCAAGAAGTCAACTATCTCTTGTAAGGATTCTTTTGCTTCGTCTTCTCCTGCTACATCCTTAAATGTGACACCTGTTTCTTTCTGCATATATCTCTTGGCCTTGCTCTGTCCTACACCAAAGATACCACCCATGCCACCACCCATACCTGCGCTCATCCTTCTTGCGAACATACCTATGAGAACCCAAAGTATAAGAAATGGTGCTAACGAGATAATGAGATCCATAACTATACTTGCCTTTGTTCCGATTATCTCTACTTTCTTAGTAAGAAGTCTATCTACAAGCCCATCATCTTGAACTCTCACTACATGATACACTTTATCTTGAGATGCAACTTTTTTTTTCATATAGTTATCAAGTTTCTCTTGAGTGTCTATCTCACTTATGTCAGTTATAGAACCGCTATAAAGTTCTTCGCCTTTTTCGTATGCATATATATCTTCTGATGCGATACGAACTCTATATATACTACCATCATTGACCTTAGATAAGAAATCACTATAACTTAATTCAGTCTGATTGTTAGACATAAATCTACTAGTATTACCACTAAGCATTATTGATATAAACCAACTTACAACGAGCGCTATAAGTATACCAAAAAGTGCCTGTGGTATACCACCATTTCTTCCCTTGTTATTTCCTTTTTGTCTATTTCCATCCATCTATTAATATTCTCCTTGTTTCATAAAGCTCTTTATCTTATCATTCATACATTATCGTCAGTCCATGTGGTGCACATATAATCATATCGTTATCTATGTCGTCTCGAAGAACTCCATGTTCCACGCAGATGCCATCAGGACAATTAGATTCTATGCAACGAACTTTTTTATCTTTTATCTCAATGACATTATACTCACCAGCTCTATCTCCTATGACATATGTGCCGTTGATATTTTTGTCAATGCGTCTTCCGCCAACTTGTGTTATCTTCTCACCATTTTTATATACAGCAATATTATTCATATTGTTCTTCAAAACAAAATTTGAAATGACATAAGATATCAGGGCAAATGCCACTAAAGCTACTATGGCTATCATTTCAAGTTTCTTTGCCTTTTCTTCAGATATTTTTTCTCTTCTGCCTATCAACATATATTAAAACTCTTTTATCTTGTTATGCCGATTTTTTTACTTTCTTTATATTCTTAACATCCTTTAGGTCTTCTGTTCTTGCGCCATCATATACATATTCAGGTTTTGCTCCTTCAAGGATACATTTATCTGTAACAATAACTTCTTTTATAGTTGCATCATCTGGAACTTCATACATCACATCTCGCATCAGTTCTTCAACTATACCTCTAAGACCCCTTGCTCCAAGATTTCTTTCCATTGCTTTCTTAGCTATAAGTTTAAGTGCCTCATCAGTAAATACCAAGTTCACATTATCATATCTAAGTAATTTCTGATATTGCTTTATAAGGGCATTTTTAGGTTCTTTCATGATTCTTATAAGAGCATCTTCGTCAAGAGATTTTAATGTTGCAACTATAGGTAGTCTTCCCACAAGTTCTGGTATAAGGCCGTATTTTATAAGATCCTTAGTCTCACATTTCTTTATATACTCATCGTACTTTATATCTTTTTTATCTACAAGCGTTGTGTTAAATCCAACTGCAGATGTGTTGATTCTACTTTCTATGATATTTTCAAGACCATCAAAGGCTCCGCCACATATGAAAAGTATATTCCTAGTATTGACTTGAATATACTCTTGTTGTGGATGCTTTCTTCCACCGGCAGGTGGGACATTGGCCTCTGTTCCTTCTATAATCTTAAGTAAAGCTTGTTGCACTCCTTCACCGGATACATCACGAGTGATACTTACATTCTCGCCTTTTTTAGTTATCTTATCTATCTCGTCTATATAGATTATACCTATCTCCGTCTTTGCTACATCTCCATCAGCTGCTGCAAGAAGTTTAAGAACTACATTCTCTACATCTTCACCGACATAGCCAGCCTCAGTAAGAGTAGTAGCATCTGCGATGGCAAATGGCACTCCAAGAAACTTTGCTAAGGTCTCCGCCATGTAAGTTTTTCCACTTCCTGTAGGTCCTATAAAAAGAAGGTTAGATTTCTGTATGTCCACATCATGCTCTTTGTTCTTTACTCTCTTATAATGATTATAGACAGCTACAGCAAGACTCTTCTTTGCTTCGTCCTGTCCTATAATATATTGATCAAGATATGCCTTTATCATAGCAGGCTTTAACATCTCTATCTTATCAAGCACATCATTGATATTGGTTTTCTTCTCAAGTTTTTGATCGCTTTCTCTTTCATCTTCAAGCAAATCAAGACACCACTCTACACACTCATCGCATATAAAGGTGTCTTCTTTACTTGCTGCTATAAGTTTATGTACTTGGCTTGCTGTCTTTCCACAAAACGAACAAAAAGGAATCTTGTTATCCATCTATATCATTTCCTCGCTATACTATCTCTTATCTATAACCTTATCTATGAGACCGAATTTCAAAGCCTCTTCTGGTGTCATCCAATTATCTCTATCAGTTGATTTAACTATAGTATCATAATCTTGTCCTGTAAATTCTGAAAGCAAAGTATTCATTCGTTTCTTTATGTCTATGATGTGCTTTGCTGCTATCTCTATCTCTGTTGCTTGACCTTGAGCACCACCAAGAGGTTGGTGGATAAGTATCTCAGAATTTGGAAGTGCAAATCTCTTTCCTTTAGTTCCGCCTGCAAGTAGAAATGCACCCATACTTGCTGCCATACCCATACATATAGTTTGCACATCACACTTTATATAATTCATAGTATCATAGATTGCCATACCTGCTGATATAGAACCACCTGGACTATTGATATAAAGAGTTATATCTTTCTTAGGGTCTTCTGCTTCAAGCAAAAGAAGTTGTGCCATAACTATAGACGCCATATCATCAGTCACTTGGTCAGCAAGAAATATAATTCTCTCTTCAAGAAGTCTTGAAAAGATATCATAAGATCTCTCTCCTCGACTTGTTTGTTCTATAACATAAGGTACTAAACTATTTTCTATCATATATATATTCCTTCCTTTTTCATACTTTCATTTTCCCTAAAACACAATACCAACTAAAATTAAAAAAAACTTATATATAATAAATAATA
>ERZ842401.6219-NODE-6219-length-12833-cov-4.353498_pt1 | contig 12833 bp, 10 predicted proteins | sample MGYA00521270_ERZ842401 | MGnify/ENA primary metagenome ERZ842401 (study PRJEB31892, sample SAMEA3878208) | bioreactor metagenome | biome: Moose rumen | place: Sweden | collected 2011-10 | study: EMG produced TPA metagenomics assembly of the PRJEB12797 data set... | reverse complement strand
CGAGGTAATCGGTTCGATTCCGATATACTCCACAGAGAAGCATCGCACGGCGGTGCTTTTTTTGTATTATAACAACTTAATTTCTATGTAATTATACTAATTGTACCTGCATTGTTAATATCCCCTATTTCTGTCGAAATGGTATATTTATAGTATATCTTTGGAATATTTTTGTCCCGTTATTGTCTCAATTCTTTCTATTAAATTTTAAGAGACAATGTTAAAAGACTTTGCGACCAGCGGGGGGGTACACAAAAAGACCTCGCCCGTGTATTAAACATCACGGACATTAGTCTAAATGCAACGCTGAAGAAGGACAACATGCGTCTTGACACGTTACGACGACTGGCCGCTGCGTTGAATGTCACGGTGTCGAACTTGCTGGCGGAGTCTCCCGTCTCCACGCCCGCTCCGGCACAGTCGCAGGAACACACCAACGGGCAGGGGCTGTTCTGTCCGCACTGCGGCGGCAGGATTACCCTGTACGTCAGGGCAGAGGACACCCCCTACCCGTCACCGCAGCCGGACATGGCGGCAGGGAACGCCAACACGCAGGGACATGGAACGCATCCGGCTCTCTGAAAGGGAAAAGCATGTTCTGCGGACACTGGCTGTATCGGACTTCGACCATTTGAGCGACTTCGACCAATCCGCCGTCATACGCCTGCACGACCTCGGTCTTGTCCGTGCCGTGTTCGATGAGGGGCATTCCCCTGTCGGGGCTGTCCTGTCCTGTCCACACAGGGCATAGAATACATCCGTGACAACCCCAGGCTGCACTTTCCTATCATCTGGACTATTGTAGGCGTGGTTGTCGGACTGCTGACACTGGCTGTTTTCGTGGCTGCGTTGTTAATAGCCTGCCGTAGCATATATCACGCTGACTATGGAACGGCATCGCCGGTACTGTCCATCACAGGATAAAAAAAGCCCGTCCCCTGCAATGGGAACGGGCTGTGGTATAGCGTGTGTGCTTATACCTCCCCTTTTTTCTGCGTCTTCACCACGCGGATGATGTCCTCGCCCAGAGCGTCGGAAATAAGCACGATGGTCTTTACAGTGAAGTTGTGTCCGCCGCCGAGCCACTTCGTCACCTCGCACCTGCGATGCCCTGTCCGACTGGCGAGCTCCGTCTTGCTAATGCCTTTGCGTTTCATAACAGCGTCGATGCGCTCCGCTATGTCGTCGGTCAGGCAACCTACTTTTCTCTCGAGAGGGGTTATTTTCGCAAGTTCCTCTCTCAATATCTCATCATAGATTTCCACCATATCAGATTATAAAAGAAACCTCTTCTATGCCAGTGATAACATTCTTTTCAATACTTATTGAACCCTTCTTTTGCTCCTCAATCAATAGCTTGTCGAAGTTTTGCAAATCCATTACATAGCCGTTTAGTTCCGTGCTTTCCTCGTAAGTGCGTGTGTCTTTAACGCCACCGTTGCCTATGATAAGTATTTGGTCTGAGATACGCAGGCAGTACAGCCGCAACCTTCGCGAGTCGATGGACAAAGCTGCAACTCTATCGTTAATTTCCCCTCTGGACGAAAATAACGCTCCAACGCACCGTTGGCAATTATTTTGTTGATAGCCTCAACTATTGCCCTGAAATCCCTATTCAATTTTGAGTTTTCACGATACTTGTTGAGAAAAGACCGTAATTCAGTTTCATTGTTTCCGTCGAATATAATCGAATAGAGGCCTACTTTGTCGGGCTGTGCTATGCTCTGTATCCCTGCTTTTTTCGCCATATCTATAACTTTTGTTTTAATTTCGCTTGCAAAGATACGAACCTTATTTCACATCGCAAAGTTTTTTGTTTATTTTTAAGTAAATTTTCTATCCGCCGTCCTGCTTGATTGTAGCTGGTTGGACTTACTCCACAGAGAAGCCGCGGGGCAATAAAAGATCATCCATTGGATGGTCTTTTTTTTGTGTGCGGGGCGGCATACTATCCAAATATCCGATTATCCAAATATCCGACCTACATTCCTCATTGCGGCCCTCATCCCGTTCTTCATCCCGTCTCTCATTCCGCACTTGATGCGGGATCTGTGGAATCTACGAACCTCTATTGTCTAATCACCAATCACTAATGAGGATGATTTTTTGCGGTGGCGTACCTGCCGGTGGCAGGTGCTGTGCCGCACCAGCGCCATATACAGCGCATTGGGACGCCTGCAACGAGACGGGTGTGTAACCTATTCCGACCGCCATGGGCCAGAGGATATCCCTTCTTTTCGCAAGAGAATCCCGGCAAACGACGAATAGGGCAATCTGGCCGCCGCACTTACATCTGCACAGAGAGTTATCATATACGCGCAGTGCCAAATCCCGACGAACAACCTCGTTGGTAGCACCATTTGCCAGCCGCCACGGTCGGCAGTTTCTTGTTTTTATTTTATTGGTTTTCTGTATCTTTACCATGAACCTTATTCCATTTGGCATTGGTATTGAGAAAAATGTGTATTTTCGCAGGCAAATTCAGCGCGAGTTACGCTGAGATGCGAAGAAAGCATTTGTATAAGTCCACTTTCTGAATATCGCCAAAATTTATCGGAGGACTGCGATACTGATGCCTTTTGCTTTTGCCTTTATGTTGGCCTTGTGGTCATGAACATACTGGGGGCATAGGATAAGGTTCAAAGCAGTACTATTCCGAGAAGGCGTTTGGCGATGCCCAGAAAGTGTAGAACTGAAACAACACGAGTTCTATGCTTTTTTTTGTATGTATAATCGCCAACCACAGGGAACTCGGGGAGGCAAAAATAATAATCCATGCGTAGAATACGACATCTGACCGCACTAATCGCTGCAATTATATTTTCAGGATGCTATAATGCCCAGCATGATGATAAATCCTTGCCAGAAGAACAACCATCGGATACTTTGACGAACGAAAACAACAAGGTACCAACATCAATAAAGGTTGTGCCTTTTATGGATGTAAGCAAGGGAATGTGTGGTTATTATGCTGGGAAATCAGCAACAAGATTCAAAACAGACGTATGGAGTGTCTTGTCTTCATTGAATGGGGAGTTGGGAACGGACAGTGTTGTTCTTCTATCGGAGAAGAAGCCGAAGCACATCAGCCTAACTGATTTTCGTGATAAGATGAATGCCGGAAAACTGTTGTATGACAACAATACCTCCATTCCTCAAATGATCGAGAACATTGTTACAGGAATTGACACCATAGAAGGAATGGTGGCGGTGCTTATCTCCGACATGAAATACAGTCCCACGGGCAACAGTTCTCCACAGGCGCTAATGGCACAATATGCAACAGACATCTCTAATATTCTTGCCAGAAAAGAAATTGCGACCAGTTTAATTTGTGCAGTCAGTGATTACAGGACAGCCAGTCAGACCTGTGACGAGTCGCCATACTACTATTTAGTGGTCGGTAATCCTAAATCGTTATCTAATGTCCGAAATGAAATTGTGTTAAAACTGAAATCTTCGGGATCGTTTGTTGAGGTTGTTGAAAGCGGAGTGGAATACGATAGAAAGCTTGTGGCTTCGCATGTAAAGGCAAAAGGGATTATGCCACTTGACAAAGATAAGCTTGTCTACGGAGGATATAACAGCAAGGTCACCGACACCATCGCAATTACCATAGGATTGAATCTTTCACCATTCCCTCATTTTTTATGGAATAGCGACAGCTTGATGAGATACATTATTGTCGACGCATCCGGTCTTGCCCGTTGTGATGTTTCGGATATTGAAGTGTCCGAAAAAATGGCCGAGGTGACATTGAAGATTTATAATTTCAAAGAAAAAGACCAGAAATTTGCAATTACTCTCGGTGGATACAATCCATCTCTGCCGAGAAAAACCAACCAATTCTATGGAGCCATTAAAGAGAACGACTGCGATAAAACGATTTCCATAGACCAGTTTATTTGGGGTATTGCAGACAAACGCAAGATTCAATCATCGGTAGAAATTACAATTATAAAAGATAACAAGCTATGAGATTAAGCGACCTTTTCACCTGGCCATATTTTGGTCAAGATGCTCTCGCATTACGCGATTATCAGGACGATGAACAAGCTTTCGCAGCTGTGAAACGATTTTTTATGGCTATTGACGGAACATCACCCATCTTATTGCTTATCAGTATTGTAATCCCAATACTAAACTGTTTGTACTATCATGGCAGATTTAACAAGAAGCCGGGAAGGCATTATCGCCCTCTCTTCTTGCTTATTTTCTGGGGTGCATCATCTTTAGTCACACTCATTTTCTCATGGGTATTCGAAATAATTAAAGTATCATTACCTCCCGTTGACAATAACTTCAGTGTATTCCTGTTCGAGGTGTCACTGGGAGCCATGTGTTTCGGAATGTTCGTGTACATCGTGACCTCGCTTGTTATAGGGATGACCGGCAAGACAAATGCATACCCCCTACATAAGTTGTTTTCAAAAAGATAATATCACCCATTATGGATAAAAAATGTTTTGTGTTCTGCATCGGAGGGACTGGCCTTCGCGTTATGAAAAGCGTCCTCATGATGATGTCGGCGGGGATGGAGACTAACGGTTTCACGATTGTACCAATAATCATCGACCCACATGTGGAACTCGAAGAGCAGAGAAATCTCTCAACACTGATAGGCCTATACAAAACCATTCACGACGAAGCGTGGAAATCTACAAACCCCACACGAGGGTTCTTTGCGGGCAGTGTACGAAGCCTTCAAGAAGTGGCAGGAGAAACAACCACCGAGATGACTTCAAATGAGGAACATCGTACGTTTGGTCAGTTTATTGGTGTGGACAACATCCCGTCTTCCGATATCAACAGTCTTCTTGTAGAGAGTCTATTTTCATCAAAAAGCATTGACAGTAGTTTAGATGTAGGATTCAAAGGCAACCCAAATGTCGGTACAGTTGTTTTAGGGGAACAATTTGCCTCTCGAGGCGATATAGAACGCTTTAAAACTAATGTGGATGACGAAGACCGTATTTTTATCGTAAGTTCGATATTCGGAGGAACGGGAGCATCCGGTGCGCCTCTTCTGCAAAAAATCATACGTTCGTCGGATAACACCCCCAAATTACTAAATGCTGTCTTGGGAGGTGTTACAGTGCTTCCCTATTTCAAGTTGGGAGACCCCGAACGAAATCATAGTGACATCGATTCGTCCGTGTTCCTCACCAAAGCAAGAGCCGCACTGTCCTACTACTCCGATGCCATTCATCCCGATTATCAGTATTACATCGGAGAACAGAACATGAAAGGCTCTTATGAGAATAATGAACAAAAGCAGGATAATCCGGCCAATTTCATAGAGTTGACCGCAGCATCCTCATTATTCCATTTTGTATATCAACCATCGCCAAAATCTCAAGGAAAGACAATTACATTTATGCGCGGGATTGAGCAAGATGTAAATGTGCTGGATATTAGTACTCTTGGGGAAAGCTATTCGGATATCGTCAAATGTATCGCTGACGCTCATTTGCTCACCCTGTTGACAAAAAGTCTCCCCGATGAGAAGTGGCTTCCATTGAGGGTTACAAGAAACCTCAACACTCATTTTTACCAAGATAGAGAATTTCGTAATTTGTTTGATTGGCAGGAGGGTTTTGAACAATGGCGTAATCAACTTGAATCGATGGAGCGTAGCTTTGCTGTTCTTGCTAAGGACGATATCAATCTGAGAGGGATAATCAAAGAAAGGGTATTGAATATGGATGATATCACTCATTTGTACCTTCAGATGCTAAACACCTCGCGTAATGACAATAACAGAAACAGGTCGTTGCTGGGAACAATGTTGAGTTATGCCTTTGCCGCCATTGATAGTTACACCGCAAAAATCAAGAAATCATGAGTAGTACCACCTTAAACATAAAAGAGTTTGGCCTGAAACAAAGTGGATGGACCTCCGAGCATGGTAACATAACCAAAGACGACCTGAAAGATATAAAGGAACATCGTACCGATAGTTCAACTGCCTTGAATGCTTTGCCTACGCCTTTCGCCAGATTTTATGTTGTCGAGGAGGCGTTTAGAAGATTGCTGGCAGAACGCAAAGACCCGCAAGCCACAGCCGGCAAGGCCTATCATCAGCTTGTCTCTCGTTGCCTGGATGTCTATGAATTGCTATTCAATTTGAAACGGCATCGCAGTGTTTGGAGGCAGGAGGAGGATACGGAACTCCACATAATGACTTGGCACAAGGATACCGACCTCCAACGTTTGCAAACCCAAAGCCCCGTGTTGGCCGACTCCCTGCGAGTATACTACAATGACGACATTCGACTTGATCAAATGTTCTTTCTTGTTTTAGAACGTAACAACCGGAGGAGACTTATTGCCGTGAGTTCACCGCTGACCGGTTTTGCCACCCCGCCCGATATGGATGCCGAACCCCAGCGATATGATAGCTTTAGCATCCGTCGTCCGTTTGATAAAGGGAAAGAGTATTTTTTCGGCAAGCCGATCAACTTCTCCGACCGTTCTTCTCAATTCAAAAACTATATGTTTCAGTTGGCTGACAGCGGACAGATGTCCGAACGGATGAGGTCATTGAAAGAGTATATAAAGAGTTTCAAGGATGACACAGAAATCAGCACTATCCCTATCGAAACCGAGATTATAAAAACAGATGACGGCGATTTGCTCAAAGTTGGAAATTTACAGCTTGAGTCGTCAACCTCGGCAGGTTCCATAGTCTACTTTAATAAAAGTTTGGTTCGCCTTCCTTATGGCATATCCGAAGTAAACTATCGTATTCCCCGTTCCGAAAACCCCAGATATCAGACCAATCGCTATCTTCTGCCGCTTACCGACGAAGCTTTGCGTTCTATTGATATTGACCAAATGGAGTTGAAAGTCAAGGAAACGACACAAACGGTACAATTTACGCTTACACTAGGGAAAACAGTAGAGACAAAAACCTACAACAAAGACACGTCTGGGCAAATCATAGATCTTGAAGAGGATTTCCACTCCAACATAGAGGTGGGAATATTTCCACGAATGCTTTCTAAAAATGAGAGTGAAAACAATTACTTCAAGGTAATGATTATTACTCGCGATAATGATGAGAATGACCATTTTCAGCCATCCGACGTTAAATTGCGTTTCTACAAAAAGGCGGGTCCTGGCTGTGAGGTTGTGGATGAGGCATCACGCGAAGCCAACTATGGGGTACTTCCACCCGTAATCAGATCCCGTCAAGGAAAAGATGGAAACAGTTGTAGTACAAAATTCTATGAACTTTTCAATTCTGGTGCACCTGCTGCAATATCGATGATGTTTCAGGTTGACGGAAAAAGTTTTGAAGGCGTATTGTTGCCACAGATGCAATATCAGAAATCTATAGACAACAATTTCACCTATGCTGTTGATTTGGGAACTTCGTACACCTATATCACGCGGCGCGATGTGGACAACAACACCGCTCCCACCCAGTTGGAAATGGATTCATTGATGATGATGCCATTGCACGCTGAATCCGGGAATAGGCAACTTCCTCTTGTTGAGCGATGGGAACAAACTCCATTCCGTGAGGCTACGAGATATTTTATTTCGGAGTTTACTCCTACACTCGTTGACGGGAAACGATACAAATTCCCTCTGCGTACAGCCCTATTGCGTACAGAAGGTATGGTTATGCAATCCTCCCTGTTCGACACTCACAACATTGCTTTCGGATATGGCAGAATTCCAACAACTGGCGACAACAAAATTTCGACACAGCTGAAATGGAATGACGGCGAAATGGGGGATGTACGCATTTTTATCAGAGAACTGTTGATGATTATTCGTAATGATGCACTCCAACAAGGATGCGACTTAGGAAAGGTCAAATTATGCTGGACTTACCCTCTCAGCTTTGACGCAAACACCAAACGACAGTTCGAAAGCGTATGGAACGAGGAAGCGAAAAAAGTGGTTGGCATATCGGCTGACAGAATTGCAACCTGTTCGGAATCTATGGCGCCATACTATTACTTCAATGCATTGGACAAATTAAAGAGCGTACAGTCGGCAGTGGTGGTTGATATTGGAGGTGGCACGACGGATTACGTCTACTTCGCAAATAATAAACCGTTATTGGCCAGCTCTATAAGGTTGGGCTGTGATGCTATTTGGGGTAACGGTTACAGCAAGGTGGCTAATGACCGGGGCAAGAATGGTCTTTATAGACACCTCGTTGACAGGATTGCTGTGGATGGAGATGAATTGAAGGAAATCAACAAACGTATGACGGGAGAAGGTTCGTCTGTGCCGACAGTTGACGTGTTTAACTTCTGGATTTCAGCAGGAGATAAACTTAAGGTTGACGGAACACGTAATCTCTCCTCTGTTTTCCGCAAAGAGGCTCGTCATGTCTTTGTGTATCATCTATGTACTATACTCTATACAATTGCCATCACGTTAAAGAAAGAAGGACACAATCCTCCTCGTGAATTGCTGATGTGTGGAGGTGGCAGCAAATATATCGACAACTATATTGATGCCGACCCAAGCAGACAGAACCAATTGGCAAAAGTGGTGTTTGACCATGTTTGGCAAAAGGATACTCCGATGCCCAATATCCACTTGGATGGCAAGCGGAAAGAAGCCACCGGATATGGAGCATTGTATGCAGAAACCAATCGGTTGCCAAACGTATGTTTTATTGATGATGTTGTTGCAACAGAGGTGATGAATCATACCGAAGAAGTCACCGCCCAACTACGTGATATGAATTCTCTTTACGTTAAGATGCTCCATATATTCGATGATACTGTAGATGTGGATGATTTGTCGGTTGTATTGGAAGACGGGATTACTGATGCCGTTGAAAAAACACTCAGGGGACAAGTCCTTGAGCGTGCAAACAAACAGAAGAACTATAGAGGCACATTACTTACAATTCCAGCTCTCGACCGACTGATATCCCTCACACATACATTGACACACGCACGATAAGTTATGGACTCATCGATTATTCTATCTGTTTTTTCTGCAGCGGTAACCATAGGAATCGCTGCATGGCAAATTGTAATATATACAAGCACGAAGCGCGGTTTGGCCTCTGTCAGGGATTTTTTTCCGGAAACGCCTGACTATAAAGTTTCAACCAGTGGCAAAGATACCACAACGATAAACACAACCGCTGAGGGAGACATCTGTGTATTGATGTCGGAACTGAACCAATATATTGAATGTAACAAAGGCACAACAGATTTTTCGATCATCCAAAACAAAACAGAACGAAGGACGGACACGGTTTTCGAGAAGGCAACTGCAAGACTGTCGTTCCCTACATACATCGGACTGATGGGAACTTTCGCTGGTGTGCTGATTGGACTTTTTGGGTTTTCGGTTTTGGGAAATGTAGATGATCTTGTCCGTGGCGTAATGGTATCTATGGCGACTTCGCTACTTGGATTAATACTAACAACAATTGGAAACCATATTGCATCTGGCACAAAAGAGGTTTTAGACACCCGGAAAAACCAATTCTATGACTTTCTTCAGAATAGCCTGATGCCCAGTTTAGGGACATCAATGGTGGCGGCTCTTGACAGATTGAGAGACACTCTTGGTACCTTTGAGCCTACTTTTTCTTCGGTTATTCAAAAATTCGAGTCTTCTTTTGTCGGGACAATTGAACTCTTCAAAGACACCTTTGACACGTGCACGGTCAATTTTGGCGAGGAATTCAGAAAGAATTCGGAATTGCTTAATCGTGGTGTTGACAAGATGGCTCATTCGGTAGACCTTATCAATGCCAATGTTGATAACCAGCGTCAACTGCTGGAAGAGATACGCAGCACCAAAATGTGGGATACGCTGAACCGGTTTGTTGAAGTTGCTGGCATTTTGGAACAGTCGGCCAAACATATTGAAGGGTTGCGTGATGTGGGCAAGATGATAGAAGAGCAGGTGATGGCTTTGATGACGGCACAGGATGATTACACGAAATCGTTGGCTGTGCCAAAGGTGCTGACGGAACGCATCAACAACCTGCTTGACAGGGTTTCGTCGTTCGAAAAGAGCATAAACAATCTCGGCCCCGCTATAAGTAGCACAGAACTGATTGCAACGCAGGAACTCAATGCGATAAAGAAGCATCTGGATGCCATAGAGCAGCGCAACTCGCAAGCTCGCCGTTACGAGGAGATGCAAACAGGACGGCTTGAAGAATTCTTTGCAGAGCAGACGGAGTCCATCGGGCAACTCAACGAACGATACAGGGCGTTGATGGAAGAGCACGGTGAGAAGCTGAACGAGGTACTGGAGGAGGCCATAAGCACGCTTGAAAAGAAACGGTCGGCATTTCTGCGAACTGTTGAGGATGCTTTCGATGTGGCAGAAATCAACACTCAATTTTCACATCTCGAAACGTTGCCAAAACTTGAGTATGAATTATCAATACTGAAGGAGCAGCTGGCCGCGGGACATTCGAAGATAGTTGAAGCAACAGAACGGAGGCCGACACGCGATGATTTTAAGTCTCTCGATTCATTGTCGAAGATTGAAAACCTGATTTCGGCTATTGAGCAGTCAGTGGACGACAGCAAAGAATCATTGGAATATGTCAAGCAAAACATGGTAACGGCCGATATAGACGAAAGACTGCAACACCTGGATACAATCAAGGACAATCTATCGAAAATCGGAGATTCTATTGAGACATTACCTTTAGTTGAAGGTTCCAAATCTGTTGAAAAGATCAGGACGGATGTAGGCAATCTTGTCGCTGCGACAGATGAACTCTGTAAGAGCATAGAAGATGGAGCGTTATCCTTGCCTAAAAGTGAAAACGTAGAACGTCATTTGGCTGAAATTGAAATCAAGCTTGGTCAAATGGAAAAACTGTTGAAACCCAGGAGGAGACAAAGACCTCAATCGGAAGCTGAAGAATGAAAAGTAACGAAGCATTTTGGCCATCGTATGTTGACATAATGACGACCTTGTTCGCCATTATGCTTATTCTGTTTGCCGTCTCATTCAGTCGCTATAAAATCGAGGAACAGAAACTTCTCGAATTCAAGGATCGGTACAATGAAATCCGTTCTATATACAATGTCGTTGAAAATATTGACTCTACCTATTTCGAATTCAATCAGCAGTATGTAAAACATATTTTCCGTTTGAGAGTGGCATATCAGAAGGGTGCTTTCTCCATCGACGATGGTCTCGCCGATGGCATTAATGCTGCAAAATTGAAAATGCAATTGCTCGCAGCCGGACAGGAAATCAAACGCACCATCGAAGCACTGCAACAAGACACTACGGTCAAACTGGACTGCAAGTATCTTGTCGTGATAGAAGGTCAGGCTTCGGCCGATGGGTACAATGTTGACGCATGGCATAATAACGATGTCCTGTCATATCAGCGGGCATTGGCCCTGCATCATTTTTGGCAACACGGAGGTATTGACTTTTCGTCCATGCCAAAATGTGAATTGGTCATAAGCGGCAGCGGCGAACATGGTGTCCCTCGGGCACAGGACGAGGTGTCAAATCAACGCTTTCTCATACATATCGTCCCCGTAATTGGAAATATAAGATTGGACGATGACAAGTAGTGATTCTATTTTCTATGGTTTGTCAGATGTAGAATGTGAAGCTGTCTGCATGACGGAAGGTGTTATTTTTGTATGTGTACTGAAATCCAACTTGAATGATTGCATAAAAAAGCACATCCGTTTTCTTACAGAAGTTCAGCAAATACCGCTGGAAGAGATATCGTCATCAACAAGTACCTTGTGGAATTTCAGATACACTGTCATTCCTGTCTCTTCACTCTCCTCGTTTCGTGAATTGATAGAAATGTCGGTTGCATCTCAAAAAAAAGGTTTGAACCTGTATTGCATCGGTGCACCTTCAGAATGGAAACTGCTTTGCAAAAATATTCCCATAGCCGTTTTAGCTGACGATGTCCACCCAAATATAGTGATAGATTGCACCAGACACAAATCCGACTTCTATAAACCTATGTCGACAAAAGAAATCGTCAATGCTCGGATGCAGATAGCAGGTATATTGTCTGCACTTGCATCTCGCAAGCCACCTGTTCTGCTTTTTGCAGAAACAGAACAAGATTATAACTATGTCGATTTGTTCAAGAATCAGTTTGGGAACAATGGTATCATCTGCCTAAATAAAGTCCCCGACGATGCAGCTGCTCTTAATGCGTCCAAGATAATCACCATACGGAATTCCGGCAATCAAGAATCTATCGATGGATTATTGGATTTTGTCGAAAGGCTGCAATCTGTTGTCAATGTTCATGTCATTCTCTATTCGTTCTATAAAAGGAATAGAATTCTGGAATCCAAACTTGACAATCTTGAAGTCTCATATGACATCATTATTCCCAACGAAAATATCGTTTTTCCGAGCATTAGCACTATTGCATTAGATGTCAAGCGACAGATTTTAAAAGCAATAGGAGGAATAGTTCATGAATAGAATAAACATTTCATCTGCATTCATCCTTATTTGCATTATTTTGGGGGTCGGGGCCTGTTATCGGCCGCGACAACAGGTAGATGTGTCAATATGTCCTTCTTCAAAGAATCTGCTGGTATACACGGGTTTCACGGTGCGATACAATCCGGCCACACGGCAGCCGGATTGGGCTGACTACACGCTGACTGCGGAGCATGTGGCCATGTCGAACAACACACCGAAGGTGTCACGCTGTTTCATGCCCGACCCGAACCTGTCGCTGCCGCAGGCAACACTTGCCGATTACAACAAGTCCGGCTGGGTACGAGGCCACATGGCTCGTCGTCAGGACATGAAATGGTCGGAACAGGCGGTGAAAGAGAGCGACTATTTCACCAACATCTGTCCGCAAAACGACGTGA
>ERZ842401.6217-NODE-6217-length-12837-cov-5.267877_pt1 | contig 12837 bp, 17 predicted proteins | sample MGYA00521270_ERZ842401 | MGnify/ENA primary metagenome ERZ842401 (study PRJEB31892, sample SAMEA3878208) | bioreactor metagenome | biome: Moose rumen | place: Sweden | collected 2011-10 | study: EMG produced TPA metagenomics assembly of the PRJEB12797 data set... | reverse complement strand
CCCCAATCCCCAATCCCCAATCCCCAATCCCCAATCCCCATTAAATTCAATTATATAATTGGATTATTATATATTAAATAAAACTAAATACAAAATGAAATATTATTAATTAATTAAATATTATTATTGCTATTATTAGTATTATTTAAAAATTCGGACAAATTTAATTTTTGTACTTTTCCTTTCTTTTCTTTTAATTTATTTAATCTTTCTCTTGCAGAAATATGTTTATTTTCACTCTTATTTTTATTTTCATTATTTTCTTTATTCTTCTTTATATCAATCTTTTCAATTTCTTTATTACTATCATTACCAATTAAATTTTTATAGTCATTTAATAATTTTATTTCATTTATATCATTTTCTATAATTTTATTTTTTTCTTTTATATTTTCTTCAATATTAATTTTTTCTTTACTTGCATTATCATTATTTATTTCATTAAAATCATTTTCTTCTTTAATTAATGGAGGATTTTTATCTATTAATTTTTTTATTTCTTCACTATTTTGATTTGAATTATTTTTCCTTTTCGAGGATTCATATAATGCATTTTGTTTATTAATTATGTAATCAATTTTATTTTGTATATCATCATATTTATTTTCTAAATTTGTTAATTTCATAAATTCTAATTCTTTATTTCTTAATTCTTGTTTTAATTTTAAATCATATTTTGATAATACTTCTTTTAATTTATCATTGTTTTTTTTACTTTTATCTCTTTTTTCTTCTAATAATTGTATTTTTTGGGAAAGTTTCCCTCTTTCTTTTGATAAATCATAAAATTGTTTTTCTCTCGAATTTAAAACATCTTCATATTTTCTTATTATTTGTTCAGATGTTAAGCCTTTAAATTTATCATTTTTCAATGATGATTTAAATATTTCCTTATTTGAATTGATTATGCTTTCATCTTTTTCTTTTATTTCATTTTTTTCTTCCTCATCTGATGACATAAATCTTATAATATTTATTAATTTTTGTTTAAAAAATAATAAACAGAAAAATTTTCATTTTTGAAAATTGAATTATTCAAAAACACGTTTTTTCATTATGCCCTTTCGACCTCGGCAGGGCTGCATTTGAGCGCTCAATTATCTATTCCAAGATATTTAAGCAGAGACACTTTGCTAACGAGTATCTTGCCGTTCCTGCCTGCGCCCGCACGAACATGAGCAATCTTATCCTGCGAAACAAGCTGGCGGACAGTATTCTCCGACAGCCCGTCTACAAGCGCAGCACACTCCTTGACGGTAAGCATTTCGAGCGGCTTGTCAACACTTGGCTCGGGTGCTGTGGCTTGTTCTTCCTCTTGCACATCTATTATTTTCTATAACAGTTCGGTGAACTATCTGATGAGTTCCTTCTTCTGATATAATGTCATTCGCATGACTCCTTTCTGATCGTGTATTTATTCATTATTGTTTAGGTTCTGCTTATGTCGGAAAGCCGTAATCCTATGACTTGGCGAGAGGGTCATAACGGCATGGCTATCTCCGACGGTATAAATCATCGGTTGCTTGGCAATCAGCACCGATCAGTTTTTTTGCTAATGTTGTGTGCGCCTGATTTCCTCCTTTGAATCTGGATGGTTTTTGTTACGGATGACGCTGTTTTGTTCGCTGCTGGCGAGGCAGCGGATATGGCGGTCAGCGGTATTTGGTTTATATCGAATGATTTGATGATTATGGCATTTCAGAATATCCCTTCCATAAGTCAGCACACTTAAAGGCACTTTTGGAAAGGGTGAATTTGATTTTTTGATAAAGTTTGTAGGGTTTGATATTTAACAGGCTTTTTGCCATAATGCTATTCAGCATTTTTACAACGAGCATACTCACATTTCAAATGTGATAGTCTAATGTAGTATAGAATTGGCATAGCGTATGGCTTTCATTTACAAGGTCACTTTGAGCCCGTTTTTTAGCAGTAAATTCTGAACTGTAATAATTCTTGTGAAATATGTACAGGGGGTACTTGACAGAATTTGATACTTGGTGTATAATAATTCTTGTGAGGGACAGGATAACAGTTTCAAATCATAAAATAAAATTTTCTGTGTGGGGTGGATATTTCAACCCCTCTCATAAGAAACTATAAAAAGAGCCAAAAAGTTAAGTCAAATCGAGAAGGTTGATACAAAAATCTCCCTTTTCGATATTTTTATTTAACATTGTTGAGAACTTATGTTCGCTTTAACAAGCGTTTGACAAGGTGCTAAACTTCACATATAAAATTTTGTTTTGTTTCATATTTTTATATATGCTGTGAGATCAATTTTTGAGAGCAGGTGAAATAATTCCAGCTTGGCAAAGTGTTATTGCCTACATTGCGGTTTAAGAATAAGCTATCTCGGAGAGGTTTTGAAAATGTACTCCCCTAATTATGCACAAAATCGGCTTTTTTTGTACAGCTGCCGGAAACTGTAACCATATTGTAATAAAAAAGAAAATCCCGATGAAGCGAGGCATTATGCTTCATCGGGATTTTTATTATCTTTTTGAAAACCTATAAAACTTTATAAAGCAAAAATCAGACCGCCTATACTGACGGTCTGATTCTCATGTGCATCTTATTCTTCTTCGTTATCCTTGCCTTTGCGCCTTGCCATAACAAGTGCCGCAAGCACAAGTCCTGAGCCTATCGACAATCCCCCGATAACGCCTGTTGCGGGGTTATCGTTGACTGGCGATGTGCCGTCCTTACTGCTTTCATCAGCCTTGCTTGGGCTGCCGCCCGATGAGCTGTCAGGTTTACTGCTGTCGGGATCACTGCTATCGGGGGTAGAGCTGTCAGTCTCTGAGCTGTCGGGAGTGCTGCTGTCGGGTCCGCTTGAATCCGCAGGAACCTCCTCGGTCTCCACCACGATCTCGTACTCACCGTCCTCATAGATAGGCGGCAGGGTGTACTTGCCGTCAACAAGCTGGTCGGTGATGTCCTCGCCGTTGAGGGTCACTTTCGTGATCTTCTCTCCGTCCTTCGCCTTTATCTCGATGACAGGCTCGGACAGGCGCTCGACCTCAAACTCGGTACCCGTTTCGCCGTTGAGAGTGAAATCAACATTTCCCTTGACAGTGATGATTATCTCGTGGCTGTCGGGGACTTCCGTTCCGATAGTGGCTTCGCCCGGGGCGATGTTTGCATCATGCTCCTCGGCGTAGGCGATCACAGCGCTTGCAGACAGCATGGAAAGGCACAGCAGAAATACTGCTATATTCTTCATGCGATCAACTCCTTACGGTTCGGGTACGGGTTCGGGTTCTGCTGCGGGTGCGTCCTCATAGCTTACGTTAAAGGTCACGGTGTCGCTGTACTTGCCGGCGTAGGCTTTGTTCCAGTCGTCCTGCGTGATGTTTACGGTGAGGTCGGTCTTGTCGCCGACTGCCTGATAGAAAGCCGCCGCAAACACCTTGTCGGTGACCGCCTCGCCCTTGCCCTCGAATATCGTGTAGGCGAGGCTCTTGGTCTCGTCAGCCTTGTTCTCCAGCTTGTTGTGGGTGGTGAGGGTCACCTTTACCGCCTTGCCCGGGTCGAGCTGTGCCTTAGTCAGCTCTACAGCACCGAAATCGGTGTTCTCCGTGTTGAACTTCACCGCCGTGTCGGTGGGGATAGTCACGATGTAAGCCGGGGCTATCTCGGTGGTGATGACCGCCTCGCCCTGCTTAGGCTCGGGGGTGTCCTGATCTATCGTTGTGTCGGCAAAAGCCGTCAGGGGCATTGCCATTATTGCCAGTGCGGAAAGTCCGCTGATAAGTTTTTTCATCGCTGTTTACCTCCCAGTATTATTTCTTAGAAAGCGTATCCTTAATGTCCACACCGTTTACAACAACAGATTGCAAATCATAAACTTCATAGTAGTCATCAGGGTCGCTTGCAGAATAGCTGTTATCAGACTTGTCAAGTGTGATCGTAAACGCTCCGTAACTATCATCTGGCTCTGGATAGCCACAGATAATGATGATCTTATCACCGCTCTGTGTGAAACTTCTCACAGTTGGATCATAACGACTGCTTGAATAACTGTATTGGTCGTTATTTTTAGTAAACGTTATAGTCGTATCATTATAATCATTATAAAAATCTTTGAAAGTTACAGCCGTTGTACTGCCATTTTCAAAGGCATCGGCTAATGTCGGTGTAGCAACAGCGTCTTCCACCGCAATATTAAACGTCAGCGTTTCGGTGTGTGTGCCTGCGAAGGTAGCTGTGCTGTCTGCGTCCTTGGTAAAGGTCAGTGTGGCAGACTGCTCGACGGTCTTGGTCTCAAACTCTGCAACTGTGTCGCCAACTGCAACGTCAGCCGTGCCTGCCTTGATAGTGTAATTTACTGTAGACTCGCCGCTCTCGTCCTTTGCAGTGAACAATTTGCCGCTCTCGGTGTTTGAAGCCTCGGTCAGCGTGACCTTTATAGAAGCAACCATGGCTCTACTATTTGACAAGGGTTATTTTGAAGATCTATCGAAAGATCCTAACTACTATGGCACATTAGAAGATTTATCAGATGCTCCACTTAATTTCGACTGGTACAGGGAATATAACACATGGGGGAAACAGTACGAATATGTATTTGTTGTGATCTATTGATCGCTTTTATACAGTCCAGTTTATCTGGGCTGTATTTTTTTGCTTCATATTATTTCGAAATCAGTAAGTTTTCATATACAATAGGAAATAGAGATGAATTTCTCTATTCGCAAAGCGTAATGCTTAATTTAGTCTAATGAAAGGACGTAATGCTATGCAAAAAAGAAAACTTATTTCAAAACTGTCTGCTGCTGCACTTGCCGGAATAATGGGCGCATCCTCTTTGCTTCCGGTCATTTCAGCTTCAGCAGACGGAACGCTGTACAGCGACGGCAGCGTGGGATTAAGTAAGTCCTACTATAATGGTAGTGCTTATCTTAACGCAAACTCATACGGCGTGGCAAACGAGTATGTCAGGCTCGCCGGTGTATCTGACGGAGGAGACTATATTCTTTACCTCGCTTCCGCCGATCAGACAAACTACGGTATCTGCCTCAGACCTTCTGTTTGGTCAGGAAGAGGCAGCTGGATCACCCAGAGAAACACTACCTACTGGAATAACCTCAAGACTAATCATCCAGAGATAGTCCATGCCATAGGATTGGCAATGTATTATGGCTATCCGGGAGCGGTAAACGGTAAGACTGATAATGCTAAGGCATATTATGCAGCCACTCAGATGATCGTATGGGAATTCGTGCTCGGCTACAGGAATACAGAAGGAACAATGCAGATGAGATCTGGCTATCCTAAACTGATCGATTTCTACAACGCTAATGCCGCAACGAAAACTGCATATACCACGATCAGTAATAAACTTTCAACTCATTATAACGTTCCTTCTACGATGGTGGAAAAGGCTGCAGATGCAAAGAAATACGTAAAAGGCAGCAGTGTACTGATGACCTATAGCTTCGCAAAGAACTATTATACCGGCAGTTACACCGTTAAAGCCGCTGATAATACTGAAGAAAAAAACTGGAATGAGCCTGTATCCACTGCTCTTAATGATCTTGCCGCAAAATGGAATAAGAACAAGTATAACGGTCAGGATATCGGAGCAACAGTAACTCCATCAAAATCCGGCAACGATACAAAATATACCATAACCGCTGATCATGTTCCTTTTTCCTCTACTACCATGGATGCTACAGCTAAAATCGCAGCTGACATGAAAAACAATACGATCATACCGGATAATTGGGTCATATATGCAGTCAGTGATAACAGACAGGATATTGCTTTTAACACTGTGAAAGCAGACCCTGTATCCGGTTACATCGGCGTAGCCACTCCTAACTTTGCCAACCTGACTATCAAGAAAGACTTTGAGTATGACGGCGAAAACGTAGACAAAGACAAGGCTGTCGAGTACACCGAGTCTGTAAGCTTCACTATTCGTACCAATGTATCCGGCACTGATTACTATGTTCAGGCTATGGATCAACAAAAGGTCTGAAAAGGAATCAGTCTCAAGGTTCGTATTGTTGAATTTATAATGATAATAGTAGATCAAATCAGTATTATCACCGATCGCATGCATAAATGGACGTCTATTTATGGAGAGCCGATCTACTGCCTCCATTACACTTTCTTTTATTTGCTCCAGATCAGGAATAAACGGTTCGTTCTCTATTATTCTTCCGTGAAGGATAGCAACACTGGAAACAATGTCAAGATAGTCAAAGAGATATCGAAATTTATACTTCTTAAGGAATTCGTATGTTTTAATTATATCAGCTAAAGCCGATCTATTTCCTTTGACAGGTTTTATGCCGCCATTTGCTATTCTCTCTTGAAGGCTTGAAATTGGCTCCCACAAAAGAGCGATCAACGGATCGTTGTATTCTTCCTTATTGCGAGCATTGCTCTTTTTGTATTTCTTCTTTTTCATTTTAAGTCTCCCTTTTTATATTATTAGATCATTTTGACCCTACTTCTATTATATTTGAATTTATCCGCTCAAAAAAATCTAGGACTGTATTTCATTATTATCGACACAAAGCACTTGACATAAAGCGAAATGTATGATATAATTAATTCGTAAATCGCGAACTAATGAGGTGATATTGTGATAATTCTTGATGTCAGGCTTAACCATATCTATGGATTTGATGATTTCCATGTTAACTTTTCTTATCCCAAAAAGATAGTAGGATCATTATTGGAGAATGAGTTTCTTGAGGGTAGAGAGAGGTTCAGATTCAAAAAAGCGGTTATACTGATGGGAACAAATGCGACCGGAAAAACCAGTTTTGGAAAGGCTCTGCTCCGTATCTTCAAGTCTGTCAGTGAATCAAACGAGGCTGTGCTTCGTGAGCTTGCTGCGGGAGATCAGACTGCCGGGTTCCAGGTCGATTTTGTAAATGAAGGCTATATTCTTCACAGGCTTTCAGGAACTATTGATAAAGACAATGTGAATATCAGATATTTCACAGCAGACATTGCCGTGAATGACTCCTACGAAAAGGCAGCAGCCAAACTGAAGGACAGGACAGATGATGTTTCCGGCAGCTTCAAAAAGCTAAAGGATATGATAGGTCCTTTAAGCTTTAGATTTGCTTATCCCGAGATCGAGACATCTCTCCGTATCGGAGACGTTAAAAAGCAAGCGCTTCTGAAAACACTTCGAGCTGTGATTGGCACACTTGATCCAACACTAACCGATGTTTCTATCGCCAAGGATCTTAAGGATTCGTTTGTCATTCGCCGGAGGGGACAGGAGATCATCATTCAGGATGGAAAGCTCTTGAACCGCGATCTGCTTTCAAGCGGCACTGCAGAGGGCATTGACGTTGCGATCTTTCTGGCATCAATGCTGTCATACAACAACAGCTTTTATTACTGCGACGAGCATTTTTCCTATATACAAAGTGACATAGAAAAGCGTATTTTCGGCCTTATGCTTGAACGCCTCGGCAGGAATGAACAGCTGATATTTACAACTCATAATGCTGATATGCTTGAGCTTAATCTTCCGAAGCACTCTTTTGCTTTCCTTAAGAAAGAAATCAACGGCGGAGAATGCACCGTTGCTGTAACATTCGCATCGGATTATTTAAAGCGCAATACTGATTCAGTCAAGTGTGCACTTGAAAACGATGTTTTCGGTTCGCTGCCGGACGACTCTCTTCTTGATGAGCTGGAGGTGGAACAATGAACCGAAAGTGCGTATATCTTACAGAGGGCGAATGTGAAGAAAAACTGCTTAAAGCATTGAAGGATAAACCATCGCTTATAGCTCCAGGCAAGGTCAAAAGATTCAATGCCATTCAGAACGAATTGAAGACGAACAATCTTGTTACCTTTTCCCCCGGAAGTATGGTAGTAATAGTATTTGACACAGACAAAGAGATCACTGCTCATCTGAAAAAGAATATTGAACTTCTAAATTCAAGATGTAAGGGAGTAAAGGTTGTAACCATAGCACAGGTTCTGAATTTTGAAGATGAGATCGTTCATTCAACCGATGTTGCCAAAGCAGAAGAGCTTACCAAAAGCAAGAGTATAGGTGATTTCAAGTCGGCAGTAAACAAAATGAAAGAAAGCGAATTTCGCCACGCATTAGAGAGACATCATTTTGATATTGAAAAACTTTGGAAACAGACACCTCCGGCAGCTTTCGGTTTTGTAACTCAAGGTGTTCAAGATATTATTGAAAAAGTCTGAAAAAGCTTCTCAATAATGTATTTAATCATAGTCAAAAGCAAACAAATAAAACAATAGTGCATTATCAATATCATTTTACTCAAATCTAATCTGACAAAACTTTAAGGGGCTGTTGCGTGTGCAACAGCCCCTTTGGAATCATGTGAACTTAAAACGCAGAAAAATCGAAGTCGTTCAGATTCTCAAAGCCCTGCGGCTGAGGCTGCATCTGGGGCTGATTTGCCTGAGAAGGCTGGTTCTGTATGGACTGACCCTGCATAGGCTGGTTCTGAACATTCTGATTCTGAGCGGGCTGATTTACGTATGTCTGCTGAGGTGAGGGCTGTGCCTGAGGCTGATTACCGTTAGGATTCATCTTCGGCTCACCTGTAAAGCTTACCTGGTTGCAGAGGACCTCTATAACATAATGCCTTACGCCGTTCTGATCGTCATAAGTACGAGACCTAAGAGCACCCTCGATACCGATCATTCTGCCCTTGGCAAAGTACTTGGAGATGAACTCGGCCTGACTGCCCCATGCGGAGATGCGAATAAAGTCGGACTGTCTTTCCTCACCCTGCCGTGCGAAGTTCCTTTCAACAGCGATGTTGAATGTGAGCGATGCCTTGCCGTTGGTAGTCTGCTTCAAAACAAGATCCTCGGTAATACGTCCCATAAGTGATACTGAATTCATCATAAGTGAATTCCTCCTTCATAAAATTCAATTTGTATTAAGATCCCAACCAATAATCTCCATGTTATCGATCAAGCATCTCTAAGACTATTATAAATGAAAACTCTCCCTGATAAAAATCCATCAGGACTTATGAGTGCCTTTATGATAAGCTCTTTTAGTAGCCTCTCCACCCCTGATGTGTCTTTCTTCCAAATTCTTATCGAGTATCTTTCTTACCTTCTTATAAAGGCTAAAAGATTCGTCCGGAAGGGTCTTGGAAAACTGGAAATGTACATGCGACTTGCTAACGCCAAAGTGAGCTGCTGTCTGTCTTATTGTTCCGTTAGTATTGATTATGTATTTTGCATATTGAACGACAGGCACGTCATTTTTTGTTTTATGTCTCATTTCTTTTGGTGCATAATACAATATTTATAAAGCACCGTTCCTCCTTTTTTTATATTTATTATTTCTTTTGACGATACTTAAATATGTGTTTTATCTCAATCGTTTCCTGACAGTCATCCGATTTCTCGCATAAAAAGAATACCTTATAAGTGGAGGAAGTGGCGCATAAGAACCTACTTTCCTTCCCATAATAATTGGATAGATAATGATCTCGTACTCTTTTCTTCGAAGTATGTTTGCAGGATCAGTTACTAATTCGTTGATGGTGGAAAGAAATTCATCAAGATGACCAATAAAAAGGTTTATCTACTTCATAGGATCATTGAAGCACTTCAATGCAGAAAACAGATACTGATGTACCTCGTTGTTCTTTACTACAGTAGTGATGTGCATTCCGCTTATATCGATCACGGGCTGTATCAATAAATTATCTCTCATTATTGATCCTCCTTTATGAAATTATTGTTCTTCCATTGTCAGTACCGGGGTCAACTGATATGATCATATCTTCACTTAATGATGGAACTCTGAACAGATTTTCTGTCGGATCATACCGCTCTGCAGCTATCCGTTCATCTATAAAAGATTTTAAGAACACTTCTTGTCTTTCGATGTAATCTTTTATGAAGCCTTCTCTCAGTTCAGTCGGTATTTCCGTCAATGCTCTCTTGACCAATTCTATATGGCAAGCTTCAAGCAGAAACAGGTTTACAGCAAGATCGTCCGTTGAATAAGAGATAGTAGATCTTACGGTGGCTGTTGAAGCACCTTCATACATATCATCACTAACAGCAACGATCTTCAGCGCTGCATTACTTACGATTTCTTTAGATGTATCCATAGCTTATTCTCCATGTTTATGTATTTTCGCTGTTATTTACGGCAGTCAAAGCCTTAGCCAGGAGGCTGTTTATCCTTGTTATGTATTGGTCGATAACACTTTCACGGTCATTCTTCTCGATACGCGGGAAAGCCTTAAGAAAGAAAGCGCATGTAGCGTTCTCAAGAAGTTTGAGATCTTCGTGGACGTGTTCACAATTTGTGGAAACTTTAACACTGATAGATCCCTCCGGTGTGTCAAGTTTCTTTCCGACCGCTTCTAAAACAAGCTTCTTTTCCTTATCATCCTTGTTTACGATTCTTGCATCCATAATTAGTTCTCCTTTTAAATATTCTGGGGCGAAATATCGGATTTGGACCGAACCTTTCTAAAAGAACGTGCTCCTTACACCATTATCACCATAAGTTGACCCTTATGAGTCAACATCAACTTCTAATACCCTATATCGTTTCCTTATGTTATCACGCATCAAAGGGATCACATCAGCGGTTATTCCAAAACTTCCTGTCAAAGTCTTTTGATCAGACATTCCTTTATTCCTTAAGTAACCCTCGAATTTGCGAACAAATCCGTTTTGCCACAAAGAATTATTATCGAAGTTTGCTAAAGGATTATTTAAGCTGGTGATCCTTGACGGATCAAGTATCTGACAGGAATAAAATGATACCTGATCATATACTTTCCTTACCGCATAAGGGATCATAACGAACATGCAGTTTTCTTTATCAGAATAAAGCTTCTGCTCCTTGAATTTAGCCAGTGTAGCGTCTATTCCGTCTTCAAAATGAGCTTTGGCAAGATTTATAAGAAGATCACTGTCTTTATAGAACACATCGTCCCTGACTAAATATCCCGGAACAAAAACTTCACAGTCAGTATATTGCGTTGTAAGATATATGAATACTCCCCCGGCTTTGTCCACGCAAAGGTCTTTGTCAGCGATGATGAAAAAGCCGTGGTCGGTACGATAAACCTTGATTACAGAAGCCTTTACCACCATTTTGAGTGTGCCACATATCTTTACAAGGCAAGATGTATTTCTAAAATTGAGGAGGACTTTTCACAAACTCTCGCAAACTGCCGTGAAGTCACACCAGATACTATAAAGCATGAGAAGCTGTCATACAAGCTCAGGGGCAGCGTTATGAAGCTGATAGCTCCCCTGATGTGAATAAGCATAACTTTGCATACATCCGAAGAGGACATGATAAAAGCAGCCCCGCCGCACAGACAGGGCTGCTTAAATATTACTAATGTCAGGCGGCGGCTTTAAGGCAATTTGCAGTCGCCCGAATAACTGCTAAACAGACTGTATAGTATAAAGATATTTTTTGTTATCAAGCTTTGAGATACGGATATTTTTCAGCACATGATCATCCCCGCTGCGCACCCTGAATGACTGCTGGATATAGCTTACAGCTCTGACCTTCAGCGTATCAAGGTCGAAATATTCAAGATACCGCTGCTTATCCTCGGGGCGGACAGCACTGACAGGGACATCGTAGCTTTCAAGTATCTCGGTGATAGCCGTAAACATATCAATCTCCTCAAAATCTATCCTTGAAAGATTTATCGAAAATGAAAAATCCTTAAGGCAATGCTTACGATAAAAACGGCAGATATTTTCAAGCATAGCAAGATCCAGCTTGTGGATAAGTCTGCTCTCCTCCAAAGGTCTGAAAAAATCAACGGGAGGTATAATACCCTTTTCAGGATCGACCTACCGTGCAAGAGCCTCCGCTCCGCAGACCTTGCCTGATATAGTTCTTATCAGCGGCTGATAATACGCTTGGATATATCCTTTGTTGAGAGCATTTTCAAATCAATTTATAAAGTCCATATATATCACCCTGAGCTTTTTGTATCATTTTTCCATGTATTTGAAAGTCAGAAAAAATATTGGTGAGATGTAGTTTAAGAGAATAGTTAGTATTTGTTAAATTATGTCATATATGGCTGTATATGTCAAATAAAAATTGTAATAATTGGGCATTCGCAAAACGCATAAGCAGATATTTAAAATAGGTATTTGTAATTTGCCGCAAACTATGATATAATAAAATCAACACAAGGGGGTATCACAATGACCAACGAAGAATTTATCAAAGAAATGCAGGCTTCTGCACATACCAAATGCGGCGGCGAGGTGCATCTGAAAATGCACGAGCTAAGTCAGGAGGCACTGCGTATAACCGCTGAGATCAACGGCAGCTACCATGAGCCAGCCGAACTGAGAGGACTTATGGAGCAGCTTATAGGTCAGGAGCTTGACGAGCATTTCGGGCTGTTTCCACCATTTTACACCGACTGCGGAAAGAATATTCACTTAGGCAAGGGTGTGTTTATCAACGCAGGGTGCAAGTTTCAGGACCAGGGCGGTATCTTCATCGGTGACGGCTGCCTGATAGGGCACGGTACGGTCATTGCCACCCTCAACCACGGTATGCTCCCCAAGGAGCGGCAGGATCTTATCCCCTCCCCTGTTCATATCGGCAATGGAGTGTGGATAGGCTCCGGAAGCATTATCCTGCCAGGGGTGACAATAGGCGATAATGCAGTCATCGGGGCAGGCTCGGTGGTCACTAAGGATATACCTGCGAATATAGTAGCTGTAGGCAGCCCGGCAAGGGTCATCAAAAGTATTTATGATAACTGAAAGGAGTTTTTACAAATGAAAGTTATTCTACAGGAAGATGTTAAAAAGGTCGGCAAGCGCGGTGAAATTGTCGAAGTCTCG
>ERZ842401.6216-NODE-6216-length-12839-cov-3.706508_pt1 | contig 12839 bp, 8 predicted proteins | sample MGYA00521270_ERZ842401 | MGnify/ENA primary metagenome ERZ842401 (study PRJEB31892, sample SAMEA3878208) | bioreactor metagenome | biome: Moose rumen | place: Sweden | collected 2011-10 | study: EMG produced TPA metagenomics assembly of the PRJEB12797 data set... | reverse complement strand
TTGCTACAATCGGCGCGGCGGTTTCCATCGTCCCAGGCCTTTCCTCGTTTGCCTACGAGCATACGCCGTCCAACTCATATCGTTTTGTATGGACGGATGCGGCGATCAACCGCGACACCAACAATCTCGTCTCTGCCGCGCTTGAACTTTTCCGTAACGGAGATGTTTCTGTAACGACTAACGGAATCGCGGCGCATCTGCCGCGCGAGCTGCCGTTCCCGCACAGCGGTTTCGGGCAGGATGCTGAATGGGTGACTGCCAACTTCACCAACGCGACTGAGATACTTGCCGCCGGCTATCCGCAGTGGGTCGACGCGCAGGTAGGCGAGGGGTTGACGAATGGGCTGTACAAGCTCTCCGTCACCGTCGCAGACGACCCGCCCGAAACGACGTTCCTCTCTGTCGGTGATCTCTCCGTCGCAATCACCAACGCTGGGGAGTACGTGTTTCTGCTTGGGAAGTGCATTGACTATCCGATAGCCGTTTTCCCCGAAACTGCGACAAACTTTGTTTATACTGCAGTGGATGACATCGTGTCGGCGTTGAGAGCCGGCCTGCCTCTACGCTCGGCTTCAGGCGGATACTGGTCGGACGATGAAAGAGAACTGTTCGAGCTCGTCGTGCCGTATTGCCCGAATGTGCCGCTCTCTCCGGCAGCGCACATAAAGTGGCTGGCCCGGCTCTCCGTCTCTCCCGTCGCGTGGTTCCCGACGGCGGCGAATCCAAGCGAGACTTTCACGGCGATCCTTGACGATGTTCCGTTTTGGCTGACGCCCCACTGCACATGGAGTACCTCTGATCCAACCAAAATTTCCATCGCCTCGCCTGCTTTGCAGACTACGCAGATGACCTGCCACGACTTTGCCGCCCTTGACGGCACTTTCTCGCTTGTGCTGTCTGTCTTGATTGGAAGTGCGGAACTTCACTCGTATTTTTATCTGCTGGACGGTGATCCGCAGAGCTGGTCCTGGAGCGGGACCGAGGTAATCGTCGAAACTCCCAACACCATGTTTATAAATAACGACGACGACGATGCCGATCCCGGCCATCAGGTTGACTGGATTCAGAGCTCCCACGACCTCGTCATGGAGGAAGATATCGTGGAGGGTCGAATCGCGCTTTCCTCCGATGCCCAGCTGTCGGGGTGTTTCTCGGTGGACGCCATCACTGGACTTGCAGGAGAGATGGCGCCAGATTCGGGTCTCTACAGGAATCAGATCGGGACGGACGAAATCGCGGAGGGATGGTCCGAGCGGGTTTATGGCGGGTTCTCTCAGTCGATATACCTCAACCCGTCAACCGTAAGCACGGCTTACCGCGCCTCTTCGATTCACGTCACGTGGACGCCCGACGGCGGCACGCCGATTCCGTTCCTGCGGCGGTTTACGGTTGTCGAGCCGGTCGCAGAGCCGGTTTGCAACGCGACGACGAATGTTACGGAGGGCGGCGTGGAGCACGTCTACACGGTCAACCCCTGCGGCGTCGGGATCGGACGCGATGCCTACTTCCGCATCGAGGTGTCGCCCGCAGACTACCCCGACGAGAATATCGTCTGGAGGTGCGAGCCCGCCGGCATCGCGGAGGTCATGGGCGATGGAACTGGGCGCGCCGTCACGGTTCGAGGCCACTCGGAAGGCGAAGCCACGCTTTCCGTGCAGATCGGCGACTGCCGCTCGCATCCGCCGACGTTCCCGCTTCGCGTCGTGTCGAATGTGGTCGTGAATCTTCGAGCGTGGATAATTAGGAATGAAACGGGGCAATCGCCCCATACTGCAGAGTCTGTCCGTAAGAAAATTAAGGATGCAAACGATGTCTATGCCCAGGTTGGCGTAACGCTGAACCTAATTGAGCCAATTGTCATGACGAATATACCTGATGCATATAATGCATGGTGTAATCCGTCGACGAACCAGACGTCAAACTGGACGTATTGGGACATTGTCGACATTGCCACCAATACTTGCGGACTCGAGTGTTATTTCATCAATAGTTTCATTGACGAGGTGGATACGAAGGCCGCAAATAGCGATTATGGACTTGTCATGACGACTAAGGCGACCAGGTATACGCTTGCCCATGAGATTGGGCATGCTTTCGGAATGCGTGACATCTATACTTCAAATTTACAGCAGAAAGATGCTGCCGATCCATTGGTCGAGCTTTTGCCGAGCGAGAAGGTCTCGTTCTCACGTTTGGCCAACGACTGGAACGGCGGATGCTCAGGCTCCGGCAATGGAGGTGTGCGCTACTATCGCAGCGGGACTTCGATGGAGCATATCGTTGGCCGCATGCTGATGCTCGGCGAGGTCCCAGGTGAGGATGTCAGGCGCGATATCGCTGCAGGATGTATCTACGGAGTTTACTACATAAATGATGTTGGCCAAAGCAAGATATGGCTCAAGGACGATGCGCCCGTAGGCTTCCCATGGGAGAATCGTCACCCAACCCACCAATGAGGAGAAGAAACAATGAAGTCAATGGCATCGATTATATTGATTCTCGCAGCCGTAGTAGCGATGCGTGCCTGCGGCGAAATGAGCTCTGACGAGGCGCTCAAAGATGAGATACTGCTTTTTATGAGGCCAATCGAATGTGTTGAAATGGTACGCGGGCAGCCCCATCGTCCTCGGGTGCTGACAGAAAAAATCTCGTTTGACGGTGACACAAACAGACTTGCTCGACTTCTTGCCGAGCTTGCGCAAACAAATAATGTCCAGATAGCTCAACGCTCGATGACGCTGCTTGGCGAATATGGCACTCCAACGCAGCTTCCGTTCCTATGTTCATGTGCAACGAACCCAATCGTAGGTGACAAGGCGATAAAAGCTGCGCTTAGAATAGGGGGCGTTACGAGTGATTCCGTCGAGGCTGCGCAGCGATATTTTGCACTGACAAATACTGATGAGAGCGTAGATCGGTCGCGAACGTCTATATGCGCAGATCTGATAAAACTGTCCGGTCGGGAAGGCGTTGATGACATATGCCGCTCAAATGCGATGGAGGTGGCGCGGAACTTTGCGTTCAGCGCGGACTGCAATTACTATTGGCTGGACAAGCTGCGCTTGGAGGATGATCCTTCGTATCGATACTCGAAGAGGCGTTTGGCATTTATGCGTGGGGCGGCAAGTCATGCCGCACAATGGGAATTTATGGCTAACTACGTCACTAACGCCATCAACGAGCTTGTCGCCTATCCAGAAGCGAACTTGCCGGATTGATATTGGTGTGGCGGCTTGTGCCTATCTTCTGGGTCTGAAAGGGTCAGCGTACTGTGGTAATATACTGTGTCAGAATTCTGGAGTCGTATTACAGCGAGCGGAGCACCCTCAAACAGAAAGAATGGAAAGGAGCAGAGTAGACGCGAATGTTTAAGTGGCTGACGAGAAACGACGGTAAGCGCGTTGAGCGCGCGAAGAGGCGGATCGCCTCCCCGCGGGCCTCGGTCTTCACCGAGTTCGCCCTCGTCGTGCCCATCGTTGCGCTCGTCTGCAGCGCGATGATCGAGATCGTCGGCTACTGGGACGCCCAGGTGATGGCCAACCACGCCGCATGGACCGTAGGGCGAATCGCGATGGTGCGCGGCTCGGACGGCATGGAGTTCTCGAACGACCTCTCGAAGAAGTCCAAGACCGGCATCAAGGGGAGCTCCATGCCGCAGCTCCTAAAGAGCATGCTCGGAAGCCTCGACACTGTCATCGGCGGCGCGAACAAGTTCAACAACCGCGGCAACATCGCGACCATGTTCCTCATGTCCACCTGCGGCATAGGCTACTACGGCGCAAGCCCCGGGCGGACTCTCTCCGACGGCTTCACGACGCTCTGCAACGACTGCATGAAGGGAATCAAGGAGGGCATCCCGGAGGCGATAACGTCGGCCGTGACGAGCCTGACGCTCCCTTCGTTCATCGACAACATCGGCAGCGGCAGCGCCATCGAGAAACTTGTCAACAACATCGTGAAAGGCGTCGTGGACAAGCTGACCGAATGGGCTTTGAAGCCCGTCGCGGACGCGATAGGCAGCCTTCTCCAGAAGGCGTTCGACAACATCTTCGGCAAGGAGGGCTCGAAGATAGACAAGATCTTCAGCGGCGACGGCGAGGCCGCTCGCCACGCGCGTCAGATGTACGGCGCCGCATCGCGCCTGGCCCGCGCAAAGGCGAAGACCGGCAAGGAAGTCGTGACGGTCGAGGACATGGACGGCCTTCGCGACAGTTTCCTCTTCGCGAAGCAGAGCACCATGAAGCGCCTTGCGTATCCGCAGGTGGTTGACAAGGAGGCGAAGAGCGACGGATACTTCGTGACGGGCGCGCACGGGTGGCCCGCGAACAACAACGGCCTTGCGATGATACACGTCGAGATAAACTGGCCCTACGAATCCGGCTGGCTCTTCCCGATAGTCTCCGGATACGGCTCCAGCGCCTCCGCGCCAGTCGCGAAGGGGCACAGCATGGTCTTCCCGTCGCCCGACATACAGAACGAAAACCTCTATTCCGAGGGCGCGACGGCATACGCCGAAGGCAAATACACGGCCAGCGCATCGCAGAAGGATCTCGACGACCTCGCAAACGACATGAGGAAATACCTCGGTGGCTCCATGTGGTGTATGAAACACAGGATTTCGTACGATCGTTTTTGGATTCCCTGGGAAGTCATTAGAGACTACGACATAGGCGCTCGCAACGATCAGGAACGCTGGTGGTGGGCTGAATTCCTCCATCACGGCATATGGATCGAAGATAAGATGTGGTGGGACGGCTACTACCATCCTTGCTACCAGTATTGCAATATCTATACTTACTATTCCGGTTGGGGGATTAACTACAAGCGCGGCGATTCCGGACTTGGTAGCTGGTACGACGGCAACAAGGCGCTGAACTGGCAGGACGACACGACGGACAGGCTCAAGAATCCAAACAATTACGATTTCAGCTGGATTGGCTCCGAATACTTTTCGCTCAGTCAACAGTATATCAACTGTGGACTGTACAAGCTAATGTCGTTCGATACTTTCCGCAGCAAGATGAAGTCGTTCGGCGAGCGCATGAAGGTAAACGTCTATAACATCGTCAGGTGGGACGAGAGCCAGAATCTTTCTACCTGGAACAGCCTCGACAGGGAACTGGAAGAAAAGGCGAAAAAGGCGGATAGGGCATACGGCAGCATAAGGCAGCTCCTTGAGGACGAAATCAAGGAAATCCAAGACATGCTGGACGGCAACTCCACTTGGTCCGGCGACGAAAGCGACCCCGTGTTCGATCCGAACGACGAGGAGTTCTTGCGCGACCCCGAAAAGGCTGTCGAGAAGGCGCGGCAGAAATGGGCGGATTTGAAGGAGCGCCTGCGCAAGAAGCTCAAGGATGTGGAAAAGGGGGTGGAAGAGCTGCGGTCTGAATGGGAACGTTATTACAAAGATGGTAATTCATTCAAGGCCGAGCGCCAGAAGTGCGTCGAGTTCTATTTCTGGAAGGGGTGCATCGAGGCGCTTTACAAGACGCAGGACAAGAACCTGCTCGACAGGTCGTATTTGAATCTGCCCAAGGGGTGCTTCCCGTATGACATCACGGCCGGCACGCGCAGCATGATCTCGAGAACCGACGAGTATTTGAAGAAGGTGAACAAGTCGTGGGATCTGGAGGTGGAGTACGGCGCGATGATGGGGCTCAAGGCGGCAGGCGAGGCGAAGAAGTCCGGTCGGCGTCCGGAGGATGTCTTCGAGAAGGCTGGCAACCTCATCAACGACACTCCCGGCAACCTCAACCCCGGCAGCGACAAGGGCTTTATCATCGACCACGACCATCAGGAATTCTCGGGAGGCGAATGGAAATGGAAATGATTGGATTGGCATATAAGAGACTTGGCTCGGAGCGCGGCAGCGTGGGCGTCGTGATGGCGCTCGTCATCTTCGTCGTCATGGGAATGCTGACGATGACGTGGAACACCGCGCAGCTCTCGAAGGCGAAGATGCGCCTTCAGAACGCGGCGGACTCCGCGGCGCTCGCGCACGCCATTTGGCAGGCGCGCGGCATGAACGTTGTGCAGAACATCAACGACGAGATGTACGAGGCGCTCTCCCTCGCGTCGAAGCTGAGGAAGGTCGCGGAGGTGGTCGAGCCGATCGCCATCGTCTTCGACGGAATGTCCCACATTCCGATCGTCGGCATCGTCTTCAAGGGGCTTGCGATCGCGATGCATACGATAGGCGTCCTTACGGGGGGGACGGCGGGATGGCTCGCGGCTCGAATATGCAACTTGTTCCTGAAATACATACAAAAGGTCTATGTGTATGGCTCGGCGCTGATGGGGGTGTGGAACGCGCAGCAGCTGGCCGCGCAGAACGAGGCCGACCCGCTTGCCGCGCTGAGTTCGTCGTCGATACCGGGGGATCCGAGTTCGTGGCATTTCGGAATCTACACGTTCGGAATGTCGTGGCCGTTCAAGGACGCCTTCATGCTGCCGCTTGCGGAGTCCTCGAAGAGCGAAGTGTCAAAGTCGCCGTGGACTGGCAAAAAGGTGAGCACGTTCGACGCCAGCACGCAGCCGTGGAAGGCGATCTACAAGTTCACCGGCGCGGGCAACGAATGGAAGATCAAGCCATACGTCTCCAAGCGCGGCGACAAGGAGGGCATCACGGTGAAGGACAAGAAAGTGGAGGAAAACGGCGTCTTCCCGGGACCTACGATGTGGATAGCCTTCAAGCTCGGAAAGAACATACAGACTCTCCCGATCGACGGATTCTGGAACGACAAGGACAAGGACCGCTGGACGCACAAGCTGCCGATGTTCGCGATTTCCGCGGCGCAGTGCATCACGGGCGACGTGATACCGCACTCGAAGAAGAGCGAGGAGGACAAGACGAACCAGCGTCCGGCGGGCTTCGGCGTCGGCGCGACGGCGAAGCTCGTGCCGGTGAGCGAAGTGTTCTACAGAATGGGCAAGGCTGGAGGATACGCAGTCGATGCGTTGATTTACCACTGAAGGATTGAAAGTTGAAAGGTTGAAAGGTTGAAAGGTTGAAAAGTTGAAAGGTTGAAGGATATAACACGATGAACGAGCGAAGCATAGCGAATAGACTACGCCGGCGGCTTGGCGGCGAGCGCGCAACCGTCATGCTCGAGTTCGCCTTCATGGCGCCGCTCGTCATTCTCACGACGGCCTTCGCGGCCGACTTCACGCGCATTCTCCGCACCGAGCAGCAGCTCGAGATCGCCACGCGCCTCGCCGCCGACGTCGAGGCGCACAAGGCGGACTACTACTCCAAGGCCGCCACGCCGTCCTCCGAGGCGAAGACGGTTTCCAAGATGTACCTCGTCAATGTCGCGCAAGTGGCGACCTCGATCAAAAAAGTCTACCTCAAAGGTGGCTACGACACCATAAAGAACCCGATCTCGTTCGCCGTTGGCAAGGTGAACGACTTCATGAACGGAAAGGCGTTCAGCGACAGCAACGTCTTCCTCAACATAATCGGCAAGATTCTCGGCGGGCTCATGAACTTCATCACGTTCCGCACCGTGAACTACGTCACCGACGTGATACCGCACGACAAAGAAATATGGATTTCCAGCGCGGCATACATACCGACCGTCCTGCCGTCCTCGGCCTACAAGTGGCTTGGAATCGCCGGGCACCAGCAGGGCGAGATCGGCATGGCGCAGATGACGACCGACTTGGAGGGCGGCAACGCGGCGACGGCTTGGAGCCTGAAACTCAATCCTAAGAAGCGGCACCGCGTGTATTGCTACATGCCCGTGATTGACTCCGTGCCGCTTGCGCCGCAGACGTACGTAAGAATCGTCAAGTCGTGGTGCGCCAAGCAGCCGTTCCTCAAAGGACTGGTGAATTGAAGGAGAAAATCTACAGAACCGTGCTTTCCGTCGCGGCCGTCGTCGTGGCCGTCCTTGCGTTCCGCTGGACCGTCCGCACTGTCGTGACGCGCGCGTACACGTCCGGTCGCGACGTGTCGCCGAGGGAGGTGCAGGTCGTCCCCGCGCAGAAGGTGTGGTCGCTTGCGGAGATCGTGCCGCGCGAGCTGCACGTCAACCTCGCGGGACTTGCCGTCCAGCGGCGCGCGGAGCGATTGGGAATGCCGTATTCCCTTGCCGTCGACGTCGCGGAGCAGAAGGCGAAGAGCGCCGGATGGGAGCGAATGGACGACGAGAACGCGCTTGCGTTCAAGACCCTCTCCGGCATGGAGAGCGTCTACAAGACCCCCGAAGGCTCCATAGTACTCAGGGAGGTGCGCCCTATAATGGGCGACGACTCGCTGATGGAGGACTACATCATTCCCGCCGAGATGGTGCCTACCCAGGGGGAGGCGGCGACGCCTGACATCCTTGCGCGACGCTCTGCGCAGCTGGTGAAGGCTAAGATCCCGGAGCCGATGCGAGACGTCGTGGTCGGAAGCCCCCTGATGACTGAACTTGTAAAGCGAGGCTCGGGCGCGGCGTTTATCGTGCATTCTGTTGCCGAGAAGTCGGCGGCGGCCGCTGAGAAGGAGATCGAGACGGCGGCGCTCAGGACGGGGTGGAGCAAGACGCAGTATGCGGACTTGCCCGACGATGCCGCTGCGCACGATGGCGGCGTCGGCCGAAACAGCGTCGCGATGAAGGCCGGATGGACGAAGCAGAACCTGACGATGCAGTTTGAGGCGGTGCAGCGTCCGGGACTCTTCGAATGCGACGTCAACTACCGTTTCACAGACGACGAATCCTACGTTTACTCAAAAGGAAAAACAAACGATGAAGACTGACAACAACACGAAGCTCGCCGCCGTCGCGGCGGTGCTGGTAGGCCTGTTCGCGGTAATTGCCGTGAACAAGTACATCTCCGCGAAAACGGCGGTCGCGCCTGTTCCGAAGGCGTCGATCCTCGTTGCGACGATGGAGATCAAAGAGGGTTCGGAGATAGGCGAGGAGATGCTCGGCTCGGCCGAGATCCCGTTCGACTCGCTCTCGAACATGCATATCGCGCTCCCCGCCAAGACCGACGCCGGATACCAGAAGGCGCTTTCGGACGCGATGGAGAAGATCGTAAAGCGCAAGGCGAAGCGTCTTATAGCGGCCAACACGCCCGTGTTCTGGATCGACATCGAGACCGAGCCCAAGGCGCCGTTCACCGATCTCATCGCCGACGGATGCCGCGCCGTGACCGTGCCGGTCGACTCGGTGAGCTCCGTGTGCGGCTTCATCCGTCCGGGGAGCCGCATCGACGTGGTGCTGACGGCATCGGAGGAGAGCCTCGGGCTCGTCACCGGACAGGCCGCGAAGGAGGCGGGCGCGAAAGTCGTCTCGAGCGTCATCCTCCAGAACGTGCCGGTCATCGCGACCGACCGCGACTACGACCTGCAGAGCGAGACGACGGGCTACGGCACGATCACGCTGTCCCTGCCAACGAAGGCGGCGATCATGCTCGTGCAGGCGCGCACCATGGGCCAGGTCACGTACCTTCTGCGCAACATGCGCGACACGAAGACGGTCCAGGACCGCACCGGGGTCACAGTCTCGCCCGGCGCGTCGTTTGGCGACGCGGTCAAGTCTTTCACCGGCAACTGAAAAACAGAACGGAGCGGCGAAAGATGAAAATCAAGACATGCATTGCGGCGGCTTTGGCGGTTGCCGCGCTCGCGGCGGAGGCGGTGGTAGTCCGCAAGCTGCCGGAAATGACGGTGGTCGAGAACGAGACCATCTCAACCGACTCGCTCAAGGCGACGTCCGTTAGGAGCTCGAACGCGGCCGTGTTCAGCACCGCCCTGCGCGAAAGCGGCGAGGCTGTTGTCTCGGGCGTTCGCCTCGGCGAGGCCGTCCTTTCGTATGTGGACGAGCGCGGCGTATTCGCCTCGCGCCCGGTGATGGTGGTACCGTCGTACTGGGGGGTGCTTAGGGGAATGTTCTCCGAAGACCCCGAGATAGCCATCTCCATCGTCGGCGACAAGGTGGTTGTCGGCGGCTCGACGGCGAACGTCGAGACGCTGCGCCGCGTCGAGTCGGCGAAGCAGTTCGACGCCGAGCGCATCGTGACGCAGGTCACCTACTCCACGGCGCAGATCGCGGAGCTCGTGCGCGACTTCCTGACGCGCTCCAGCATCACCAACATAGGCGTGAACGTAGTGGGGCGCGAGGTATGCCTCTCCGGGCGCATGTACGACACGCAGTCCATCGACCAGCTCAGGAAGCGCGTCGAGGGATTCGTCAAGGACTTCCCCGGCATTACGGTGAATACGGACGAGCTGAAGATCTACAAGCAGAAGATACTCATCAACATCGAGTTCGTTGCCTACAACGACACGATGTCGCGCAACCTCGGCTTTTCGGGGCCAGAGTCCATAACTGCGGGGCTTGACTGGAACTTCGGCTTCGAGCACTCGAAGAACACGGGGAGGTCGAGTTCATGGACGAGGACGCCGGAGAACAGGATATCCCACACGACGAAGACGGGGCAGGAGTCGTCTTCCTCGTCCGGCGACCAGTCCGGCGGAGGCTCTTCCTCGTCGCCCCAGGCCGTCGACGACAACATCATCGAGACGGCCGTCTCAAGGACGTTTGGCGGCGAATCGAAGAAGGAGGGCGACTGGAAGCATTCCTGGAGCGGCGCTGCGAATGCCAGGGTCGAGGGCGTGCAGGCGACGATCAACCTGCTGAAGAAGAGCGGCGCGGCGAAGACGCTCTACTCCACGACGCTCTCCACGCAGAGCGGCATCGAGGCGGAGTTCCAGAACGGCGGCACGATACACCATTCGACTCTCGCGGGTGTCGGCGCGACCGGCGGTCTCGAGGCGATCGAGTACGGCTACATCATCAAGGCGACGCCGCTCATCATCGACGAGCACACGGTGAACCTCGACTTCAACCTCGACAACAAGCAGCCGATCTCGCGCGACGACACCGACATAGAGATCTCGCGCTACCAGACGAAGTCCAAGTACCTCGTCCGTCCGGGCGAGGCGATCATGCTCTCCGGCTACAAGTACAACAGCGAAAGCGAGAACAAGAAGGGCACTCCGTGGCTTTCGAAGATCCCGTGGATAGGCGAGTACCTCTTCGGCAACACGGCCAACGAGGTGAAGATGGACGAGATGCTTCTCGTCGTCACCGTCAACTGGGCGGTGGAAGGCGACGGTGCGGACGCAGCCGCGCGTCTGGACGAAATGAAGGGCCGCAAGGTCGAAGTGGAAATGCCGTGATGAAACCGCTTATCTTCACGCAGGGCGGCAAGCGCATCGCCACGCTTACGCCGCAGGAGGGAAAGGCGGGCGAGGTGTTCACGCTCGGCTCGGCCGCGTCGTGCGACATCGTCGTCGCGGCGGAGTTCGGCCTGAAGCCGCAGCAGGTCTCATTCTCGCCCAACGGCAGCGTCTGGTGGATCGGCGACGCGGCGGCGGACGGAAGGCTCGAGGTCAACGGACGCCGCACGGCGCTCGAGGCGCTCGTCGGGAAGGCGTCCATAAAGGTCGGCGACTTCGAGTTCGAGGTCGCGTGCGAGGCTTCCGGCGAGCGCAAGAGCCGCCGCGAGGCCGCTTCTGACATCCTCTACTCGCACGCTCTCGCAAACCTCTCGCGCAACATGGGCGACTCGACCTCCGCAGACGTCGCCGAGCTCGAGCGCCGCATCAACTCGTCGCTCGACGACATCATTGCGCGCGGACTGAACGAGTTCGAGGGTCTGGGCGAAGGCGTCCTCGAGGAACTGCGGCGCGAGACGATAGAGGACATGCTGCGCCTCGGCCCCCTGGAGCCGCTGATCGCCGACGACACGATCACCGAGATCATGGTGATCGACTACCGCCACATCTACGTCGAGCGCAAGGGAAAGGTGGGCCTCACAGACAGGCACTTCCGCGATCCCGGGCACCTCATCCGCGTCATCGAGCGCATCGTAAACAAGGTCGGCAGGCGAATCGACGAGTCGAGTCCGCTCGTGGACGCCCGACTCGAGGACGGCTCGCGCGTGAACGCAGTGATTCCGCCAATCACCCCCGACGGCGCGTGCCTCACGATACGAAAGTTCGGCAAGTCCCTCTTCACGCTCGACAAGCTCGTGTCGTTCGGCTCGATGAGCCCAGAGATGATGAAGTTCATCGACGCGTGCGTCGCCCTCAGGAAGAACATCGTCGTCTCGGGCGGAACGGGCTCGGGCAAGACGTCGCTCCTGAACGCGATCTCGCTGTGCATCGGCCCCGCGGAGCGCATCATCACCGTCGAGGACTCGCTCGAGCTCAAGCTCCAGCAGAGCCACGTCGTGAGGATGGAGGCTCGCCCCGCGAACGCGGAGGGCAAGGGCGAGGGGTCGATACGCGCGCTCGTCAAGAACTGCCTCAGAATGCGCCCCGACCGCATCGTCGTGGGCGAATGCCGCGGTGGCGAGGCGCTCGACATGCTGCAGGCGATGAACACCGGACACGACGGATCGCTCACGACCGTCCACGCGAACAGCCCGTCCGACACCGTGGCGCGTCTCGAGACGCTGTGCCTCATGGCGGGAATGGACATGCCGCTCTCGGCGATACGCGCACAGATCGCGAGCGCGGTCTCCATCATCGTGCAGACCGCGCGCCTCTCGGACGGCTCCAGGAAGACGATCGAGATTGCCGAGGTCTGCGGACTGGACGAGAACGGGAACGCGAAGCTCAGGACGCTTTTCGAGTTCAAACGCGAGGGCGTGGATCCAGAGACGCGCAAGGTGCTCGGCCGCCACGTGGTGAGGGCGAGACCCACTTTCTTTGAGGACTTCCGTCTGCGCGGCGTGCCGCTCGACGAGTCCATCTTCAAGGGGGTGGAGTGATGTCCGTCGACCTGGTCATAGCGTTCGCCGCGCTGGCGGCGATGGCTGTCTTCGTCGGCGTCGCG
>ERZ842401.6215-NODE-6215-length-12839-cov-82.367804_pt1 | contig 12839 bp, 10 predicted proteins | sample MGYA00521270_ERZ842401 | MGnify/ENA primary metagenome ERZ842401 (study PRJEB31892, sample SAMEA3878208) | bioreactor metagenome | biome: Moose rumen | place: Sweden | collected 2011-10 | study: EMG produced TPA metagenomics assembly of the PRJEB12797 data set... | reverse complement strand
CCTGTTCGAGAGCAAGCGTCTTAGTAGGCTGGTCGCATACCTCCGTGGGTCCCCAATACTGGATAGGGCCAGGATAAACGTATGCAGTCTGGCGAGCCCACTCGTCGCGATGAGCAGCAAATGCCTTGAAGGGAGCACCGTCGAGCTCAACGAGAGCCTTGCGGATAACGGGCTTCATCTCACCTGCACGCTTCTCCATGTTCATCATCATGGTGATGGGCACACCACCAGCAATCCACTGGTCAGCAGGAGCTGTCGTGTTCTTCACGATAGCCATATAACCGGTCTTGCCGTTGGCAATCAGCTGGGCAGCTGAAGTACCGAGGGCATAGCAGTAGTCGGCATCGAAGTTAGAAGGAGCAGCGCAGCGTCCCTCGTAACCGAAGAAGTGATGCTGGGTACCGAACTTGCCACTGTACTTGCCTTCCTTCTTCATCTTCTCCAGCTTCTGGGCTACCATCGTAGAGAGCAGCTTCTCAGTCTCGATGAGTGATACCTGTACGTTGCCGTGAGGATCGCGATCGAGAGCCAGCTGACGAGCTACGCCAACAGGCAGCGAGTTGAAGACAGCGAGGTTCTCCTCTGTGAGGTGACTCTTAGCGAAGTCAACCTGCTCGTCGCGGCTAATCTCCTTAGCCTCGGGCAATGCCAGCACGTCGTTCAGCTGGGCAATCAGCTTCTTGATGGCAGGAATGAACTCAATCAAACCCTCAGGAATGATGACGGTACCGAAGTTGTTGCCATCAGCAGCACGGGCAGCTACAGTCTCGGCGATATAGTTGACGATGTCGTCGAGACTCTGACCCTTAGCCTCTACCTCCTCAGAAACGAGACAGATGTTAGGCTGAGTCTGCAGGGCGCACTCCAAAGCGATGTGAGAAGCCGAACGACCCATCACCTTGATGAAGTGCCAGTATTTACGTGCTGAGTTACAGTCGCGCTCGATGTTACCAATGAGTTCTGAGTAGGTCTTACAAGCAGTATCGAAACCGAAAGAGGTCTCAATCTGGTCGTTCTTCAGGTCGCCGTCGATGGTCTTAGGACAACCGATGACCTGTACGCCATACTGCTTAGCGGCATAGTATTCAGCCAGCACACAAGCATTGGTGTTAGAGTCGTCACCACCGATGATCACGATAGCCTTGATGTCGAGCTGACGGATAATCTCCAAGCCCTTCTCGAACTGGTCAATCTTCTCGAGCTTCGTACGGCCAGAACCAATCATATCGAAACCACCCGTGTTGCGATACTCGTCGATGATGTCGGCTGTAAGCTCCATGTAGTTGTGGTCTACCAGACCGCCAGGACCCAGGATGAAGCCGAACAGACGGTTCTCAGGATTGAGCTTCTTCACTTGGTCGAACAGACCTGTAATCACGTTGTGACCACCAGGAGCCTGACCACCAGAGAGGATGATACCTACGTTCATCTTCTTGGTGTTAGCCTCAGTAGCAGGCTCAAACTCGACGATGGGCATACCATAAGTGTTGGGGAACAGTTTCTTGATCTCTTCCTGGTCACCAACGCTCTGGGTAGGAGCACCTTCTTTCACTTTTACAGCACCCTGAAGAGCCTTAGGCAGTTTGGGCTGGTAAGCGGCTCTCGCTTTCTGCAATGCACTTTTTTCCATTGTTTTAAATATTAATTGATGATGAATAATTGTAATTCGTCTAGAGCGCTTTGACTTGCAAGTCTCGGCGTTTTCGAATTGCAAATTTAGGCTTTTTTTGCGAGAAACGGAAAGAAATCACGTATTTTAATATTTTTTTGTGCAGAATTCTATGATATATCGAATATTTTTCGTATCTTTGACGTTCGAAACAGACATTTTTATCATTTAAGGAGGACCAAACAATGGCGAACAAACGAACATTAAAACGTAACATCAATCTTTTCTGCGGAGATCTTTTCGCTGAGTGTTTAGCTGCTTCTCTCTACGGGCAGAACAAAGACAGTGCGAAGGCACTTATCTTCAGCACCCTGAAGATGCAGGACGACTTCATCCGTCGTATCTCGCACCCTGAACCAGGCATGCCACAGAAGGAATACTTCAAACGACTGAAGGAAGACTTAGTGGCTAGGGCCAGCGAAATTGCAGACCAAGTGAACATTTGACAACAACATTTATGTGGAAATCATTTTGCAGTTGGCTGTTATATAAACACATGGGGTGGACAGCCAATGTAACGGAGGAGCACCCCGACAAGTATATCATCTGTCTGGCACCACACACCAGCAACTGGGACTTCCTGATCGGACAACTCTACATCAGGGCACGAGGCATGCGAAGCAACTTCCTGATGAAAAAGGAGTGGTTCTTCTGGCCCCTGGGACCTATCTTCCGTAAGATGGGCGGCATCCCCGTATTCCGCACGAAGCACACCAGCATGACGGATAATCTGGCTGAGACTGCCAAACGCGTGAAGGAATTCCACCTGTGTATCACCCCTGAAGGCACTCGCTCGCTCAACCCGGAGTGGAAAAAGGGCTTCTACTACATCGCTCAAAAGGCTGAGTTGCCCATCCTGCTCTATGCTGTAGACTATGAGAAGCGCTATATCCAGTGCACCAAGACCATCATTCCCAATGGTGACATTGACAGCCAGATGCGAGAAATCAAACTTTATTTCAAGGACTTCAAAGGCAAGCATCCTGAGAAATTCACCATAGGAGAGGTATAAGACCATGAAAAGATTTTATTTCATCATCCTCTCTCTCGCATTCCTTCTCCAAGCTGTACCAACTGCTGCACAGACGGCAAAAGACGAAGCCAAACTGGTTGAACGACTGGAAGAATACTTCAGAAAATACAAACCCAAGGGAACCCGACTGACTCAGGCTCCCCGTATGTTGGAATACCAGCTGAACGACACCACCAAGACGCTGACTATCGTTGCCGATGAGTTCTTCGCCGCACAGGAGTTCACTCCGGAGATTACAGAGCATATATATAAAAAGGTAAAAGGCGAACTACCTAAGCCTTATCGGAAATATGAGGTAACCATCGTCACCAACGGCATGACAATTGACGAGCTGATACCCAACCGTCTGAACAAGAATGCCGATAAGTCGAGGATGTGGGGCGACATCGACTACGATGGCGAGCCTTGGGTGAAGAACATCTCACACCCCGTAGAATACACCCATGGTCTGCAGGGACGCCACCTGTCGTTATGGGCCAGTCACGGACGATACTACGACCAGAAGAAAGGCTACTGGAAGTGGCAGCGCCCGAAACTGTTTGGAACCACCGAAGACCTGTTTACCCAGACCATCGTCATACCCTATTTGATTCCCATGTTGGAACAGTCAGGAGCCGTAGTGTTCACCCCTCGTGAGCGCGACTGGCAGAAGGAGGAAATCATTGTCGACAACGACGGCTCGAAGCGTAACTACATCGAGGTGACATCGCACGGCAAGTGGAAGCAGACCAGTCAGGCGGGTTTTGCCTGGCACGCTGGGACTTATCAGGACCTCGAGAATCCATTCGAGGCAGGAACAGCCCGCATGGTGAAAACCACCAGCAGCAAGTCGCGCTACAGTCTGGCTACCTACCAGCCCGACTTCCGCAAGGCAGGTCGTTATGCCGTCTATGTGAGCTACCAGACGCTGCCCAACAGCATCGACGACGCCCTCTATACCGTATGGCATCGTGGTGAGCGCACCCAGTTCCGTGTGAACCAGCAGATGGGTGGTAGCACCTGGGTTTATCTGGGCACATTCGACTTCGATGCAGGATATAGCGAGTTCAATCGCGTCACCGTTTCCAACCAGAGCAGTCATAGCGGTGTGGTCACTACCGATGCCGTTCGCTTTGGTGGTGGCATGGGCAATATCGAGCGCTTTGGAGCGGTCAGCGGATTGCCTCGCGCCTTGGAGGGAGCACGCTATTCGGCTCAATGGGCTGGTATGCCCTACTCCGTCTATAGCAGCAAGAACGGACAAGACGACTATGCTGACGATATCAACGTACGCTCTCACATGACCAATCTGCTGGGTGGTGGCTCATGCTTCATGCCGACTGTCGAAGGACGCAGGGTACCTATCGAACTGTCGCTAGCCATCCATAGCGATGCAGGCTATTCGAAAGACGGTGAGGGTCTGATTGGCTCTCTATCCATCTGTACGACATCATTCAACGAGGGGAAACTGAATGCAGGCATCTCACGTATGGCATCACGCGACTTTGCTGACGCGCTGTTGAGCAACGAACTGCTCGATATCAAATACAAATACGGCAACTGGAATCGACGCGAGCTCTTCGACAGGAACTACTCCGAGACCAGACTGCCTGAGGTGCCTAGCGCCATCCTGGAGACGATGTCGCACCAGAACTTCCCTGACATGCGACTAGGACAGGATCCTAACTTCCGCTTTACGCTGGCTCGTTCTATCTACAAGACAATCCTGCGTTATGTCAACGACCAACACGGACGCTCGTTCATCGTGGCTCCACTGGCACCCAACAATTTCCGCATCGAATTCAAAGACGACGCCAAGGTCAGAATCAGTTGGGATGCCGTTAACGATCCGCAAGAGCCCACCTCGAAACCTACTGGCTATATCCTCTATACCGCTATGGGTGAAGCCGACTTCGACAATGGCACATATATCCGCTCGAAGAACAGCTACGACATGGAGCTGGAGCCAGGACAGCTCTACCATTTCAAGGTGGCTGCCGTCAATCGTGGCGGACGGAGCTTCCCCTCTGAGGTGCTCTCTGCATATTATAATCCTTATGCCACCAAGACTATCATGATTGTCAACGGATTCCACCGCCTGTCGTCGCCTGCCATTCGCAATAATGCCGACGAACAGGGTTTCGATCTCGACGAGGATCCTGGCATTACCTACGGTCCAACCTACGGATGGTCAGGACGCCAGATTAACTTCGACCGCACGCAGATGGGTATAGAATCCGGTGGCTTGGGCTATACTGGTGAAGAACTGACGGGTATGTTGATAGCAGGCAACGACTTCAACTACGTGAAGACGCATGCTGAGGCCATTGCTGCCACTCGCCAATACAACATCATCAGCTGTTCGAGCGAGGCGCTGGAAACAGCAAAAATACAGACCAAAGGCATCGCTGCTATAGACTTGGTGTTAGGTCTGGAGCGCAACGACGGACATAGTCTGAACTACTACAAGACATTCACTTCGTCGATGCAACATTCCCTGCGTAACTTCACTTCTCGTGGTGGTGCTTTGCTGGTCAGCGGAGCCTACATCGGACGTGACATGATGGCCGACAGCGACAAGCAGTTCCTGGCTGGCACACTGAAGTGTGAGTATGCAGGACGTAACATGCTGTCTACCGACTACCTCAACGGACTAGGCACGACCATCGAGTATTGGAAGGACCTGAACGAGACGCATTATGCAGCGACATCGACAGACATTCTGCAACCCGTCAACCCTGCTTATACCGCCATGCAGTATGCTGATGGATATAGCGCTGCTGTGGCCTACAAAGGCACCGACTATCGTGCCTTCACGATGGGTATTCCCTTCGAATGTATCAAGGACGAGCAGAAGCGCACGTCGATCATGAACGGCATTTTAAACTATCTATTAAAATAAAACTAAAGACTATGTACAAGATTCAAACCAATTCCAGCGGTACACGTAGTATCGACATCAGTGAAGAACATCTGCAGACCATCGAAGACTATCAGCTCTTCCGCGACCTCATCGATTCAAATGGTTATGTAGACGAAGCAGTATTAGATAAGCTGAAGCTGAACATCCGTTCGCTACTCGGTTCTGATGCTGGCAAGGACAAGCGTCTGCTTGACCTCTGCCTCGACGTCATCTATCATCAGAACATGAAGGCTTTCGGATTGCAACAGCTCGTGCTGCTATTCATCAACTGGAAGAATCGTGCCAACGAGGATTTGGGATCGACCAGACGGGCGTTCCAAGGAACACCGTTTAATTGAGTTGAGAGTTGAGAGTTTAGAGGTTAGAGAATGGAGTATAGGCTGACGGATTTTCTGCCCACGACGAAAAAGGAGATTGAGTTGCGGGGTTGGGAAGAGGTGGACATCATCCTCTTCTCAGCTGACGCATATGTCGATCACCCTTCGTTTGGCGCTGCTGTCATCGGTCGAACGCTGGAAGCAGCGGGCTATCGTGTGGCTATCATACCACAGCCCGACTGGCATGGTGACTACCGTGACTTCAAGAAGCTGGGGCGTCCGCGTCTGTTCTTTGGCATCGCTCCTGGCTGCATGGACTCGATGGTCAATAAATACACAGCCAACCGCCGACTGCGCTCCGAAGATGCCTATAGTCCTGACGGACGCCACGACCTGCGCCCAGAATATCCCACCATCGTCTACTCCAAGATTCTGCGCGAGCTCTACCCTGACGTACCCATCATCTTAGGTGGCATAGAGGCGTCGCTGCGCCGACTGACGCACTACGACTACTGGCAGGACCGTCTGCGTCCTTGCATCCTGTGCGATTCAGATGCAGACCTGATCATCTACGGCATGGGCGAGAAACCTATCGTGGAGTTGGCTAACCGCTTGGCAGAAGGACAGCCCATCAGCGAGATTCGCGATATACCGCAAACGGTCTATCTCTCACGTAACATGACGCCTGATGAGACCGACATCGTGCTTCATAGCCATGAGGAGTGTCTGCGCAACAAGCGTTCGCAAGCTGAGAATTTCCGCCACATCGAAGAACAGTCGAACATGATGCATGCCCATCGCCTCATACAACAGGTGGGCCAGCGTTTTGCCGTTGTCAATCCACCCTTTCCACCCATGACCACTCAGGAGCTCGATGCCTCCTACGACCTGCCCTATACACGCGTTCCTCATCCAAAATATAAGAACAAGCGTATCCCTGCCTACGAGATGATCAAGTTTTCTGTCAACATTCATCGTGGCTGCTTCGGAGGCTGTGCGTTCTGCACCATTTCAGCACATCAGGGAAAATTCATTTCATGCCGCTCGAAAGAGAGCATCGTCAACGAGGTGAAGAAGGTCATGCAGATGGACGACTTCAAGGGTTATTTGTCCGATTTGGGTGGACCATCGGCCAACATGTATGGCATGCACGGCAACAACCTGAACATCTGCGAGAAGTGTAAGCGACCCAGTTGTATCAACCCACAGGTGTGTCCCAACCTCAATACTAACCACTCGAAACTATTGGAGGTCTATCATGCTGTCGACGCGCTGCCAGGCATCAAGAAGAGCTTCATCGGCAGTGGTGTTCGTTACGACCTGTTGCTGCATAAGAGCAAAGACGAAGCCTCCAACAAGGCAGCTATGGAGTACACGCGTGAACTCATTTGCCGACATGTCAGCGGACGACTGAAGGTGGCTCCTGAACATACCAGCGACCACGTGCTCAAACTGATGCGCAAGCCATCGTTCCAACAGTTCTATGAGTTCAAGCGCATCTTCGACCGCATCAACAGCGAGGAAGGACTGCGCCAGCAGATTATCCCCTACTTCATCTCCAGCCATCCTGGATGCACGGAGGCTGACATGGCCGATTTGGCTGCCATCACCCGTAAGATGGGCTATAAACTGGAACAGGTTCAGGACTTCACACCTACCCCGATGACGGTGGCTACCGAGATGTTCTATACAGGTTTCGACCCCTATACGCTGGAGCCCGTCTTCACGGCCCATTCGCAAGCTGAGAAGTTGGCCCAGCGCCAGTATTTCTTCTGGTACAAAGAGAATAACGAACATGGAAATTATCGAGCAAAATCTCGTTCCCAAGAACCCAAAGAAGAAAAGCGAGGACGGCGTCGTCGTCGCAAATGACTTCATCGCTGTAATCGACGGCAGCACCTCGAAGAGTCAGTATCGCCATAGCCTGTTGCGCTCCAATGGGCGCTATGCTATGCAGTTGACTGAGCGTTATATCCGTCGCATGCCGAAGACGACCACCTGCGAACAGTTCTTGACGGGTGTCACTGCTTACTTCCACAAACATTATAAGAAGTCGATGCTGCCCCGTTTGGCTGAGCATCCAGAAGACCGCCTGACTTGTTCTGCCGTCATCTTCAGTCGTCTGAATCGTGAAGTGTGGATGGTGGGCGACTGCCAATGCCTCATCGGCAACGAGTACTACGATAATCCCAAGCCCTATGAAGCTGAGTTGGCTGCTATGCGGGCCGAAGAGGTAAAACGTCAGTTGGCTGCGGGTGTTAAACAGGAAGAGTTGCTCATCAACGATACGGCACGTAGCGTCATCATACCACGTATGATAGAGACTATGCGTCAACAGAACATCACGTATAGTGTGATTGACGGATTCCACATCCCACGACAGCATGTCCGTATCATCACGCTCGATTTCCGTCCTTGGGAAATCGTGCTGGCCTCCGATGGCTATCCTTATCTCTGTCCTACGCTGGAAGAGAGCGAACGCCGACTGCTTGAGCAACGTAAGGAAGACCCGCTGAACATAGGGACTTTCCAAGCCACGAAGGCCTTCCGTCCCGACTTCAACTCCTTCGACGATCGAGCTTATATCCGATTTACAGTTTAGCTGCTGAAGCAATGGCTTGGGCTACCGTATAAGCCGTTGTCCATGCAGCCTGGAAGTTGAAACCTCCAGTAACGCCATCAATGTCCAACACCTCGCCAGCGAAATACAGATGAGGCACGTGACGACTCTCCAACGTCGTGGGATTGACGCTGCTTAACGCTACACCTCCACACGTCACAAATTCGTCTTTGAAAGGCGCGCGTCCACAGATCTGATAAGTATCGTTGGTCAGTACGTTGGTCAATCGGTTCATATCTTTCTTATTCAACTCGCACCATCGGATATGACTACGATTGCCCAACACCTTCTCCAGCAGATAACTCCACAGACGCTGAGGCAACACAAAAGGACTGTAGGTGCTCACCTGCTTCTTGGCTTCGCGAATCGACATCTCATGCAGCGTCTGTTGCACCGTTTCCTCGTTCTTTTGCACCCAGTTGATACTGACTGGCATCTGATAGCCAGACTCAGCCAACAATCGTGCTGCATAACTCGACAATTTAAGGATAGCAGGTCCACTCATGCCCCAATGGGTGATGAGCAGCGGTCCTTCCGACTTCATCTTCGTACCTGGTATGATGGCGTTGACATTGACCACAAGTCCCATCAGCGCTGTCAATTGTTCATCAGCAATCTTAAACGTGAAAAGCGATGGTACGGGTTCTGCCGTCTCATGCCCTCCGTCAGCCAGCCATTGCAGCCCCTCCGCCTTTGGCGAACCACCAGTCGTAACAGCTACAAAGTCGTAGTCAGCCAACTGCTCCAGCGAAGCTATCTTCCGTCCCGTTTCTATCCGCACGTGATAGCGACGTGCCAGCGAGAGGAAACAGTCAATCACCGCATGGGAATCTTGTGCTTCAGGGAACACACACTGATCGTCCTGCACCACTAACGGGACGCCATGCTTCTCGAACCACGCAAAAGCCTGCTCTGGGCCAAACGTTTTAAAGAGCCGCTTCAGCAGTCGGTGACCTCGGGGATAGACCATCTGCAAGTCGCGCACCTCCTCAAACGTGTTCGTGCAGTTGCATCGTCCCCCACCCGAAATCTCTACCTTAGCCAACACCCGATGACTACGCTCGAAGATGGTCACCTCCATCTCCGGCATCATCTCCTTCAGGTTTACTGACAAGAAAAAACCAGCAGCCCCACCACCTATTATTGCTGTCCGTTTCGCCATAGTGTTTGTTCACTCTTTACTCATTATTATTACTATGTCAGAAGAATTATCACACCGCTAACAGCGATATACGCATAAACAATGTATCGGAATATTCGATTAGGAATCCGCTTAAACACATAGGCTCCCAAAGATGTGCCGATGAAGACTCCACCTAGTCCGAAAAAGTAATCCGTCATCACGGTCGTAGTGAAGAAGCCGTTATAGGCTCGCACAAAAGTCATCATCACATTGCCAATCAGAAAATAGGTCTGCGCCATCGCCATATAGTGTTCCTTGGTGGGTTCCGACTGGATGAAGTAGAGCACAGCTGGCGGGCCTTGCATACCAAAGAATCCGCCCATCAGTCCACTCAACGATCCTGCCCCAACCTGCACTTTTTTCGTTGTTGACAGCTTAATCTTCTGACTAAACAAGGCAAAGTAAATGCTGATAACAATCAATGCCACACCCAGAACCCGCTTCAAGATATGATCTTCGATGCGTGTTAAGGCAAATATCGCTATCGTCGAAACAGCAAAAAATGTCAGGAGTATTGGCCAAAGCCGTTTCCAAGTGACATAGCTTCTCAGTCGCCAAACGATGACAGCCGATGTGGTGATGGCCAGAAGACCTGAAAGTGTCGTAGACTCACCGTATGTTGGCATAAAAAATGGCAGCATCGTCATAATGAAAATGCCAAAGCCGAAGCCTGTAGTGCGCTGTACGAAACTGGCTCCAATGCTCAACAGGAATATGGCTATCACTACACTACTCATCGCTACCACGGTTTAATTTCCATCGTTTGACAATTTAGTAGCAATGTTTCCTTGATAGACTTCTTTAGTCATCAAAATCCGGAAGATTCCAATTGTTTACGCAGATGCTTTGGTAGTGCTTGCTGATTGAGGAATAAGTAAACGGTATTCAGGGCGATATAGTCGCGTGACATATACCAGATGCCCTTGTATTTTCCGCTCTTACCCCATGAGTTTTTTACCATATAGTATGGTTTTCCACTTTCGTCGAGTGCCTTACCATAGATAAGCATCACATGATCGTAGGTAAAGCGCCAATCGTCCCATTGTTCCTGGCGCATGGCTTGAGTGGGCGACACATCATCGGGCAGCATTGCCAGTCCGGTACGAGTGAAGTCACCCGTCACATCGCCACCCCATGCTACCGTATATCCTGCGTCCAGCGCCTTGTCAAGCACGTCCATCAGTTCTTTGATAGGAATATTATAACTTGGTTTCAGACGCCACTTATAGGGAGCTTCGATAACGAACCATTTACGGAATGGATGGTGTGTATAACTCGTCAGACTCACATAGTCGTCGAGATTCAGTCGAAGGTGCTCAGCAAACGACTTCGGTGTATACGTCATCCCTTCATATTCAAATGAATCAGGACAACGTCCTACGTATTTTTCGATGACTGCCTGAACACTATCTTGCCAATGCTGCTGCGGGGCTTTAGCACCTTTTCTGACGATACTACTTACGATACGTTCCAACTCAGGAAAGAATACGTTGAAATTAGCCAGCGAATCACCCGTCAGTGATCCTGGGGCAGGCATCGCTTGCTCTGGACAGATGCCATGTTGTCGGATCACTTCCAGCACATCATCGCAAGATCCACCTTCTGATATCTGACTGTATCCGTGCATCCTCACATAATGGGTAGCACAGTCCATATAGTCTTTGTTGACCACGAACATTTCACACAGGTCATAGCTCTTACCCGTTATCCGCAGAATCTCACTCTCAAAGAAGCCGAGTGTGGCATAGTCCCAGCAAGTACCACTACGATACTGATTCTTGACGCTCGTAATCAGAATTTCCTTCACAACCCTGAACGACTTTGCAGCATCGGTGTTGCTTGTTTGTCTGATCAGGTTTTCTTGAGCTAGAGATGCTCCAACAAGCATCGTCAATAGTATTGTTATAATTAATTTCATCTTCGTTTCTATTCGGAAAGAATGGTCATATAAACAACAACGTCGTCGAGGGGACGGTCGGCAGGGTCGACCTGAAGGTTTTGGATTTTCTCCACAACATCAAGTCCTTCGACGACTTCGCCAAAGACGGTGTACTTACCATCCAGGTGTGGGCTGCCACCCAAGGTGGCATAGGTTTGGCGCTGCTGTTGGGTGAAACCGCCTGTATCAGGATGTTCGGCCTGCATCTTCTCAGCGAGATACTCTATCTGTCGCGGACTGAACTTACGGCCCCAAACGATATAAAACTGTGAACCGCTGCTGCGGCGTTCGGGATTGACATTGTCACCTTCACGGGCTGCAGCCAAAGCACCACGCTTATGAATCAGACCATCTCTGATCTCGGCTTCGAGCGTATAGTCGGGGCCTCCACCTCCCACACGTTTGTCGGATGGGGCGCCCTTGGAGGTAGGGTCGCCACCTTGGATCATGAAATCATGGATAACGCGATGGAACAAAGTGCCGTCATAATAGCCTTCACTAGCTAGTTTCAAAAAGTTATCGCGATGAATGGGCGTCTCATCGTACAGGCGTACCACAATGTCGCCCAAACGGGTCTGGATCTTTACGCGCTGGGCATGCATGGGCACTGAGGCGATGAGTGCCAGCAACAGCGTCAATATGTAATGCATTGTCATGTGTTTGGTTTGAAGAGAATGAGCGCAACGCCTAGGCGGGTATTGCGCTCAAACATATTAATAGCATCTTGAGATTACTCCTCAACAGCGGCCTGTGCGGCGGCTAACAGGAGTTGATTATCAGCACTTTACGGCAAATTTGGGAAACATTTGGGAAACATTATGAGCATGTACTGCACATTCTGCACCCCATTTCCTCAAAATATCTGTCCATTTTTGCCACTTCGGCTACTTATTTCGATATTTTAGTTGTTAAACACTAATTGTTAGAACACTCATCGCATTACGACTTTTACGCACGTTCTGCAAATTTTGCTTGCAAAATTAATGTTTTCTCATGACATTACGGTCGTTTTGCACGTTTTTCTTGCAGAACGTGTCTGTTTTTAATATAAATTAAGGCATAAACCACATCTTGTTACCAAAATCTTCTTTCGATTAATAGAAATTCCCCTTTCCTTTTGGCTGAAAAACGTTTTCATGAAAAACATTTCATTTTGAGTTAACTTCTGTGGTATAG
>ERZ842401.6214-NODE-6214-length-12841-cov-23.171594_pt1 | contig 12841 bp, 7 predicted proteins | sample MGYA00521270_ERZ842401 | MGnify/ENA primary metagenome ERZ842401 (study PRJEB31892, sample SAMEA3878208) | bioreactor metagenome | biome: Moose rumen | place: Sweden | collected 2011-10 | study: EMG produced TPA metagenomics assembly of the PRJEB12797 data set... | reverse complement strand
GACATGTATTTCCTGATGAGCGCGTCCTGCGTCACGTCGGCTTCCTTCATCGATGTGAGGAGCGCAATCTTTCGGGAGAAGGTCGCCTTGCTCGGAACCCTGGGGAAACCGCAGATCAGGCGCAGGTTGCTGTCACCCATGAGCCTTTTCCTTACATCCTCGATGCACCTCATGTGCAGTACGCTCATCGCAATAAGCGCGCGTCGGAACCCAAAAAGACCGTATGACGGCCTTCCCATATGGTGTGATGGTTCGTCCAGAGGATTTACAAATTCGATAATCTTGATGGTTCTGTAAAGATTGAGCTGCTCTTCTGTCAGCCTCTCCTCACAGAACGGCTGGAGCTTATTCTCAAGGTCAAGAAGCCCTTGCCTTGCGTCGATGGTTTGTGCTAGTATTCTGATAGTTGCTTCCCTCTGTGTCTTAGGTTTCTTTTCAATTACCATTATAACACATTGGGAAGCTTTTTTTTAGCCGAGACCGCTAATACTTTTGAAACTGGCTCGAAAGCTTCCCTACGGCAGATTTGTATTTGTTTGATACATTTGATGGTTTTGATGAAAGAGATATTCAGAAAGATAAAGAGATGAAGTTGTCTGACTATCAAAGCGCTTATTTTAACCAAACGGATGAAAGATGCGTTATGGCGAAAATGGCATATCCTGAAAAGGTTCACATAGTAAAAGGGTATTTTCCAGAAACGACAGCTTTGGTTAATCCCAATAACCATTATTTGTTTGTAAATTTGGATTTTGATTTGTATGAGCCGACCCTTGCAGGGGTACAGTATTTTTTCCCAAGAATGATAGAGGGCGGCGTTATTTTGGTGCATGATTATTTTCACATGAATTATAAGGGAGTAAGTAAGGCTGTTCTTGATTATAATGAATTTATCTTAAATCGTTATGGGGGGGGGGTAGTAAAACTTCCTATAGGAGATCATATTAGCATAGCACTAGTGAAATCTTAGAATCTTTTTGAGTTAAGTGCAATATTTGATAAAGAGGTAGGACAGATGGAAGCGCTCAAATACTTTGTGATCGATGTTGATGGAACGATGACTGATTCGGGAATTTATTATGATGACGAGGGTAATGAACTGAAGCGTTTTTCCACGAGGGACGGGGAAGCCATAAAGCTTGCCAGAAGCCTTGGAATAAAAATCATAGTGCTTACGGGGCGAAGCTGCAATGCCACAAAGCGCAGGATGGAGGAATTGCACATTGATTTCTTTTCACAGGCTGTGCTTGACAAATATGTTTGGCTGGCTGAGTTTTTGCAAAAAAACAGCATTAGGAGGGAGGAATTGGGATATATCGGAGATGATATTAATGATTTTAAGGCAATGGACTTGGCAGAATTTGTTGGCTGTCCTTCCGATAGCTGTCGTGAAGTCATTGCACGGGCTGACTATATCAGTACGGTGCAGGGTGGACATGGCGCTGTTCGGGACATACTGGAATATTATCTCCGCAGCATCGGGCAGTGGGAAGAGGCGTTTAGCAAGGTATACGGAGTATATCGATGAAATTTGAAGGGGAAAAGTATGACCATAAAATTGTGTGATTACACGCTGCGGGCAGGAGGAATAACCAGTGCTCAGCGTGCCGCTGTTGCAGCGGGGCTTGCAGATGCGGGCATAGAGCATATCGAGCTTGGCTGCCTGTCTGCGGGAGAGGCTTTGACGGATTATTACCCGCTTGCGGAGGGAGCAGGTGCCTCCTGTTCCGTGATGATAGATACGGAGCGCTTTGATTGCGCAGCTTTGCCCGAATGCAATGGAAAGATTGCGCGGATTCGCTTGCCGTTGAGGCAGGGAAATGCGGACAGAGTGCTAAAGGCTGTGGCTGTGCTTGCCGCCAAAGGATATAGTTCCGTCTGCGATCTTGTCGGAGCGTATGACTATTCTGACCGGGAGCTCATAAGCCTCTGCGAGTCATTTGGCAGTACAGGCATAGACCAGCTGAACATCGTAGACGGCGCGAGACTTTCGGATAGCCGTCTTATTCAGCGTATCGCATTGATTTTGGACAATAATCTTGCCGCCTCTGTGAAGATTGGGCTCCGCAGCGAGGGAAACAGCGGGCTTGCGCGTTTTGTTGCGGACAGCTTTCTCGGCACGGCTTTCCGAAAAGAGCGGGCGCTCGTCATCGAAGGAACGCTGCTGGGCAGAGGGACTGGTTACGGCTCTGTCTGCACTGAATGTATGGCGGATATGCTTTCGGAGGATTTCGGTGCCCGTTACGATTACGGTAAACTCATCCGGCTCATCAGCGATGCCATCCCGGAAGCAAACCGTGACCCCGGAAACATCGGGGCGTATCACCCGGTCTTTTACCTCGCGGCAAAGAATCAGGTTGACGGGGATTATGGCAGATACTTTCTTTCCCGCGGCATTCCCCTGAGCGGCTTGGATGCCCTGCTGAAAAAGCTCGCGGAAACGCAACGCTTCTGCCTTTTTGACGAGTCTGTGGCGGAGCAGATGCTCGCTTGAAAGGCTCAGAGCAGGTGCGGATTAAAATGCCCACGCTGTATTAAAGCCCAAAATCCGCTCGCACTGCACGTTTTTTATCATATTCATCTGTGCAAGGCGCCGTTCTGTGAATTTCTCGTCACAGGGGACGGTCAGCGCCGTGTCGCGGATTTCTGTAACGCATTTTTTGATTTCCGGCGTCAGGACCGCGCGGGCGGGGGCAACATAGTCGCTGCCGATTACGGGGCCCCTTTGGGAAAGACATTCGTCAAAGTCCAGTTCCGGCTTGCCAAAGTCACAGCCTTCCTCGGCAAAAGGGACAAACGCCATATTGAAGTCAAAGCAGGGGTTCAAGCCTGTCCGCTCAAAAGTCTCGTTGCTCACGAGGAAACCAAAGTTGCCAAAGTGGCGGTCGCAGTTGAGCGTGATGCAATCTGCAACAATCATGCGGCGGAATGCGTCCTCGCAGTTGAATTCTTGGTAGATTTCAAATGTTTCGGGGAGCCCGTATTTTATTCCGCCCTTTAAGAACAGGCTGATTGGCTTGTATCCCAATTCAGGACTAGTGAAGAGCTTGCAATCCGATACGGTGTGCCCGTCATATTTTCTGAGTGTGTATTTTACCGACGTACAGATTTTTTCAAATACTTGGCTTGCCAGAACTTCTCCGTAAGGTTCAAGCCCGCTGTTCCTCGCTCCGTTGCTGCCGGTTTTGATGAGATGGATGCCGTCCTTTTCGTTCAGCCAGCATTTGTCATAGGCTCCGTCCGTCGTGAGTTCTGGCGATGTTGTGGACATCTGTATTCCAAAAAGACCGTTGCCATCAAAGGAGAGCTTGGACACCACTTCGTCAAAGCTGTTTTCATATAGATTTAAGTCATTCCAGCTTACGTTTTCGGCATTGCTTTTTACCCAAAGGGTATCCGTCAGGGAAAGGCAGTGTGTGAGGGCTATGAAGCCGCTCTTTGTTTTGCCGCCGCACATTTCAAGAATCCTGTTTACGTGCGCCCTGTGCTTGGCGGCACTCCTGTTTGAAACCCAGACAGACAATGGCTCGCACCAAAACGGCAGGGGAGCGTATTTCTTGACAATCTTGCAAAGCTCAAGTTCGCCTTTGCCTTCAATGACAAAGTCGCAGAGAGGAGTTTCTTTGTTTATAAGCGTGTAAAGCAGTCTTTCCATGACAAGACAGTATAGCATAGTTTTCCCCGTTTGTGGGGAGGGGAAAACTATGCTTGTAAAAACACATTTTTTTCTATATTATTGCCTCATACAGATGGCATCCTTTCTTCCTGTCTGCCGTGAGGATATGCTTTCGCGCGGCATCGATTCGCTGGATTTTGTCTTTGTCTCAGGCGACGCCTATGTTGACCACGCCTCCTTTGCGGCTGCTCTGCTTGGGCGGCTTTTGGAATCGCACGGCTACACGGTGGGCATCCTTGCGCAGCCTGACTGGCACACGGCGGAGTCATTCAAGGAATTTGGACGGCCAAAGCTTGCTTTCCTCGTGAGTGCGGGAGCGATGGACAGCATGGTGAGCAACTACACCGCCAACAACAAGCCCCGTTCTGAAGATGCCTATGCCCACGGAGGAATGGCAGGGCACAGACCCGACCGTGCTACCATTGCTTATGTGTCAAAAATCCGCGAAGCCTACAAGGGCGTAAACGTCATCATCGGCGGCATAGAGGCAAGCCTGCGCCGCACGAGCCATTATGACTACTGGTCGGGCACCGTCCGCCGCTCCCTGCTTTTGGACAGCAAAGCAGACCTTTTGCTCTACGGCATGGGTGAGCATTCTATCGTGGAAGTGGCAGGGCTGCTCAGGTCAGGGCTGAGCGCGAGGGAGGTACGCGGCGTAAGGGGCAGCTGCTGGTACACAGGCAAGGCGTCGGAACTGCCTCCATACGCGGAGCTTCCCGTGCTTTCCGATATTCCGCAGGGCAAGGACGCGTCTGCCATGCCCCTCGTCGCGGCGGGAGTGGAAGCGGGAAAAGCACTCATGCTCCCCTCGTTTGCCGAAGTCAGCAGGGACAAGGAGCTCTTTGCTTACTCCTACCTCGTGCAGGAACAGAATGCGGATGCCATCAACGGGCGCGTGCTCATCGAAGCAGCTGACAGCCGCTTCGTAGTGCAGGAAAAGGCGGCACTGCCGCTGGAAACCGCGGAGCTCGATGCGGTATACGCGCTCCCCTTTACGCGCCGCTGGCACCCGATGTATGACGCAAAGGCTGAAAACGGCAAAACAGGGGTGCCTGCGCTTTCGGAAGTGAAGTTCAGCCTGACGAGCTGCAGGGGCTGCTTTGGCGCGTGCAGCTTCTGTGCCATCACCTTCCATCAGGGAAGGCGCATACAATCCCGCAGCCATGAGAGCTTGATACAAGAGGCAAAGCAGATGGTGCAGGATGTGGACTTCAAGGGCTATATCCATGATGTAGGAGGACCTACCGCGAACTTCCGGCAGGATGCCTGTCCTGCCCAGAAAGAGCGCGGTGCCTGCCCCACGAAAGACTGTATGGGGGTGGAACCTTGTGCGAATGTGAAGGTGAGCCATGCCGACTACGTGGCGCTGTTGCAGAAGCTCCGTGCGCTTCCCGGTGTAAAGAAGGTGTTCATCCGCTCGGGAATACGCTTTGACTATCTGATGATGGACAAGGACAAGAGTTTTTTCCGCGAGCTCTGTGCCCACCATATCAGCGGCCAGCTGAAAGTCGCGCCTGAACACGTGAACGACGGTGTGCTGCGCCTTATGCGCAAGAGCACACACCGTGTCTACGAGGATTTTTCTGCCGAATATGCAAAAATCAACAAGGAGCTTGGCAAGAAGCAGTTCCTCGTTCCCTATTACATTGCGGGGCACCCCGGCGCTGGCTTGAACGAAGCGATAGACGTTGCCCTCTACCTTAAAAAGACCGGCTTTGTGCCTGATCAAGTGCAGGATTTCTATCCCACGCCCGGCAGCCTTGCCACCTGCATGTACTACACGGCTCTCAATCCCCACGAACGTATGCCCGACGGTCATTTTGCCCCCGTCTATGTGGCCCGCGGAGCCCGTGAACGGCGCCTGCAGCGCGCGCTTCTGCAATACACGCATCCCCAAAACAAGCCCCTCGTCATAGAGGCGCTCAAAGCGGCAGGGCGCATGGAGCTGCTCAGGGTATTTTATCCGCGTTGAAACAGCAGCAAGAAAAAGGAGCTATATTTTATGGAAAACATATCGCTGATACTCACTGACTTGGATGGAACGCTTTTCCACAATGACAGGTCGGTGTCCGACTATACAAAAAGCTAGACGTCATCATCGCAAACGGGGGCGGATTGGTGCTATATAGCGGGAATTGCAATATGTCTGCGACACGAATGAAAATGATGGCGTTGCCCGATTTATCCGAATGCGTTTTCTCCCTTGCTAAACACTGAAAAGCTGTGATATACTTATACTATGGATAATAAAAGGCTGCTTCGCGCATTTCGTGATTGTGCGATGCTTTTAAGTGTCGTCAGCTTGCTGGTGGCCGGATTCCTGCTGATACGTTATGTCACTTCCATTTCAAACAAGGAGGTGGTAAAAGAGCAGGTTCCCATAGAAGTGACGCATCGGGTGCTGTTTATCTGTTCCCATAACCCTCTCTACTTTACCTATGCATCACAGGTGCGGGGACTGGAAAAGAGTTTGTACCCCAAGGGCATTGAATACGATGTCGTCTACATGGATGCCAAGAATTATAATACAAAGAATGATGTGCTTGTCTTCCATGATTTCTTAAAAGCCCGTCTGGAGAACCGCACGGATTATGAGGCGGTGCTTCTCGGCGATGACAATGCGCTTCAATTTGCCTTGGACTATCAGGACGAGCTCTTTGCGGGGCTTCCCATGGTTTTCTTTGCCATAAACGACATTGACCTTGCGCAGGAAGCCGCGCGCAATCCGTATATCACAGGCTTCTACGAGAACACATACCTGTTGCAGACCATCGGGCTTGCGACTCGGCTCTTCCCTGCGGTGACAAAGCTTGTCGCCCTGCATGATAACTCTGCGGCGGGCATTGCGGATACGCAGGTTTTTGCAGACTACATAGCGGAGCATCCGCAATACACGCTCATAGACATAGACAGCTCGCTTATGACGCAGGCTGAACTCATCCTTGCGCTCGAAAACATCCCTTCTGATGCCCTTCTCTTTTATATGACCTGCTATACTGATAACAGCGGCAGGCTCTATTCGATGTATGCGCGGACAAACACAGTGGTGCAGCACACGCATGTGCCCATCTTCCGCAACTATGTGGGCGGTGAAAGGATGGGGGTGCTTGGCGGTATCTATATGGATTTTGAAGACCAGTGCGTGATGGCGGGAAACACGGTTGCAAAGGTGCTCGCCGGACAGAATATCGCTGAAATTCCGCTTAACTTGCAGACACCGAGCCGTTGTGCCTTTGACAACCGCCTCGTGCAGAAATACGGCATAGATGCCTCCTTGCTGCCGTCAAACACCTTCCTCTACAATCAGGGCTACAGTTTTATGCGTTACTATGGGCGTATGCTCCCCATAGCTATTCTGATAGTGCTTGCCCTGCTGTCAATGGTGATTGCGGCAAACCTCGGTTCGGCAAATATGCGCCTTGTTGCCGCGGAGCTGAGGACATCTCACGAAGAGCTCCGCGCTTCGCATGACCAGCTTTCGGAATCCCAAGAGCTGTTGCGCTATCAGGCAGAGTATGACGAGGTGCTCGACATCATGAACCGTCGGGCTATCACCGAATATATGCACAACACCCTTACGGCGGAGGATGTCTACTCCGTCGTGGTGATTGACATTGACGGCTTTAAAGAACTGAACGAAAGCTATGGTCATCAGGTGGCAGACAGCATCCTGCAGTACATTGTCGCCCTGCTCAAAAGCATGGGCAGGGACGATGGCTGGCAGATTGCCCGCTACGGTGGCGATGAATTCCTTCTGGTCATCCCGAACAAGTGCCTGACGCGGGATCACAAAATCGTCAAGGAGATCATGGACAGCATCCGTGCTCCCATTCCGCTGGGGGACGAAGCGATTGCCATTACCGCCAGCATGGGCATCTCCAATTCAGACGGACTTACATTGCCCGAACAGCACATCATCAATGCCGAAGCCGCCATGTACGAGGCGAAAGACAGGGGCCACAACGGTATGTCTCTCTATGGTGATGAGATGAAGGAAAAAGTCCGCGAGGAAAACCGCATCAAGGCAAAGCTTCTGGATGCTTTTGAGAACGACGGCTTCTATATGCTCTATCAGCCGCAGGTGAACGCCCAGACCAAAGAGGTGAGCGGCTTTGAAGCGCTTGTGCGCATGAAGGATAAGTCCGTCTTCCCCAGCCAGTTCATTCCGATTGCGGAGCATAACGGCTGGATTTGGCGCATAGGCAGGATTACTACGGAGCTTGTCATCAAGCAGCTTGCGGCGTGGCGCGATGCGGGGCACAAGCTGCATCCTGTTTCCGTCAACTTTTCAAGCAATCAGCTGAACGACCACGGCTACATAGACTTTATGAAGGGATTGCTTGAACGCTATGACATTCCCGCGCACTATCTGGAGATTGAAATCACTGAGAGCCTCTTCCTCGAAAAGAGTGCTCTTGGAGACAAGCTTTTCACCCAGTTCAAGGAGATGGGCATACGCTTGTTGATGGACGACTTTGGTACGGGATACTCTTCGCTCGGCTACCTCACCTATATCCCTGTGGACATCATCAAGCTGGATAAATCCTTGGTTGATGCCTACTTGAAGAACGGCAGCAAGAGCGCATTCATCCACGACATCATCCAGCTGGTGCACGACCTTGACAAAGAGATGATCATAGAGGGCGTGGAAGAGGAATGGCAGTTCAACAGCCTGCGTGACTTTGGTGCTAACACCATACAGGGCTACTATTTCAGCAAGCCCATTTCGGCGGACGAAGCGATAAGGTTTGAGCCCCGTTAGCGTAATTTGCGGAAGAGTTTTTCGAGTATGGAGTTAAACTCGTCCGTGGCTGCGCGGAGCTGCTTGAGGAAAGAGTTATCCTCGAGCGCTCCGAGCACGGCTTCCCGCTCTTCCTTGCTGCGGAAAGTGATGGAGCGGAAGAAGTCCGTGTAGTCTTTCTCGCGCGATACAATAGAAGAATCAAGCATATTCAGCGACACGTATGCCACATCCTTTGAGATGTCCTCGTACACCGCTTTTGAAAAAGAAGCGTAGGGCAGGTCATAAAGCCATTCCAGAATATACAGCGCATAGCGGGCAACGTAGTCCACATAATTTGACTGGCACTTGTTGTAGAAGTCATGCACCTGCTGCCAGTTTTTTATCTGTCCAATTTTTATCTCGGTAAAAAGCTCGAATACCTTGTCTTCGGGAATGATTTGCCCGCCGGCATTGATCCACTTTGTATACAGCGGCACCTTGCCAATCTGCTCGATGTGCTCCTTGCAGAGCTCGTCGGTTTGGTTTTCCAGCGTCCACTGCATGAGCGTCTCCACAGCGAAATACTTCAGTATACGGCGGTATTCACGGTATGCCTGAGCGGGGTGGTAGATGACGGCTCCGTGCTTTTTCTGGCAGCGGTCATCGGTGAGCAGAAACTGCGCGTCTCCGTTTTGATGGAGGTAATCCTTCGCTATCTGGTGCAGCTCATCCTCTCCGTGGGCATGGATTGCTCTGTCGCGGCTCTGCTCGAGAAAATCTGGACGGGGATTCTGCACGGTGGCGCTGTCGCAGGCAGCACTGGGCAGCTTTAAATAACGTCCGGTAAGCTCGATGAGTCGGGAGACTGCGGCAAGCACCTCCTGCATGGTGTCAGGGGCGAGGGGATTTGTCTCTATGTGCTGTACTTTTGTTATCCGCTTGTCACGGTCGGCAAATTTGAACTTGTTCCGCACGATGGCAAACATATTGTACATAAACCAGTAGGCGGGAATGATGTGTATGCCTTCGCCCTCCGCCCCCTCGGTCACAAGGGAAAAGGGATAGCCTATGTTCAGCTCGTACTGGTAGCTGCCCTTTGCCACGAGCACGAAGGAAGCAAAGCGGGAATCGTACTTGAAATCAGAGCACAACCCTGGCCAGAAGCCCCTGCCCGCAATCATCTCGCCATCGGGGGAACGGGAATTGTGGTTTGAGCCTATGGTTGCAGCGGAAGCGATGTTGCTCTGCCCCATGATAGTGGCGGCAATCAGAAAAGACGAGTTGTGATGCTGCTCGTGGAAAGGGAAAATCAGATTGTTCAACAACTCGCAGCAGGAGACGGTAGAATTGTCCCCCAGAATGGAGTTCAAGAGGCGTGCGCCGTACTTTAGCTGGCAGTTGCGTCCGATGACGAAGCGTACCGCCACCGCTTGATAAAAGACACGGCTTCCGTAGCCCATGATGCCGTTCACCAGCTCCACCCCTTCGCCAATCTGGCTTGGCTCCTGCTCGGAGGACAGCACGGTGATGTTCTTGAGCTTGAATGCACCCTTGATGTAGGCAAAGCTGCCGATTTTTGCATCTTTCAGAAGCGTGCAGTTCTTGATGACGGCATCATCTTCCACAATGCCAAAGGTATTGTTTTTTCCGTCATTGTCTGCCTCTGTCAGCTCCACAAAGCGCTGCATGAGCAGTTTGTCTTCACGGTAGCGGGACCACAGGTAGGCGTCTGCGGGAATCATATCGGTAAAGGCGAGCACGGAACGGTTGCCGTTTTCGTTGCCCACGCCAATCCAGATGCGGTTTGCTTCCGGTTCGCCCTCTTTCAGTATGCCTTCACCGAATTTTGAATGGCAGGTGCAGCTCATCTCTTGGATATTGAAGAGCATGACGCGGTTGCCGAGGCGGTAGTTGTCCAGATAGCTTACATTGTTGATAACGCAGTCATCGCCCACCGTCACGTTGTGCAGCACGGAGCGGTACACGCCTGTGGGCAATTCTAGGTCATGGTATTTCAATGTTGCGGGACGGATTGCTCCCAGAATGACGGTACCAGAAAACTCGCTCTGTATGATTTGCGCGGCGTTGAATTCCCCCGGTTCCTTGCTGACGAAGACATTCTGCCAGTCGGCATCAGAAGAAATGTTCCTGTTCTGTATCAGGATGTAGATTTCCTGCCGGCTAAGGCGCCTCTTCCCCTCCGGCAACGGCAGAACTTCCGCCTTATTTTTTTCTGAAAGTAAGGTCAATGTGGACATGCCGCTATTATACGAAAAAAAGCCCCCGCGGACAAGACCACGGGGGCTTTTATTATTTTAATTTGCCAGCAGTGCGTTCATCGCTTTGACGAACTGTGCGGGGTCTTTGAGTTCAGCACCGCCTACGAGGAGGGCTTGGTCTAGCAGTACCTCGCTTACCTGTGACACGTATTCATCGGTCACGGGACCTTCGAGCTTCTTGACAAGCTTGTGGTCGGCGTTGATTTCCAGAATGGGTTTGACCATAGACTGGCCGCCCTGTCCCATTGCCTTCATCATGCGTTCCATCTGCAAGGACGGATCGTTTTCGTCTATAACGATGCAGCTGGGGCTGTCGGAAAGGCGCTTGGAAAGCACCACGTCCTTTACACGCTCGCCGAGAGCCTTCTTGATTTTCTCCTGGACGGGCTTAAATTCCTTTTCCTTCTTTTCGGCTTCCTTCTTGTCAATGCCAAGCTCTTCATCGCTGCCGGCGCGGTTCACCGCTTTGAGCTCAAAATCCTTGTACTTGTTGTAGCCGGGGATAACGATGTCGTCAATGTCGTCTGCCATGATGAGCACCTCAAAGCCCTTCTTCTGGTAGGCCTCAAGGAGCGGAGACTCGCGCAGGTTCTTTTCGTCCGTACCGGTGATATAGTAGATGGCCTTCTGACCGCTCTGCATACGCTGCACGTAGTCCGCAAAGCTGGTCCAGTTTTCGTCCCCTGTGCCGCTCGCATCAGTGCTCTTGAAGCGCACGATTTCCGCAATCTCGTCGCGGTTAGCGTAGTCGGAATACAAGCCCTCTTTGAGCGGACGGTTGTAGGATTTGACGAATTTGTTCCATTTTTCGATGGCTGCCTTCTCATCATCGCTGGGATTTTCGCTCTTGCGCGCCTTGTCAGCTTCCTCCCCCATCTTCTTGAACTCGCCAAGCAGCTTCTTGACGGACTGGGTCTTGATTGTTTCCAGAATACGGTTCTGCTGCAGGATTTCGCGGCTCACATTGAGCGGCAAATCTTCGCTGTCAATTACGCCGCGCACAAAGCGCAGGTAGCTGGGCAAAAGCTCGCGGTCATCATCGGTGATGAACACGCGCTTGACGTAGAGCTTTACGCCGCTCTTGTAATCCGCCTGATACATATCAAAGGGAGCCACCTGCGGCACATAGAAGAGCGTGGTGTATTCCTGCGTTCCCTCTGCATGGGTATGTATGTGCATGAGCGGATCCGTGCCGTCATGGGAGAAGGTCTTGTAGAATTCGTTGTAGTCTTCTTTTTTAAGCTCGCTCTTGCTCTTGCGCCAGAGTGCGCTTGCACTGTTGATCTGGTCAACCTTGTTCTCGCTGCCCTCAGCCTTGCCGTCTTTGTTGTACTTGGTCTGCGTGTAATGCAGGTAGATGGGGAAAGCGATGTGATTGGAGTATTTCTTGATAAGGTCGTCAATCTTCCAGCGGCTTGCATAGTCCTTGCTGTCATCGTTCAGGTGCATTTCGATGGCGGAACCAGTCTTTGCCGCATCGTCAAAACCGTAGTCTTTGTAGCACGGGTCATCATCGGCAAGCGCTTCAATGTCGTAGGCATTGGTGCCGTCGGACTTCCAGTGCCAGACCTTGCCATCGCCCCCTGCCTTGCGGGTGTAGACGTCAATACGGCTTGCTGCCATAAACGCGCTGTAGAAGCCCACGCCGAACTGTCCGATGAGGTCGGAATTGTTCGTGCCGCTTGCAGAAAGCTGCTCGATGAATGCCTTGGTGCCTGAACGGGCTATGGTGCCGAGGTTGTCCGTCAAGTCCTTGTCATCCATGCCGATGCCGTTATCCTGCACGGTGAGGACCTTTTTGTCCTCGTTAAAGCTGATGTCGATGCGCGGCTCAAAAACAATGCCTTTGTACTTGTCATCTGACACAGTGAGATACTTGAGCTTGTCCAGTGCGTCCGAGGCGTTGGAGACAATCTCGCGCAGGAAGATGTCCTTGTTTGAATACATGGAATGGATAATAAGTTTAAGAAGCTGGTTCACTTCCGTCTGAAACTGATACGTCGCCATTTTTACGAAATCCTCTTATATAATAGTATAAAATGTTAGATTCGGTGAGTAATATAACAAAAAAGCTTGGAAACGGCAAATTCTCACAAATGATTGGGGGAGGTGTTACGAAATGTATGCCGGCATAAGAAAATGCCCCGTATTGATATAAAACAG
>ERZ842401.6213-NODE-6213-length-12841-cov-23.905287_pt1 | contig 12841 bp, 5 predicted proteins | sample MGYA00521270_ERZ842401 | MGnify/ENA primary metagenome ERZ842401 (study PRJEB31892, sample SAMEA3878208) | bioreactor metagenome | biome: Moose rumen | place: Sweden | collected 2011-10 | study: EMG produced TPA metagenomics assembly of the PRJEB12797 data set... | reverse complement strand
CATTATCGGCAAATTCAAAATTAAGTAGTGTATTTTCTATCCACTTAGGAAGCTCATGGTCAAGTACAACAGGATTATTGTTCCTTTTGGGAACGTATATTTTGAACTGTCCTGATTCAATTCTTAAAAGAGCATTAGTAGTTGCCCCAGTAACAGGATTGGATATTGTAACTCTTTTTTCAAGCCCTTCTGGAAATTGCCTACTTTCTATGGCCTCAATATAGTTAACCAAATGGCAATCAATCAAGCCTCCCATAGTATTATTGCACTCTTTACAAGTTAGCGCAACTTTACTTCCACCAAGTGCTTCTTGTGGAGCATCCTCTAAAGAAAGGGCAGCAACATTATCTTCATTGAACCTTTTTAAACAAAATGGACAAATGTAGTCGTCATACTGTCTAAACAGGTTCATGCTATGAAGAATTGACAACTGGTCACGATATAGATTGAACCATCTTAGATTCCCATTATCATCCATATTATTCCCTATAAACTAATCTAACATAACGAATGCCGCCCAGTAGTGAGGCTGCGAATACCGAGGGTCTTTACGCAAAGACTCTTTTGCTTTGTCGAAAGACGACTGCTTGGTCTCACCAGCCAACAACTGCTTGTAGAACTCTGTCATCAAGAGTTTTGTGGCCTCATCATCAACTTTCCATAAACTCATGATAAGAGTCTGAACGCCAGCATTTTTAAATGCTCTCTGAATACCCATGACGCCATCGCTAGAAAGATCGCCCAAACCACTTTCACAAGCTGACAAAACTACAAGGTCTGTATTCTCAAGATGCATATTGGCGATTTCTTCTGCTGTCAAAACTCCGTCTTCTATATCAGGCGAAACAATACTGCCTTGCCAAGCCATATTGCCCCCAGAAAGGATAAGCCCTGATCTTTTCATCGGGTCAAAATCTTCGTTTTCAATAGAATCCGTGTTAAGCATTCTCTCGTAATAAGATACTCTTTTTATTTCGCCTGTTTTAAGATAGAATCCGTGTGTGGCGATGTGAATGATTGGTGTTTGTGTTCCAGATAATGCTTTAAATGACTCTTCATTCCCATAAATACCAGTATAGGAGGTGCACTGAATCTCGTTTCGTGTAAACAGGTCAGACAGTGCCTCAATTTCTGCTTTAGTGCCAGGTAGATATCCCCATCCCGAACGGCTTTCCCCTCGGAAATAATCCTTAGAAGAGCTTTGATTAGTTGGCCGTTGTGAATACTCGCGGCTTTGGCTAACCATCAGATCCCCGTCTACATCATACTGCAGCCCGCCATATAGGATGGAGGCGGAATACTCTCTCTTTGCTATATCCAGACAGATTTGCTTTGTGGATGATAACCGATGAAGTGTATATAATTCACTCAATGGCTTTCCCTTAGGGGTCGTTATTGATTCGATGGCTACCTGGTACAATGAACCAGCAGGAGAGAAATATACAGTGCTTCCTTTCTTGATATGCTTTTCAAGAGGAGCCCATACCAACTTATATAATTCCCCGCTGACATAATTCGAAGGGTCGTATGCTTTCTCACCCGCAAGTACACAGGAGTTTAGTTCTTTTTTGCTACATAATGGAATAATAAGAGGCGCCTTTCCCCCCGGTTTAAGCACTAGAGCACAATAGTAAACATCGCGTTTATCTTCCTCGTTATGTTTAGCTATCTTCTCATAGTCCACAAATTCAACGGCTACCTCATTCTTCTTTAAAGATTTAGAGACATCGCAATAATTGATGTCTGAAGAGGGTAATAGATTCAGGCTGTTTTTTGCATATAAAGCCAATTCGCGCTCAAGGGAACTAATAAGCGAATATATATCCCCTTTCTGTTTATCATCTCCACTCAACAAGGACAAGGTTTTGCCAATCCCGTTTCCTGCTTCTATTGAGTTTTGTTTTATAGCCTCTTCTTTTAGCGAAAGTAATTGTGAATACTTATTGATTATTTCCTGGTCTCCAGACTTCAAGATTGCCTCTCCAAGTTTAGTATCCGAATCAAGCAGGACACCTTTATAGAACAGAGAATAATTGTATAAGATTTCTGAATAACCATTATCTACCCCAATACTGAAGATCAGATCTTTTGAATTCGAGTGTGTATTCCAGAATGCCGAGCGTTCGTTGCTAGTCATCTGGAAGAACAATTCTTCTGCCTGTTTCTTTTCAAAAGAAGTGAACGCTTCGACCAATTTATCAGAGATGGGTTTGTTTAGCGAATATCTGGCATATAAGGGATAAAAGTTAGTCGTATACGAAAGCTGGTTATTTGTGGTATAGTACTTTGTATAAAGATCTTTTGCCTTTTCAAACTTTCCGATAGCAGTGTCATCATTGCCTGTCGCCATATCCACTATTCCGGACAGGAAGATAGAACGTATGTATTCGTTATATGACTCTCCGAAAGCATCTTTGAATATCGCCTGTGCTTTTTCAAAGAAGGAACGGCTTTTGTCTGTTTCATTAGAATATAAATAAAACAAGGCCATCGTAAAGTAGATGGTTCCATCGATTTTTGGATCAGAAGTAAATGAGGATTCGAGATTCCGCTCTACTTTATTCATCATTGATAAGGCCTCATTGTTATTACCGCTTCGTAGATAGCTCATCGCAGCATTCATATCAAGGATAGGGAGCATTGGCTCAAGAGTCTTAGAACTAGGATATTGTCTAATTCTTTCCAATTCTCTTGCTGCTAATTCATATTTCTGCTGGTCCTCATAGCATTCGGCAATTCCTATAGTTGTGGAAAGAAGGTAATCTGGAAGATTATTCGATGCTGCGATTTCCCTTGCTTGTTCTATCAGAGATATCGCCTGGTCATAATCTCCAAAAGCAATATGTGTGCGGCCGAGTTCATTTAATGCCTGACATATATCTTCATCGTGACCTTCCACCAGTCTTGCTAATTGAAGTTTTTCCTCTAATGCCGAAATGGCTTTTGCAAAATTGCCTAATTGAGTATTTGTTAGACCATAATTAGTGAGAATTGCTTGAGTTAGAGCATAATTATTTGTAGCCTTAGCTAGTTGGGCCGCTTTTTCATAATAATTGACCGAACTGAGGTAATCAAACCTGTTTTGGTAATTATACCCCGTCCAGAATAATATTGCCGCATACGTGTCTGTATCGACAACAGTAGATTCTTCAATTATCTTGATTGCTGAAAGGAAAAGGGATAGTGACTCATTAGAATCAGTATCTGCACATGAAAGAGCTCCCATATAAAGATCTCCGACATATTCGTCAGAATTCTTGCCATAAATCTTTTCATCTAAAATCTGTAATGCGGAATAGTAGTCAAAGGCTCTATCCATTTTCCTGGCGTTATAGTTTAAGGTGGCTAAATAATCATAGAGTCTCCTTTTTTGATTGTTCTTATCCGCCTCGCTGACTGGCATCTCTTCAATAATCCTTTGGGCTTTGTTCATAAATGACTCATCTTCTGTAACAGCATACATATATGCTGCATTAGAGCATAAATATGAGTCGTTCTGAATTTTCAGCTCATCAAATAATTGATTAGACAGTTCAGCATATTTTGTCGTATTGACTAAATCTCCTTGAATTGAATATAAGTACGCGAGGGATGATAAGGCTATGGCGTAATCTTCATTCTTATGTCCAGTATTGTCTAGCAATGCAATATACTCCTTGTGGAGTCTGATTGCTTGTTCATGGTCTGTGGATTGTAAAGAAGTAGCGGCAATGTCATGTAATAGGTTGCTAAAGTATGGCACCTTCCCTTGCCCAGAAGAGACAAGATAATCTTTATAAATTTCAAAATACTGAGTTCCTTTATCATAATCCCCTACACTTACATAAGCATATGGCAAAGATTGTATTAGGTGCTCATATAAGTGTTCATCCGTCTTCCCCTTGCTAAGTACGATGGAATAACTCTCCTCATATGATGTCAAAGCTTCGTAATACATCTGTCCCGTATAATACGCATCTCCAAGGTTTGAAAGTACTTGGGCATATTCCAGTCCATCTTTTCCATACTTCTTTCCGGCAGCTTCTAGTGCTTTCAATCCATCGGCAATTGAGCCGTCAGCATCATTCATCGCAAGTTTTACATAGGATAAAGACTGAACAGCTTGGACATATGCTGGATAATCGGTCTCGGAAATGCTCTGAAAGATATTTATGGCCATTGTATAATGCTCTATTGCCTCTTCGTCTTTGTTCAGAGCGAAATAAGAATTTGCCAACAAACTCTCAGCCTCGGCATAATCGATTGTATTAATGCCATATAATGTTTTTATTACATCCAGACGTTTCTTCCGGAAATCCAATGCCTTGTTTTTATCTCCCTCCCTAACATAAATCATCGCTAATATATCAAGAAGATCTCCAGCTTCAGGAGTATAGAGAAGGTCTCCTCGCTGAATTACATCCCAACACTGTAGCTGCAGGTTTTCAGCCTTTATATTATCACCGTTTTTAAGATAAATGTCCGAAAGATTGTATAAGCAGGAGAGATATTGTTGGCTGTTTTTCCCGTAGGATTTTTCGGTGTACTGCAGTAAATCTTCTCTCTCTTTTATTGCCTGGGGATATTGATGCAGATTGTAGTATGAGGCAATTAAGTTGTTTTGAATGAATTCGTAATACTCATTTTGAGGATGACGTATTCTTACATAGGTTTTTTTACTTTCTAAAAAAAAGTCCAATGCATTTTCATATTGGCCTGAATATAAATAAGCCTCCCCGAGGATATCTAATTGAAGAGCATATTCTTTAGAGAATGAACCATGCTGGTCCTTGACCAGTTCAACTACCTTAGACTGGATAGGAATCTCCTCCTCGAAACGATTGAGCATGCTCAGACATAGCGCCTGCTGAGACAGAACGATGATATACGTTGTCTTCTGAATTTCTTTGTCCTCATCGCTAAGCTGCTCCTCAGCAGAATGATAAGATTGAAGCGCTTCTATATAATTACCAGTTCTAAAATCAATGTCGCCTAGATCATAACGGTAAATAGCTCGCAGGTAATTATCTATTCCGTCTATTTGATCGGAAAGCTCTATCACCCGCTCCTTCATTGGACGTGCTTGTGCGAACTCTTGTGCTTCGACCAATTCACTACTATATCGTGATAGAGAAACCAAGAGGTCTTTTAGCAGTTGCACATATGTTTCTGAGTCTGTTTCTTCTTGCTGTTCAAGAATAGTTTTACTCTCATCAAAACATTTGATAGCTGCTTCATGTTGGTTATTTGTAGCAAATAACTCTCCCTGAAGCCACTTTTGCCTCGCATATTGCGCGCTAGCACCATAAAGACGATGTACAAGATTAGCTGCTTGACTCCTATATTGTATGGCTGACGGGATATCGTCAAGCAGGCAGTATTCAACCACAAGGCCATTCAATGCATAGAAATAATCTTCTCTTGGCGGAATCTCTTTTGCGTATATGCCAGCACACTCAAGATATAAATCTATAGCATCCTTATGCCTGTCAAGCTGAGAATACGTATCAGCAAGAAAATTCTTTATAAGCAAAACCACATTATCAGATTCATCTCTTTGCTGAGTGATGACTTTTAAACATTCTTCTCTATATGGTAACGCCTTCTTGTAGTCTCCAGATGTAAAATAATGGCTCGCAATGGCATCAAGCGCCAATACGTAATCAAAGGTGTTGGGTGCCACTGCCTTTAAACTGTCTGCCGCATGAAGTAGCTGATTGATATCTCCAACCTGAGCAAATACAGATGAACTTATAAAAATGGTTATTAATGCAACCGCAAATCTTTTCATGTGTTCTTCTATACGTTAATCTAACATAATAAAAGCAGCCCAATAACGAGGATCTGAGTATTTCTTACGGACCTCATTCTGCGCTGCAGAAAATGATTCTCGCTTGCTCTTTCCCTTCACCAGATTGCTGTAGAAGGTCTGCATCATCAATGATGTTGCCTGGTCATCGACTTCCCACAGGCTCATAATGATTGTGTTCACTCCGGCATTTTTGAATGCCCGCTGAAGACCGAATACGCCTTCGTCCGTAATCTCGCCAAGTCCCGTCTCACAAGCGGAAAGGACAACCACATCACACCGGTTCAGATCCAATGAGGATATCTCGGCAGCCGTCAATACACCGTCTTCTACTCCTTCAGGGATAGCTTCGCCCTTCCAAGCTTTATTTCCGCCTGCTAGAAGGAGGCCGGATCGTTGCAACGGAGATGAACCATTTTCGGGACTATGATAAGCGAATGGATTCGATGCAAAGAAATCACTCCTTTCCGCCATGGATTCAGTCATATAGAATCCATGGGTGGCTATATGTAAGATGCCGAAATCATTGCCTGATAATGCTTTGAATGATTCTTCGTTACCTTTACCAGAAGTATAAACTTCGCAAGCAATCTTGTTTTTTGAAATAATAGATGAAATCTGGTTCACTTCTTCCAGGGTGCCGGGCAAATAATCCCATCCCTTACGAGTCACTGAGTTATCGAAGCCTCTGAAGATGGCTGGTTGGGATAATAATGTTCCTCGTACACTTTGACTCTCAGCTAACATTGTCTCATCATCTTCATCATACTTAAGTCCGCCGTACAGTACTGCACTTGAATACTTGTGCTGAGACCTCTTCCCACACAACTCACGAGTTGATGTTAGCCTTATAACACTATATACACCATCAAGTCGTTTTTCACCATTATACAGGTGCTCAATTGCCATTTTATTAATATGGCCGGCAGGCGCGAAATAGATTCTCTTTGCGCTTGTAAAGAAAGGAATCAATGGCTCCCAGAGTAGCTTGAATGCATTTTCGGAGGCCGCGGTCTCGCCATATAGCCGGTCTGGAGGCAAAGAGATAAGTTTCTCTAAATCTTCCTTTTTACAAAGTGGAACATACTCTGGCTCCTTCCAGTCATGCCTGGCAACCATTGCTGCATAATACGACGTGTTGTCAGAATAATTGAGGAAAGAAACAAACTCGATGGCCACCTCATTGTTTGCAAGTGCATTTTGAATGTCTGAATAAGTATAGTTCAAGCCATCGGTAAAGCCGCCGTTTTGCCTCAGATAAAGTGTTAGCTCGCGCTCTAACGCAGAGGATTGCGCCTTGGCATCATATGTAGAGAGCCCATCAAATTCCGGTATTCTTTCGCCGTTTAAGAATCTATTCAAACGCTGTAGTCTCTCATATTGAGATATGACCTCTTCGTTCCCGCTGTCGTATACAGCCTTGGCATAGCTAATGGAAGTACCAAGAAGGAGGCCTTTATTGAAAAGGAGGAAGTTGTACAACTGAAGGTCTTGTTTCCCTTCTTGCCGCGATGAAAAAAGAATACTCTGAGTTTGAGAAAAAAGAGGACCTGATATTAGAGATTCCCGTTCGCTGCTATTAAAGAAAGCGGCATTCGTAAGATACTGGTTTTTATATGATTCCGTTAAGACAGGAATTATATCTTCTGTTTGTGAATTATCAAGGAAAGACGCCATCCCAAAATACAAAAGACCATTATGGTACTGGATACTTGCTTTGGCACCAGCCTTGTCTAATAAATTTAGAGCATATCCCAAGTAAGGCTTGCCATTAGGCAATCCATTAATTAGAAAAGCGTAACCGATAGAGCCATATAGAGAAGCTGCTACGTCTGTTTCTTCCCAATGGTTTTCTTTGAGCTTTGCCTCGGCAATATTTGCGAGGTCGGCCACTTTGTCACCATTCTTTTCGACAGCATATACCGTCAGCAAATTTGTGTAAGCATGTATGCAATATGGGCTATTGAACTTCTCTAAAATCGGGATAGCGGCCAATAATAGCTCTTTCGACTTAGTGTAATCTCCTACATATTGATACATCAACCCCAAATTCTGGAGAATCATTCCGTACTTCTCACTGTTTTCTCCAAAAACATATCTATAACAATCCGCTGCTTCTTTACAACTGTTAATGGCCTCAGGGTAATTAGAAATACTTGTATAGAACAACGATTTATTCTGTTCGGTTGTTCCATACATCACGTGAAGTTTACCATAGTTGGTAAGAACGGTTTGGCTCGCCAGGTCGAAGATTGCAATGGCATAACTGTTCAATCCTAGATCATTGTAACAGAGCCCCAAATCATTAAGAACGGTAATATATTGTATGGAGTAGTTGTCTCCATTGTTTTCAAGAGCCTGTTTGGCTTGTTCAAACAATGCACCAGCACGTTTTAAATCGCGTTTTTGTTGATAATACAGTAGTCCGAGATTCAGTAAAGGAGCATAATCATTTCGACCAATTAACCGGTTATCTTCAATTGCCGCTAAAAGTGCTTTTTCCGCTCTTTGAGTGTCAGTTGTGGTATACGCCATCCCTTCAAGGTTATGGATGGCTGCCGTGAAGAGAAGACTATCTGCTTTGCTCTCAAAAGCGCATTCCCCAGAGTTAATAATCTTGATACAGTCTTCAATTCCTTCTATTGCCTCGTTATGCTGGTCAATGGATTCGTGCTGGTTGGCAATTTGGAATGTATACATTAATGCATGTCTGCTATTCTTCCCATACAGTTCAGCAGTCAAATTCCCCCAGTCTTGAGCGGCCTTGGCGTGTTCAGCAGACTTGTACAAATAAGTCAGGCATTCGCATTTGAGGGACAGGTATGACCAATAATCCTCTGTCTTAGTTAGATTAAGACTGAGTGCAAGGCTCTCATATTGGTCATATAACGAATACTCGTCAAGATAATTATTAGTGTTGTGATAAGCGAGTATCATATCGTCCAAGAGGGAGAGATATACTTCAGTTTTTTCTTCACCTCTGGCTTGGTAGATCTCGGAGAGTTTAGAACCGTGCAAGATGACCTCCGGATACCTTTTGAAAGCGATGCCTAAACCAACTAAATTCTCATATTCTTTTACATATAGCGAGTCTGAAACGCAATCTACTCCAGCCTTGTTGTTCCGGTTTTCTATACTTGTCAAAAGCGTGAGGTTTGTGTGTTCAGTTGAGTCAAAATCTCCGAGGCTATAATAACAGTATCGCAACGACGAGAGTTCTGCCAAATACTCTTCAGAAGTATCCCCCTTAAGTTGTTTAGTTGCCTCCACACTCTTCTGATGCCATTCTAAACTTGTTTCGTAATCTTTAAGGTTTTCATACCCAAGCCAGATCCCTTGATATGCTACTAGCGCATTGGTGAACTCTTGTAATAGTTGATTCTTCTCTATGATGCCGATACACTCCTTAAAAGCATCAATGGCAGATGTATAATTGTTTAGGTGTGAAAAGTATGTTAATCCAAGAAGATAATACGCATTTGCCAATCCTGCTTCGCCAAGTGTATTGCCTTTCCATTCTTTATCAATCCATGGCTTTGCTAAATTTATATACTTCTGCATACTTGTCGCTGCAAGTATCCAATTTTGTTTGTCCCAGTAATGCCAAAAGAAATTCCAAAAAAGATTGAAATAGATAAAGGAATCTTTCGCGTTTATGGTTTCCAGGATTCGTTGGACTTTTTTATAGCAATCAAATTGGTATTGCTCTCCTTTAAAATCAGATACATTTCCGAGACGCCAAATGTCTTCGGCATATTCGAGAGAGTTTTCCCCATACTTTTCCTTTACTATTTCTGCGTGAATCAACCGATATTTATTTGCTTCCTCATTCTTTTGTTCGTCGAAAGCAGCTTGGATTGCTTGTGACAAAGCATCCAGATACCTGTCATCTGTTTCACCATACTGGGCTTTAACCTGCTCAGACTGTACAAGCAGTTCAGTAAAAGATTGTGCCTTTAGAGTATGCCCTAACAGAAGAGCAGTACAAGTCAGGATGACAGGTATCAGACGCTTCATAATTACTTGATTTTAATGCCGTAAAACTTCCAACTGCTTGTTGTAGTCGGTTCACACAGGTCTATAGACGTAACTGATGCCGGCAATGCCGGGAAATACAGGACAAATTCTTTGGTTTGTCCTAGTTCAATTGATGTCTTGCTTGGTGCAATAGCGCAATTCTCAGTATCGATAAGGGTGTATCTTTTCCCTGTAGTCTTGTCCTGAATGTAAGTGTTCTTGTCAATGTTGTACCACCCACCGGTATACTGAGTGTTGCGCCAGGACATATAGATCGCAGTTCCCTTGGAGGTCACTTCAATACCGTATATTTCAACAGCAGTATCACCTTTCCTCGCAATCTCGGGATAGTTGACGTGAATGGGATAACCAGCAGGGCTGGCGGCTGCAGCTCGTGCGGGTGTTGAAGCGGGTTGCGAGGTTGATGTCCTGGCTCCTTCATTGTTGGCCACCACCATAACAGTACATGGGATGACTGCTTTGCACTTCTCGCTGAGAGACATCGTGGAAATTTGGCTTGACTTGTCGAGGTTTAAAGAAGCTCCTGAACGAGATGCCAGGTCTACGAGATAGCTTAATTTAACCCCATAGCTGACATTGTCCGCTCCAGTGTGCTTCGCTGACACGATGCCAATCAGTTCGCCATTGTCGTTAAACAAAGGACCGCCGCTGTTACCAGGCTGAACCGGAGCAGAGATTTGGTACTGGGAAGGGTTGCCTTGGAAACCACTCCTGGAACTGACCACACCAGTTGTAAGCTTGATTTCCTCTCCCATTGTATCAACAAGGGGATATCCCAGGACAAATACGCCCATCCCAACGTCTTCTGCCGCTTTCTTGAATCCATATTTGATTGCCGGAAAACCAGAGAAAGAGGGGTCTGTGACCTTGACTATGGCGAGATCGTTCGTCGCATCAATCGTGAGGACTTCTGCTTTGTATTTTGCTTTAGTCTCCGGGAAATATATAAACAAATTGGTCGCCCCATCCACAACATGATGATTGGTAGCAAACACTTTACTGCCTAGTGCGATTCCGGAACCGGACCAAGCCGAAGGCTGCTGGTCATCGTGGGGAGATTGATATCCCCGATGACTTCCTCCTTTTGAATTGTATCCTTGTCCGAACACTGTCATCGAAAGGAGAAAGGCTGTTATTATCAATATAACTTTTTTCATACTCGAAAACATTTAAGGGGTGGAAGTGGCTCCCACCCCTTGAATAACAAAACTTCTCGCTTTAATTGGTCCAAATCAAAAAGTCGTTATACAGGGCTCCTCTGTTCACGACCTTAATAATGAATGTCCCAGTCCATGCCGGCACCCAACGGACGACACACTCATCAGTGTAATCAGTATCGCTTCCAATGAGGTTTCCGTTGGAATCGTATACGTAGAGGTCCAAGTCGGTGTCGCCATCACCGGATACACAGACTTCAGCAAGTTCGCTAGCCCAGAATTTCACCTGATAAGAATTGACATCCTTACCATAGACCCGGTCCTTCTGTCCCTTGGGCCCACCAACAGCACCACGCGTAGAACCGCTGGCAATAGATTTCTCAACTTGCTTCACATATGCAAGAATTACTTTGTCTTTACCGGCAAACTTCTTTGCATCAGATATCAACTGGGCTGGGTCAAAACTGACGGCATTATCTTTGTCGGCAACCGTCTCTGTCCGACCTCTTTCAGCCTCAATATCCATGGGCTGTGTCCTTGTTTCGGCGAAAATCTTTGCGGCCTCTACAAGAGCCGTTGCGGAGTAGTTGGCGTAACCATATTTGGCTAGGCCGGCAGCAGTCTGAAGCGCAGACATCTCAGGAGAAGCGGCCTTATTGACCTCAGGTTTCTCCTCTTGCGCAAATGCAGCAATAGAAAGGCTGCAAAGACAAGCAATAAGAATGAACTTTTTCATCTCTGAATGATTTTATTTAAAATGTGTTATTCAATTCGTTTCGAGCCGAATCAGCATAGGGACCGAGGGACGTAGCTATAGCTTCCAGGGCTCTCTTAGCTTTTATTACTTTTCCCTGTTTCATCAAAACAATTACCTCATACCATTCCAGATCATATGCCTTCAACTGCATGACCTGGTGCTCATATTCATCTTCATCGCTTTCAACAGGCTGGGCAAGACATTCCGAAACCTTTGCTTTTGCCTTTTCAATAACATCTGTGGCTTTGTCCAACTCGTCGGTACCAATGAGGGTATACGCCTCCTCAATCATGATGTCAAGTTCATTTCCATCTCTGGCTATAGGAGCAGCCAGGTCTGCGTATGCGAGCATTCCGTTGCCCTGCATAGTGTGAAGCGTAGATGTATAATTCACACTACCAACGATGGCAACCACCATTGCGGCAACTGATGCAAGTGTCCAGGCAACCCGTTGGCCGGAACTGAAGAATTCCCGAATCTTCCCTGTAGCTCGTTTAAAATAGATTGACAAGTCAATCACAGTACTACTTTCCTCCTGTCGTTCTGTGGCGTGTTGGGTGAGGAAATCCCTCATGGCAACCTTCTGGACAGCATTGGCAATGGCCCTCTGGCACTCATACTCCTCCTTCAATTCCGCATCTGTCGCCAGATCACGCTCAAACGCGGTCCTTTCAGCTTCGGACATTCGCCCAAGCAAATAATTATCTATCCTTTCTTCTGTTGTAATATCGCTATTCATATTCTTTCGTTTTCGATAAATGATGCAAAAGCCCCAAATGTAACCTACAATCTTCTGAATTGTTCAACGATGGGTTTCAGTTTCTTCATACATTTGTTCTTCTGCGTCTTTACAGAATCCGCATTACTGTAGTTCATAGCCTTCGCTATCTCAACACCGGACAACCTATCCCAATAGAAACGACGGAGAAGCTCATTACAAGGAGGCATTAACTCGGCCACAGCACGTTCGACGAAATCTTTCATCTCCTCATATTTGCGCTCTGAATCTTCGTTCTCGGCTTCTTCCATGATTTGCTTCTGCACCTTGATGTCCAGAACCTCGTCATCTCCTTCTCCCTGGTGATAAAGCTTGACTTTCTC
>ERZ842401.6212-NODE-6212-length-12842-cov-4.029718_pt1 | contig 12842 bp, 1 predicted proteins | sample MGYA00521270_ERZ842401 | MGnify/ENA primary metagenome ERZ842401 (study PRJEB31892, sample SAMEA3878208) | bioreactor metagenome | biome: Moose rumen | place: Sweden | collected 2011-10 | study: EMG produced TPA metagenomics assembly of the PRJEB12797 data set... | reverse complement strand
AGACGTGTGCTCTTCCGATCTTCCCCAATCCCCAATCCCCATCCCCATATTATAAATAGATAAAATAAATTTATAATAAATATATAAATAAAACAAAATTATTTTTTTAATAAATGAGTGAAAAAGATAATTCTAAAAATTCAAATGATTCATCTGAAGATGAATATAAAGAAGGTAAAAAAAATAAAAATAAGATTATAAAGAGAGAATCCAAAAAAAGAAAGGATAAAGAAGAAAGCGAAGAAGAAGAATCCTCAAAAAATATAAAAGATAAAGGTAAAAAAAGGAAAACAAAAGAATCAATAAAAAATTCAGAAGAAGAAAAAAAAAGTAATAAAAAAAATAATGAAAAAGAAAATAAAATAAAAAAACATAAACCTTTGATTAAAAGAAAGAAGAGTAATTCAAGTAGTTCAGAAGAAAAAGAGCATGAAGAAAAAGAAAATAATGAGGAAGAGGAAGAACAGGAAGAAAAAGAAGAAGAAAAAGAGCAAAAAGAAGAAATAAATGAAGAAGAGGAGGAGATGGAAGAAAACAAGAAAAAAAAGGATAAGAAGAAAGAAAAAGAATCAAAGAAAGAAGAAAGTGAATCAAAAAAGATAAAAAATAAAGATAAAAACTACAAAATGAAAAAAAAAGAATTAAATGTATCAAAATCAAATAAGCCAAAAAAATCTAGTAAAGATTATTCTGAAAAAGATTCAAATGATGAAGAGAAGTTAAGCTCAGAAGAAGAAAAAGAAGATAAAAGCCAGAGAAAAAATCAAAATCAAATATTAAAAAAAAGAATAAAAAAAATGTAGTAAGTGAAAATGAAGAAGATTCAGAGAAAAAAGAAGAAATCGAGGAACAAGAGGAACAAGAGGAATTATCAGAAGATATGAATGAATTTATTAACAAAAAAAAAGAAAAAAAGAAGAGGTCAAAATCAGGCAATTCAGATGAAAAATCAGAAAATAAAGAAAAAAAAATGAAAGAAAAAAGAAAAAAAAATAAAGATGATTCAGATGAAGAAAAAACAGAGGAAGAAGCCGAAAATGAAGAAAATACACCTAAAAAAGAGAAAAAAGAAAAAAGCAAAGATAAAAAGAATAAAACTAAAAAAATAAAAAAAGAAGAAGCCAAAAAAGAATCAAAAAAAGATAAATATAAATCAAATAAATCAAAAGAAAAACAAAACATAGAAGAAAAGGACAAAAAAATTAAAAATAATAAAAGAGGTTATCAAAAAAATGAGGATAATTCAAAAATAAATCAATCAAAAGATGATACAGAAAATTCAAAAATTAAAGAAAATAAAGATATTATTGAAGCTTCAGGTGAGGAAAAAGAAAACTCAGAGACAGAAATGCAAGAAAATATAGTTTCTCAAAATAATATTTTAAAAAATGAAGATAGTGAAATAATAACAGATGATAAAAATAAAGAAAATGAAAATTCAAAAATAAATGAAGATAAAAATGACGAGGAAAATCATGAAAAAAAATATGACAAAGAAAAAAACAACGAAGAAGATATTGAAACAATACTTAACAACGAAAAAAACAACGAAGATGATAGCGAAAAAATTACAGATAAAGAAAAAAATGAAGAGAAAGAAAAATTAAAATTAAAAAATAGTAATAGTAAGATTAAAAAAAGTATAAAAGAAGAAAATAAAAATTCTGACTCAGACCAAGATAAAAGAGGAATAAATTCAAATTCAAATGATGAAAATGTGAATAATAGTATATCAGAAGAAGATAATTATAATAAAGATGAAAAAACAAAAGATAATAAATATAAATTAAAGACAAAATCAAAAGAAGAAAAGAATATGAAAAAAAAATCTCAAAGAAAGAAAAACGAAGACCTTTCAGAAGAAAAGGAAGAAACAGATGAAGAAAAAGAAACAGAAAATAAATCAAAGGAAAAAAAGAAAGAAAAGCAAAATCAAAAAGGCAAAAAAAAAGACAAAGAAAAAGAAAAAGAAAAAAAATCATCTAATAAAAAGAAAGATGAAATTAGTACTGAAAGCGAAAATGAAAATAATTTCAGTGAACAAGAAGAAATTGAAACAAAAAAATCAAAATCAAAAAAAGTAAAAAATCATAAAAATAATGAACAAAAAGTCTCACATAATAAAATATCAAAACAAAAAACAAAATCATCAAAATCAAAAAAATATAAAAATGAAGAAGAAGAAGAAAAATCTGGGGAAGAAGAAGAAAATATAGAAGATAGTATTTCATCTAAGGAAAAAATAAAAAATAAAAAATTAAAGAGTAAAAAAGAAAAAGCACATAAAAAAAAAATTGATACAGAAAATGAGGAAGAAGAGGAATATTCAAGCGATAATCAAAAGAAAAAGAGAAAACAAGAAAATAAGAAATCTAAAAAAGCACAAAAACATAAAAAGAAAAAAGAAAGTGAAAGTGAAAAAGAAAGTAATAGTGAAGATGAAAATGAAATAGAAAGTAAGAAAGAAAGTGAAGAGGATTTAAGTAATGAAGAAGACGAAGAAAAGAAAAATCATAAAAAGCATAAAGAAAAGGAAAGAAGTAGAAAAAAAAATAAGCAAACAAAATCAAAAAAGGAAAAAAAATTTAAAAAAGAAGAAAAAGAAACAAGTGAAGAAAAGAGTAATGATGGACCAAGTAGTGATGAAGATAAAAAATCAAAATCTAAAAAGAAAAGCGAGACAAAATCTAAAAAGAAATCTAAAAGAAATGATGATGATAATTATTCAAGTGAAAATGAAACCCAAAAACAAAATCAAAAACAAAAAAAGAAATTAAAAGAGAAAAATAAATATAAAACAAAAAAACAAGAAAGTTCTCTATCAGATTCCGAATCTGACTCAAATTCAGATAAATATTCAAATAAGAAAAACAAAAAAGGAAAAGGAAAACATAAACAAAAAAATAATAAAAAGAATAAAGATATTTCTGATTCTGAAGAAGATGAAAAGGAGCCTGAAAAACAAGAAAAGAAAAAGATAAATAAATCAACAAAGAATAAAACAAAAGGAAAAAAAATTCAAAAAAATGAAACAACAAGTGAATCAGAAAATTCAAAAAATAGTGAAGAAAAAAGAAGTAATCATTTTTCATCAGAAGAATCTGATGAATCTTTAAAAAAGAAATCTAAACATAAAGATAAAAATCGTGTAAAATCGAGTATGAACTATAAAGAGAAGTTAAAAATGGATAAACAAGAAAAAAATAAGGCAAAACAAAAATTAGAAAATCAAGAAGAAACAATAAAAAAATTGAAGAAAATAAATTATAGACCTTCTTCTTCAGAATCAGCTTCGGATTCGAAATCAAATGAATCAGAAAATGGAAAAGAAGCACTTCCTAAATTAGAAACAGAAGAAAAAAAGGAAGAAAATGTTAAAGATCATAAAAAAATAATAAGAGAAACTGTAATTGATTTTGAAAAATTAACACCTAAAAATCAAAGTGGGAAATTTTTAATGGACGAAAGAGTTAAAACAAAAAATGAACAAAAATCTATTCAAGAAATTATGACTAATATCACCACAGCAGATCCAATCATAAATAAATATATAATTGATTTTCAATCTGAAGATAAGAAAAAATTTTTTAAAAAGCATGGCTTTATTTTGACAGAAAAATCAATGGAAAGAATGGCTTTATTAATTCATTATATTTTAAATGGAATTCCTGTTTTATTTGAAGGGAATACAGGTACTGCTAAAACTAGAACTACATTGACCGCTTGTAATTACATAAAAAAATATATAAGAAAAGATAAAAATGATAAAATGGAATTAATAAGATATAATTTAAGTGCTGAGACAAGGATAGATGATATTATAGCAAAATATGTAAGTGACCAAAAATCTTTTATTGGATTAACAGTGCAAAATGGCCCTTTTGTTGATGCCTATGTTAATGGAAAAATAATTTTATTCGATGAAATTAATTTGGCACCTCCTAATGTGCTGCAATGCATTCAACAATCCTTAGATAATGGTTTCTTAAGTGTTGAAACAAATGGAAGATGCTTACTTAAATATGAAAAAAATCCAAATTTTGCAATGGTGGCTACACAAAATCCAAATAAAGGTGCCTTTGCTGGAAAAAGGCAGGAATTAGGCCCTGAATTTTTATCAAGATTTCAGAAAATATTTTTCCCTGATATATTAAAAGATGAAATGATAGAAATTGCTCTTGGTATTGCTAAAAATAATGGATATTTAAAAATAGGTAATAAAGATGAAAAAATGAAAAGACAATTAATAAAAGATATTGTAGATTTGCATTATGAATGGGCAAAAGAAACAGAATCCCAAGCTGATATACAATGCTTTACTATTAGAGAAATAGAATCAGTTATCCAATGTTTATCAAATAATGAACCTCCTTTTGAAGTTATTATGACTATTTATGGAGGTCGATTCAGACAAGATAAAAAAGAAAAGTTAAAATTAAAATTATCAAAAATAGAATCGTTTAAATTTTTAAAGCCTCAAATTGTATCTTTACCAGAAAAGTTTCCAATTTGTTTTGAAAATGAAGCATTAATTCAAACAGTTAATAGTGTATTATTAGCTTTAAGAAATAAAAGAAATGTTATTATAGTAGGGAATGATGAAAGTGGATTAACCCAAGTAGCTGAATGGTGTTCTTATTTTTTTAATAAAGAATTAACTTCTAAAAAAAAAGAAGAAACATTTATTTGCTTTTGTACAAAAAATTTGGAATGTACCGATTTAATTGGTACTCAAAAAATATCAGATTCAGATGATGATAATAATGAATTAATAAAATTTGAGCCGAGATTTTTATATAATTCAATTATTGAAGGTAATTGTGTAGTATTAGATAGTATAAATGAAGCACCGTCTCGAGTTATAGAAAGATTAAATGGATTATTAGATAAAAAATATAGTGATAAAGAAGAAGTTTTTGAAGTCCCAGAAAACACAAAAAATCCTTTAATTAAAATTAATAAAGATTTTAGAATTATTTGTACTTCAAATTTTGGAAGAATCAACCAAATTTCACCAGCTTTCATTAATAGATTTGAAGTTATCGTTCTAGAAGATCAATTAAAAGGAATTAACCAAAAAGAAATACAAAATTTAATTAAATTATTATGTGATAAATATCAAAAAGAATGCTATAATAATTATAAAAAGAGAAGAGAAAAAATCAAATTAAGTGAGAAAAAGAAAAAAAAACTCAAAAAAAAAGAAAATGACCCTTTTGGTAATATCGATGATGAAGAACAAAAAAAGAAAAATAAAATAAAAATTGATAAAAATGCAGAAATAAATGATGAATTAATGAATATTATATACTCAAAAATTGAAATTTTATCTAAAGGTAAAAATCAAAATGAACAAATAAATGAAGATTCTACTAACATAAGTTCATTGGAAGAAAAAAGTTTTGATGAAAATTCTAAAAAATATTTAACAATGTCATCAATAAATAAATTTTGCAGAACTTTAATGATATTGATAAATAAATTTAAATCCGAGACTAATATAACTCAAAAATCAATAGTAGAATTTTCTTTTGAATTATTATTTGAAGAGCATTTATCTTCTGAAAATAAAGAAATACAAGATTTTTTATTAGATGAATTAATAAAAGCAAATTTACAAGTAGGAGATTTAAATAAAGAACAATATTATTTTGATAAATCAGAAAGTTTAAAAAAATTTATGGTTCAAATGTATGCTTGTTCTCTTGTAAATCAATATCTATGCATAATAGGTCCTCCAGGAATAGGTAAAACTATAGGTGCTAGGGCATTTTCTTTTATAAGACAAATAATATTTGGATTAGTTTATGATTCCCCTTTTTATATGCATACTTTTAATCAATTTACTCGACCTAGCGATTATTATGGTATTTCCTCTTTGAAAGACGAAAAATTAGTTTTTAGGGATGGAACTTTAACAAAATCAATAAAGCAAGGAAATGTATTTATCGGAGATGAATTCAATATATCTTCAGAAGATTGTATGAAAGCTATAATTCCTATTTTGGAATTAAAATTTGGAGAAGATATTTTAGTGCCTGGTATTGAAAATAAAGTTTCAATAGACCCAGATTTCTTTTTTATTATATGCCAAAATACTAAAAATACTTTTGGTAGAAAAGATTTACCTGAAAAATTAAAAATAAAAATAAAAGTTATTAATTATCCTGATAGAGTAAAAGCCGAAATTGAAAATATCTGTGAAAGCATTTATAATGGTTTATTTAAAGGAAGAAAACAACAAAAATTATCCGTTGAACAGGCAAGATTATGCGGAGATTTTATGATGTTACTAAATGAAAAAGAAGTTTTGACTCCATGGTCTTTAAGGGATATTTCTAAATTATTTGAAAGAATTAATAAACAATCACTTAATCCTAAGAATTATATAAAATTAGGCATAACAGAAAATATTTTATTTTATATCTTATCGTCAACAAATGGCTCATTAATTAATGAAAGATTACCAATTGTTATTAATTTAATATCTGAAATATTCAAATTAAATTCTGTTGAACTCAAAACTTTATCAGAATTATATAATGCTCCTCCTTTCATCAAAAATTCAAACAATAAAATTTTTATTGAAAAAGGAAAAATAAGTATATTTTATTGTAATTATGACAAAATTATCTATGATCAATTAAATGGATTGCAAAGTGTTTTAAATGCTTTATTCAAAATATTAATTACAAGTGATGATGAACCTATTTTAATATCAGGTCCAAGTTCATTTAAAACATATTTAGCAAAATTAATATATCATAGTGATAAAAGTGAAGTTATTTCTTTAAATTCTGAAACAACAATTTCTCAATTAATAGGCTCAGCAACTCTATTAACATCAGAAAAAGCTAAATATTATTATTTAATGCAAATATATGAAATTTTAAAAGTTAACAATATAGATAATTATTTGAAAGATTTAGAAGATTTCGAAAATAATAAGATTAAAATTCAAGAAAATATTGAAGAAATTATTAAAGAAAAAAATATTAATAAAAAGCATACATTTTATTATGCTTTGGAACATTTTAAAGAAAAACTTTTTAAAGATGAAACTGATAAAAAATCCTTATTTGATTTGAAAATTGAATTTAAGCCTGGAATATTTATATCTGCAAGAATTAAAGGGTATAATTTAATATTAAAAAATCTAACATATGTAAAAACTGAAAATCTTGAACGTTTGAATGAAGCCTTAACTGGAAATAAGAAAATAACATTAAACGAGGATACTCAAAATTCTTTCACTCCTGAAGATAACAAAGAGATTAGTCTTAATAATGATTTTAGAGTTGTCGGAACATGTAATGAAGGAGAAGAGGCATCGCTTTCGGATGCATTTTTATCAAGATTTACTTTAATATATGTTGATAAATATTTAATAAAAGAAGAATTCAAAGTTTTAAAAGACATAGCAAAGAATAGTAAAGATATAGAATTATTAAATTCATTGTTAGAGAATTATTATAATAAATTTCCTGATTCAAATAGAATGAATTTAACTCAAAAAATTAACTGCTTTAAAATAGCTAAAGTACTTAATAAAATAAAATCAGAAAATGTAAATGTTTCTAATCAGTTTAATTTAAATTTAGTAGTATATTATTTGTTAAAAGGTTTAAATGAAAAAAGAGAAGAAAAAATAAAAGATATAAATACTATTTTTAATATAAATAAATATTATAATAATGACCTTAAAGCACCTCCAATTGAAGTAATAAAAGATAAAAACAAATCATATATAAAATCTTCATTAAATGGATTAATAATGAATATAGTTCAAAAAAAAGAAAATATTGAAGAAAAAGAAGATAAATATGATAAGGAAAAAAAAAGAAAAGAATTTATTATTAAATCTCCAACTTTAATTTTTACTAATAAAATAAAAGAAATATTAGACGCAATTCATTTTGCATTATCAACCAAAATTCCTTTAATTTTAGAAGGAGAATATGGACAAGGAAAAAAATCAACTTTAGATTATTATGCAAGGAAGGCAAAATTGGAATTAATTCGAGTACCTATATCTAAGACAACAAAAGTAGATGATTTATTATGTAAAACACTTTTTAAAAAAAATGAAAAAGGAAATTTCAGTTTAGTAAATTCAAAAACTCCTTTGTGCCAAGCTATTGAATGTATAGATAATTTTCCTAATAAATTAGTAGTTTTAGAAGGAATAAATAATGCAACACCAGCTGTTTTAGAAGTGTTAAATTCTATTTATGGTCCAAAAGGAACTAATATTTTATTATCAAATGGCTCAAAAATAGTAAAAGGAAATATGAATTTAGTTTCTATATTTTACCCTTCTGATGATTTTAGTAGAGAAAAATTACCTGGAAATTTATTAAATAATAGTTTTTATTTTATAGTTGAAAGCCCTTCAAAAAATGATATTTCTAATATAATTGCCAATCTTTTTAAAGAAGCTGGCTTACCTAAAAATGAGCAAGAAGAATTTACTTTAAGCTTTTTGAAAGCTCAAAAAATAGCAAAAGAAGGAATTGGAGAATTTCCTTTAACTTTGCAAGAAGTAAGAAAATATATTTCTTTTAGAAAATCACTGCCCAATATAGATAAAAATATTTTTATGACATTTATCTTTAATTATCATTTTAGTCAAAAAGAAAATGTAATCCGCGCAAAAAAAGAACTTAAATTAAATACATTTCTATTCAACCCTATAATTAATTATGAAGGGGGTAATAAGAACAAATATTTAACATTTAAATCTTCAAAAAAAGGAGAAGGATGTCAATTGAAAATAAAGATAAGAAACCCAAAAAAAATAAAATCTAAAGAATTACTGAAAAAATTTAATAGAATGACTTTAACTGAAAAATTTTGCTTTTTATTTTTGTTATGTTGTTATGTTGCAAAAAAAACACCTATAATACAAGGTGTTACAGCCTCAGGTAAATCATTTATAATAAAGCTTTTCTCAGAAATTTTAGGACAAGATTTGAGCATTTATCAATTAAATGCGAATTCTGGATTATCATTGTTCACAGGACAATCAGTAATGAAAGAAGAATTTGATGACAATGAAAAAGCAAAATTAAAAAAGATATTAAAATTATTAAAAAAAGACGGAAAAAATGTGGAAGAAATAAATTCGGAGGATTTCTCAGAATTTAAATTAAAAATTAAAAAAAAATTAAAATCAGATAAATTAACTCCAGAAGAACGAAAAGAATATGAAAATGCCTTAGATATATTATCTATTCTACAATCTCCATTAAATAGGTTTACTCACCAAGATTCAGAATTAATTAAAGGAATTAAAACAGGAAAATGGATTGCTTTAGATGGTATAGAAATGGCGAATACTCAAATATCAGAAAAATTGAGTCCTTTATGTTCAGATGTTCCTTCATTGAATATTTTTGAATCAGGATTAGAAGATTTAAATTTCAGTTCTGAAGATATAGATGAAAATTTCAGACTCTTTATTATATATAATCCTTCTTCCAAAAATACAAAAAAAATTGAACAAGCATTATTTAATAATTGTGTTAAATTTACTTTGTCAGCAATTGATTCAAGTCAAGGAGATGCGACAACTATGCTATATGAAAGTATTTCTTATAATGCTAATATTGAAGACACTTCCCTATGGGCTAATTTATGTGCTAGAATTGCCAGATTTCATTTTGAAGAAACAAAAAAAAGTAGAAAAAATATTGATTTGATTGCCGGTAATGTTCCATTTACAGCAAGACATTTATGTTTTATATCAAATGATTTTCATAAAACTTTTTATAATCAAAATATCAAGGTAGAATCTTGGCTTCAAAGTATATTTGATAATTATTATTGGAGATCTTTTATTAACTATTCTCAAAAAGGAAAAGAGAAATTTTTAGAAAATACTTTGAATATAATAAAAGGGGTTCCTGAGCAACAATATAAAGTTGTTCAAAATTCAAATTTTAATGAGGAGTCGAAAGAACTCATTGGAGATTTAATTTCTATTCAAACTTATGCTGTAAAAAATATAGAATTCAGAGATTTTTTCTTTGATAAATTTTTATTGCGTTGTTTAAATGTAACAATTAATAAGGAAAAATTAACTTCTTTATATAATAATTTGGAAGATACTATTTTATTATTAGATAATAATCATGATATGGATGAACTTCTCAAAAATAAATTTTATCAAATCTTATTTATTAAAAATAATTATGAAAATATATTAAATAATTATGATCATGTAAGTGGATTCGAAGGCGAATTGGAGTTAATAAATGATCAATTATTGAAAAATAATGATATAAAATTATTTTTATTAAGAATGAGATTTTTATTCAAAATATTAAAGAATAAAAGCATCAATGAAAATTATTATATATATGAAAGTGATTTAAATTATAAATTATTTAATAATTGTTCAAATGAATTATCTAAAAAATTAATGTCATTAATTAAATTCAAAAATAAAAGTAGTTTTGAAGATTTGGCTATATTTTTATTTGAAAATCCAGAAGCATTTAAAATTATTGATAGTTATTATCCTTATAATAATCCTGAATTACAAATAGGTGAATTGAAATTTTCTAATTATTATATTTATTTATGGTCAAATTTATATTTGAAAAAATATAATTTTTCAATCAGAATAGAAAATGATAGATATGATATTATATTTCCAGATGAAAACCAAGATAAAAAATTAACTCCATATTTTATCTTTAATTCAAAAAAATCACTCTTATTATCTAAAAATTCATATTTAAAATTAAATTTAAAAACTGATACAAATAGAATTAAATATTTAACGGAAGAAAGTGAAAAAGATACATTAGATTTTATTCAATGGACAATTGATAATTATAATAAATTATATAGAGAATCCCAACTCAAAACGTTGAAAGAAATTGATGAATCTCAAGTAGAAAGCTTGAATTTTTTTATAAATAATAATTCATCAAATTTAATAAGTAGAATTTGGTCTTTAATTATTAATTTAACTGATAAATTTATAGATGTACTAAAATACTTCAGAAAATCTTTTTGCTTTTTGGAAACTGATACATTAGAAATATTACAAAATTTATATAATAAATTAGATAAAGATCATTTAAATGATGTTATTGAGAATATGCAACAAATTTCATTTTTTTGCGATTCTGAAAGCATTCTTTGGAAATACAGAAATTTGATAAGCAATGTTAGTGATGATAATATAAATATAAAAAAATATTTTGATTATTTTTCAAAGCAAAATATAGATCCAATTGAAGAAATAAATTTAATAAAAAAAGAAATAAAAAATATAAACAAATTAAATATAAATTGGGACGATAAAAAATTAGACATTTATAGAGGAAAATTAATGACTTTACAAAACTTCTTAATATCTTATAGAAATAAAGGAATTGAAGATGCTGAAATAACAAAACTAAGAAGTGATGCTTCTAATTTATTAATTAAATTAGAACAAAAGTCAAAAAATAATACTTCATCTTTAAAATCATTAAATTTTTTGAAAAGTGAAATAACTAGTTTTACTTCATCAGATAAGCCGACAAGGGAATTATTGAAAAAAATAGAAAATAAAGTAAATGTTTATTTGAATTTAATAGAAAAAAAGAACAGAAACAAATTAGACGTTATTTATTTACCAGACAAAAATATTGATATGAACATTGATTTAAAAAATTATGAAATATATAATTTAATTTTCTGGTTTTCTTTTTATGATGAAGCATTCGATAAATTATTAGATTCTGATACTGATGAAAAAACTTTTATGGAATTATCTATGGAACTTTATAATGATAAAGATTTAGATCCAATTGTTAATTTTATAAACGAAAGAAAAATAGAATTGAATAATAATTTAGAAAATAAAAATTTTTCTCTTAAAGAAAAACAACAAATTAAGCAAATGCTTAGAGGAGTATTATTATCAAAAATAAAAAGCAATTGCATTGACTTAAGTTATTTAAACAATTTTGTCAAGAATATAAATAATAAAATTAATCAAAATGAAGAAATATCTGAAGAAGAATATTATTTTACTTATATTATAGCGTCTAAATATTCAAAAAATTTAAAAATTAAAATGCCGAAATTTGAAACTTTTGATGCATTTTATTTATTTTATAAGTATGATAAAGATAAAATATATAAATTAAGTGATTCATTTGGTGATATAAGCCCTTCCTTTGGAGGAATTAGTGATATTGCTCAAACTATTTTATCTAAAAAAGATGAATATAAAAATATGACAGAATTATCAAATGAAATAAGTAAATTATTCTATGAAAATATTTATACTCAATCTTATAATAATAAAAGTAAATTATCAACTATACAGTTTTTAAAAAGTGAGGCTGATAAACAATCAAATATTAAAAAGCAATTATTATTGATAATAATTTCTTGCCTTGAATTTATTCAAAAATTAGAAATTATATTCAAAGAACAGAGAGAAAACATATTTGATTATGAATTTAAACTTAATGATTTTGAAAATTTATTAAATGAAAAAAATTTTTTAATAACTAGTTCAAGTATATTAAAAAAGGAAAAAGAATTAATTGAAAAAAACTCTTCAATATTTTCTCCTTCATTTATTTTCTTTGTAAATAAAAACCAAATTTTTATCAATGAATTATTTACTAATATTAATAATTCTGATAAATCAATAATATATGACTTACATAAAAAAAGAAAAATTGATTATCTTCCTTTTTGGCTTTATATTTTAAGGAATATAACATCATTAAACTGTATTGAATATGGAAGAAAATTTAATAGTGATATAGATAAAAATGTAATAAGCATTTTAATAAGTTCAATAAAACAGAAAATATCATACTGCTTAG
>ERZ842401.6211-NODE-6211-length-12842-cov-4.550559_pt1 | contig 12842 bp, 10 predicted proteins | sample MGYA00521270_ERZ842401 | MGnify/ENA primary metagenome ERZ842401 (study PRJEB31892, sample SAMEA3878208) | bioreactor metagenome | biome: Moose rumen | place: Sweden | collected 2011-10 | study: EMG produced TPA metagenomics assembly of the PRJEB12797 data set... | reverse complement strand
CGTTGCGGCGCAGGGCGGCCTCGATGGTCTCGCGCTCGGTCTGGTCCAGCGTTTTGACGGGTGGCTCGCCGTAGGCGTCCTCGGCATCTACGATAGCGGGCTCGTCGGGGTGACGCATGCCCATTGGGAAAGCCGTAGAGGGCGCGGCGCGGCCCGATGCATCGCGCACCAGTTCGATGGTGCGGCTGGAGCGCTGCAGTTCATCGGTGTGTGTGTTCACGTTGCTCTGGCCGCTGCTCTGCGAGCCCATGCGCTGCTTCAGCTCATTGAGTTCGGCACGCATTGCCAGCAGCATCTGGAACAGTTGTTCGCGCTCCAGGTTATAGTCAAAGTTGGCGCCCGTTCCGGCAGGCACGGTGAGGGCGGTTTCTTGTTCGGCGGGTAGGTATTCGCGCTTGAGCAGGGTGGCGTTGAACGCGGCACGCTTGAAATCGCCGCCGCGCTGACTGCGGCCGGCATCCCAAATGCCGTTGCCAGCGCGGGCGGGCGGCTCGTCCATGCGCTTGACGACCTGGGCGTGGAGCATCTTGCGCTCCCGCTCGACAGGAAGAACCCGTTCACGCTGCGCAAGTGCGCGAAGAAACTTGCCGAATACTGCAAGGCGGAGGACGTGACCCTGATGCATGTCAGGAGCCGCGCCCCGGCGTGGGCCGTAAAGTGGGCGTCGGAGAGGTGCGGCGTCAAGTGGATGGCGACGTTCCATGGCGTGTACGGCACAAGCCCGAAGTTTCTTAAAGTCCCATACAACCGCGTGATGCTCAAAGGAGAGCGGACTATCGCCGTCTCCAACTACGTGCGCCAGCACATCCTCGCCACCTACAAGGGCGTCGATTCCGAAAAGGTCGTGCTTGTCCACCGAGGCGCTGATACGAACGTATTTCGCCCAGATGTGGTGCCGCGCGACGTCGCAGAGGCGAAGAAGACGCAGCAGTACGGTTTCGAGAAGGACTATCCCGTAATCACGCTTCCTGGGCGCCTCACCCGCTGGAAAGGGCAGGAGATATTCATCGAGGCGCTTGGGATGATGCGCAATCATCGCTATGGTGTCTTGATCCTCGGCTCCGACCAGGGGCGCACGGACTATTCCGACCATCTTCGGACTATGGCCGGGAAGCTGCCCGACGAGACGCGCGTCGTCTTTCGTTCGCACACCTCGGAGATTCCGGTCGTATACGCGATGAGCGACATCGTGGTAAATGCCTCTTCCGCGCAGCCCGAGGCGTTCGGGCGCACGATTCCCGAGGCGCAGGCATCTGGCTGCCTCGTCCTCGCCACTGCCCACGGCGGCGCCTGCGAGACGGTGAAGGACGGCGAGACCGGCTTTCTCGTTCCCCCGGGCGACGCAAAGGCGATGGCCGCGAAGCTCGACGAGATGCTCGAGATGTCAGCCGAAGCGAAGTCGAAGATGCGTGCAGCGGCGGTAGAGTCGGTGCGCGCCGATTTCTCCACGGCGAAGATGTGCGAAAAGACGCTTGCAATCTATCGCGAACTTCACGGGGAGGAGAAATGAAGAAATCGCCGCGTATTCTCTTCGTCGGGAACTTCCTGATCCGCCACTGGGGGAACGGGCGGAGCGGTATCGACATGCGTTTGGCGGCTGGGGCGATCAGGAACGGCTGGCAGGTTCTCACCTTTTCAGAGCGCGACATCGCGCGCTTTCTTGCGCCGCTTGGATTTATGCGCAGCATCGGCGCGAAGATGATGAACGACCGGCTTCTCAAGACGGTGCGCAACTGGAGACCCGACTTCGTCTTCGTCGCGCACTGCGACTACATCACGAACGAGACGCTTTTTGCCATGCGCGAGGCCGCGCCAGGCGTCAGGATCGTCCACATCAACTGCGACCCTGTCGAGACCGAGCACTGCTGTGCGCAGATTCGCCGGCGCATGGACTCGTGCGACGCGATCTTCGTCACGACGGCCGGCGACAAGCTCAAGGAGTGGACGACCGGGAAGAACGTCGTCGGCTTCTATCCGAACCCGAGCGATCCGTCTTTCGAGGTCGAGGACAACTCCCTCAAGACGGAGTTCGAGTACGACCTTTTCTTCGCGGGGCGCCCAACCGACGCCGACCAGCGCAAGGCGCTTCTTGCGGAGCTTCTTCCAAAGATCGACCCGAAGGTGCGGCTCGGCTTCTTCGGGATGGGCCGCCCGCTTGTCGTAGGCCGCGCCTACGAGGAGGCGCTGGCCGCGTCGAAGATGGGGCTTTCCATCAACCGCTTCGAGGGCTGGAAGTGGTATGCGTCCGATCGTATTACGCACCTCATGGCGAACGGCATCCTGACCTTCCAGTACGACGGCAATTCCATGCAGGACTTCTTCACGAAGGACGAGACCGTGTATTTCCACGCGCCTGGCGATCTTGCGGAGAGGATATCCTGGTACAACACCCACGACGAGACGAGACGCGTGATTGCGGCGGCTGGGATGCGGAAGTACCGCCGACTCTTTGATGCGCGTCGCGTCGTCCGCTACCTCGTGGAGACGGCGGCGGGTGAATCCCATTCCGAGCCCTACGAATGGGCGAAGGAGGTCTACTCGTGATTTTCGAGACGTTCAGGAAGTTTCGCGTCGAGCGGCCTAACGCCCCTGCGTTTCTCGTCTCGTCCGGCGACAGGTCGGTGCCGATTTCGTGGAAGCAGTTCACCGACGACATCGCGGCCGTCGTGTGGGCGATTGGGAAGTACTGCCCCCGCGCGAAGATCGGGATTCTCGGCGAGAACTCCTACCAGTGGATCGTCGCACACGCGGCATGCCTGCTCTCGGGCTCGTGTGCCGTTCCGATTGACGTGAACCTTTCGGCGGACGAGATATGCGAGCGGCTCGCTTTCGTAGACGCGAAGACGCTTGCCCATTCGTCGCTCCACGGAGAGAAGGCGCTTGAGGTCGCGCGCCGCATGCCGAACATCCTGCGCGTCGGGTTCAGCTCGCTTGCCGCCGACAGCTTCATGGAGGGCGGGCATACCGACGAGGCGTTTGCCCTTTGGGACGGCTCCGGCCCGCAGCGGACCGAGGAAGACGGATCCCCGACTGTCGCGACGATGGTCTTTACGAGCGGAACGACGGCGGTCCCGCGCGGGGCGGAGCTTACTCTCGAGGCGATAGAGTCGTTTGCGGAGTCCGGCAGCAAGGTGTTGCAGATGGGCATGACCGACCGTTCGCTCATGCTCCTGCCGCTCCACCACATCTTCGGAATTGCGGCGACGTACCTGATGCTCGTCAATGGCGTCGCGCTTGGCGTCTGCCCTGACTTCAGGCGCATATACGACGCCGTGAACCGCTTCCGCGTGGATTTTGCGTTTCTTGTCCCCGCGCTTGCCGACATTCTTGCGGCAAAGTGCGAACAGCATGGCGTCCGGGGACTTAAGTGGGTGCTTGTCGGCGGCGCGCCGATTTCGCCGCGCACGGACGACCGGCTTGCCGCTCTCGGCATCCGCGTGCTTACCGGGTATGGCCTCACCGAGACGTCGGCGCTTTTTTCGCTTGCGCCGTATGGCGAGACGTCTCGCCGCGGAAGCGCGGGAAAGGTCTCGTCTCTCGCGTGTGTCGAGACGAAAGTCTCGGAGAACGGCGAATTGATGGTGCGCGGGCCGAACGTGATGCTGCGCTACTATCGCGCGCCCAAGGAGACGGCAAAGGTCCTATCGCCGGACGGCTGGTTCAGGACAGGCGACATCGGCCGCATAGACTCCGACGGCTACGTCTGGATCACTGGCAGGGCAAAGCGCACTATCGTCCTCTCGTCTGGCAAGAAGATCGCGCCCGAGGAGCTTGAGGGACTTCTGCTGTCATGCCCTGGGATCATTGAAGCCGTAGTGACCGGCGAGTCGGAGAGCCGCACGATAACGGCCGAGATATTCGCCGACATCCCGGAAGTCGAGGTCCGCGGCGCAGTTGCCGCGGTAAACCGTACGCTTCCCCTGTACAAGCGCATCAAGCGCGTTGTCGTGCGCAGCGCGCCGTTTCCGCGCACGTCGTCTGGAAAGATACGGCTTCCCGTCTCGCCTCCTCCGAAATCGCGGCAGAAGGGCCGCCATGCGCTGCCCGTTCCGCACGGCTGGTGGCTTGCGCTTGCGCTTCTCGCCATTGTCGCGCTTGCGCTTGTCGTCATAGCGGTTTGCTTCATACTCTTCCTTTCTACTGGAGCCGAATGAGATTGCATCGTAGGGAGAAGAGGTTTTTGAGGGTCTTGCGCCGTCCATTCGAGTGGACTGGTGTCTTTCTCGGCTACCTTGTCCTCTCGAACCTGCCTCGCCGCGCAATGCTCGCCGTATGCGACTTTGCGGCCGGCGTTATGCATTTCTTCGACAGGCGCGGGCGTGCGCTTGCGCTCTCCAACCTGCGCGTCGTATACGGGCGCGACATCCCGGGAGCGGAAAAGATCGTGCGCCGCTCCTACCGCAGCATGGCGCGGTCCGTTGGATATGCGTTCTGGACGTGTCGCAACGCGAAGGCGCGCGCGGCGGCCGCCGGCGAGATGAGCGAGGAAGGGAAGGCGTTTCTTGCGGCGAATCGCCCCGCCGTCACCGTGTCGGCGCATCTTGGCTGCTGGGAGATACTTTCGCAGCTTGCGTTCCTAGAGGGACACCGGATGATGTCGGTCGCAAAGGACATCGGCACAAGCGGCATGACGCGTCTTCTCATGAAGGCGAGGGAGTCTATCGGACAGGAAATCGTCCATGCCGATGGTGCGTTTCGCCCGCTGATGCAGGGGCTCAAGGACGGAAAGTCCCTTGGGCTTCTCGTCGACCAGGTGGTGAAGCCGAGGGAAGGCGGAATATGGGTTCGTTTCTTCGGGCGGCCTGTTCCCGTCTCGGCCGCGCCTGCGTTCTTCTCGGCGAAGGGGAAGGCGCCCGTCGTCGTCGCGTGGAGCCGTCCCCTCAAGGACGGCCGCTGGCGCTGCGAGGTGATTTGCTCCTACAGCCCAGAGGAGGCGCGCGACATCTGGGGCTTCACGCAGAGGTGCATGCGCGACCTTGAGCGCATCATACGCCGCCATCCGTCGTGCTGGGTGCTCAACTACCGGTACTTCCGCAAGACGCCGAACGCAGAGGAACTCGCGCAACTCGAAGCTCGCGAGCGTGGGTATGGGAAATAGATTTATCTTTGTGCTGTGGGAGGCGTCGCGTGCGTTTGAGGACAGGATATCCGCCGAGATTTCAGCACGCTTCAAGGTTCTGCGGTCATTCGAAGTGACGTGGCCGAAGCGGCATTTCGCCGCAAACCTTGCCGCGTTCTACGGTTGGCGAAGCTGGCACATCTGGCGCAACAAGGCAAGGAAGTGCGGGACTGGGCCGTTTCGGGTCATAGTTGTCGAGGATCCGTCGCCGGTGTGGAAGCGCGAGCGCGACACATACGGGCACGAGCTTGTGGTAGACGCGAACGTATATGCGCTCAAGCAGTCGTTTCGTGTTCTCACCGGACGCTCCAACGTGGTCCATTCGTCGGTGACTCCAGAAGAGACAGAGCACCAACTTGCGGCACTGGATTCTCCGAGCGTAGATCCGATACCGTTTCGGCCCATGCAATATGACGACGATGCGCGTGTTCGCGCCGCCCGCCGCCGCGTGTGGCTCGGCCTTGCGTTTGACGTCCTCATACCGCTCGTCGCAGCGGTCATGTCCGGTGCCGCTGTCTGGGCGGACATCTTCGTGTTTGGTACGGAGTGCGCGGAGAACGGTCTTGTGGAATGTGCGGGACTTGCTCTCGCTGTTGCGTGCGGTGCGCTCATGACGATTTGCGCAATTCGCATAAAGTCGGGGCGCGGCGCATATGCGCTGTTCGCGGCGTTTTTCTTGGACATGGCCATCCGTGAGGCAGACTTTATGCTTGACCGAGCGTTTGGTGCGTGCATCTGGCCGTGGGCGCTTACAGGCGTAACTGTCACTTTCGTGGCGGTGACAGTGCGCTACGCCAAGACTGTCTATCCTGGTTTGAGGACCATGCGGCGCTCGCGGCGTTTCCCGCTCTTTGCCTGTGGTGTGGCGCTACTGCTTTTTGTCTCTCAGTCGCTTGGACGAGCAGCCGTATGGCAGGCGCTTGGCGTCGCAGATGCCGTCGGTTTTGGCCATTTCATCGAGGAAAGTGTGGAGCTCTTTGGCTATGTGCTTATGTTCGCATGGGCCGCCCCCCATGCTTTTCGAGCATTACGCAGGCGTAACTATTTGGTATAATATCCAACGATGGACATGAAAACTGAGGAAACGACCTATGATTTTGTCGTCAGTCTCGGCTATGACTGCCATTGCGCGACGATGCTCAGGAAGTGCGGCTTAAGGTCGTGCTCGTCGCCTCTCGATTGGCTTACCGCGGCTCCGCTCGAGACGCGCCTAAAGCTTGTCGAGACCCGCTTCGCCGGTTTTCTCGAAAAAGGCAACATGAAGAAACTCGAGAAGGAGCCTGGCGCCCCCGGGAAGGGCAACGACCACTACGAAGACACGGTGACGGGGTTGAGGTTCTTTCATGACTTCCGCGAGACGCTTCCCTTTGACGAGTCGTATTCGCAGGTGAAGGCGAAATACGACCGCCGCATTGCTCGGCTGTATGACAATGTAGGGAAGTCGAAAAAGACGCTTTTCGTCTGGTGCGACCTTATGCGCCCGCTTTCCGAGGATGGTCGTGCAGCCGCCGAATCTCGTCTTAGGGCGGCATTTCCCGGCAAGGACGTCCGGCTGCTCTCCGTTTCCTCGGACGATGATTTTAGCCGCATCAAAAGCCCGCTTGCGGAGGCGATGCATAGGCGCACCGAGCGGCTCCGCCTTCTTATCCGCTGTCTTACTTGGCCCCACCTTACGCGCGCTGGCCGCAGCGCGGCGCGTCGTCGGCTTGAAAAGAAATGGGGGCTCGAATGACCGAGATCGGCAAGGGCTCCCGCCGCGTCTGCCTTCGGCTGCCTGATTCGCCGCTGTGCGTAAAGCGCTATCGCGACGACGCCGAAGTGGGCGAGACTGTGCGCAAGGAGATAGAGCGCTGCAGGTTCGACCGCAGGCGCAACACATGCGCCCAGGAATACGACTACATCCGGTCGCTTGAAACCAAGCTTCCCCCAGAGGTTTTTGCCGTGTTCCCCGAGAAAATGGAGCTCAAGGAAGATCCTGCCCATGGCTGGCATCTCGTCGAGAGTCTCGTCCTAAATGGCGATGGATCTACGCCAGAGCGCTTCTCTCGGACGTATCGCGGCGCACCAGCCGCGCTTCGGCCTCGCCTTTACGCCGCCTTTCGCAATCTCGCGCATGATTTCGAGGTTGCGGCCGTAAGGTTCTACGACCCGCAGAACGTCCTCGTCCAGTGGGAGGGGAAGCCGTTCGAAGGGGATTTCCGCCTGAGGATCGTTGACTTCGAGCCGGCGTCGCGCGCGTTTCTTCCAATCGACCTTTTGTGCCCGGCATTTAGGCGGATGAAGCTTAGGCGCCGCGTCAGGCGCTACCTGTGGCAGCACGTGGCCGCGAAGTACAATCCCCTGCCGTGGCGGGAGCGCGCCGCGTGGGACGCGCTTGTCGCGGAGGAGGGCGCAAAGATAGGTCTCACTGCCTGCCGCGCCTTTCTCGAGAACAAGCTCGTCAACGACATTTTCTACGAAGGGCACTTCAACGGGAAGCCGTGCATCGTAAAGTGCTCGTCGCGCGCGCCGGAGTCGATAGAGAACGAATACGCGCTCGCCTCGCGCCTTCACGACAAGGATCCGGCGCACTTCCCCGCGGCCTTCGCCTGCCACGCCGGGCGCATGGCGTTTGTCGTGACCGAGAAAATCGAGGGAGGAAAGTCGCTTGAGGACGTCCCGGCAGACGGGTTTGGCGACGACCTCGTGGCAATCGTCGACGCGCTCCACGCTGCCAATGTCGTCCATCGCGACATCCTTCCGTCGAACTTCCTTGTTGCGCCGGACGGACATCTGAAGCTCATCGACTTTCAGTTTGCCGTCGACATGGCGACGAAGAAGGTAGACCCCTGGCTTCTGCGCCGTCCGACCTACCACTTTCTCGTCTTTGCCGCCGCGATAGGCCCCACGGGCGCGTGGTGGGACGACGCTGCGTTTGTCGATTTTCTTTTCCCCTTTCTGCGTGAACGCCTCCGTTCGCGCATCGGGCGCTTGCGCTTTGTGTTCCCGTTTTCTCCGCTCGTTCGCTTGCGACTGCGTTTGCTTGCGAACGGCATGAAGATTCAGCGGCTGTTTACGCGCGATGGTTCGCGCAAACGTCAGTCCATAGACCGTAGACTGGAAAGGTTCTCATGGTTAAGTTCTTCGTAAAGATCATCGTGCAGTTCTTCTTCTGGAAGCCCAGCAACTGGCGCAAGGGCTTCAAGGCGAAGCTTGCCTCGCAGCTCTACTCCATTGCAATCCGCCGCCGCGCAAAGTCGTGCGGAAGAAATCTTCTTGTCCTCGGGCCTGGCGTCAACGTCACCGGCAATACGACTATAGGCGACGGCGCGGGATTCGGCAAGCGGGTCAAGATATTCGGCGACGGTCCCGTATCGATCGGGCGTCGCGCCGTCCTGGCCGAGGACACTGTAGTCTACACGCAGGTCCACGACTACGATCATTCAGACGTCTTGCCGTTTGGCTGGGGCTTTACATATCCCGAGACTAGCATTGGCGACTACGCGTGGATCGGGATAAAGTGCATAGTGCTTCCAGGAGCCCGCATAGGCGAAGGCGCGATTGTCCAGGCGGGTAGCGTCGTAATGGGCGTCGTGCCGCCTTGCGCTATTGTAGCGGGCAACCCGGCGAAAGTAATCGGCTGGCGCGACATAGACCACTACAACAAGCTTAAAGTGGCGGCGGGGGAGAAGCCGGTTGAGGCGCCAGGAGTCAGCGGGCAGGAGTCAGGACTCAGGGGTCAGGGGTCAGGACTCAGTGACGAACGGCTTGACGATGTCTTCTGCAGCGTGTTCTCCGTGACGCCGGAAGAAGCTCGCACTATGACTTACAAGGGGCATCCTGCGTGGGATTCTGCAGGGCAGATGGCGCTTGCCTCCGCGATTGAACGTGAATTCGGACGCGCGCTCTCGCCTGAGGAGATCTACCGACTGAGGTCGTATTCTGATGCGGTTGCTCTTTTAACGCAGAGGCGCAGAGGCGCAGAGAGTGGTGACGGCGGCCTTGTATTCAACCTCGATCGCGACGGAATCGCCGTGATAGACGACGGGCGTGAAGTGTCTTATCGCGAACTTGCCTCGCTCGCGTCCCGTTCGGTGGAGGGGCTTGAGCCGCATACCGTCAAGATTGTGCGCAACAAGCAGGACTTGAGCACGGTCGCGCTTTTCGTCGGATGTGTCAACCGTGGCGTCGTGCCGCTCATGCTCCCCGACACGATGGCACCCGAGCTTTTCGAGCGGCTCCGCTCCACTTACGAGGGGAAGCCGACCGACTCGGAGCTCGCTCTCTTGCTTACTACGAGCGGGTCGACCGGCAGTCCAAAACTCGTCCGCATAGGCCGTGCCGCTCTTGCGGCTGACAACAAGATGAGCGAAGTGCTTTTCGAGCTCGACTCTTCGACGCGGATGACGATGATACTTCCGATATGCTATGCGTGGGGGCTTTCCGTCGTGTGTTCAGTCCTCGAGGCGGGCGGTACGCTCGTCATGACGCGCAAGACGGTGATGGACCCCGAGCTTGCGGATGTCATGCGCGACGCGCGTGCGACGCATGTCGCCGGCGTTCCCTACATGTACGAGGCGCTTGACAGGTTCCGCTTCTTCGATGGGGATTTCCCGTCGCTTCGCGCATTGCTCGTCTCTGGCGGCGCTCTTGCGCCGGCCTTGCGTCGCAAGTATGCGGAATTTGCGAAGGGACGCGGAATTGCCTTCTTCGAGGGATATGGGCAGACCGAGACGACGGGGGTGATGACGACGATTCGGACGGATGTACATCTTGACCTGATCGGCTCGATAGGGAAGTCCGAGAACGGCGGCAGGTTCCGCGTCGAGGACGGCGAACTCGTCTACGAGGGTCCGATTGTCGCTATGGGGTACGCCGTGTGCGCGGAGGACCTCGTGAAGGGCGACGAATGGAAAGGGGTCAGGCGGACGGGCGACATGGCGAAGATCGACGCCGACGGCTATGTCACGCTCACCGGACGCGCGTCGCGCTTCCTCAAGATATTCGGCAACCGCGTCTCGCTTGAGGAGGTCGAGAATCTCGTGAAGGACGGCTTCGCGGGCGCTGGATGTGCGGCGACAGGCGCCGACAACGACTTGCACGTCTTCGTCTGCGGCGTTTCCGCCGCGGACGTCGAGAAGTTCCTTGTCGCGAAGCTTCACTTCAACGCAACGGTGGTGAAGGTGCACGTCTTGGATTCGATTCCGCTCAACGCGAACGGGAAGACCGACTATCCGAAGCTGAAGGGAATGTGCTCATGACTACACCATCTCCAAGGGATGCCGGGCTGAGCTGCGTCTACGACCTTGCGCTTCCGATGGGCGCCGTGGAGATGGCGGCCAATGCGCTCAACGCCTACGGAATCCGCCATGGCGTCTCGGCTTCGGTTGTCGGCGCTTCGCAGGACGTCCTGGCCGTGCATGTCGTTCCGCCGGGCGGCGCTGTTCCGTCGGACGACGAGCTTAAGGGTTCTCTTGCGGAGCTTTCTGTCTGCTATCCCGGTGTCAGGTTTGAGATGGCGCTTGTCGTTTCCAGGCAGGGCGTCCCCATGCGGACCTGGAGTCGTGTCGCGCCTGGCATCGCCCGTGTGGAAACTGACTTCCATGTAAAGGATACGATGCCGGGAGGAGGGCTCTTCGGGCACGATCCACGCAATCTTGCGGCGGTGTTTGCAGGGCTCCGCACGCGCAAGGGGCCTTCCGGCGTAGGTGGCGAGGACATGGAGAAACTGCTAGGCAAGTCCGTTTTTGGCGGCTGGCACCGCAAGGGGAATCTCCGCCTTTTGGGAAATGTCCGACTGCTTCGCTTCAAGGTGCGTAAGGGTGCCGCGAAGGACGCTCCGCTTCATCAGAGCGAGACTTTGCTCAAGACGATGCGCTTCGGCGGCACGGTTTGGATGCTGGTTAGGCAGAAGGGCGCCCTGGACGTTTCGCAGATGCCTGGCAAAAGCCAGTCGAATACGCTGGAGCACGTGCGATGGGCGCTCCAGAGGGTGTTACATCCCGTTGCGCTCTTCTTTTGGGGGCTGACGGTCAGGAAGCGCAAGTTCTCCCATTTCCTCCTGCTTGGCTACAACTGCGAAATCGCGTATCGCTTTCTGAGGGCCAACGGCTTTCTTGACTCGTCGCTCTTCGCGTGGGCTGGCTGCTGGGGGCCGGACATAATGGTGGACGCCCTTGGGCGACTTGGCGACATCGGCACTGGCAGTCTTGCGTTCGCCGGTGCCACTGACATCTTCATAGACGTCGATACGGGCGTTATGATGCATTCGCGTCTTAAGGTAGACCCTGCCTCTCCGACGGGAACCGACGATGCCGAGGCGGCGAAGGCCGAGCTGCGCTCGCGCGTGGCGCACCTGAGGGAGAAGTTCCTTCTTCAGCTTCGCGACGACGAGCCGACGCTCGCGGTAGTCAAGGTCAGCCCGTCGGAGCGAATCGTTGGCGATGAGTTTGCGCGCGCCATCGTCGACAAGCTGAAGGGGATGGGCGGGCGGAACTTCCGCCTGCTCGTCGTCTGCCAGAAGGCGGACGCCGCGTTCTTCCCAAAGGAGCACCCCGACTACGAGCTGCGCACTGTCGCCGAGTACAATCCTGACTGGCGCGCGGCTACGGAGCTCTCTGGCGACCGGCTGGGCTGGATGAAGATCTGGCGCGAGTTCGTCCCGCTCAAGAAGCTCGTTCAGCACAAGACGTACAAGTTCGAGAAAGGGCATTGATGATCCCGAAGACGATACACTACGTCTGGGTAGGCGATGCGCCGAAGCCGCGTCAGGTCCTCGACTGCATCGAGAGCTGGCGCCGTTTCTGCCCCGGCTGGGAGATACGCGAATGGGGCAACGACTTCGTCTCGACTGTCGACAACCGCTATGTTCGCGAGGCCATGGCCAACCGCAAGTGGGCCTTTGTCGCAGACTGGGTGCGGCTCTACGCCCTCGTGCATCACGGCGGGGTCTATCTCGATACAGACATGGAGATGGAGAAGCCGGTCGACGACTTCCTCGGCGAGAAGTTCGTCATCAGCTGGGAGCGGATGAACGGCCGCACGAACTTCAACTGCGGGGTAATCGGCTGCGAGCCGGGTAACGAAGTCGCGACGGGGCTTCTCGCCCTCTACGACGACCTGCCCTTCGTGAAGCCAGACGGAGAGCTCGACCAGACGCCGAACACCGTCCGTTTCCTCGCCCATTTCGAGTCGGCGTGGAAAGTTCATCCATCGGCCGACGGAATGGACACCGTCCGCTTCGGCGACGGTGGAATCGTCTATCCGTGGACTTACTTTCTCCCGGGCGGTGGCTATACGCGCCATCTCTACGAAGCGTCTTGGCTCGACCCGTGGCTTCGCAAGGTGTGGCTGAAGGCGGGGAAGTACAAGCTTGTCCGCTTCAAGCGCCGCAAGGAGGTCTCGGCGTCCGCGCCAGTCACGTTGATGGACGGTGAGCGTCGTGTCGCATCGCTCCCGATTGGAAGACGCAAGCGCGTCGTGCTTGTCCGGACGGAGGTGCCGCATGGTTGATGGGAACGACTGCTCCGGTTGCGTCTTCGTCGCTGTTGTGCGCGACCACGACATGTATGCGCGGCTCGTGAAGGGCAACCCCAACAATGCAGGCGGCGAGTTTGTCGCGTTCGACAACCTTGCGGAAAACCTTTCTGTCACGGCGCGGTACAACTCTTTCCTCGAATCGTGGGACTATTCGCGCGAGGCGTGGTTCGTGTTCGTGCACGAGGACTACGAGTTTCTCGAGCCA
>ERZ842401.6210-NODE-6210-length-12845-cov-4.415715_pt1 | contig 12845 bp, 11 predicted proteins | sample MGYA00521270_ERZ842401 | MGnify/ENA primary metagenome ERZ842401 (study PRJEB31892, sample SAMEA3878208) | bioreactor metagenome | biome: Moose rumen | place: Sweden | collected 2011-10 | study: EMG produced TPA metagenomics assembly of the PRJEB12797 data set... | reverse complement strand
AAGTTTATGCAAGGTATACAAAGTGGAATATCTGGTGCTTCTGCCCCCACTATATATAAGAGAGAAATTAAATTAAAGCAAGAATAACATAAAAAACAAATCATATGGAAAACTTGTATTATTTTGTTACAAACATGTCAACGTGGACAAATATGGATCCACGTCAGTTCCTTTATCACTACTTTGTGACTAATGGAGCATTTACAACTAGTTTTTTAATCGCATTAGTTGTAGCTATTGTCGGCCTATTATTATTTTACGGGTGGATAGGAATGACTTCCAGCCGTCTGTCAACATTGACAACTTGGGCTGTCACACTAGTTTTGGTTGGACTTGCTACTTTTGCACTCACTCAAGTGTCTGTCGTGGGTTCTTTATCAAGTCAAACAGGCTTCTTCGAAGATGCAACTCAGTACGCACAACAATTACGTGAGAACGAGCCAGATGAAACTTTAGCTCAATTTGAGCAACAAGTCACTCAAATCCGTGATTTGATGGACAAAGGTTGTGATGTTACATGGACTCTTGATTTGTGGAATACTGCAATTTCTCTTATAATTTTCTTCTTATTTTCGTTAGGTGTAAAACGCATGACAAAGTATGCGATTGCCATTCCTTTCTAATTATCTAATTCTTAATTCAAATAATCACTCATATGAACGTTTATATATTTGCAATTGGAGGTACTGGCGCACGAGTATTGCGTAGCCTCACATTCTGTCTAGCATCGGGAATGGAGTGTATTCCCGATGGAACAAATTTTATACCTATGATTATCGATTATGATAAAACAAACGGTGACAAGGAGCGTGCAAAACGTAATCTAACTACTTATTCGAATATTAGAAGTGCTGCATATAAAGGCGTAGTCCCAGAAGAGGGCGAGCGAAACTTTTTTATGCCAGAAATAAAGTTTTTATCTGATGTTGGTACTATACCAGGAAAAACAGATGTGGCATTGAATCCTAGTTATGAATACAAGTTTGGCATTGGGCAGTCAAATCAAACGGGTACTTTTGCAGACTATATGGATTATAGGAATATGATGGGGGCAACTTATCTCACCAAAGACTTACTTTCTTCACTCTATAATGATGAGCCTATGACATCTTCTATGAGTGAGCTGAACCTTGACCTTTCTGTAGGATTCAAAGGCAATCCAAATATTGGCAGCATTATATTTGAAAATATTAAAGAAGATGATGAGTTCAAACGTTTCTTAAACACATTTGATCCAAAAAAAGATCGTGTGTTTATTATTTCCTCTATTTTCGGAGGTACCGGCTCTTCTGGATTCCCTCGTATTGTTGACGCAATACGCTATAGCGGGATTGCCGATTATGATAAAGCACTTGTAGGAGCTTCTATTGTGATGCCATATTTTAAAGTTAATACACCTGCTGGTGGTGCAATCAACTCCAACATCTTTAATTCTAAGCAAAAAGCAGCTTTGAGCTATTATCAGAAACCAGATGATCATGGTAAATCTTTATATCAGAAGTTGACTACCAGTTATTTTATTGGTGATGATGTGGCCACTAACCTTCCATATTGTGAAGGAAGTGATGGGCAAGCTAATGACGCACATATTGTTGAATTACTTGCTGCTTTAAGCATTGTTGATTTTGTTTCTGCAGATGAGAATATACTGCGCAATCAGCCACAAAAAGAATATGGTCTTGATAGCACTCCTTCTGCTACAGAGAGTATTCAGTTAAAACATTTTATTAAGAATGACAGAACCAAGTATTTTGATTACATAACAAGAATGGCACTTGCTTTCCGTTATTATGAAGAATATATTCTGGAAGACAATATCAATGCTAAAGAAGCTTTCTACAGCAAACAGGGGCTTGATTTAGCAAATAAAATCGGTGAAGATATGTATAAAGACCTAGAGAGCTTTATATCAGATTTTGATGAATGGTTGGATGAATTGTCTGTACAGAAGGATTCATTTAAGCCTTATCTTCATAAGCCTCGTGTAGAGGACAGCAACGCTCCTGTTTCTGAGGATCTTGATGACTATATTGAAGGCTATGAGGGTTCGCAAGGTGGATTATTCAAGGATGGTACTTCTTACAAAGATTTCTCTGGATATTGTAGTAAGTTTTATAAAGACTATGGCAAAGATTTAGAAAATGAGGATTATGCTTTCCTTTCTATTTTCTATGATGCGGCTGAAGAGTGTATGGGTTATTATGATGAAATTAAAAACTAAAAACAATGGCTAAAATATTTAATAATACAGATAAAAAGGCGTTTCCACAGGAAAACAATATTAATCCACAAGGATGGGATCAAACGCCACTTTATGATGACACTCGCATCGCACGTGTCACAGATACTGTTGGGGCTGGCATAGCAATGGCAAAGATGGGAACATCTATTCCCACACCTTTTGCCCGGGTGTTACTGTTTGACACAGCTTTTGCTCAAGTTAATGCCCTTGGGCATGATTCCGATTCTGTTTATGGCAAACTGGTTAGCGAGTGCCTTGACTTCTTGGAATTCATTTTCAATTTTACAGATAGGATTACTGTAAAGAAGTGGAATGTGGGTGATGAAATATCCAATCTGAAAAGCAGTACTTCCAAAAAGCATAATAACTTAGGTAACAGCCTTGAAAAGTTTGCTCGTGACTTGAATGTCAAGGACATCTATCTGTTCTATTATGAAAACGTGTTAATAGGAGGTTCGTCTCCTTTTACTTTGGTATATACATCACCAAACTGGCAAAGAAACAAACCAATAACAAACGCTCGTGGACTTGAAGGAAATCTTTTGTTTGACAACTATTCAAGTGCTAGTGTATTGCCAGTGCCTCTTCATAATCGTAACAAAGAATTCCGTTCGTATCTGACAAAATATATAGTAGCTTTCCGCAACGTTCCTGGATTTGCCAATACTCAATTTTATAATTATATTTATGACAATCAAGATCGTTGGGATAACGAAATGAATGCGCTATTTGTAGAATTAACGGGTGAAAATCCATATGGTTTAGACCAGTTTGTTGATGAATACGAGTTGCTAAGATCTGGTTCTGAAGTTGACATTTTGGGACTTGGTGGCGTTGATGTGCTTTATATGGCAGGGAAAAAGTTCACACCACCAGTTGGTGGAGAAACAATTGTCTCTGACGTTGCACCTGATTATGAAATCGTAAGTACTAAGACTCGCTACAATAGACATTATTCTGGTGGAAGAATCCCTCTCGTGCTCAATGACTATGGCATATCATCAGCTATTTACTTAGGGGGGAAGCCATGGCAACAGGGAACAATCGTGAAACGGAATGCAAATGAAGCTTTAGAAGATCGTATCCTGCCTGGTGGTGGAAATGTACACCACCCATATTTAACGGATGCTGACTTTTTAGAAGACAATCTTATTAAAATGTCCTACTCGATTGATTCCAAGGCTTTTAAGACCTTAGGTATTGAAGGGCAATATCTGTTACCTCTAAAACCAGCATTCTTTGAATATTTTGATATAAATGACATCAATAAGATAAAGAATTTGACTCTAAAGCTTCAAGACAATGGTTCTTCAGTTGATGTCATTCTAACCATTCCCGTAAGATGTAGTAGCCATCCTTACATCGAATTGAAGAAAACATATGATGCCAATGAGAATATTATTAAAGTGCCAGCAACTCCTGGATTCTCTCTAGCAGTATTCCCTTCATACAAGATTGTGGGGTCAAATGTTCCGAACAAATACTCTCTCATGTTACATGATAGTAGCGAGCATGGTCAATTGATAACAAACTACTATGCAGTTAATGATGATGAGATTGTTAAGATTGAAGAAAAAGAACGTGTAATTAGAACCCCCAAAGTAAGTACATACGTTGAGATTGACAATGCTTTCGACCTGATACAAGTAAGTTGGGAGAATGCAACTGCAATAATTATACCGAACTTTAAGGAAGTAAAGCCTAATTCTGTCGCTAATGGAATTACCATAGGAATAGATTTCGGTACTACAAATAGTTATGTGTGCTTGTCATATAATAGCGGTGCAGATCCAGAAACTCTGGAGATAAGCACAGGAGACCGGCAAGTTCTCACTCTTAATAATGTTGATTTGTCAAAAGGTAATTATGGCACAACCTATCAAGACTCATTCCGTGGAATGATAGCATTTAACCAGGCCATTGACCGTGAGTTCGCTCCATTACTTCTCGGCAAACAAAGTGATGTGCAATTCCCATATCGTACTGTTACTTGCGAAAGTTCGGCATTTGCTGGAAAAGGCAAGCCGATGCTCTTCGGTGATATTGATTTAGGTTTCAATTTCATGAAGGAGATTATTGATTTGACAGATGTACAATATAATACTAATATCAAGTGGGATATTGAGCAGAATTCTAATAATGCCAATAACACACAAGTGAATCTGACAGATTGTGAAAATCGCGTTAAGAACTTCTGCTTACAAGTAGCGTGGATGGTTAAAAACAAAGTAATGCTTAGTGAAAGACCTGCATCTAGTTTTACTGCGTATCTGACCTTCCCCTATACAATGGGTAGAACTCTTAAAACAAGTGTCGAACAGTACTGGGTAGATGCATTTGAAAAGACCATGGGTACAAACAATGTAACAATAATTCGCTCTACCGAATCTATTGCACCATATTATTACATGATAGGAAATGGTGCTAAGTTTACAAAGAATGCTCTAAATGTTGATATTGGTGGAGGTACAACAGACATGCTCTTTGCAGATATAGAGAACAAGAAGTTCTACTATAATTCCTCGCTGTTTGCAGGAAATGACATCTGGGGCGACGGTAAGCAATTAGTAAAGCAAAGCAGAATGGATAACGGTTTCATAAAATATTTTGAAGACCTTCTTAATCAAGGTCAACTTAATATTGATCCCAAGAGAAAAGATGCTTACTTGAAGTACAAAAAATTAGTGAAGAGTTCTGCCGATTTGATGAGTTATGTATTCCGTTATGACGATGAATTTAACTTCATTAGTTATATTAAACGGAGTAAGGACAAACTTATGCCAGTACTGTATACTCATCTTGGTGCAGTCGTTTACCATATTGCACAAGTATTAAAGGCTAAAGAAATGACAGTTCCTTCAACTGTAACATTTTCAGGAATGGGCGCACAATACATTCATCTCATTTCATCCAAAGATAGCGATATATCTGAACTCGTCAAAGCACTTTTAGCAGAATTCATGGGGTATGGATATGAAGACGATGATGATCAAATGCCGTCTGACTTTAAAGTGACATTCCAGAAGTCACCTAAAGAAGTAACTGCACAAGGTGCTATGTTGGAAGACAATCCCGCTTTGGATGAAATCAAATTGTATAAGCAGAAGGAATTGTACGTATATGGAATCGAAGATGCTCCTAAGCACATACAATACGGCGAGGCGAGTGATTATAAACAAAATGCGTTGAAGATGTTCGACAAGTTTGTAAAAGACTTCTTGCAGAATCGAGACATAACACATTATCTGAATCGTCAGTTCGAGGTTCGTTTCTCCCCGGATTTTGTAAAAACATTGCAAGAACAAGCAGAAATGGGTTATGATCTTATGGCTAAGAGCAAACGTAAAGACGAAGATGTTGAGGAGACGCTATTCTTCTGGCCATTAAAGAATGGTTTGTACGAAGCTTCTAAACTCTAAATTAATCTCTTCCAACTGTGTTTTCACAGTTGGAAGAGGATATGTATTAGAAATTGACTCCTTTAAGAATTAAGAAGATGAATATGAAACAAATTATAGCGTTCTGCATAATGGCGATGTCCGTTGTGGCTACGCATGCACAAGATGTGGGAAATTCCCCAGACAATGTTGGTACTACTTCTCAGAATGAGATAAAGGAACCTCCAACAAACCAAGGACCTACAACTCCCAATTCACGAAGTTCTATTGATAATAATAAAATAAACAAGTCTGGGATACAAAAATCTTCAGATTTACCTAACGATAATAAAAAAGGGGCTAAACCATCTTTGTATCAGAACAATCCCGTTAATGGGATGGAACAAACTGGCTCTCATGAAAATGAGGACAAAAATGGATTTGATGGCATCGAGTCAGAGGATACCCAAAGTGTAAAAGCGGCCAATGTTTCAAATTTCTATGAGGAAACTCCACCTGCTAAAGAACAGAGTGACTGGGGATTCATAGCATTAATAGTTGCAGTATTATCCCTTCTTGTTGCTGGCTATAATTATGTAACATCACAATCAAAGAACAATAATAAGAAAGGCCGTCATTCACGACAGCAAGATCAGCCAAATATAGAAAGAGATATTTTAAACAGGATGAATATCGTAAGCCGTGATTTGCAATCACAAATTACACAGCTATCGAGTCGTGTTGAGGATTTAGAGTCTCAGTTAAATAGATTGTCTTTGGGGCAGCCAAGTAGTACAAAAAAGGTTGCACACCCTGAAAATCCTTTCAAATCGGTTTCACGGAGCGAATATGGTTCTAACCAAAGTGATTCTAACATTGGTGGAACAAAATTATATGCTTCACAAGTGCTATCGGACTGTTTCCCAGAGGAAGGATTGTCAGATAATAACAATGACTATGCAATTGCTATTTTGTCTGTAAAGGGTGATAGCGGGACTTTTATTATTAATGATAGAGCATCTGCTCAATCTTTTCTAATCTCCAACTTCGCTTATGGAGCAGGTCGCGTATCAGATGTTAGCCAACAAGGAGATAACCCTACAAGGATTGAAACCATTCAACCTGGTAGTATAAAGCGTCAAGCAAATGGTTGGAAAATAACAGCAAATGCACAGGTGAAAATAGTATGACAGGTATTTTTTCTTTCTTTGTTTCTTTGTTTTCAACTTTAGTTTGGTTGATTGCATTGGTTGTTTTTGCTGCCATTATATTATATTTTGTGAATAAGCCTCTTTTCGCAAAATGTATGAAATATATTGCTGCATGTGTGTCTTCAGAAAAAGAAAATGTTTCTGGAGGTAGTAAGGAAACGCACGGCCCAAGAGAGAGGAAAACAACCCCAACAAGCGACAACGAACGATTAAATGACAAATTAAAGCAAGCTCTAAAGAGAATAAAAGATTTAGATCAACAATGCCAACTTATGAGTGTTGAATTAGAAACGAAAGACGATACGATAAGTAAATTGCGAGGTCAGTTAATAACTGCACAAAATGAATTGTTGTCTTTTAAGCAGAGAGTATCTGATGCGAATGGATTAGTTGAAAAAAAAGAGAAAGACACCTATAACTCAAGACAACAATATAATCGTTTGTACGCTTATGCACCAACAGCGGTATCACCATACGGTTTCTCTAATGAAGATTGGCAACCGAGTGATAACGGACATGTTTTTGTAATGATTCAAACATCTAATTCAAAAGCTTCTTTTATCCTTAACAATAACTGTCCTGATGCTAATATCTTGGGATCATTAGCATATTATGACCGTTTGATAGATTATGAAGATCACACTAATGGAAATAATGCTTCAAAGATAGAAATGTTAAACGAGGGACATTTGTGTTTGATAGGAGAAGTTTGGACTATTGAAAGTAAAATTAAAATCAAATTATTATAATTATGGCACGTAATAGAAGTAAAAAAAGGAAAAAGAATGACGGTGAAAAAAATATTATTTTCATAGCCGTCGGAGTCGTTGCAGTTGCATTGGTAGCAGTGTTTTTACTAATGCCAGGTAAAAAACATTATATCAACGATGAGGTAGGCGAAGTCCGATCTGTGGTTAATGGTAACACGATTGAACTCAAGAATGGGCTAAAAGTTCAACTTTTGGGAGTTGAGTCAAGTACAAAATCAAAGGATTTCCTATCGAAGAATCTTGTGGGACAACAGGTACGTCTATTAGCAGATGGTTCCAATCAGAAGCCGTATTATACTAATGCTGAAAAAGAAACTGTTAGTGCATATGTCCATACAGTTGGAGCATCTACATTTTCAAATGTTAATGGATATATGATACATGAGAAGCAAGCCGGGTTCCTGAATGCTTACTGTAATGACAGTGCGAAAATATTTGCAGAATATGCAAAAGGAGGGAGTCCAAGTCCTGTTTCTGGTGTGACTTCAGGTTCTAACTCTTATTCACTTCTTTCAGAAATTGAGTTAGGCAAGAAAATGACAGAAGCTACTTTCTTGATTGTTGGGAATACGAGCGAAGGTCAGTCTATTGGAACTGGGTTCTTTATTAATAAAAATGGGTTAGCGCTGACTAACTATCATGTTCTTGCTCATCGAGCTAATTATACAATTTTTGTCTCAGACGAAGAAGGGCATATTACTCAGGATAGAGACCGCTCAATTGCACGTTTGATAACAGCAAATAAGAGTTTGGATTACGCTATATTTATGGTATCATTAGATAATGGTGAAGAAGTTCCTTATCTTGATCTAGCCAAGGAACGTCCAGAAAGAGGAACACGTGTAGGTGTGGTTGGTAATCCAGCTACTGATAGCGGTGTCTTTCTTGCAACTTTTACAACAGGACAAATTTCAGCACTAAGAGAAAACTCTGGAGAGATACAATTTAATGCCTCTATTACAAATGGTAATAGTGGCGGACCTGTATGTGATTATTATGGTCGTGTTGTTGGTATCGCAAAAAGTGTTGCTGTTAAAGACGGGCAACAGAATGCTGCAAATCTTAACTTCGGTGTTGATATTCAGTTAGTACGTAAAGAATTAGATGAACTAAAAGACGTAAAGACATATGGAGGAAAATAATTAGCTCTTTAGCCTATATGCATAAGAATATCGTCTTCACAAAATTTATTTTGAAACAGATAGCTGGAACGGTGGCTTACAATTCTGTAAGCCATTCGTTTCAGTTGTCATTACGTACGCTTAGCAACTCTATTCGTAAAGCTATATATGAAGAAGGGAAGAAATGGGAAATGTCAAATCAAACTATTGATGACTATATTTCCAGTGTTTATAATGAAATAGAACTTTCATATCAGCCCATAAAGCAATCTATTCAGTTCATTGATGTTACAAAAGACATTAAACAAGGGCTTCAGATAATGTTGGAAGGGCGTGATAACACGCGAGGATTAGCAAAACTTAGTCTTCTGTATCTTGGTATATCGAGAAGGGGTAAACAACCTTGTTTCATGGTGCTTAGAAGTTCTCGTTTGAGTCTTATCGTCGAAGACATACTAGAACCCGCAGATAATACTTTATGGTCAATAGGGCATCCAGTTTTATTTAAGGTATTTCGTAATGGAGAACGTTATCCAAATTCCGAATCTGTATATCGTACTTTTAAGATAGAGGAAATAGTTCTCGTTAAACCTTCAGTTGTCCACGAGATAATTGATGCGAAATCGAATTTTACTTATCTTGAAAATTCCCTTTCTCAACTATGCAGCACTTTAAATGGGACTATTACTTTTGGAAAGAATCCCATGACATTATTAATGCATAACTTTTCATCAAATATGCCTATATATGCTAATTTTGATGACGAGGGTGTTGGTAGATTCTCTTCTAATCCAAATATTCTGTTTCAATCTTCAGAAATCCGAAACAAATTATTTGGAATAGTTGACGATGGGTATTTAAAAAAAGATTTGAAAATTATGACTATTGAGGATGGAGAAGTTTATTATGATTCTGCGAATAAAACGATTGTGCCCAAGAAGGCTGCAAAAGGGAAATTAAAGGTTCTGCATTAAAGAATGGAGTTGATTATTAAAGACATAAAAGAGAGCTTGTCCTGCTGTTCTCCTAAAGAATTAGAGGGCCGTATAACCTTATGGCGTAACCAGTTCCGTCATGAGGGGATTTCTATTATTACTTTAGAAACATTATTGAATTTATATCAAGATCCACATGCGAAAGAGAATATTCAACCTGAAGATGACTATATAAATATACATTCAGCATTGTATGGAACCGATTCCGATGATAATCAACAGACAATTCGGTTAGAAATAGACAAATTAAAAAAGGAGAATAAAGAGTTACAGAAACGAATAAAAAAATGGCGTAAATACAGCATTCTAATATCTCTCTCTGCAATAGCTGTCACATTTCTTATTTGCTTATTGTTTTTGTTTATAAAGTAACTGGGATATGACAAACACTGTATATGTATTTATTAAGACTGATGACTATTCCGTTCAGTTGTTAGAAAAGATTCTAATACTGGCTGTTGGTGGCTTTAAGGTAAAGTGTCATTGTCTTCAGCTGGTCGTTATTGATTTGATAACTGGTGCTAATTCTGCAAATCAATCTAATTTGGAAAAAATGTCTGAGATGATTAGGAAGTACAACAATTTAAGAGCTCATTTGAAAGATTATAAGACTGATTTTTGTGATACAGATGTGGCTCCACTTATTTGTTTGACATATTCCTCACATTCTATTAAACAATATTCAATATTGCAGGATAATACATTAACACAAAGAAGTATAGGTTTACTTATTTCTATTAAAGATAAGTTCAATAATAGTTTGAGTCAGGAATACAAGATTATAATAGCAATGTCAATAAATGAGTATTCTGAAGAACTTAACATTGCTCGTTCAATTTTGTCGAAATATTCTAAGGATGACCAAAGAAAAAATATCACCATAATTTATGATGTAACACAAGTAGGCAAACATCTTCCTGCTAATCTAAAGCGTGCAATTAGTACATTGGAAGAAAAAAGTAATTTAGTAATTGTGGGGCTTACAGAAACAAATAAGCCGTCTTTTACTCAGTTACAGACTGCATGTGCCGTTTTGGACGCAATTAATTATTATATTCATGGTGAGCCTATAATTAATGGAACAAGGAATAATTTATGCTATGGTTCAGATAATCTATCATCAAGTCCTGCATCAAATGCATTGGATAAATTGGCTTTGTTGGAAAAGTTGCAGGTGAGTGGAATTGAGAATGTGGCATCTTCTTGGATAAAAAATTTAAAAGTGAAAGATCCTTGGAATGAAATCCCTATGCTGTATTATATTAGTCCATTTTTGGATTGTTTACATCAATGGATGGACGGCTTTTCAAATGCTGATTTTTCATTAGAAATAAAAACTAATATTTATAATGGTTTGGTTAAAGAGCTGAATAGCGTTGCGATCTTACCAAAGACTTCAAGTCAAGAGAAACGTAGAAAAGAGGCGACATTGTCGATGTTGACGGCTATTGAGAAAAATGCAAATTCTATCCCCAATCACGAGATGTACAAATCTATTTCTGATTTATACAATAATGACAAATGGGAGTTTAGAATTGGGGACATAGATAATGAACTTTCGCCGACAGCTGCCTATGAGATAATGGATTTATCCTTTTCTGAAAAATATCTTTCTAACAAAGACGCTTCGGTTTTGCGTTCTGTATGTTTAGACTTATGGGAATTGTTCTTCATTAATGATACGGAGACAGTGGTTTCTCTTTTCGAAATTGGTGAGTGCAGCGTTTCACAGAAACTAAACTCTTTAGAAAAAGAGCTACTGTCTTTTTCGGAATTAGGTGGCATAATTATAGATACAGATATATATTATTATATTTCTGGGAAGACACAAAGATTTTTAGCATATACATCACCACTAACAGGTTTTTGTTTTACAGAACATGAAGGGAGTTCTATAGTCATAAATTCGTGTCGCTATTTATCTCTCGATATTAATGATGTACATGATTTAAAAGATCGCAGTGAGTATTTTCAACAATTTCTGTATTCATATGTGAACATGAGAGATAATCTTTTCTCTGATAATTTTAAAAGTTATATTGATAATCAAATCGAGAAGAATAAAGCATTTATTCAATCCAAAGGGACAGATGTTATCAAATTATATCCTCAATATCGCGAGCACATACCTTTAGATATAGAAATCAAATATGATGTTTAACATTTAAATTTATAGATATGCCAGTATCTCCTATTATTACAATTATCATTGGTTTACTTGTCGCCTTTGTCTTACCTGAATGGATTAAGTTTGGAGACAAGAAGAGTCGTCAATTTGTACAACTTGTCTTTAATGTCATAGGAATCTTGATAGCTATATCAGGAGCAATTAATTTCATCCGTGCAATATGAAAAATAAATTGCTAATTCTCTTCATTTTGACTTCTGCTACTACTTCTGTTTATTCTCAGAAAAGTAGGCAAGCATATTGTGAGGTCATCGTATGGTCTCACCAAATAATGTTTAATGCTGCCGTGTCGTTTGATTTTGGAATGCAATCAAATAACACAGTCATGCTTTATGACACCAAGAATCAACCATTGAAGTTCATTACCGGTATGGATGCTGTTAACTATCTGTCGAAACGAGGTTGGAAATTGGTGTCGACATATTATGAATCAATTAGTGAAAGCGAGTCCATTCATTTCGTAATGGAGAAAACAATAATGGATGAAAAACAAGTCAAAGCAGGTTTGAATATGCGACAAATAAAACTTGAAGATTTCTTTCGAATGTTTGGACTTCCTAATTTCTCTCCCAACTGATGATGACTCTTAAGCTCAAATACCTTACTGTACTGTTCTTGGTATCTTTCCAATCATGCAGTATGTGTTCATCTAATAAGATGGATACGTCTGTAGTGTCGGACGATACCGAGTCGGTAGTTGAAGGTGAGTATAGAGATACATGGAGTTCGCTGTCAAACATTGGTTATCCCATTATACCAGATACAATTCCAAGTTTGTTGTTGGAGAGATATTGCTACTCCGTATCATACAACAAGTTTACTCGCCAGCCTAATTGGGTGATGTGGCAGCTTACGGGTGAGCACGTGATGCCAAAGAAAGATGGTATATGGAACGAATACAGAGAAGATGCTGAATTGCCATCAGAGTTTCGCTCGACATT
>ERZ842401.6209-NODE-6209-length-12848-cov-3.484484_pt1 | contig 12848 bp, 9 predicted proteins | sample MGYA00521270_ERZ842401 | MGnify/ENA primary metagenome ERZ842401 (study PRJEB31892, sample SAMEA3878208) | bioreactor metagenome | biome: Moose rumen | place: Sweden | collected 2011-10 | study: EMG produced TPA metagenomics assembly of the PRJEB12797 data set... | reverse complement strand
ATTCCTGGTGGCTGATACTCTTTCTGCTCCTGCATTCCCAGGATCGGGATCCGCTGCTCCATCAATGCGAGCGACACCTGCTCGGTCAGATTCTCATCCGTTGCTTCCGCCTTGACGATGATCTGCTTTGTCTGTTCATCCTCCGAATCCTCGACCGACACCTCCTTGATCCCGGCAAGTCCCCGGAGCGCTTCCGCTGCCGCCTCACCGTCTCCCTTGACCGTGATTGAAAGCTGCATGCCTCCGCCCGCATAGCTGTCCAGATTCTCCACTGCGTCATCAACGATCAGCCTGCCGCCATTGATGATGAACACATGGTCGCAGACCGCGGAAATTTCTGCAAGAATATGCGATGACAGCAAGATGATATGCTCCTCGCCTAACTGCCGGATCAGTTCCCTGAATTCGATGATCTGCTTCGGATCGAGACCGACGGTCGGCTCATCTAAAATGATCACCGACGGATCATTGACGATCGCCGCCGCAAACCCGACACGCTGCTTATACCCTTTTGACAAAGTGCGGATCAGCATGTCTGCCACATCCAATACGCCCGTATCCTCCATCACGCTTTCCACGGCCAGCAGGCGTTCTTCCTTTTTAACGCCCTTTAACTCCGCGACAAACATCAGATATTCGTGTACACTCATATCCTGGTAAACCGGCGGATTCTCAGGCAGATACCCAATCTGCCTTTTTGCTGCCTTTGCCTCTTTGTAAATATCATGCCCGTCGATCTCCACCGTACCGCCGCTCGGCGCGATATAGCCGGTCATCATGTTCATCGTCGTGGACTTGCCGGCGCCGTTCGGCCCCAAAAGCCCGTAAATCTTGCCGGGCAGCAGCGTAAATGATATATCATTTACGGCAGTGTGTCCGTCGTCTTTTTTGGTCAAACCTTTGACTTCTACCACAATTTGCTCCTTTGCTTTTCTTTCATGAAAAAGAAGGACACCGGCCGCCGGTTCCCCCAAACCGTCAGCGCAAAGTCCCCTTTTCCAAAATGACTCCTCAGAAACGCGGACCCCCATCCGCAAATCCGAAAACACCGTCCCCTTATGCACAATCCTTATCGGTAAATGATATCGCTCCGCTTCGGTCCGTTGGAAACCATCGTAATCGGAAATCCGATTTCTTTTTCGATGAATTCGATGTAATTACGGCAGTTCTCCGGCAGCTTGTCGTATTCCCGGATACCGGAAATGTCGCTCTTCCAGCCCGGAAGTGTCTTTAGCACCGGCTTTGCCTTTTCCAGCACCGGCGTCACGGCCTGGACCGGATGGGCCGCGGGGATTTCCCGATACCGTCCGGAAGCTAAATCACAGCAGAAAAGCTTCTGCGTCAAGGCTTTCTCCCGATCCAACGGTTGGCCATAAAAATATAGCTTGGCTCCGTCAGCGGAAAAGGCGGGCAAAGAAATGGGAAAGTCGGGGGCAAGCAATTCCCGGGGCTGGCCGTTTTCCCGATCCATCAGGCACAGGGATGAAAGGCTGCCATCCAGGAACCCGAAAGCCTCGTCCAGCTTGTACATCAGCTTTTCCGTGAACCGGGGCGCGTGATCCATTTCCCGCTGCCAGGCGTCATATTCCGTTTCGTTGGTGACGGGCATTTCTTTTCCCTGCCGGTCAAAGCGGCGGTTCACGCACACCGCCAATTGTTTTCCATCCGGGCTCCAGGCGTAATCCGTTACGCCGGAAAATGTCAGCTGCTTTTCCTCGCCGCTTTTTAGGTTTTTCACATACAGCCGGTTCACCTTGCAATCGTCCGAGCAAAAAGCCAAAAAAGCCCCATCGGGGCTGAACCGGGGCATCGACTGCCTTTTCGTCAGCCGGGATACGGGCTTTTGTTCCCCTGTGGCAATATTGACTTCAACCAGCGCGGGAATGTTTTTTCCCGTTTTATAATCGCTGACCGCGCGCACATACACGGCGGTTTCCCCGTCCGGCGAAAGCGCCTGATCGGAGAGCCAAACCGCCTTTCGCAAGTCTTCTTCGCACAGTCTTTTTTTCTGAATGCTCATGCTTTCCCCTCTCATTCTGCCAAATGGCAGGCTACCTGGTGCCCCGGTTCAATTTCCCGAAGCCGCGGCGCTTCCTTCCGGCATTGCTCGCAGGCATGGGGGCAGCGCCCGGCAAAAGCGCAGCCCTGAGGCAGATTCACGGGGCTGGGCACGTCGCCGGAGAGCACGATGCGCTCCCGGGTTTTCTCCACGGCAGGATCGGCAATGGGAATGGCGGACAAAAGGGCCTTGGTGTAGGGGTGCCGATTGGACAAATAAATATCCTCGCTGTCGGCGATTTCCACGATGTTTCCCAGGTACATGACGGCGATGCGGTCCGAAATCTGGCGCACCATGGATAGATCATGGGTGATGAACAGATAGGCCATGCCCATTTCCCGCTGGAGCCGCTTGAGCAAATTCACCACCTGGGCCTGGATGGACACATCCAGGGCGGATATGGGCTCGTCGCACACGATCAGCCGGGGCTGCAAAGACAATGCCCGGGCGATGCCCACCCGCTGCCGCTGGCCTCCGGAAAATTCGTGGGGGAAGCGGTTTTGATGGCTTTCGTTCAGTCCCACGTCGTTGAGCAGGCGCAGGATCTCCCGGCCCCTTTCCTGCTTGTCCGCATACATGCGGTGAATATCCATGCCCTCCGCTACCGTGTCCCCGATCACGCTCAGGGGATCCAGGCAGGCGTAGGGGTCCTGGAAAATCATCTGAACCTGGCGGGTATAAGCCTTTTTCTCGCTTCGGTTAAATTCCCAAATATCCTTCCCGTCAAAAAGCACCTGGCCCCCCGCGGGCCTGATGAGCCGCAGGATGGTTTTGCCCAAAGTGGATTTGCCGCAGCCGGATTCCCCCACCAAGCCGATGGTTTCCCCCTCGTGAATGGTGAGGCTGACCCCGTTGACGGCCTTCAAGATACCACCGGACACCTTGAAAAAAGTCTTTACATCCTTCAGCTCCAGCAAAGGAGCGCCGTTTTCATGCTTCATGCTGTCCGCCCTCCCTGTTGGTGACGCCGTATTGCTTCACATATTCCGGATGGCAAAGCCAGCAGGCCGCGGCGTGGCCTTCCTCCTCCAGGGGGATCTGATCCGGCATCTGCCGTTCACAAATCTTCATGGCGTACCGGCACCGGGCGGCGAAGGGACACCCGGCAGGCGGCGCGATCAAATCCGGCGGCATGCCGGGAATGGAATGCAGTTCCTCCTTCGTACGCTCATCCAGACGCGGCACGCTGTCCAGCAGCCCCCAGGTGTAGGGGTGCCGGGGCCGATGGAACATGGCGTCCGCGTCCCCCTGCTCCACGATCTTTCCGGCGTACATCACATACAGCCGATCCACCATCTTGGCCACCACGCCCATATCATGGGTGATCAGCACGATGGAGGTATCCGTTTTTTCCTTCAGGCTGTTCATCAAATCGATGATCTGGGCCTGAATGGTCACGTCCAGGGCGGTGGTGGGCTCGTCGGCAAACAGCACGGCGGGCTCGCAGATCAGCGCCATGGCGATCATGATGCGCTGGCGCATGCCGCCGGACAATTGATGGGGGTAGCGCTTCATGTTCTGCTCCGGATTGGGCAGAGAAATAAGGCGCAGGATGGAAAGAGCTTTTTCCTCCGCTTCCTTTCTGCTCACCTTGTGGTGGCGCAGATAAACCTCCGTGATCTGCTTGCCCACCTGCATGGTGGGGTTCAGGAAGGTAAAGGGGTCCTGGAAGATCATGGACATGCGGTTGCCCAAAATTTCCCGGATTTCCTTTTCGGAAAGCTGCAGCACATCCCGGCCCTCAAACAGCGCCTGACCGCCCTTGACGGAGCCGTTCTTTTTGGGGTTCAGGCCCATCACTGTGCGGATGGTAACGGATTTCCCGCAGCCGGACTCCCCCACGATGCCCACGGTTTCTTTTTTGTTCACATGGAAGGATACGCCCCGCACCGCCTGCACGCTGCCCTGATAGGTGTCAAAGGTGACCACCAGATTTTGAACATCCAATATTTTTTCAGCCATATGCCACCTCTCAGCCCCGCAGCTTGGGGTCCAGGGCGTCCCGCAACCCGTCGCCCACCAGATTGAAGCACAGCATGGTAATGCCCACCATTACGCAGGGGATGATGAATTGATAGGGATAATAACGGAAATTTTCTCCCGCGGCCTTGATGAGCTGGCCCCAGGAGGGGGTGGGCGGGGTGACGCCCAGGCCGATATAGCTTAAAAACGCTTCATAGAAAATCACGCTGGGAATGCTCATGGTAATGCCTACCACCCGGATGCCCAGGGTGTTGGGGATCAGGCGCTTGACGATGATCCACCAGGCGGGGGCTCCCAACGTTTCGGAGGCGGTGACAAAATCCCGGGCTTTGATTTGAAGCACCAGCCCGCGGGTGGCGCGGGCGGAGCCCATCCACCCCGTCAGGCTCATGGCCACGATCAGGGTCATGATGCTGCCGGAGCCAAAAACCAGCATGAGCAGGATCATGTAAATCAGGCTGGGAATGCCCATCAGCACATCGATAAAGCGCATGATCAGCGTATCCAGCCAGCCGCCAAAGTAGCCCGAAACCCCGCCGATGATCATGCCGAACACCTCGGGGATCAGGGTGGCCAGCACGGCGATCAAAAGGGAAATGCGGCCTCCTTCCCATACCCGGGTCCAGATATCCCGGCCCATATTGTCCGTGCCGAACCAGTGAACCGCGTTGGGGGATTGGTTCAGGGCGGAGTAATCGTTGGTGCGGTAATCAAATTCATTCAGCATGGGGCCGAAAAGCACCATCAGAATCAAAAGCAAAATGGCGATCAGGCTGACCACGGCGATGCGGTTCTTTTTGAAGGTGCGCCACACGTCCTTCCAGTAGGTGGTCTGCCTGCGCGCAATGGCGGCGTCCGTTTGGGAAGGCGGGGGAAGCTTTTCAAAATCATCGGGCCGAAAAACCATTTTTCCCTTCGTTTCCGCGTTTTCCATGCTCATTTTCCCCCTTTCCTTCCGCTTTCCCGGATCCGGGGATCCAGCAGGCCGTAGGCCACGTCCACCAGCAGATTCATGGTAACCAGGAACGCCCCGTAAAAAATGGTGAGCCCCATGATCAGCGGATAATCCAGATTGGTGATGGAATCCACGAAATACCGGCCCAGGCCGGGGATCAAAAACATGCTTTCCACCACGAAGGAGCCCATCATGATGCCCGCGATGCCGGGGCCCAGCCCGGTAACGATGGGCACCAGGGAGTTTTTCACCTCATGGCGCAAAACCACCTGGGCGCTGTTTAAGCCCTTGGCCCGGGCGGTGGTGATGTAGTCCTGAGTCATGACCCCCAGCATGCTGGCGCGCATGGCCCGGGTTTCGCCGGCCACAGTGCCCAGCCCCAGCACGATGGCGGGCATGATCATTTTATCCACCGTGCCCCAGCCCACCACCGGCAGCCATTTGAGCTTCACGCCGAAAAAATAGCGCATCAGCGGCCCCAGCACCATGCTGGGCAGCGCGATGCCCAGCACCGCCACCAGCATAAGCACATAATCCGGCCAGCGATTTCGGAACTGGGCGCACAAGATGCCGAACAAAAGCCCGATCAGCACGCTGAAAAACAGGCTGGTAAGCCCCAGTCTGGCGGAAACGGGAAACGCTTCCTTGATAATATCCACCACGCTGCGGCCCGCTTTTTTCAGGCTCCAGCCCAGATCGCCCCGAAGCAGATTGCCCATATACCGGAAATACTGCACCGTCACCGGCTGATCCAGGCCGTAATATTCCCGCTGCTTTTCCTGCACCGCCGCCTTGGTTTTCAGACTGGCGAAGGGATCGCCGGGAATGAGCTTCATCAGAAAAAAAGTCGCCGTTGCCAATACGAAAATGGTGGCAATCGCGATCAATACCTTGTTCAGCACATATTTACCCATGGAACAATCCTCGCTTCATAAAGAAAGGCGGGAGCCGTCCGCCGTGCTGGGCACGGTACGGGACCGGCTCCCGCTGGATCAGAAATTTTACTTGGTCATACCGGCAACGTTCAGGCGGCCGCCGTCCATCAGATAATAGCCGTTAGCGCCTTCCGCGGTTACCACATAGTGGGCATCCCAGCCCAGGATGATGCACATCGCGTTTTCGCAGAAGTATTCCTCCAGCTTGGCGTAATTGGCCAGGCGTTCATCCAGGGTAGCGGAGGAAACAGCCGCTTCAAACAGGGCGTCGAATTCCGCGTCCGCGTAGCCGCGCAGGGGGGTGCCGCTGTTGGAGCGGAAGCCGTCCAGATAGGATTCGCAGGCGTCGGGCACGGATACTTCGTTGCCGCCCCACCACAGATCGTAATTGCCGCTCATGGCGTTGGAGATCATTACCTGAATGGTGCAGGGAGCGATTTCGGTTTCCAGACCCAGGTTCACGCGCAGCTGATCCTGAATGGCGGCCAGCGCGTCGATAGCGCCCTGGGATTCATAGCACATCAGCTGGATGGTGGGAATTTCTTCCTTGGTGGCTCCCAGCTCTTCCAGGGCGGCGTTCAGGTACTGATTGGCCAGCTCCACGTTGGCGGTGGTGTCCCAGGCCTTGTAATCGGGGTTGGCGTTGTAGGCGGGTTCGCCGGGAGAGGAAAGCCGCCAGGTGGGGGTGTAGCCGGTCATGACGGAAGCGGCCAGGGCTTCACGGTCCAGGGCGGCGTTGATGGCCTTGCGGAAATTGGCGTTGGAAAGGAACCGGCCCGTTTCTTCGCTCCGGCCCCCAGCCCGCAGGTTCAGGCCCTGATAGGTGGAGGAGAAGCTTTCTTCGCTCTTGACAAAGCCCGCGTCCACCAGGGTCTGCAATTGCAGGGGGTTCTGCATGGTGGCGATATCCAGCTCGCCCGCCAGCATCATATCCACGGTCACGTCGGCGGTGGCGTTCAGGGTGATTTCGATGGCGTCCACCTTGGCAATTTCGGGATTCTGGTAGGCAGGATTCCGAACCAGGGTCACGGAAGCATCGTCCAGCCATTCATCCACCATGTAGGGGCCGTTGGCCAGGGGCAGGAAGGAGGAGGAGCCGTAGATTTCGCCGCCTTCTTCCACATAAGCCTGCTCCAGGGGGGCGAACAGACTGGAACTGACGAAGGTGCTTTCATAGGTGGGGTTGATGAAGGTGTATTCGATGGTATATTCATCGATCTTCTTTACGCCCACCTCTTCAAAGGACACTTCGCCGTTGTAATACGCTTCGGAATTCACCAGGGAGAAGCTGGCGTTGTCCTTGGGATCATCAGGATTCAGCAGGCGCTGAGCCGCGTAGAACAGATCCTCGGCGGTGATGGGGGTTTCGCCGTCCTGATAGGTGAGGCCTTCCTTGATTTTGAAGGTCCACACCCGGCCATCCTCGCTCTTTTCATAGCTTTCCGCTACTCCGGGCACATAAGCGCCGGAAGCGTCCTGGGTCAGCAGGGTTTCAGCGATATGCGCCACAATGAAATTGGCGGTATCCAGGTTGGTCATGCCATAATCCAGGGTGTTGGGGTCATAGCCAAAGGCGATGCGGACCACATTATCCTCCGCCATGGCAGGCGCCAGGGAAACGCACAGGACGAAGCACAAGATCAGGGAAATCAGCTTTTTCACAGGTTCTTCCTCCTACTCAATATAGTTCTCGCAGATCATTCCTTGCGGGAATGAATCTGAAAAATTATAACATACGTACAATTTGAATACAATGCGTGAATTGTATCCGTTTCGTTTTTTCTGCTGATTGGCCTAATATCAAAGGAAGCGCCGGACCGGGGCCGCTCCGCTTTTCCTTTAGACGCGGGGCTTATTCTGTGCTGGTAAGACGCCGGATTGTGTGATAGAATAAAAAAATCCTGGGCGTCGGCATTTCCACCCCCACGGGCGCGATCAGCGCCATGCTCATTTGCGCCTGGTTCTATTTTTCCAACCGCTGGTGTGAAAGCACGATCAAATAAACAAACCGCGGCTAAAGACAGAAAGGAGCCCGTTATGCACGAATTAACGGCCATGATTCGCGCTGACATGCGGCCGGCGCTTGGCGTTACGGAGCCCGGCGCCATCGCTTTTTGCGCGGCGCTGGCAAAATCCCATCTGCCGGGAGCGCTTTTTCATGAAGGGCTCTCCAGCCCCCGCACCGTTTTTGCCCGGTGTTTGCTGGCCCTGAACGGCGGCCTTGAAATATCTCAGGATGAACGAAAAACCGCTTCTCTGCTGTGCAACGGGGCCATTGAAGCCCGGGTGATCGGGCTGGACAAGCCCGCCATGAGCATCACCGGCTCCGGCGCTCACGGCATTATCGCAACGCTGCCCCTGTATGCCATTTACAAAATCAACCGCCTGACAGAAGAACAGCTTTGCCGGGCGACCATGCTTTCCTACCTGATTTGCACCTATATCAAAGAATATTCCGGCAGGCTGTCGGCCTTCTGCGGCTGCGGCATTGCCGCCGGAACGGGCATGGCGGTGGCCGCCTGCTGGCTGAAAGGCGGAAACGCGGAAGCGCTGCTTGGTACGCTGAACAACATGGCTTCCTCCATTACCGGCATGATTTGCGACGGCGGAAACCAGGGCTGCGTCATGAAGGGGGTGGCGGCCTGCGGCGCGGCCTTCGACAGCCTGGAGCTGGCTCTCGCCGGGGCAAGCATCGCCCATGTGCATGGGATCAACGGCGCATCGCCGGAGGAAACCATGCGAAACATGGGCAGGATCGCCAGCCCCGGCATGATCGGCACGGAAAAAACCATTGTGGAAATCCAGGCGGAAAAGGGCAATACGGCAGAATAGCCCTCATCATACGGGCATTTTCCGATCAAAGGGAGCATTGAAGGCGATGCTCTTTTTTAATATGAAGATTTCAAAAGAGAAACAGTTATTCACATTTCCGCATTGAGAAATAAGCCGAAGTATGATATAGTAAAGGAGTCAAAGAAAAGAAATAGCCTGAAAGCATTTTTATCATCACGAACGACGACAGGAGTAAAAATGACTGAAAGCATACGGCAAGCGGACATCGTCATCCGCGGCGGCATGATCATCGACGGCACCGGGAGGCCCCGCTTTCGGGGCGACGTTGCGGTAAAGAACGGAAGAATTTCGGCGATTGGAGACTTAAACGCGGTCCGGGGAAAGCAGGAATTCAGCGCGGACGGCCTGGCGGTGGCCCCGGGTTTTATCGATGCCCACGCCCATTCGGATACGGAATTCGCCTGGGACAGCAGCGGCGCATCCAAGCTGTATCAGGGCATCACCACGGAAATCTCCGGAAACTGCGGAGACAGCCCGTTTCCCGCCGTCCCGGAAAACAAGGATGAATGGCAGCTGGATTCCTTTACCGATTTTCTAAAGGCATTTTCAGCGCGCCATTGCAGCATGGCCGTGAACCAGGCGCTTTTGGTTGGCCACGGCACCCTGCGCCAAGCCGTCATCGGCAGCGGGAGCAAAGCCGCATCCCCAGCCGAGCTGGCGGAAATGAAGTGTTTGCTGCGCCGGGATCTGCAGGATGGGGCCTGGGGCCTGTCCCTGGGGCTGGAATACGCGCCGGGCTGCTTTGCGGACCAACAGGAGCTGAACGAGCTGGGAAAAATCGCTGCGGAAACGGATGCCATCGTTACCTGCCATATGCGCAGCGAGGGCCTGCAAATCGACAGCGCCCTGGAGGAGCTGAAGGAAATCGGCCGTTCCTCCGGCGCGCATGTTCACGCCTCCCATTTAAAGCTTGACCATTACACGGTGCACGGCCGGGCCCCGCAGGTGTGGGCGGCCATTGAAGATGCCCATCGGGAAGGCATACGGTTTACAGCCGATATGTATCCTTATACGGCCTCCGCCACCGTGCTGAGCATCCGCTGCCCCCGTTGGAGCATGGACGGCGGCTCCGAGGTGCTGCTCGGTCATCTGCGGGGCGAAAAGCGGAAGGAAATCGTGGAGGGCATTCGCCGCTATTATTTCAACGCTCAGCGGGCGGAAACCTGCCTGTTCAGCGGCGACGGCGGACTGTGGCCCCAGATCGTAGGCAAAACGCTGCGGTATGTGGCGGAAAGCATGCTGCACACCGATGATTACGCCCAGGCCGCGGCCCAGGTGCTCCTTCGCACCCAGGCAAAGGCCCAATGCGTGTTTTTTGTGATGAGCGAGCAGGATATGCTGTATTTCCTGTCGCGGGATATCTGCATCGGCTCGGACGGCTACGCCCTGCCCGGGGACCCGGAGCGGCTGCGCTACAATCCGCATCCCCGCTCCTACGGCGCAATCGCTGAGTTTTTCCGGATTGCCCGTGAAAAAAAGCTTTGCAGCCTGGAGGAGGCCGTTCGGCGGGTGACCGGCAAGCCCGCGGACATTTTTTCCATCCGGGATCGGGGCCGTTTGGCAGAAGGCACGGCGGCGGATATTACGGTATTCGATCCCTCCTCCATCGCGCCCCGCTCCACGTATCTGAACCCTGTGCAATTGGCTCAAGGGGTCCATCTGGTGATCGTAAACGGCGCGGTTGCCCTGCAAAACGGTCGGCAGACGGAGGAACGGGCAGGCCGGCTCCTGCGCCGAAGCGTCGGGAAGCGGCAGTAAAAAAAGAAACAAAATGATGCATCCGATACAAGCAAAGGAGAGATCACATCATGAAAAAAGCGCTCATCCTTTTCATCGTCCTTTTCATGTTTTCGGCAACTGCCTGCACGGCGGCGGAAACGGTTTACACCTGCGCCTCCGTAACGGACGCCGGGGCCTCGGCTGCCTCCTACGCGAAATTCAACGCGGCGGGGGAATTATCCGTGCTCATTCCCGGATTGCGGGAGGACTTCGTTCCTCAGGGGATCACTTACCTGCCCCACGACGACGCGTTTCTGTTTGCCGGCTACAGCGGCGGGGACGGGAACAGCGCCCTGCTGGCCGTGAGCAGGCAAACGGGCGAATTGCTCCGGCAGGTGAAGCTGAGCAATGTGGACGGCAGCAAATATACCGGCCACGCGGGCGGCGTTTGCGCTACGGAAACGGACATTTATGTTTCCAACGCCCACACGCTGTTTCGCATTTCCCTGGACCGGTATGAAGCCCTCCCGGCCGTTTCCTTCTGCGCGTTTGAAGAGGAAATTCCCGTGCCCGTGAATTCCTCCTATTGCAGCTATGCCGACGGGATTTTGTGGGTGGGTGAATTTCAGTACGGCGGCGATTATCCCACCGACGCCTCCCACCGCGTCAGCACGGCGGACGGATTGCAGCGGGCCTGGAACTGCGGCTACAAAATCCATGAAAACCAGGATTTTTCCGCACCGGACTATATTCTGTCCATCACCGAGCGCATCCAGGGGATGACCACCTTCAACGGAAAAATCTATCTCAGCCAGTCCTATGGCCGCAGAAACGATTCCCTGATCTACCGCTACAGCAACGTGCTTTTGAACGATCCCGATCAAACGGTGGAAGTGAACGGACGGGACGTGCCCCTTTGGATCCTGGACAGCGCCGTTCGGGAGGAAGCCCTCTTGTGCCCGCCCATGACGGAGTGCCTTTGCGCCCTGGAGGACGGCGTGTATGTGGTTTTTGAATCCGCGGCCAAAACCTATATGAATCCCGCCAAGCCCTCCGTGCATCCCATGGACCGGGTGTTCCTGCTCAAGGATTTTTAACCTGCCCATACGTTTTTTCCTTCCTCCCCTTGACGAACGCTGTATAATCTGGTATGATAGCATTAGAAAAAAGGCAAATCATAGGATCGTTCATCATGCTTTGCCAAATAATGAAAGGAGAATCCCCGCAATGAAGAAGTTCCTTGCCTTCCTGCTCTGCGCCGTGATGGCGCTGTCCATGGTTCCGGCCCTGGCCGCCACTGAATACGACGTGACCGAGCCCATTACCATCGAATGGTGGCACGCTCATGAAAGCCAGTTCGATGAACAGATTCAGTACATGGTGGATAAGTTCAACGCCGAAAACGGCATGGGCATCACCGTGACCCCCGTGTACAAGGGCGCTTACGCGGATATTGACACCGCGTTCCGCGCCGCGGATGCCGCCGGCGCCGTGCCCGCGCTGGTATGCTGCAACACCTCCTATCCCGCCGCTTACGGCGCTGCCGGGCTGTGCGAAGTGCTGGATCCCTACATCGACGCTTTCGATTACGATGTGGAGGACTTCGGCGAGGGCCTGCTGGCTTCCACCAGCTACGACGACGAGCAGATTTGCCTGCCCTACCTGATTTCCACCCAGTGCATGTACTACAACAAGACCGCCGCGGAGGCTGAAGGCATTGAAATGCCCAAGACCATCGACGAGATGGAAGCCTTCCTGGAAAAGGCCACCCTGTTCAACGAGGACGGCACCACCAAGCGCTATGGCACCGTGTTCGGCGGCTGGGACTATTGGTATCATGAAATGCTGTTCAAGAACAACGGCGTGCAGATCGTGACCGACGAAGGCACCACCGACGTGAACAGCGAAAAGAGCATCGAGCTGAACACCAAGATCAAGGAATGGATCGATAAGGGCTACGCCTATTACGCCTACGGCTCCGGCGCTTCCTCCAATATGCGCGATCTGTTCATCGCCGGCGGCGCGTTCAGCGTGTTCCACACATCTTCCCTGTACACCACCTACGTAAACCGCGTGAACGCGCTGGAAGATGAAGCGGCCCGGTTTGAAGTGGGCATGGCCTGGCTCCCCGGCGGCAGCGACGGCGAAAGCTTCAAGAGCGAAGTGGGCGGCGCGGCCATCTTCATCCCCGCCAAGGCTTCTCAGGCCGAAAAGAACGCGGCCTGGCAGTTCATGATGTTCATGGCCAGCCCCGAAATCAACCTCTACTGGTCCGATAACACCGGCTATCTGCCCACCCGCGGCAGCGTAGTGGATCTGCCTGAATATCAGGAATACCTGGCCA
>ERZ842401.6208-NODE-6208-length-12848-cov-3.733370_pt1 | contig 12848 bp, 13 predicted proteins | sample MGYA00521270_ERZ842401 | MGnify/ENA primary metagenome ERZ842401 (study PRJEB31892, sample SAMEA3878208) | bioreactor metagenome | biome: Moose rumen | place: Sweden | collected 2011-10 | study: EMG produced TPA metagenomics assembly of the PRJEB12797 data set... | reverse complement strand
ACACTTGCTAAAAAGATATACTGCGATGATGATAAGGATATGATAGTAAAAGCTATCAAGGAATTAAAAGACTTGAATGTAGATATGATCATATGTACTGGCGGTATGTCAGTAGATCCAGATGATATGACACCAAGTTCTATTATAGAGAGTGGTGCTAAGGTGGTAAGTTATGGCTCACCTATGCTTCCAGGAGCGATGCTTTTAATAGGATATTTTGAAAATGATATGCCAATTCTTGGATTGCCAGGCTGCGTTATGTATGCGGCTTCGACAGTCTTTGATGCTATACTTCCAAAAACTCTTGCCAAAATAAAGTGGACAAAGGAAGAACTTGCAGAACTTGGATATGGAGGCTTATGTCAAAACTGTAAAGTGTGTCATTTCCCAAATTGCACATTCGGTAATTAATGTAGAGGGTGCACCCGTAGGGGCGCCCGAAAGGAGATAATATGAAAAAAGTAATAAGTATTTTATTATCATTAGCAATGATAATGTTACTCGCAGCTTGTGGCAGCGACAAAACAACAACTAAAGCGTCAGAACCTGCAACTGAAGCGAAGGTTACTCAGACTGAACTCATAGTATTTGCTGCAGCATCTATGACTGAAACTATGAACCAAATCAAAGAGATGTATGAAGCGAAAAATCCTGAAATCAAAATCACATACAATTTTGATTCATCAGGAACTCTTCTTAAGCAGATAGTAGCCGGTGCAGAGTGCGATATTTTTATATCGGCAGCTCAGAAGCAGATGAATCAGCTTGATGCTAGCAAAGATGAAGAAGTTAATCCTGATAAGAATGATTATGTCTTACAAGGCACAAGAATCAATCTTCTTGAGAATAAGGTAGCCCTTGCAGTGCCAGATGGCAATCCAAAAGATATAAAAAATTTTGCAGACTTAATGACAAATAAGTTATCTCTTCTTGCCATAGGCAATAGCGATGTGCCAGTTGGTGCATATACACTTGAGATTTTAGAGTATCTTGGAAAGCCAGTAGAAGAATTTGAAAAAGAAGGTAAGATAACATACGGTTCAAATGTTAAAGAAGTTACAACTCAAGTTAAAGAAGGAACAGTTGATGCAGGTATAATATATGCAACCGATGCTGCATCAGCTAACCTTGAAGTAGTGGATCTTGCTACAAAAGATATGTGCAAGCAAGTTATATATCCAGCAGCGGTTTTAAATATTACTAAGAAAGAATTAGAGGCAAAGAGATTTTTAGATTACCTGACAACTGATGAAGCGATGGGGGTATTCGAATCAGTAGGATTTGCAAGAGCAGATTAGTATGGATTTATATCCTTTATTTAATTCATTAAGAATAGCAGCAATTGCTACGATAATAATCTTTTTCATAGGTATATTTGCTGCTTATTATATTGCAAAATTACCTAGCTTTATTAAAGGGGTGTTAGATGTGATTCTTACACTTCCTTTAGTATTGCCACCAACAGTAGTTGGCTATCTACTTCTTATGCTACTTGGACCTAAGAGACCACTTGGTATGTTTTTCAATGACACTTTTGGAGTGAAGATGGTCATGACTTGGTGGTCTGCAATATTTGCATCAGTTATTGTAGCGTTCCCACTCATGTATAGAACTGCACGAGGTGCTTTTGAATCGTTTGATGAGACTCTTGCTTATGCAGGTAAGACTTTGGGGCTAAGTGATACATATATTTTCTGGCGGATACGGATGCCTTACTGTGCAAAATCTATGATAGCGGGTATTGTGCTTGCGTTTACAAGAGCTCTTGGCGAATATGGTGCGACATCAATGGTTGCAGGTTATACTCCAGGAAAGACTGCAACTATATCGACTACAGTTTATCAACTTTGGAGAATTAATGACGAAGCAGGAGCGACAATCTGGGTAATCATCAACATTGCTATATCAGCAATCTTCCTTCTCATAATCAATAGCTCGGAAAGAAAATCAAAAAAATGCTAAGAGTAAAAATAAAAAAACAATTGGATAAATTCTTACTTGATCTAAATTTTGAAACTGACGACGAGATCCTCGGACTCATCGGAGCTTCAGGCTCAGGAAAGTCAATGACCCTTAAATGCATCGCAGGAATTGAAAAACCTGATGAAGGCATTATAGTGCTTAACGATAGAGCTTTATTTGATAGTGAGAATAACATTAACCTAAAACCGCAGGAGAGAAGGATAGGCTACCTTTTTCAAAGTTATGCATTATTCCCTCAGATGACTGTAAGAAAAAACATATTAGTATCAGTTAACAAAACTTATGATAAGGTTAAAAAAAGAAAAAAGGTTGACGAGATTATAGACTTACTTGGATTAAATGGACTTGAAGATAAGTTTCCAAGCGAGATATCTGGCGGCCAGCAGCAGAGGGTTGCATTTGCAAGAATCATAGTCAATGAGCCAGAGTTCTTACTTCTTGATGAACCGTTTTCAGCACTTGATGCATTTTTAAGATGGAATATAGCGAAAGAACTTAAGGGGATGATAAAAAGCCTTGGCAAGAAAGCTATATTTGTCACACACAGTATCAACGAAGTCTATTATCTTTGTAATAATGCGATAGCCTTATCTGAAGGAAAAGAAATTGAAAAGAATAGTGTGAAAGAACTTATCGATAATCCAAAGACTGAAATAGTTAAAAAAATGGTTGAGTATTCTGACTTTAGCAGGAGCGAGATAGATAAACTATAAAATATAAAAAAAGTAATAGATCTAAAAACTTACTGAAAACTAAATATGTCATTGAAATATTATCTGAAAGATGATACAATATAGAAAAATAATGTAGAGACAGATCACAACTCTAACACTAAAGATATAAATGCATGGCGAGCATGCGATTAAATCTAAAGTGAAAGATATGGTGGAAAGTTACTAAAATAATTTTTAAACTATAATTGAACCATATCTTTTGATATGGTTTTTTGTTTTATCGGGGCTCGTATAACTCGCCCATACATGAAGAGTGCATGAGTCTTTATATGCTAGGAAGTGTCATTGGGGCATGAGCGCAGAAAAATGAAATTGAGAAAAGAAAGTGGAAAATTAGTAACAATAGTTTTATTAGTAATCTTGCCAATTATTGTGTCTTTAATTTGTCTTGGTTTTGGTAGACTTAACATACCGACGAGTGACATCATAAGATATTTTATGGGTGAGGTGATAGAACCAAGATATGCACTCACACTTTCTAACATAAGAATTCCACGATTATTATCAACCATAGTTGTAGGTGCATCACTTCCTCTCGCAGGCCTTATATTCCAATCATATTTTTCTAATCCACTCGCAACTCCGGACACACTTGGCGTTGCAAGTGGATCATCATTTGGCGCAGCACTTGGAATCTTATGTGGGCTTAATATATTTGGCATAGAGTTTGTAGCATTTGCCTTTGGTATACTTACAATTATAATCACAGGCATAACGGGGATGAGACGAGATGAATCAAAGCAAACTATAATACTCGCCGGCATAATAGTTGGTTCGCTGTTTCAATCGCTTATATCACTCGTTAAATTTGTGGCTGATACTGATACAGTTTTGCCATCTATCACATTTTTCCTTATGGGAAGTTTCCAATCTGTTGGCAAAGAAACTTTGATGGTGAGCATACCTATAGTAGTCATCTGTATAGCAGTTATATTTCTTCTGAGATGGCGGATAAACTTGCTTACAGTTGATGATGATGTAGTTAAAACTTTAGGAGTTAATATTAATCTTTTAAGATTTATCGTTATAATAGCTGCAACTATAATCACTGCCATATCAATCGCTATGGCAGGTCAGGTAGGATGGGTTGGCCTTATAGTTCCGCATTTCTGTAGGATGCTTGTAGGAGAGAATCATACAAAATTAGTTCCATTCACAATAAGTATAGGTATATGTTTTATGGTGATAGTAGATACCATATCAAGATCGATGTTCGCTGCAGAGATACCCATATCAGTTTTAACTTCTATGATAGGTGCACCATTTTTTATATATATGCTTAGAAGTAGAAACGGAGTGAAATTATGATACTTGAAGTTAAAAACCTAACTTTTGCATATGATAAAAATGTTGTGCTTAAAAATTTAAGTTTTAAGCTTGAAAGCCCAGTCGTCTGTTCTATACTTGGACCAAATGGTATAGGAAAGACTACTCTTATAAAGTGCCTTCTTTCTATAATTAAAGATTTTGATGGTGAGATTCTCCTTGATGATAGAACGATAGATAGAATTAGAAGAAAAGATTTTTATAAATATGTATCTTATGTAAAGCAGGGCGGAAAAGAAAACTCAATATATACAGTGCTTGATACAGTGCTCTTAGGTCTAGCAAGTGGTATCAATCCTCTTTTAAAACCAAAAGCATCTGATATAGAGAAAGCTGAAGAGAAATTAGAAGAACTCCACATAATGCATCTTAGAGATAAGAGCGTCAGTCATCTAAGTGGCGGCGAGGCTCAGATGGTATATATGGCAAGAGCACTTGTCAAAGATCCTAAGATTATAATACTTGATGAACCAGAATCAAACCTTGATTATAGAAATCAATTATTAGTGCTTGACATTATTAAGGGACTTAAAGATAAAGGCCAACTTATAATATTCAACACTCATTATCCTGACCATGCACTAAGATATTCTGAGAAGACTTTGATGCTTAGAGAAGATTACAAGTATATTTTTGGCGATACAAAAGAGATTATCACTAAGGAGAATATAGAAGATACATTTAACATAAGAGCAGCAGTCGGAGAGCTAAGAGACGGGAACGAGATATATAGAGACATAATACCATTGTCGATAAGATAGATGTAGAGGCGAGCAATTGAGCGCCCATAAGGAGTCGTATGAAAAAATTTGCAATTTATGGAAAAGGTGGCATCGGCAAATCGACTACAGTATCTAATCTTTCTGCAGCCATATCAAATCTGGAAAAGAAAGTTATGCAGATAGGTTGTGACCCTAAAGCTGATTCAACTATACTTATCACTCATGGAGAAAAGGTGAATACAACGTTAGATCTAATTAGAGAGAAGAAAGATGCATTTGAACTTTCTGATATGGTGAGACTTGGTTACAACGGTATAATCTGCGCTGAGGCAGGCGGGCCTACGCCAGGACTTGGATGCGCTGGTAGAGGTATAATATGTGCTTTAGAAAAATTAGAGGAGAAAGGCGCATATAAGAAGTATAAACCCGATGTAGTATTTTATGATGTACTCGGAGATGTTGTCTGCGGTGGATTCTCTATGCCAATGAGAAAGGGTTATGCTGATAAAGTTTTCGTTATAACATCTGGTGAAAATATGTCGATATATGCAGCAGCAAATATTTGTATAGCGATGAGAAATTTTAAAGATAGAGGTTATGCATCATTAGGTGGTATCATACTTAATAAGAAAAATGTCAAAGACGAAGAAAAGAAAGTAAAAGAACTTTGTAAAGAATTTAAAACAAAAATTATCGGAGTACTTCCTTATGACGAGATGGTTCATAAGGCAGAAGATATGCAGATGACTGTTGTTGAAGCATTTCCAGATAGTAGTATGGCTAAGTCTTATATAAAGCTAGCTAAAGAGGTGTTAAATGCTTAGACATGTACTTGACGAAAAAGAGACATCAGGACTTGAGTATAGTTGTCCTGCAAGAGGAACTTGGAACATAGTTCATACAGGTTTCCTAATTCCAGAATCGCATCAAGTGTTTGTATGCGCATCTAATTGTCTGAGAGGAGTAGTCTTAACTGCAGCTGAGATGGGCGAGATGGGAAGATTTTCGACTGTAACGATTAGAGAAAATGATGTCCTTGATGGAGATATGGAAGGACTTCTTATTGAAGGAGTTACTCATATTTTACAAAAATTAAAAAGGAAACCAAGGGCAGTGCTTGTGTACACGAGTTGCATACATCATTTCATGGCTCTTGATATGAATCTATGTTATGGCACTTTAAGAAAAAGATTCCCCGAGATACTTTTTACTGATTGTTATATGAATCCTATAATGAGAAAAAGTGGTATGACACCTGATGAGATAATGAGGAGACAACTGTATTCACTTATAGATAGATGCGATAAAAAGGATAACGGTATCAACATCTGTGGCAATAATATTAAAACTGATGATACAAGTGATCTTATAAGACTTATAAAACTAAGTAAGTATAAACTTCGTGACATAACTTTATGCAAGACCTTTGACGAATATCTTGACATGGGGAAAAGTAAAATCAATGTCTCATATCTACCTGTTGCGAAAAAGGGTATGGATGAGATATGTGATAGGCTTGATCAAAAGAATGTGCACATACCTATAAGTTATGACCCAAGCACTATAAAGGAACATCTAAAAACTTTAGCAAGATTTATTGACGTGGATATAGATAAGTTTGACTTTAAAGAAGAGGCAGCGTTTAAGAAATTAAAGGAAGCAAAGAAAATTATAGGAGACACAGCTATAGCAATCGATTACACATTTACCCCTACGATATTTAGCTTAGCAAAACTTCTTCTTGATAATGGCTTCAATGTTAAAAAAATATATACTGATTCTATCACTGAGAAAGAGACATATGAAGATTTAAAAAATAAATATAGTGATAGAGAGTTGCTTGTCTATCCGACTGTAAATGTAGTTATGAGAACTAGTGATAGAAGACAAAGTGACAAGTATCTTGCACTTGGTCAGAAGGCAGCATATTTTACTGATACGAAGTTTTTTGTAAATGAAGTTGAGTGTGGTGGCCATTATGGGTTTGATGGTATAAAGAGACTTGCTGAAAATATGATAGAAGCATATAGACATGAAAAAGATATGGATGTTCTTATTCAAAAGAAGGGATTGGGGTGTAACTCATTGTTATGAGACAGATTCAGACATTTACAAGTACATATACAGCCGATGTATCCGGAGTGCCAAGTGCACTATATGAACTTGGTGGTATGGTTATAATGCATGATGCGTCAGGTTGCAATTCTACATATAATACTCACGATGAACCAAGATGGTATGGAAGTAAAAGCATGGTATACATCACTGGACTTTCAGAGATGGAAGCCATCATGGGTGATGACGAAAAACTTGTCCGCGATATAGTGATCGCAGCAAAGGAACTTAAACCAAGGTTTATAGCTATAGCAGGGACACCTATACCTATGATTACAGGATGTGACATAGAGGCCAATGCTCGAGTTATAGAAAAAGAGACTGGCATACCTACCTTTGGCATTAATACTAATGGTATGCACTCGTATGTAGAAGGAGCTGGCGAGGCACTTTTACATTATGCAAAAGCATTTGTGAAAAAGAATGTCAAGAAACAAAAGAAAGCGGTTAATATCTTAGGCGCGACGCCTTTAGATTTTTCTATCAATGGCCAGATAGAAAGTATAGAAAGGTTTTTGACAGATGCTGGCTTTGATGTAATTTCCAATTTCGCCTTATCATGTGATATGGATAAGATGAGTGATGCAGGCAAGGCAACAGTTAATCTTGTAGTGTCATCAGTCGGCATAAAAGTAGCAGAGTATTTTAAAAAAGAATTTGGCACACCTTATGTTATCGGAGTGCCATATGGTGATAGATTAAAAAAAGAAATTATTAAGTGCTTAAAACAAGTGAATGATCCAACTCGTAGGGGGAAAACAGTCCAGTGGACTGTTTTCCACTGCGAGCCCGACGTGATCTATGCCACCGACTTAAAAAAAGCCTATAAAGATAAGGGTATCTACATCATTGGCGAAAGCATTACATCAAAGTCTCTTGCTAAGGCAATATATTATAAGTTTGGTTTCACACCAACTGTTATATCAGGCGTAGAACTTGGTAATACTTATCATGGTGATATAGTGAAAGACTTATCTATAAGAGAAAGTGTTGCACTCGAATCTCAAGATTTGTTTTTAGAAGATGAGGATGAGATAGCTGATGCGATAAAGGACGCGAGAATAGTCATAGCAGATCCACTTTATAAGCCTATCATATCAGAGAAAACTATATTCGTAGAGCACCCACATGAGGGCTTCTCAGGTAGGCTATTTAGAAAGAATATAATAAACTTAATAAATTATAAAAACATTTAATTGTAGGGCGGGTTCAAAAAACGTAGGGGGAGGACAGTCCACTGGACTGTCCTCCACCGCGAGCCCGCTATTAGGAGGAAAAAAAATGAAGAAGTTATTGTCAGTAATTTTAGTATTATCTATGTGCATTAGCTTAATCTCTTGTGCCAACACGACACAAAATGTTGAGACAGTAGCAGAAGTAGCAGAAGCAACAGAAGAAACACAAACTGCAGAGGTTGCAGAGACTCACATAGTCGTAGACCATGGCGGGAATGAAGTTGAAGTCCCTAACAAGATTGAGAGGATAGTTGTCACAGACATATTTCCTATCCCAGCAGTATTATCAGTATTTTTTAATAGCGCAGATAAGATAGTTGGTATAGCACCAACAAGTATGAGTGCAGCTAAAAATAGTCTATTGTCAAAAATCTATCCTGAGATCTTAAATGCCAATGCTGATTTCATGAATGGCAATGTTATCAATGTTGAAGAACTCATGAAACTAAATCCAGATGTAGTTTTTTATAGTGAAAACAATAATGAGCAGAAGGAAGTTCTTACCAAGGCTGGCTTCTGTGCTATCGGTATATCAGCAAATGGCTGGCACTATGATTGCATAGAGACACTTAACCATTGGCTACAAACTTTAACAGAGGTATTTAAATATTCTGATGATATAAGCATCCTAACTGAGAGAAGTGATAAGGCACAAAAAATGTCTAATGAAATCTATGATATGATTAAAGAAAGAGTGTCAAAACTATCGACAGAAGAAAAAAAGAGAGTATTTTTCTTATTCCAATATAATGATAGCACTATGCTCACATCAGGAAAGAATTTCTTTGGAGAGTGGTGGGCAGAAGCAGTAGGCTGCATTAATGTGGCAGAAGAATTAGAAAAGGACAATTCTGTAGCAACTAACCTTGAACAAGTATATGCTTGGAATCCTGATATGATATTTATAACTAATTTTACGACTGCACTTCCAAAAGATCTTTATGAGAACACTGTTGGCAATTATGATTGGAGCGAAGTGAAAGCAGTTAAAGATAGAGAAGTATATAAACTTCCACTAGGTATGTATAGAACTTACACTCCTGGCATCGACACTCCGATAACTCTTCTCTGGTTTGCTAAAACTGCATACCAAGGTTTGTTTTCTGATGTTGATTTAGTTAAGGAGACAAGAGAGTATTATAAAAATATATTTGATGTTGATTTAACTGATGATGAGATAAAAAGTATCTTTAATCCTGATGCCAACGCAGGCAGAACTTATTTTAATTAAACATAGAGACGCAGTACTGCGAGCCCGTGCCCGCAACCTGTAGGGGGAAAACAGTCCACTGGATTGTTTTCCACTGTGAGCCCACATAAAGGATAAAAATGAATAGAATAGCAACCATAAGTATTATAGTAGAAAATATAGAGACAGAAAATATAAAGCAGATAAATGACATACTTCATGAGTATAAGGATTTAATCATTGGAAGGATGGGTCTTCCAGATAAAATACATGGAGTAAATATTATTAATGTGGCACTTTTTGCCGATGAGAATAGCATCAATGCTCTTACAGGAAAGCTCGGTAAGATAGATGGTATAAGTGCAAAGACTCTTTACTCTAAAAAATCATACGATTAATAGTAGGGAGCCTTAAAGGAATAGCTAAAAAGCTTGCTTTTCAAGCTATGACGATAAGGCTCCCTAGGGGATGAAAAGATAGTTACTATATTTTTTTACATATAGTACCCTCTAAAGATGTTGTATAGTAACGTGATATAATTCCCGTAATTTTAAGATACAACGAGGTGTGTGATATGGGAACTTTAAATGAGACTGCAAATGCAGATAGGTTACACATAGGTTTCTTTGGATGTAGAAATGCAGGAAAATCATGTGTAGTTAATGCAGTAACGAATCAAGAGTTAGCTATAGTTTCGGATGTGAAAGGGACTACAACAGACCCAGTTAAGAAAGCGATGGAACTATTGCCGCTTGGGCCTGTGGTCATAATAGATACACCAGGTTTTGATGATGATGATAGATTACTTGGGATAAAAAGAGTTGAACGAACAAAAAAGATTTTAAATAAATCAGACATAGCCATACTTGTCGTGTCATCTGTTGATGGACTAAATAGTTATGATGAAGAACTCTTATCAATTTTTAAGAATAAAAACATACCATATCTTATAGTATTTAATAAAGTTGATTTAATTGATGATAGTACTAAGAGCGAGATTACAAAAAATCTTGATGGTGATATTAAGAACAAGGTTTTATTTGTAAGTGCTACAACTAAGGTCGGCATAGAAGAACTAAAAAAAGAGATAGGAAAATTAAAGCCAGATGATGCAGATAAATCGCTCACCAGAGATTTTATTAAGAAGAATGATTTTGTGATACTGGTCACTCCTATCGATGAATCAGCACCTAAAGGAAGGATGATCTTGCCACAAGTAAAGACTATAAGAGATATACTCAATCAAGATGCATACTGCATAGTAACTAAAGAAACTGAGTTAAAAAATGTACTCGAGACAGTCGGTCGAAAACCTGATTTTGTAATTACTGATAGCCAGGTATTTAAGTTTGTGGATGGTATAGTGCCACATGATATACCACTTACTTCTTTCTCAATACTACTTGCGAGATATAAGGGCTTTTTAAGTACGGCTGTAAAAGGGGTGGAAGCTGTTAAGACATTAAAGGAAGGAGATACAGTTCTTATTGCGGAAGGTTGTACTCATCATAGACAGTGCTATGACATAGGCACATATAAGATTCCAAAATGGCTTAGAGAATACACGGGAGCGAATATAAGTATTGAGACATCATCGGGCACTGAGTTTCCAGAAGATCTTTCTAAGTATAAGATGGTCATCCACTGTGGCGGTTGCATGACGCAAGACCGGGAGATGCTTTACCGCATGAAGTGTGCCATCGATGCAAAGGTTCCTTTTACCAATTATGGCATATTTATAGCATTTGTGAACGGCATCTTAGATAGAAGCATAGAAAAAATCCCTCTATAGAAGTCGTATGGGCGAGTTATACGAGCCCAAGAAATCTATTGATTTTTGAGCAAAATATATTATAATTATATGGCGTCCCTAAAAAAGGGGTAGTATAATTATTTTGTACGAGGGGGTTTTGTGATGAAAAAAATATCAAAAGTTTTTTTAAGTTTCATTTTGGTACTTCTTTTTGCATTGAACCTTATTTCATGTGGCGGGAGTGCATCAACTACTAAGAATGGTGATGTGTATATATTAAATTTTGGTGATTATATGTCAGAAGAGGCATTAGAGATTTTTGAAAAAGAGACTGGCATTACAGTTCACCAAGATGTATTTGAAGCTAATGAAGAAGTTATACCAGTTATTGAAAGCGGTGCAAAATATGATGTCATTTGTATATCAGATTACTGCATAGAGAGAATGCTTTCTAAAGATCTACTACTTACTCTTGATAAGAGTAAACTTCCTAATCTATCTAATATCAACAAAGAAAAATATGAGATGTTATCTGTGTGTGATCCTAATAATGCTCACGCAGTTCCTTACTTCTGTGGCTCTATGGGTATATTCTTTAATAAAAATAAACTTGATGAGATGGGAGTCGCCTATCCAAAATCTTGGAATGATTTGTTTAACCCTGCACTTAAGGGCGAGCTTCTCATGCAGTCATCTATAAGAGATCTATATACTGTCGGGCTTCGCAAAAATGGATTTTCAGTTAATTCAACAAGTGAAGAAGAGATTAATATCTGCACAGAAGATTTCATAGCTCAGAAGCCTTATGTGCAAGGGTACTTTACTGATCAAATTAAAGAGAAGCTGCTATCTGGCGAAGCTGCTATAGCACCTATTACAAGTGGAGATGTGCAATATGTGTATCTTGAAGGCGGCGAAGCTGATTATTGCTTTGTTGTACCTGAGGAAGGCACACAATTTTTCATAGATGCATGGTGCATACTTAAGAATGCAGAGAATGTAGACAATGCATATAAGTTTATAGACTATATGTGTAGAGAAGATGTGGCAAAATTAAATGCAGAGTATGTAGGATATGAGTCAGTCAACGATAAGACTCCTGATGAAGACTTTTTATATATGAGACAGATAGAAGGCGCTTACATCGATTATAGCAATGGCAACAACGAATTAGAGAGAGATGTCGGCGATGCTATCCGTTATTACAGCGACGGTTATAACCGAATTAAAGCATCATAATTAAAGTATGCATTCTCGTAGGGGTGAGACCCCACATGAATAACCTGCCACATGGCAGGTTATTACTATATAAAAATAAATAATGTTAATAGAACAAGATGTAACAAAAGAATATATTGATAATGCCACTCCTCAAAAAGGCAGGGTCTTATATGAAAGTGGTTATAATTATATAAGCCATGCTGATGAAATTAGTATAGCTGAGTGGCTATATAATAATTTTGGAGGCAATATAATTTTGCTTTCAGAAAATAATAAGCCATATGGGAAAAAGTATTCTGACTATGAATGGAATGGTAAATATTGGGAATTGAAAACCTTAAAATCAGAAAATTCTGTAGATAGTGCAGTAAGAAAAGCTATAAGTCAAATATATGATAATCCGGGTGGCATAATTTTAGATTTTGAGAAAAATCTAATAAATATAAAAAAAGTAGAAACCCTAATTAAATCTCGTATTGAATCAAACTGTCGTTTTAAAGTAGATGTAATAATAATAACAAATACAAAGATTCTAAAGATAATAAGGTACAAATAAAATAAGGGCGTTGC
>ERZ842401.6206-NODE-6206-length-12851-cov-5.292123_pt1 | contig 12851 bp, 14 predicted proteins | sample MGYA00521270_ERZ842401 | MGnify/ENA primary metagenome ERZ842401 (study PRJEB31892, sample SAMEA3878208) | bioreactor metagenome | biome: Moose rumen | place: Sweden | collected 2011-10 | study: EMG produced TPA metagenomics assembly of the PRJEB12797 data set... | reverse complement strand
AAAGAGCTTGGCGATAACTTCCAGCGTGATCTGAGAGAAATGGTAAACGGCTTGCAGACGAATATCCCCGATGTGGGCATTTATATCTGGAGCTGCGGAGAAGATGCAAACACCCATAACACCCAGCATACGATCATATCTTCCAACGTGTTCGACAAGCTCGGAAACGACAGAAGCGTCGGTGAATGGATATTTGATGCAGTGAACGGTGATGTAAAGACCTATGGGCTGGAACTGCTCTGAATAATGAGGCAGAAATATGAGTATCACAACAGTATTATTCGATCTTGACGGTACACTCCTTCCGATGGACAACGATATATTTACGAATGTTCAAATGTCAGTACGGCTGCGTTTCTTTATGTACATCAAATAGCAGACAAGCGATAACACAGACATAAGTGAAAGCAATAGGAAAGGCTTTATAAACTCTTTTGAAAGCGGATCAAGCAGGCTATTTCCCATAGAAGTTGCTATTCTCTGTGTAAAGGCAAGCAGAAAGGCTCCGAATATTGGAAGAACTGCGATCAGCGCAAGCCATGTGAGTTTTGCAGAGGAATCCATTTTGTTGTTAAAAAGGTATATTACCATTCCAAATGCGAAAATTGACTGAAATACCGCAAATTGCGGAAGAAACTGACTGATCAGCGCAAAGAACGCAATATAAAGGAATATCTGTAATCCAAGCATCAGAAACACAACCACAAGGCGGCTGAATACGATCCTCAGCAATCCTTTTTTGGGTTTCTTTATCAGCTTCAATATCCTGTCCTTTTCCATTGATACCACCTCGCTCAAAAAAAGCAAATTCAGCATTGACAAATGTCCACACTTATAGTATAATGTATTTATGCTGTTTCGTCAATAGATTTCAAATCAGAGTGAACAGAAAGGAGACATTTGTTTATGCCGAATGAAAAGAAGATGAGGAACCTTCAAAAAGCAAACGAGCGCTCACATCAGCTCATCGTTGACTGTCTTCGTGAAGCGCTCTACGGTCTGCTTGAACGAAAAGATATAAGCGAGATCACCGTCAGCGAGCTGACAAAGGCGGCAGGAGTTTCAAGGGGCGGCTTTTACAAGAATTTTTACCTTGTGACCGATGTGCTGGAAGATGACATCAAGCATGTTGCCGAAGATGTACGTATCGCAATCGGTGTTGACATCGGCACGAACTGGGAGATCATATTGCAGGCAGCCTACCACTACAAGGACAAGATACCGCTTATCCTGAAAGCCGGAATGGGTATGCAGATACTTAACGAAATAAACCGCAGCGTCGAATCTTTTGATGAGAGTATCAGACTGCGTATCATTGCGTGGAATGGAATCATCTTCAACTGCATTTTAGATTGGGCGGAGCGAGGATTTGCGGAGACACCGCATGAGCTTGCAATAGAGCTTACCAAGTTTACACTAACTATGTTTGATAATTAGGCGGCATTGAACTTTTACAAAGCATGAATGCCGTAAAGGAATAAGCCCTGAGATCTGCTTGTGGATTAGCATTTTTCAGGGCTTCATTAGGATCGTTATGGCATAGAGAATACTCTTTGTGCTGTCTTTCTTTTTCAATGGGTAACTTTTCACAATAATCGTCACAGACGGCTCTTAGTGGCTTTACCGTTCGCCAGAGAGCCTATTCTCATTCAAGGTCATTCCGTTTCTTTCTTTTCTGCTGATCTCGGCTCTGTTCCTGCCGCAGATGCTCAGAGAACGATCGAGGAGTATCTGCGGCAGGAACAGAGCCGTGGAGAGCAGAAGCGAAAACGGAATGATCTGGAATAATATAGCGCATTGCACCGAGGATTTTTGCGGTATTGCTGCGCCCTGCACAAGAATTATTACAATTATTTAGATATACTGGACTCTGACATCATTATGGTATATACTATATCTACAATAAAAATTTGGAGGTATCAGCTATGTTGAAAATACCCGAATTGGCTATGCCGAGATCACACAAGGTCACTACCGTCTGCAACGGCAAGCGTGAGGTCTGGACGGATTACGAAGAAGATAAGGCATATTTTCTTGAACTTATGATGTCAACGGACGGCGAGGAGCATGACAGAGTGGAGTGCGTATACATTCAACTGATTCACGGGCTTGACGAGTACAGTGATGAGGACGTATAAGCGAACAGGAGCGTTGCTAAAAAAGCAGCGCTCCTGTTGTTTTTGATTTCTGTTATTCTTATCAGTTGACCGAAATTGTTCAATGCCAAATTAGGCTACATCTCTGCCGCCAGATATGTTTTTACGATATTTGACGGTATTTGGGATGCGCATATATCGGCGGTGTCATTGATAAAGCCTTCGTTATCATATCGAATATCTTCATGGCACTGCCGCCGTTTCTTGTGGCGATGACGCTTGTGGGGCTTTTTGAGTCAAAGGCTCTCAGCATAGTTGTATCAATAGTAATCGCCATGTGGGTGTGGAATGCACAAGTGGTGCAGACTTATGTACTGCGTGAGAAGTCAAAACCATATATCATCACCTGTCGAATGTCGGGGTGTTCGGAAATTCGCATAATCATGAAGCATATTATCCCAAATATCTTTCCACATCTGCTGGTGCTTTACAGCACGGGGCTTTCGGGAGTTATCATCATGATATCGAGCTATGCTTTTCTCGGGCTGGGGCTTGAAACGGGTACTGCGGAATGGGGTGCTATGCTCGTAAATGCAAATAAGCTGATATTCAGCCACCCCGAACTGATACTGTATCCGGGGCTTTGTATTTTGTTTGCGGCGGCAGGCTTCAATCTGTTCGGTGAAGCCCTGCGTGACATCTGCGACCCGAGGGAGGGCTGATATGCTGAAAGTAAACGGTCTTGAAATAACGGCTCGCTCCACAAAGGAACAGCTCGTAAAGGGTATCAGCTTTGAGGTCGGCAAGGGTGAAACTCTTGGTCTGATAGGCGAGAGCGGCAGCGGCAAAAGTTTGACAAGCAAGTCGGTCATGAAGCTGCTCAACAGCCGTGTGTTCAGAGTGAACGGCAGTATCAAATGGAAAGAACAGGAGATACTCGGCAGAAATGTAAAGATTCCAAAGGGCTACCGTGGACGGCAGATCATCATGATAACACAGAATCCCATGACGGCATTTGCGTCGATGATACGCTTGGGCAGACAGATAGAAATGGGCTTTGAACTGAAATGCAGAAAGTCAAAACAGGAGTTTTACGAACGACTTGACAGCGCCCTGAAAAGCGTCAATCTCACAGATATGAAGAAGATAATGAACAGCTATCCCGATGAGCTTTCGGGCGGTATGTTACAACGTGTGATGATAGCTGTCACAATACTGCAAAGCCCTGAGCTTATTATTGCAGACGAATGTACCACCGCTGTTGATGCCGCAAGCGAATACATGATACTCGGCGAGCTTGAACGTATGAGGAAAGAGGGAATGTCAATGATGATCGTTACCCATGATTTCGGCGTAGCGGCGAGGCTTTGCGATAAAGTTGCTGTCATGAAGTCGGGCAGTATCATCGAGCAGGGCAAAACGCTCAATGTGTTCAAAAATCCTCGGCAGGACTACACAAAACAACTTGCGGAAGCAAGTCTGCTCTTTCGGGAGGATATATGTTGAATGCGGAAAATGTAACAAAAATATATCGGACAAAGAACAGCAGACAAAAGGCGGTCGATGACGTATCAATTATGATAGCCGATGATTCTGTCACGGTGATAGTAGGCGAAAGCGGCAGCGGTAAAAGCACCCTTGCACGAATGTTATCATATATCGAACGCCCCGATTCGGGCAGGATATTGCTCGGCGAAACAGAGCTTACAGCACAAAAGGCAAAGGAATACCGCAGATGTGTACAGCTTGTAATGCAGGATGCTGCAAGCTCTCTCGACCCTCACCAGACAGCCGGACAGGTGCTTGACGAGCCGCTCACGCTGCTTCTGAAAATGGGTAAGCTGCAAAGACAGCGGCGAATATCGGAACTGACAGACATGGTGCATTTCCCGAGAGACAGACTGAAAAGCAAAGTATCAGAGCTTTCGGGCGGTCAGCTGAAAAGACTGTGTATCGCCCGTGCGCTTGCCGCAGAGCCGCAGTACATCATATTCGATGAATCGTTCAGCGGTCTTGATGTCACACTGAGACAGCAGATATTATCAATGCTGAAGGAACTGCAAAAGAAACTGCATATCGGTTTTCTTATCATCACCCACGATCTTGATACGGCTATGTATATGGCTGACAGGATATATGTAATGCGTTTCGGAAAAATCATCGAAACGCTCGAACACCCGAGCAGTTTTCTTGATTTCAAAGAGGACTATTCAAAAGAGCTTGTAAGGGCTGCCGAATACAAACGGCAATTACAGAAATGAGTATGCTGTATACAACAGTGATAAGGTCACTTCATACACCTTTAACAGCATTCCGAATCACGTTGATGTGGCTGCTATCAAATTGAAGTAACTCGATACTTACGAAACAAAACAAGCTCCGAGCGCATTTCAAACTGCGCTTCGGAGCTTTTGTTGTTCTTTTAAGGCAACAGCGTACCTCACCTATGCAGATACCATAGCCGAAAATACGCCGTTCTTCTGTAAAAGTTCATGATATGTTCCTTGTTCTTCGATCCTGCCGTTTTTGATGACCAAGATTTGTTCCGCATGGATATGTCAGCTTATACCTTTTACCGCTGTGTGCGTGAGTATGAACTCCGTCACGGTATTGCCGAGCCGACCTCAGCTTAACCGTCTGGCGAACGGAAAAGCCCATAGCTCCGTCCGAGCTTGCGGAGTCGAGGACACAGGCTCTGTGCGGAAAACTAACCGCTGAAAGGTAAAGCCATCAGAAATGCTTGTAGGGCGTTTCCGAGAGCTTGCGGTTAGTAATTCAGTTCCGTTAGGGTATCTGTTGATTGTGGTATGCTCCAAAATGCGGATTTGGACTTATGTGGAACGGAAACAGAGTGCGCCAATAGACTACGGGCTATCGGTACATATATCATTTACAGAAAAATTTCTGCAGCCTGTTACAAGTATCTTTATCCAACGCATGATCCTCAACCACCTGTCCTTGTTCCAGTCTTACAATATGATCGCAGCAGGAAAGTATAAATTCAAGGTCATGTGTTACTATAATGACCGTCTTGCCCATGTCACGCAATTTTAATATCTCGCCTGCGACCTGTTTCATATGTGCAAGGTCAAGACCGCTGGTCGGTTCGTCAAAGATAATAACAGGCTTGCTCGATGCGATGCCCGAAGCGATAGCTGTGCGCTGCTTCTGACCGCCCGACAGTGCCATAGGGTGAGTATCAGCGTATTCAAGAAGGTCAAGACTTTTCAGAATTTCGTCTGCTTTCTGCACTTTCTGCTCATCGGTCAGCAATTTGTCCGTCATGCTCAGCATCACCTCGTCCCTGACACTCTCGGTAAAAAGCTGATGATTCACGTCCTGCATTATCATATAGCACTGTTTCAGGCGATCTTTTGCTTTGAGTGCTTTGCCGCCCAGTTTCATCACACCCTTGCATTTGTGTTCAAGACCGCAGATGTTTCTTGCAAGGGTGCTTTTGCCTGCCCCATTATGACCTATGATCGCAATGACACCGCCTGACGGCAGTTCAAGTTTCGGGATATTGATACCGTGCTTGCCGTCCTTGTAGGTGAATATGAAGCTTTCAAGCGTGAGCGTTTCATTCCGTCCCGATGCTCTTCCATAAGAATAACGTATGTCCAATAGCGACAGCGGACGTATCCCGATTTGTTCCGTATCGGCAAATGTCAGAGCTTTTATCTGAGAAGCATTCAGTTCTCTTACGATCCTGCCGTCTTTGAGTATCAACAATCTGTCCGCAAGCTCACGCAGGAAATACAGCCTGTGCTCTGCGATAACAATTGTTTTGCCCTGCGACTTCCAATCCGAGAGTATTATTTTCAGCTTTTCGATCGCACCGCTGTCAAGATTGGAGGACGGTTCATCAAGAACGATAATGTCGGGCGAAAGCACGCTGACACCTGCGCAGGCGATGATCTGTTTTTCTCCGCCCGAAAGCTCAAATATACTACGGTCAAGTAATTTTTCTATGTGCATTGATGCTGCGGTTTCGGTTATCGCTTTAGATATTTCCACAGGCTCACGGCACTGGTTCTCAGCAGCAAATGCTATCTCATCGGTCGTATTGACATTGAAAAACTGTGAGCGTGGATTCTGAAAGACACTTCCCACACGCTTCGCTGTTTCATAGATCGGCGTATCGGGGACGCTTTTCCCGTCAATGGTGATACTGCCGTGCAGTTCACCGCTGTAATAATGGGGGATCAGACCGTTTATCAGACGGGTGATCGTTGTCTTTCCACAGCCTGAGCCGCCTGTCAGCACCACAAACTCACCATCACGGATAGAAAGGTCAAGACCGCTGATTCCGTTTTCGTGTATTGTTTTACCTTCTGCATTGACTGAGGTATATGCAAAATCTACATTCTGAAATTCTATCATAGCATCACCTAATATATGAAGAATAAAACGATCATCACAAACGAACCCGCTATCATCAGGATATCCAGAGCATTCAGCCGTATCCGGCAGATATGAGTGCGTCTGCTGCCAGCACTCAGCCCCTTTGTTAAAGACGCAGCGGAAAGCTCATCTGCAATACGCACCGTTGACATCATGATCGGCACAAGCACATATTCGATGTAGGTAAACGGATTTTTGACACTTTGCCCGATCTCACGCATTTTCATGGCATCGTGTATAGAACGGTATTCCTCACCGAGTGTCGGGAAATAGCGAAACATTACTGACATGGGTATCGTCAGAAAATAGGGGACGTGCATTTTATCCATTGCCGTTACAAATTCGCTGACCGATGTGGAGCGTACTGTGTACCAGCACATCATATAACCTGTCATAAAGCGTGTCAGTATGCCACAGGGGATCATAAGAAGTATGCCGGCGACACCATGTGTATGCGGCAAGACCATACCCTCACAGTATACTGCTGCGCCTAACAGGATAAAGTATATCAAGGCTGTGCGGTAATTCCTTATCGACAGCAGCAGAACAAGGGGCAGTACAGCACAGATAATACGCAGCGCATATTCGACACCGACCGAGCCGCCGCTTATCATGATGATGTTCACGGCAAGGAGCATTGCAAATTTAGCCCTTGGATCGGGATCAAACACTGCGTTTTTTGTATTTCCCTGAAATCCGATCTGCATTATGCCATTCCTGCCTTGCGGAAGTGTTTGTTCAGCACCTTTGAGCCCAGCAGGCCGCCGATCAGACCGCCGACCAGACACATAGCCGCCATGACAAAGAACATCCATGAGGGCGTGTAGGAGGAGAGCTTGTCAACATATTCCTGACCGTAACCGTCAACGATGCTGTTTAAGTATTCCTCACGGAATCCGAAAAACAGTGAGATAAATGTACCGATACCCCAGAGGCTGAAAACCGAAGAAGCCGCAACACAGCACTTCACGCTCTTATAACCACCTGCCATCATTACAAGATCGGCAAGTAGTGCGGCAAGCACACAGGTGAGAATTATCACCCACGAATAGCTTCCAAGCAGGAACATGATAAGCCCGAACAGCACGCCCGATATGGTGAACATTCCGAAGCGCTTTATCTTTGAGAAAAACAGCATCAGCGGTATGCCTGCGACGATCGGGATAATAAGAGGAATCAGCACCATACAAATCGGCACCATACCAATAAAGCAGGTGACAAAAACCACAACAAAATACAGCGCCGTGAAAACGCCTACATTGATAAGCTCCTTGACTTCAAACTTTTCCTTCATGTTACATACTCCTTTTTTAATTTTTCCACCCCGTGCTGACTGCACGTTTTGTTACCATATTGTGATAGATACCGCCTGCCTGCATCAACTGTTCATGATCTCCGGATTCAGCAATCTGCCCGTCCTTGATTACCATTATGTTGTCAGCGCCCGCAATGGTATTGAGCCTGTGTGCAATGACCAGCAAGGTCTTGCCCCTGCAAAGCTCACTTATCGCCTGCTGAATGTAGCTTTCGTTGTCAGCATCAACGCTTGCGGTGGCTTCATCGAGAATGACTATCGGCGAATCCTTTAGAATGCACCTTGCGATAGAAAGCCTCTGCGCCTGACCACCCGAAAGGCTCGCACCGCCTTCACCGATCACCGTATCAAAGCCATCAGGCAGCTCCATAATGAAATCATAGCAGCGTGCTTTTTTTGCGGCATCTATGATCTGATCACGGCTTGCATCGGGTCTGCCCAAAGCAATGTTATTATACACCGTATCCTGAAACAGATACACCCTCTGGAAGACCATACTGATATTATCCATGAGCGTGGCAAGCGGTATCTTTCGTATATCCGAACCACGAAGAAGTATCTCACCGCTTTTTACGTCCCAGAACCTTGTGAGTAAGCTTGCGATAGTAGATTTTCCTCCGCCCGACGGTCCGACAAGTGCAGTCATTGTACCTCTATCAGACTTAAATGAAACGTTTTTGAGTATATCCTTCTTATCGTAAGCAAAGGTCACGTTTCTGTACTCTATCTCAGGCGCATTGCCATTCGTCAGTGTTTGTGTTCCGCTGTCATCAAGCTCCTTTTCTGCAAAAAGGGATTCTATCCTGTCCATACAAGCACTCATGACGGTAAGCCTTGCCTCCTGGTCGTAGAAGGATTTGATCGGTACAAACAGATCGAACAGGCACAGCAGCATTCCAAAAAAGTAATTAAGTTCTATTAGACCTTTTGTATAAAGGAATGAAGAAAGTGCCAGCATAATTACCGTGCCAATACCGTAAATGAGGTACACGCCTCGTTTATAAGGGTGGTGCGAGAACTCAAAATCAAGGTTCACACGGGAGTTTGTCTCAAAGCTCTCGGTCAGCTCCTTTGATTTTTCTCCAAGCAGATTATAGGTCTTGATAATGCCGATACCCTCGGTGAAATCCAGCACTGCCTGCGTCTGTATCTCGGCGGCTTGCTGCTTTTCGTCGGAATGCACAAGATCGTTTTTCATCATGCCCCTGCCAAGCAGCACCATACAGCCCGTGACAGCAAGGGAAGCAAGCCCCAGCCGCCAGTCAAAAATGAACATAAACACAATCATGATAGCCTGCGAGAACAGATAGCTCATCATGTCCGCCAGTACCATCATACAGTTTTCCTCAATGAACACCATATCCGTTGACAGCACCGAGCTGATCTTGCCTATATTGCCCTCGGTAAAGTAGCCCATAGGCAGACAGCGAAGATGCTCGCCAAGTTTCATTCGCATATCGGCGAATATCATATACCCTGCCGCACTTTGCAGCCTGTCTGCAAGGTACTGGAACACCGCTTGCAGTATGACACTTGCGATAAGCGCTATTGCGCCGTAAAGCGCTGCTTTCTTAGTGATAGTACCGTCCAGATATGTCGTGACAACAAAATAGGTCAGCACGATCGGTACTTTCATCAGCAAGCCTTTCAGGAACGAAAAGCCGAATGCGCCGTATATCCTGCCCCGGTATTTACCGGAAACACCGAGGATCCTTCTTATCATGCCTATCATGCTCTCACCTCGTTCCCTATCTTCCAGCTTGCTCTTGCTTCACTGCTGTTCCATAGCTTTTGGTACTCTGCACAGTTTTGCAGAAGATTTTCGTGCCTGTCTGCGGCGATAATATTGCCGTCCTTCATCACGCATATCTTATCGGCGTTCACTATCGTCTGCAAGCGATGTGCTATGACAAGCACCGTCTTGCCCTTGATGATCTCAGCGATAGCGGCGTTCATTTTTTCCTCGTTCTCGGGGTCGATGAATGCGGTCGCCTCGTCAAGCACGATAACGGGTGCATTTTTCAGTATTGCTCTTGCCAGTGAAATACGCTGACGTTCACCGCCGGAAAGCATTTTTCCGCCGTCACCTGCCATTGTGTCTATCCCTTTCGGCAGACGGGCAAGAAATTCACCGCACTGGGCTTTTTCTGCTGCCGCCAATACCTCCTCACGGCTCGCATCGGGCTTGCCGATAAGGATATTTTCATAAAGCGTAGTGTTGAACAAAAACTGCTCCTGGGAAACGTAAGAGATATTATCATTGAGTGCTTCAATGCTCATATCCGTTATATCCTGATCTCCGAGGGTAATGCTGCCGCCGTTTATATCGTAGTAATGCACCAGCAGCTTGGCAAGAGTGGATTTACCGCTGCCGGATTCGCCTACCAGCGCCGTGAGCGTGCCCTCGCCGAGTTCAAGAGAAACTCCGTGCAGCACCTCCTTTTCCTTGTAGGCGAAGCATACATCTTTAAAACTTACGATATGTGAATTACCGATAAATTGATTATCATTAGTTTTTAAAGGCTCATTATCCATAGCCTTTTCGATCTCATCTATCTTGTAGCCAAGCTGTGGTATCTTTCCTGCAAAGGCAAGGGCTTTGAGCAGCGGCATTCCCACTGACAGCGACAAACAAAACACAAGAACCAAGTCCGCAAGCGTCGATGTACCGTTTATGACAAACATCGTTCCCACAGGGAGCATTACCAGCGCCACACAAGGGATAAGCGCATTGTACAGCGACATCCACGGCCAGCAGACCTTGTACCACGCAAGAGTAAAATCACGATAATCCTTAACGTCATTTTCGTATCTTCTGTAGCTTTCACCGTCACGCCCGAATACCTTTACTACCTCCATACCGTTGACATATTCAATTATAGTTGCGTTCATTTTCGCAGAGGCGGCATAGTAGGCATTCATTCTCTCCATTCCTGCCTTGAACATCATACCCATTGCAAACAGTCCCAGCGGCAGTGAACAAAGGGACAACAGAGCCAGTTTCCAATCGGCAAAAAACATACAGATCACTGCGATAAGCGCCATTGAAAGATTTGCAATTCCTTCGGGAATAGCGTGAGCAAGCAGTATCTCTACCTGATCTATATCATCTGTAAACAGTTTTTTGATCTTACCGTTGCCCATATCCTGAATAGTACCCAGCGGCTGACGCTCCAGTTTTTTCTGTAGTGATATGCGGATATTTTTTAGAGTGTTGTATGCGGATATGTGAGAAAATTTCAGTCCCCATACATACAAGATAGCATAGGCTAACTCACAAGCAAAAATAATAGCGATATGTATCGCTATGTAGCTTGCAGAGGGCTTTTCTCCCTCTATCAGCGGTCTTATGATTCGGTACACCATAAAAAACGGCAGGACGGAGGCGATAAGTCCTGCGAACATCGCCCCCAGTGCCGCATAGGTATATTTGATGTACCTGCCCATATAGGGCTTGACTTTACTGAACATCATTCATTTCCTTTCCTAAGCATAATGACCTCTTTCCAGTTGAAAAAGCGGCATACTATCCTGCAATGCTCCTCTATCTGCTCCCACGTCATATCGTGAATGATAGGTTCGCAGACACACGTCCAGAAGGACGAGATCAGGACATGAAATTCCTCTCTTGTGACCTCTGCCTTTGCAAGACCTCTTTTTCGTGCCTCATCATAAAACTGCTCGTAAGCATAGCTCATTTTCGTCACAAATTCATGACTGAAATTCTCGTAGCGTGTGCCTGCCGCCTTGTCGATCAGCAGCGTGAACTTGTCACGCTGTTCATACAGTAGATTGAACATAGGGATCATAGACTCATAGGTCATTATCCACGAGCTGTATATCTCCTCATCGCTTAAAGCCGAAAAATCTATAGACGAACGCTTTTCCACAAAACCGATAAGCGAATCTGCAATATCCTCTACCACTGCACAAAAAAGATCTTCCTTACCCTTGTAGCGCTTATATACTGCGCCCGTTGTGATGTCAGCATTCTCACAGATCGTTTTCAGTTCGGCTTTTAGAAAGCCTTTTTTTAGAAATTCGGCTTCAGCACTCGCAAGCAGACGTGGATCAATACTTTTATCGGGTGTTGACATGAATAATAACCTCCCGTTTGAAAATTTCATTATCGATAACGCAATTATCATTTTAGCATATGCGTACTTATTTGTCAAGTACCACAGATAAGTTTTTATAAATTAGTCGATTCTAACAAAATGTTGCTCAAAAAATCATATTTATGTTCGATATGCACAAAAGTGCTTCAGTCAATTAGATCGAAGCGCTTGGGTGTATAACTATTTATTTTTGGATTTCCTGCATCATAGTCGCACCGTCCTTGAAACCGACCTTGTAGGCAGCTCTCATCTCAGCGGCGGCGGTATTGCTTACGCAGTCGAGAATTTTGTGGAATACATCAATCTGCTCCTCGCTAAGTGAATCTTCAAAGGGGATACAGAGCTTGTTAAACTCGTCAGAAAATTCAGCGGAGTGGATTTCACCCTGTCTGTAATTGTACATCGCATCAATCATTTGTATCTGTCCTTTCGGTTTTAATGTGTAAAACCAACCGTCCAAACATAACCCAAATAATCGTTGCTAAGGTGTTGCTTACGGCACGCCGATCGCAGCACTCCACCATATTCCGAAAACGGCGTAAAATCGCCGTTTCCTTATATACTGAATTTTACCTCAATGAGGTATCTGTAACGCTTTCCGCTTTTGGCATTGTCATAGTAGTGGATTTCCAAATGGTAGCCACAATGACCGCATTTCAGAAATCCCGTCAGCCAAGAATGATTGGCATTCGCATTGTTCGGGATACGCTTGTTATGGGCTTTCTTGCAAGTGCTTTTTCAAAATTTTTACTCAGCGATATGCTTTGTGAGAATGTCATAGATACGATTGATCTTCGCTACCCGAATCGCTTCGGGGACACTCTCGGGGCAGGTAACTTTTACTTTAAGCGACTTGCCCTTATCGGAGATCATAGTACCTGCCTTCTCTCTGTCTACGGCAGTAGTTGTCTCTTTCAA
>ERZ842401.6205-NODE-6205-length-12852-cov-6.193014_pt1 | contig 12852 bp, 11 predicted proteins | sample MGYA00521270_ERZ842401 | MGnify/ENA primary metagenome ERZ842401 (study PRJEB31892, sample SAMEA3878208) | bioreactor metagenome | biome: Moose rumen | place: Sweden | collected 2011-10 | study: EMG produced TPA metagenomics assembly of the PRJEB12797 data set... | reverse complement strand
AATGCACCTCCTAAAATTGAACTTTATTTGTCCAACTTTAGGGGTGCACTTCACTCCATACTTTTGGGACAGCCCCTTTTTTTATCTTGAGAATTTTCATATTTGGTGAAAATTCTCAACCTTACGCCTTGCTAAAGATAAAGTCTTCTTGCCTTTCTAAAGACAAGGCGCTCAGTTTGCATTTTACTTACTCACCTTTTCCCTTAGAAGTTTGGCGGCATCTACAAGATTTCTTAGGCTCTTTACAGTCTCCTCCTCTCCCCTAGTTTTTAATCCGCAGTCGGGATTTACCCACAGTTTTTCCAAAGGAACTCTTGTTAGCATTTTTTCCAGAGCATCGGTTATTTCTTCCACTGAAGGAACTCTGGCAGAATGAATATCGTAAACTCCAGGGCCAACTTCCGTCTTAAAGTTTGAAGCCGAAAGCGCATCCAGAATACGAAGATCTCCTCGGGAAGCCTCAAAGGTAATTACATCTGCATCCATGCTGTCTATGTCGCCAATAATGTCGTTAAATTCACTGTAGCACATGTGGGTATGAATTTGTGTCTGGGGCTTTACCTTTGCATGCACAATCCTAAATGCAGGAATTGCCCAGTCAAGATAAAGAGAATGCCAGTCAGCCTTTCGCAGAGGAAGTTTTTCCCTAAGGGCTGCCTCATCAATCTGAATTATTCTGATTCCGTTTTTTTCAAGATCAAGAACTTCTTCCCTTATGGCAAGGGCAATCTGAAAGGCCTGCTCCTTAAGACTCAAGTCCTCTCTGGGAAAGGACCAGTTTAAAATCGTAACAGGTCCTGTAAGCATTCCCTTAAGAGGCTTCTTAGTCTGACTCTGAGCAAACACTGACCATTCCACAGTAATGCTTCCCTTTCGCGAAATGTCTCCCCAAATTACAGGAGGCTTTACGCATCTTGTACCGTAAGACTGAACCCATCCAAAGTTTGTAAACACATAGCCGTTCAGATTGTTTCCAAAGTATTCAACCATGTCGTTACGCTCAAACTCTCCGTGAACAAGAACATCAAGTCCAATTTCTTCCTGCAGCCTAATGCATTCGCTGATTTTATTCTTATTGAACTGAATGTAGTCTTCTTTGGAAACGCTACCTTTTTTATATCCTGCACGATTCGCCCTAACTTCCTTTGTCTGAGGAAAGGAGCCTATTGTAGTTGTAGGAAGAACAGGAAGATTCAATGCTTTGTGCTGAATTTTTTCCCTCTCATAAAAATCAGGCTGACGGATAAAATCCTTATCTGAAAGAGATGCCACAGCCTGCCTTAGAGTAGTGTCTTTTTTTATGCGCTCCCTGCTAAAGAGTGCTGCATTTTTTTCTTCCGCCTCTTTTGCACCGCCTGCAAAAACATGAGAAAGTTCATTCAGTTCCAAAAGTTTTTCTTCCGCAAAAGAAAAGTAGTCAAGCACAGACTTAGAAAGTTGAGTCTCAAGAGAAGTCGTATAGGGAACATGAAGAAGAGAGCATGAAGACGAAAGCACAATGTTTTCCTTTGGCACTAATTTTTCAATGGCACAGAGGAGTTCCTTTTTTTTGCCGTAGTCGCTTTTCCATATGTTTTTTCCGCTGATGATTCCTGCAAAGAGAAGGGCATTTTTAGGAAATGAACGTTGAACCAAAGAAAGGGTCTTTTCGCCTTCAAGAAAATCAAGACCAATTCCGTCAAAGCCCAAGCCACATACCTCTCCGTAAATATCCCTTATGTCTCCGAAGTAAGTCTGAAGCAGAACCTTTACTCCGCAGGAAGAACGGACACTGGAAATTAGGTTGCGGTAAATCTCAAGGAAGAGCGAAACATCGGCGTTACTCATGTCAAGAACAAGTGCCGGCTCCTGAAGCGAGACCCAGCCTGCACCGACAGAATTTAGCGAACATATTACAGAAGAGTATGCGGCTACCGCAGACGAAACAAACTGTTCCCTTCTTGCTCCGTCACGATAAGAGGCCAGGCGCAAAAATGTGTAGGGGCCAATTACAGTTGGAATGGTGTCATAACCTTTGGATTTTGCTTCCAAAAATTCCTCAAGAAATTTATTATGCTTACTGTCTGCAGAAAGCACTGAGTTTGCAGAAAGTTCAGGAACTAAATAGTGATAGTTTGTGTTGAACCACTTTTTCATGGGAAGAGCCTTTACATCTCCCCCCTTACCTTGGTAGCCGTGAGCCATTGCAAAATATGTTTCTAGGGAACCAAGACCAAGTTCTCGGTAACGGTCAGGAACAGCTCCCAAAAGAAAGGCCGCGTCAAGCATATTGTCGTAAAAAGAAAAGTCTCCCGAAGGAATAAAATCCAAGTCCGACTCCTTCTGTCTTTTCCATCCGTACTCCCTAATGGAGGAAGCAAGTGCATTCAGTTCTTCAAGAGAGCATTCGCCCTTAAAAAATTTTTCGCTTGCAAACTTAAGTTCCCTGTTTTTTCCTATACGGGGAAATCCTATTACCGCAGACTTTGCTTTCTGTTCCATAACATTACCTACCTTTTTCATGTGAAATATAGGTAACTATAGCACAAAAACGCTTCTCTAGAAAAATACTATTTTTATATGGACTGCCATAGGTTTAAACTATGACTCTTCTTTTTGGGTGCAATGCCTTCTTATTGATTCTCTATAACATTCAGCGTAACGGCTCGAAGGAACTCCTTTTTTAGAAACAAGACCTATGCACATGTGTTCATCAACTGCAAGAGGTCTAGAAACAATCTGTCTGCCATTCAACTTATGGCTTATTACACCAGAACAAACAGTGTAGCCGTCAAGACCAATCAGCAGATTAAAAAGGCTTGCTCTGTCTCTAACCTTAATGCTTTTTTCGCAGTCAATGGCAGGAAGTGGTTCCTCAGAAAAATAAAAGGAATTATGCTCACCCTGCTCGTAGGTAAGGTAAGGGTAAGGAGCCAAGTCTTTAAGCGTAATCCTCTTCTTTTTTGCAAGGGGATTTTTTGACGAAATAAAGACATGAAGTTTTGCAGTAAAAAGTTTTTCAAACACAAGGTCGTTCTTTTTTAAGAGTCGCATGAGTACATCCTTGTTTTTGGAACTGGTATACAAAACACCCAACTCGCTTTTTAGGTGAGCCACATCTTCTATTATTTCGTAAGTCTGAGTTTCTCTAAGGGTAAAGTCATAGCGGTTTCCTCCAAACTGCCTTATTACATCTACAAAGGCATTTACCGCAAAGGAATAATGCTGGCAACTTACGCTAAATAGAGCGCGCTCTTCATGGTTACCCTTGTAGCGTTCTTCCATGAGCAGAAACTGTTCCTGAACCTGACGGGCATAGGAAAGGAATTCTTCACCCTCGTGGGTAAGGTTCACTCCCTTGCTGCTACGCTCAAAAATTCTTATGCCAAGTTCTTCTTCAAGATCCTTAATTGAAGCGGTCAGGCTGGGCTGAGAAACAAAAACCCGCTTTGAGGCTTCGGTAATACTACTTACACGGGCAACCTCAAGCACATACTTTAATTGTTGGAATGTCATGTAAAAAAAGATAGCACAAAAAACTAAAAAGAAACAGACGCCATAAACATGCTGTTAAATTCAGGAAGGGAGGCTAGATCAAGGGACTGTGAGTGAAGGCATATGGAAGCACATTGATCCCGATACATGTCGGAAAGAAGAAGCATTACAGCACCAGAAAGAGAGGCGTTACCAGCATGAACAACCGCATTCTCGCATTCGGAGGGAATCATCCTGCATACAGAAGCATCGTGGGCATTAAGTTTTGTTCCAAATCCTCCTGCAAGAAACAGTGAAGAAATTTTCTGCGGAGTAAGATTTTCCTTTTTTAGAAGAAGCTGCATTCCGCTAAGACAGGCCGCCTTTGCAAGCTGAAATGAACGAATGTCCTTTTGGGTAAGAAAAATGTTAGGGGCAATAAAAAGGGATTCTTTGTCATCTAAAAGCATTCCCCCTGAATCAAGGAAGCCATTCTGCACAAGACAGGAGACGGCACTTAAAAGTCCGCTTCCGCAAATTCCCTTTGGCTTTATGTCTCCAATCACACGACAGAAAAATCCATCTTTAGGAGAGTAGGAAACTTTTGCAACGGCTCCCTCTTCCGCAGCCATGCCCAAAGCCACTCCACCTGCTTCAAATGCTGGACCAGAAGCGCAGGAAGTGCAGGTTATTTTTTTTGTACGGGGATTAAAAAGGGCAAGTTCGCAGTTGGTTCCCACATCGCACAAAAGCATGTAGTCTTCGGAATGCAAAAAAGAACAGGCAAGGAGGGCGCATGTTGTGTCGGCTCCTACAAAAGGTGAAATTACAGGAGGAATGTAAAGTGGAACGGAATAAAAAAAATCAGGTAGGTCAGAAAGTATTTTTTTTGCCTCAGTTTCAAAACCAAATTTTTCTTTCACTTCAAAAGGAAAAGATGCAAGTCCCTTTACGCTTACTCCGCATAAAATACTAAGCATTGCAGTGTTGCCAGTTACAACAATTTTTACAGGACGGCTCTTACCGCGACCTTCATCTTTAAAAAGCATTTCTGTTTTTTTAAACACTAATTCAATCAGGGAAGCAGCCTGAATGCATACGGTTTTTCTTTCTTCTTCAAGTCCATCGGCAGAAAGTGCATGAGAAATTCTAGCCATTACATCAGTACCAAAAGCGCGCTGTCTGTTTTCATCTCCTGCTCTGGCACATATTCTAAGGGAAGAAAGTTCTACAGAAATGGCGGCAATAGTTGTGGTTCCTATGTCAAGAGCAATTCCAATGTCGTTAGGAGAACAGAGAGGAGGCTTTACAGGCCTAGAGAAAAACAGGGAGTTTTCCGCAATAAGACTCTTTGAAGGTGCAAAGCTTCCGTCACCTTCGCAAAGTCCGCAATGTCTGCATGTTTTGCATAGCATTTTTACTCATCCACAAGAACAGGCTCACCATTGTATTCAAGAGGTTTGCCGTAAAAGGCTTCGTAACATTCTTTTGTTTCTTCGAAAGCCCTATCCCTAAGATATGCAATGTTCTGCTTTTTTGTAAATTCTTTCTTGGGATAAATCGCAGGCATTATATGAATTACCGCAACCTTTTTTTTGCTAAAAAGTCTTCTAATAGGTCCTGCCTTTTTAAAAGTGATAAATGTGGGAATTACTGGAACAGAACTTTCAGAGGCATAATGAAATGCTCCGTCTAAAAAGGGACGCACCTTTTCGTACCTCCACCACAAAGTACCTTCGGGAAAGCATAGAAGATACCTATCCTTAGAAAGAACTGTCTGAACGGCCTTGTTAAGATTCCGCATTGCAGTAATGCTCTGGCTAAAGGGAAGTGTTCCGCCTCCGCGCATTATGTGTCCTATCAAGTCCTTGCGGCTGTTAAAATCGGCAACGGTAATGTAAAGGCTGTGCCTCCATCCCCTTATGGCCTGCCTCACCATCATGTTGTCCAAGTCGTGAACATGGTTGCATGTAACCACAGCCCGCCTTATTCCCTTAAGATTTTCCCTGCCCCTTACTGTCGTTCCGCATGCAAACCAGTCTATGACAGGAGCAAAGGTATTTACCACCATGCGTATAAATGCCGACCATAAGGTAAAGCCCAATGTCTTGGGTAAGAAATTATATTCAGGAGTCACGGGAAGAACCACATCCCAGTTTATGGGCTGAACATGGTCATGAAATTTTCCTTCCTTTTCAAACGCCGACTCTTTATCAAGCATTTCCTGTTGCAACGGTGTAATTTTCATTAAAGACTCCTTTAGAAATATAGAATACAAATTATAAAGGATTGTTGCAACACTTGACGCAAATCGATATACTGTCTGCTATCAACCGGGGTGGTTTGTAATGCAGTTTGCAATGCAAGCCTGAGAACATACCCGCACGGATTCTGCACGGAATCCCAACCTGATCCGGATAATGCCGGCGGAGGAAGATATGAGTAAAAAACTCCTTTCCATTTTTTTAATTGCGTTTGCGTTAGGTTCATCAAGCCTGTTCGCATTTGGAACAAAAGACAGCCCTGAGCGTAAGAATCAGGTGGTGGTCTATGCCTACGACAGTTTTGCAGGCGAATGGGGAGCTTCAAAAGAAATAGAAGAAAAATTTGAAGCCCTTACCGGATACGACCTTGTCATCATCAACTGCGGAAGCGCACTGCAGACTCTAAGCCGCGCTGTACTTGAAAAAGACGCACCTGAGGCCGACATAATTCTGGGCATTGACAACAACATGGCACAGAAGGCAAGGGACGAAAAAATTCTTGAAGCATACAAGCCAAAGAACACTTCAGTTCTTATACCAGGACTGCATGAGGCTCTAGGTTCAGACTGGGCGCTTACCCCTTACGACTACAGCCACTTTGCTCTGATTTATGACACAAAGAGTAGCACCCCTGCACCAGCATCACTTTCAGATTTAACAAAAAGTGTTTACAAAAATAAAATTATACTAATGGATCCCCGAACATCTTCTACAGGATTGGGATTTGTGGCATGGACAGTTTCTGTGTTTGGCGAAGGTACAAAAGAATTCAACGACTTCTGGACTGCCCTAAAGCCCAACATTCTTTCCATGACGCCTAGTTGGTCAACAGGATGGGGCATGTTTACAAAAGGCGAAGCACCTCTAGTCATAAGCTACACCACATCTCCTGCCTCGGAAGTAGAATACAACAGCAACAACCGCTACAAAAGCCTTCTCTTTGAGCAGGGACATGTAATGCAGGTTGAAGGACTGGGTATTTTAAAGGGTGCAAAAAACAAGGAAGGTGCAAAGGCCTTCATAGACTTTTTTATTAGCGAAGAGGCACAGGAACTTCTTCCCCTTACCCAGTGGATGTATCCCTCAAACAAAAATGCGGAACTTCCCCAGAGCTACAGAACTGCAGCTCCTGTTCCCGCAAAAACTCTTGATACTGACAGCGAAAAAACCGCATCAGCCGTGAACGATGTCATTACGCTTATTTCGCGGTAAAGTCTTAATGCATATTCTTGCCCTGCTGGGTCTGTTCTTTCTTGGCCTAGCAGGGATTGCATTTGCTTTTCCTCTGGCAAAGGCCCTTGCTCCCGCATTTTCTTTAAAAGCCCCAGAAAGCTTTTACAATGCAAAAAACATCTTTTACATATTCCGCTACACCTTAATGGAATCAGTCTGTTCCACACTGATTGCCTTGGTCATTGGACTTCCCGGTGCTTTTTTTATAAGCCAGAGAAGTTTTTTGGGCAAAGGACTTCTGCGCTCATTTTCCGCACTGCCACTCTGCATGCCAGCGCTTGTAACCGCATTGGGATACATAATGGCATTCGGAACAAGCGGTTACATAAACAAACTTTTTTTTCTCTATTCGTTTACGGGAATCATTATCACCCAAGGCTTCTACAACTTTCCCCTTATAATGACAACTGTGGCAAACGCGTGGTCATCGCTAGACAGAACTCAGGAAGAGGCGGCCCTTCTTTTGGGAGCAAGTCCCACAAAAGTTTTTTTTACCATAACTATTGTGCGTCTTCTACCTTCCATACTTTCTGCCTGTGTACCTGTTTTTTTGTTCTGTTTTTTTTCCTTCATGATTGTCTTGATGTTTGGCGCGCCTGGAGGAACTACATTCGAAGTGGCAATCTATCATGCAGGAAGGGCAAATTTAGACTTTACAGGTGCGGCCCGACTTTCCATTGCAGAAACATTTTCGGCACTAGGCATACTTTTTTTGTGGTCTCTTTCAGAAAAAAAATCTCTTTCCAGCACTGGACTTTCACAGCGAAGGGAAAGGGAAAAAGTTCAGTCTCTTGGCAAAAAGGACATTCCATTTTTTGCCGCATTCATTCTTACAGTAACAGTTTTTTTTGTTCTGCCCTTTGCATCAATAATTATTTCTTCCCTTAATGTTCAAACTTGGAAAAATGTTTTTTCTATGCCGCGTTTTCTTACGGCCATACTTAACACCCTTACAATAGGTGCGGTCACATCAGTTTTTTCTACAGCGGCCGCACTAAGCTACGCCCTTCTTACCATGAATAAAAAAAATCAGTTTTTAAAAAGCGTGCTTCCCATGCTACCCATGGCGGTTTCGTCAGTGGTAATGGGAATAGGATTTGCGGCAACATTTAAACGAAGCAGTCCCCTTACACTCATTCTTGCGCAGACAGCCCTGTACTGGCCCTTCGCATACCGTCAGATAAAAAATCATTTAGAAAAAATTCCGCCTACCACAAGAGATGCGGCCTTAATTCTGTCAGAGACAAAACTGGATGCCCTATTCAAAGTTTACATTCCCTATGCAAAGAGGGGCATTATTCACTCCCTTGCACTAACACTGGCACTGAGCGCAGGAGACGCAACTCTTCCTCTTGTTCTGGCCCTTCCAAATTTTACAAACATTCCACTTATGACTTACGCTCTTGCAGGCTCTTACCGGCTTCCAGAATCCTGTGTATGCGCACTGATTCTTGGAGCGATCTGCATGACGCTATTTTCCCTTACCCAAAACAAAGGAAGTGCAAAATGAATTATTTTGAACTTACGGATGCATACAAGCAATGGAGCCACAGAACCATTGACTGTTCATTCAGCATGGAGCAGTCAAAGATAACTGCAATAGTAGGTGCAAGCGGCTCAGGAAAATCCACAATACTAAGAATTATTGCAGGACTTGAAAAAGCAGATGCAAGAAGTGATGGCAAAAAAACAAAAATCATTCTGGACGGAAAAGACATAACGGCACTTCCTCCGCAAAAAAGAGAATGCGGAATGGTGTTTCAAAATCCCTCGCTTTTCTTACACATGAATGTTCTTGACAATGTGTGCTACGGACTATTATCTAGAGGAATGAAAAAAAAAGAAGCAGTTAAAGTTGCGACAGACGCTCTTGAAGGAATGGGACTTAAGGGCATGGAAAAAAGATTACCAGAAACTCTTAGCGGAGGAGAAGCCCAAAGGGTAGCCCTTGCAAGAACTCTTGTTTTAAATCCCAAACTGGTGCTTTTGGACGAACCCCTTTCCGCACTGGATGCCCCCTTACGAAAAAGACTTTCCAAAGAAATCCGTGAGACACTCATAAAAAGAAGTCAGACTGCAATCCTTGTTACCCACGACTTAAACGAGGCAAAAGAAATGGCGGACGACATTCTTGTTCTTACTGACGGAAAAATTACATGGAGTGGAACATCCGCCAACTTTGACGAGGCAAGCCTTACTTTAGTTTGACCGAGTTGCACCTATTCTGTATACTGTCTTTATGCTAAAGAAATATCTTGCAGTTTTTTTTATATCCATGGTTCCTCTTATAGAACTAAGGGGGGCGATTCCTGTTGCAACGGCATGGGGACTTATGAGCACGGAAAACATTCCCCATCTTGTCATGGTTTATGCGCTTTGCATTGTGGGAAACATGCTTCCCGTTCCCATAATTTTTTTGTTTGCCCGTAAGTTTCTTGAGTGGGGAGCCGATAAAAAATTCATTGGAAAAATCTGCACCTTCTTTTTAACAAAGGGTTCCGCTGCTGGAAAAAAACTAGAGGCTAAGGCAGGCCGAGGACTTTTTGTTGCCCTGCTTTTATTTGTAGGCATTCCTCTTCCAGGAACAGGCGCATGGACTGGAACTCTGGCGGCAAGCCTTCTGGACATAAAGTTTAAAGACACAGTCATTGCGGTCACTCTAGGAGTTCTGTTGGCAGGAATAATAATGTTGCTAGCAAGTCTTGGGGTCTTGGGAGCAGTGGGAGCCCTTATTTCGTAACATAGGTCTAATAAAGTTGCCCACACAGGAAAAATGTAGTATATTTTAAGATAGAGTAAAATTAATTTTACAAGAGGTAGGACAATGGCAGATTCAGAAAACTGTGACAACAAATGCGCTTCATGCGAAGAAAACTGTGAAAGACGCAAGACACCTCAGGACATGAGGGAAAAGCCAGCAGAAGGTTCTTCTATAAAAAAAGTTATAGGCATTGTCAGCGGCAAAGGAGGCGTAGGAAAATCTCTAGTAACAAGCCTTCTTGCATGCAAGGTAAACCGTGACGGATTTAAAACCGCAATTCTTGATGCGGACATTACAGGTCCTTCAATTCCAACTGCATTCGGTTTAGGAGAAGAAAAAGCAGAAGCAGGACTTAAAACTGACGCCAACGGAAAGCAAGTTGAATATATAAAACCGGTTGTAAGCGACAAAGGCACAAAAATCATGTCGATGAATTTTCTGCTGCCTGACCAGACCGATCCCGTCATCTGGCGAGGTCCAATTATCTCTGGTGTAGTGCGTCAGTTCTGGACAAATGTTCTGTGGGATGATGTGGATGTCATGTTTGTTGACTGTCCACCAGGAACAGGTGATGTACCCCTTACCGTATTCCAGACTCTTCCCGTAGACGGAATCATTGTAGTGGCTTCTCCCCAGCAGCTTGTTCGCGTAATAGTTGAAAAAGCCGTAAAGATGGCAAACACCATGAACATTCCTGTTCTAGGACTCATAGAAAACATGAGCTATGTAAAGTGTCCCGACTGCGGAAAAGAAATAAAAATCTTTGGCGAAAGCAACATAGAGGGAATCGCACAGGACTTTGGACTTCAAGTTCTTGCACGCATTCCCATTGAGCAGACCATGTCTGTAACTGTTGACAATGGAGAAGTTGAATCCCTTAATGTTGACTATGTTGATGATGCAGCTGCAAAAATAGAGTCTATTGTCCACAAGATATAATGGATGCCGTAAAAATCCGTCTTGCACTTGCACCCATGGCCACAATCAGTCACGAAGCATTCCGCAGATGTGTGGAGCGCTTCGGAGGTTGTGACGAATACTTTAGCGAAATGATACACTGCCCATCTCTTCTGCACGGAGGACCCTTTGAATACTCTTATCTTTTAAATAAGTGTGCGCCTGACAAAATGGTGTGGCAGCTTACCTCCCCTGATGCTGAAAGTTTTTGCAAAGCGGCAAAAATAGTTGCAGACCGGGGCGGAATCGGAATAGACTTAAACATGGGATGCAGCGCCCCTCAGATTTATAAGACGGGGGCTGGAATTGCATGGATGACAAAACCTCTTGAAGAAGCAAGAAAGGCTGTGGCAGGTGTAAAAAAAGCATTACTGGAACACGAAGAAGAAAAAGGAAAACACCTTAGGCTAAGCGTAAAATGCAGGCTAGGAGAAGCAGACTGGACAGAAGAAAAATTCTTTGCATTTACAGACATGCTTCACGAAGAAGGAGTTGAACTTGTAACCCTTCACGCAAGGACTCAGAAAGAAAAATACAGGGGACTACCCGACTACACCATGGTTGAACGGCTTGCCCTACGCTACCCCAACATGAAGGTCTACCTTAACGGAGGCGTAAAGGATGAGGAAAGCCTAACCTACGCCCAAAGCACTGCCCCACATGCAGAAGGAATCATGATTGCAAGGGCGGCCGTACAAAAACCATGGATTTTTGCACAACTTACCACTCCAAATCTAAAAGGAAAGCGAACACTTGACGCTCAGGAACTTGCACTAACTTTTATAGCTGACGCGGAAGAATGCCTTCCTAAAGAATTTTACAAAACCCGTCTGCAAAGATTTTTTTCATACTACTGCACTAACTTTACCTTTGGTCACTACTTTGCAACCCAAATGCTGAATGCAAAAGACAACGACGACGCCAGAGCCCGCATAGCTGACTATTTTAAAAAGCAGCCCGATGATCTTTTTATAAAGTGGTAAGTGAACACGCTTATAATCAATCCGATAAAACTGATTAATTAGAAACTTTACACAAAGGTTTTGTTCCCAAAAGAAAACATAAGGCAGGAAATCTTATGGCTATCTCCGTACAAATGAATGTAGCAAGATAAGCAAAAACAATTGGAATCAAATACATAAGAAGCGTATTACCACCAAGCAATGATTTTAGCCAGTATTGAAACAGGACAATCCATATAAAATGAAAAGAAAAAAAGATAAATGACCGCTGAGACATGTAGGTTGAAATTTTCCCTTTAAAATTTAGGCTTTTCTTTCCAATTCCAATAAGAGAAAGTAGCATAAACCATTCGCAGACAGCCTTTGCAATTATATTTATGATTCCGAACTGCTTCTCTGACCAAATGAACATCCAGCAGTTTATGATTCCGGCCATTACTCCTATAACCAGCGTAACATACCTACATTCAGCCGCCTTTTCTATCATCGCGTCTTCCGAAAGAATGCAGAATCCAATCAGAAAAACATACATATATTCTGCGAAACTTTTTCCGCCCACAGATAAAAAATCATATAAAAACGGAAGAGGAAGCAAGAAGAAAAAAAGAAGTGGAAAAGGCAAACTACATTTTCTATGCCTGTTTTTAAATATTAAATTTGAAAGTTTAACAAGACCTACACCTGCAATCGATATTAGAAAAAGAAAAAACAAAAACCAAAACTGTCCAATGCAAAAGCCGCCGTCAAAGCCTGTCAAATCAGTCAACTTTGTAAAGAAGGTTTTATAATGCTCAAAAAAAGAGCCCTGCCAATTAAAATTATTTTTGTCACCCATGTAAGAAAGAACAGGACAAAAAGCAAGAGTCCCAAACAAAAAAGGAAGAAGCAGGCGTTCCGTCCTTTCTACAACAAACTGTCTGTATGACCTTTTTTCTAGCGCATACCTTGCACTCATTCCCGCCAGAAGAAACATTAGAGGCATATAATAAGGACTTAGGAATACAATAAAACTGCTTAATATTTTATTTGGCTGAAAACAGATGTAATTCAATTCGTTCCACGTATTAAAGGCCTGTGCTGCATGATAGGGAATCAAAAGCAGAATAACAATCCATCGCAAATTATCTATAAAATTTTTTCTCATAAACTTTTTCAGTCAGCCGCAGGGCCACGGATGGCGCACAGATTCTTACCCAATGCTTACACGAGATTTTACAAAGTA
>ERZ842401.6204-NODE-6204-length-12853-cov-4.284419_pt1 | contig 12853 bp, 10 predicted proteins | sample MGYA00521270_ERZ842401 | MGnify/ENA primary metagenome ERZ842401 (study PRJEB31892, sample SAMEA3878208) | bioreactor metagenome | biome: Moose rumen | place: Sweden | collected 2011-10 | study: EMG produced TPA metagenomics assembly of the PRJEB12797 data set... | reverse complement strand
TACGGAGATAAATGGGGAGTTAGAGCCAATTACATTGAAATAAATAACCGTGCGATAGCCAAAATGTGCGGAAACAAAACCTGCTGCGGGATAATTTCTGCAATGAAACTTTTGCCTGCAATTCCGCCATCTGCCAAAAGCTGGGCAAATTGTATTATTCTTTCTCAAATATTTCCGAACATATATGGCGACGGACTTAATAAACCCGCAGAAGAAGAAAATTCTATATACGGGATAAAACTTAATTCGGGATATAGCAAAAATATAATTGATTGTGACATTTCAAAAAAAATAAATGCCGATGAGCAATTTATCGCATTTAACGATTTGGCGCATTTTCACGGATTAAAAACTGGATTTAGAACGGTAATATCCGCCGATCAAATTAAAGTAGCACAAGATGACGGAAGTGATGTGACTTTTGATTGGAATAACGGAGAACATTTTGAAATATTTATTCAATCTCACGTTGATTTAATTAATCTCGGATTTGAAGCTATCTTTATTGATTCGGCAAAACATATAGGCGGATATGATATGAATAATTACACGGGCGTGGGCGCATTGCCAAGTTATGAACAGATGCAGCATATTATCCGCGAAATAAGAAGCCGCTCGGGCAAAACAACTTTAAGCTTTGTCGGAGAAAAAAGTACAGGTGATTTTCAAAGGTATGAAAACCTCGGGCTTTCTGCAGGTACCGCCTTTATAGAACCTGATAACTTTGATGAAGTTAAACATCATTCAATAAATAATAAATACAATCAAAATTATTCCCCCGGTATAGAAGTATCAAATGATAATGATACAGGCGGAAGAAGCTACGAAAGCAGACTTAACAGAATAAATAATTCACTGTTCGGTTTTGAGTATCCGTCAGATAAACTTCCGAGTTTTATGCAGATGGAAGATTTGTTTCCGCTTCGTTATGATACAAATACCCACCATTTAATGATGTCAAACCCGTCTTATTCAACCGACGGCACACCTGAAAGTCATTGGAAAAACCTATTTACAGGAGATGACGGGAGAGAATATAACAAAAAAGTTGCAGACCTATTTATATACGCACTCAATTTATAAGGAGAAAATTATGTTAAACACGTTTTTAAGATGGATAGCCTACGCGCTTGCAATTATTTTTATTGCATGGTTAATCCCCGGAATAAGCGTAGAAGGATTTTTAACAGCACTATTGGTTGCAATAGTCATGGCATTAATTAACGCATTTGTAAAACCAATCCTGCAGGTTATTTCATTTCCGATAAATCTTTTAACTTTAGGGTTATTTTCTTTCATTTTAAATGCACTGTTATTTATGCTGGCAGGGTTTATCACACCCGGGTTTGAAGTTGACGGATTTTTAAGCGCACTATTTGGCTCGCTTTTATTATCCTTAATGGCACTCTGCATAGAAAAAATATAGTTAAAAAGTCTATAAAATGGTTCGTATTTAGATAACGAGCCATTTTTATTTATTAATAATTCAGCCAATGTTTTTGTAAAAAAATATTTAATAATGGAATCTGGAGGTAGTAATGAAAAAGCAAATATTAATTATCGGATTTATTTTTTTATTTTTAAACGGGTTAAATACAATTGCAAAAGGAGAATTGGCTGACTTTTCAAAACGCGAAAATCGAACATTTTACCACGATTATGTTCAAGATTTATCAAGGCCGAATACGTTTAGAAACACTCAAGGTAAAGAATTTGCGGAACAAGAACCGATAAATCCTAAATCATTCGGTCAACAAAGCGGTTTTGCCCCTACTTATAGAACCAGCTGTCAATTCGGAGTTTGCTTACCAAGCAGATTGGATAACACGGACAGAAATATTCGTCCTTGAATTAAAATATTGAATGGAAGAATTGTTCGTGCTAGAATGATTCAGCCATGAATAACAATGATATTAAGTGGGTTATATTTTTAATTGTTGTAATAGGGAATTTTATAGCGATGCTTGACAGCACCTCTGTAAATCTTGCCCTATACAACATGTCGGTTGACTTCAACTCGGGAATATCATCCGTTCAATGGGTAGTTATTGCTTATATGCTTGTATTAACGGTATTCTTACCGTTTTTCGGGAAGCTCGGAGATATTTTTCCAAAAAATAAGCTTTACGCATGCGGATTTTTAGTATTTGGACTTGGTGCATTATTAAATATCACGGCGCCAAATTTGTGGTTATTAATTTTTTACAGATGTATTGAAGCTCTTGGTGCATCAATTATGTTATCAAATTCGACAGCCATTTATACAAGAATCTTTAAGACACAAAAATTAGGTAAAGCCTTGGGTTTAAATGGCGGAATAATAGCTATCGGAGGGATGTCAGGTCCGGCCTTGGGCGGAATTTTGATTAATTATTTCGGGTGGAGAGCAATTTTTATACCTGAAATTCCGATTGCACTCTTTGGTGCTTTTTTTGCCTATCACCTTTTACCGTCTTATACCTCAAAAATTAAGAATATGAAATTTGATTATCCCGGTTTTATATATTTTGTTCTTTCACTTTTTGCGCTTTTATTGAGCATAAGCGAAGGTCACAGATGGGGTTGGCATTCATTAAAAATAGCGGTATTGGGAGTAATTGCTTTTGGGTTCGGATTTTTATTTTATTTTAGAGATCACAAAATAAATTATCCGCTTATAAATTTTAAGATGTTTAAAATAAAATCTTTTACCCTTGGAAGTCTTGCGGTTATGACATCATATATGGCAATGTTTACAAACAGCGTACTTTTACCTTTTTACTTACAGGAAATTTTAAAATATTCACCGCTTGTAACGGGACTTTTAACTTTACCATATGCAGTAGCACTTACTTTTACCGCTCCGATTTCAGGAAATACCGCCGGTAAATACGGGAGCAGATGGCTGACACTTGGAGGTCCGTTTTGCATGGTTTTAGGTTTGGTACTTTTCACCTTGTGCAATAAAAACACTACGGTTTTCCAACTCATTCTAGCCTCGGCAATAATGGGAATGGGTAACGGACTTTTCCAATCACCTTCAAATATGGCAATTATGAGCAGTGTTAAAAAGAATGAATTAGGTATTGCATCAGGGATTTTGGCACTTTCAAGAAATATGGGGAATATTTTAGGCGTTGCGGTAACAATTACATTGTTTGACACATTAAGAAGTCATTTGCTTCAGGTAAATACAATTTATGAAACTGCATTTATGCACGCTTATAAAGGTACGATGATCTGCGGAATGGCATTTGGAATAACCTGTTTAATTTTAGCATTTTTTGCATATAAACCCGAGACAAATAGTAAATAAGAATTTGACAAGATTATTTTTATAAAATAAAATTAACAGAGAGGTAGCTTTGTGAAGAAAGTTTTATTAATAAGATTGTCATCTTTGGGCGATTGCATATTTAATATTCCGCTTGCAAATATTTTAAAAAGAAACGGATACAGAGTGACTTGGCTGGTATCAGAAAAGGGCTATGGGGTAATAAAGGACAACCCTTGCGTTGATGAGGTTATTTTAGCACCTTTTGTAAAATGGAAAAAACGAGGATTTTCATTTGAAAATTTTAAAGAATATCTTGAAATTGTAAAAAAAATTCGTGCGGAAAAATTTGATATTACGCTTGATACACAAATGCTTATTAAGGGATTTTATTTTAATATCTTTTCAGGCGCTAAACGCAGAATAGTTGCAAAATCAGCAAGAGAATTTTCATTTCTGGGAGGAAATGAAATAATTGATGTAAAAGATTATAAAAAAAAATGTTCAGCTATAAGAAATTATCTGAAATTCGCAGACTACCTCGGACTTGATACGTCAAAAATAGAAGTAACACTTCCAAATAGCGATGAAAATACAAAAAATAAAATAAATGAATTGTTAAATAACAAAATTGATACGACAAAACCGGTTGCCGTTATAGCGCCGGCAACCACTTGGATACCAAAACACTGGAGCAAAGATAATTGGAAAGAGTTAATAAAAAAAATTGAAGAGCACTTTAATCTTATATTTACAGGCACTGAAAACGATAAAGAATTAATAAGCTATATATGCGGAGATAATTATATAAATCTTGCAGGCAAAACGGACTTGAAAGGTTTAATTGAGGTATTTAGAAGAGCAGACCTGGTTTTATCCTTAGATTCGGGGAGCACACATCTTGCTTGGGCAACTCAAAAACCCAAAATCATTACACTGTTTTGTTGTACTCCGCCATATCTTTATGCCCCGCAAGGTTCGGATGATAAATATATTGCCCTTAGCGGAAATTTATCATGCCAGCACTGCCATAAAAGAAAGTGTCAGCTTAAACAAAATAAAAATCAATGCACATTTTTACCTGAAGTTGGTGAAGTATTAAAGGCAATAAACAAGCTTATGAATTGTGAATTATAAATCAATAACTATTCACATCAAAACGGATTTTCTTCCTCTTTTATAGCCTCTTTAAAAAATTTGAGAGACGCACAAGTTTTATAATCCTCATAATTTACGTTGTCAAATTGTTCACGATCTTCATCCGTCAATTCTGTTTTTGAAGGGTTATCCGCTTCATTAAGCCGCTTTGCAATAACCGCACCCGTCAAATCATTCATTATCTCAAAAACAAACCTTTGTCTGTAAGATGAATCGTTACTGTTCATTACAAGAATTGTTGCCTTTTGTAATTCTTCATATGATTCATCATACATCTTTAAGCGTTTGAGAAGAATTGCTAAATTGTAGTGTGCATCATAATTCATCGGCTCAATTGATATTGCCTTACAATAATTTACACCTGATTTATTGTAATCACCGAGCAATTGTTGAGTTAAAGCCAAATTAAAACGGGCATCATAATCTTTATTTAAAATTTTAACCGCACTTTCGTAAGCTTCAAGCGCATTCTTTAAATAGATTTTTTTTATCTCCCATCGCTCTTTTGAATATATTGATTTTTTCTTATATGCAACACCGGTATTATAATAAGCCAAACCCTTATTTATTTTTACGGTTTTATCATTACTGATAAAAAGAATTTTTTGGGGTGAAACTTCAATGATTTTTTTATACTGATTTATTGCGCCATCATAATCACCGAGTTTTTCAGCCAAAATTACACCTAAATTCATCCTTGCCTGAATATAATCAGGTTTATAATTTATCGCCTGCCTGTACGCATCAGACGCAAGATAATATTCCCCGCCTTCCACATACATATTACCTAAATTAAACCATGCACTATAATGATTCGGATAAAGATCAAGAGCATATTTATAATGCTCAACCGCACGATGAAGGTGATTGGATTTATATTCATTATCACCGATATATACGTGATAAACACTCTTAATTCTGCTCATAACAGAATCCGTTTCATCAGGATTTGTATAAATCAAATACCCCAATCCGCAAATAATAATTAAAACTGTTAAAAATGACAAAACCTTTTTCATAATATTTACCCGGTTACATTATTTTAAAGAATTAATTTCCTCTACCTGCTGATTTGTTAAATATTTTGCCCCGCCCAAAAGCTGAGCATTCAAAAGCGTTTGGGCATAATTTTCCGCCATTTCAAGCTTCATATAAGCTTCCCAAATTGTTTTATCACCAATCACAAAACCATGATTTGCCATTAAAACCGCATTATGCTCTTTAAATAAAGGCGCTGTGTTATCAACCAACTTTTTGGTAGAAGGGCATCCGTATTCAGCAACAGGGATTTCCCCAAAATCAAAAACAATTTCCGGCATATAAGGTTTATCCAAAGCTTTATTTGCCAAAGCAAAAGCCCCGAGCGCCGGTGAATGAACATGGATTATTGATTTTATATCATCTCTCAATTTATAAATTGCAGTATGAAGAAATTTTTCACTGGAAGCCTTATAATCGCCTTCAACCAAATTCCCGTCTAAATCAATAGTAACAATATCATCAGCTTCAAGCCCTCCGAGATTTGAACCTGTTCTTGTGATTAAAATTTTATCCCCGCATAATATGGAAATATTTCCCGAAGTACCATGAACCATATTATTTTCTGCACAAAGCACGGCACAATTAATTAAATCTTCTTTTTTTTCAGCTAACGTTTTCATTGTATATACTCTCTTTCAGGATCTTGAATTTCTATAACTTCAGCATACTGTTTATGTGTTTGACTGGAAGCCGATGGTGCCGGTTTAAAATACTCCTCCTCTGTCGGCAGAAGTTTTAATTCAGGTTCACCGTTTCCTGATAATCTGTCAGGATTTTTTATAACTAATTTTTTATAATTTACCGATGAATTTTTAACGTTCATCCCCATAATTATATTAAAATAAGTTCTTTCTCTTACAAAATCGTAGCCCAGATTCACCTTGAATTCATCAGGTCCCAAAGATACGATAAAAGCATTTTCCTGAAGCATTTTACCGTTAGGAGAATCTTTCAGCAAGTTTGCATTAATACTCCAGCCAACGGCAAGCCACTTATTTAACCTTAAGGCTTCATTCAAATATACATTGGCGTGACCGTATCTGAAAGTATCATACCTTAAAAGAGGAGTATGGTCTTCGTAAGCTGTCGCGAAATACCCGATATTTTGCATCCAGTATTTATACTGGGTTCTTAATCTCGGACCGACTCTGCCTACAAATTGAGTTTCACCCGCACCATAAACAGCAGCACTGCCTTGCCCCACCAATGATAAATCCGCATAAAACTTTTTCTCTTTATTTTTATATTTCAAAAGAGTCTGATTAGCTTCAGCCATATATCTCAAACGAAGTGAAAATTCACGGCCTTGAGGCAAATGTTCATCTTTTAATTGATATTTTGCATCTCCAAAATAACCTAAACCAAACCTGTTTTTAAAAGTAAGATTTAACCCATCGCCCAAAAGATTTTTTACTACGGCATTATCTTCATAAATGGCTTCAATAGCGTACTTAGGCAGTCTTGCACCCATAAACCACTCATTCATATAAGCATTTGTACCGTATTGTAAATAGAATTTGTCATCTAAATATTGTTTTCCTTTTATTACAAATACATCATTTGCAGAACCATACATTAAATCAGTAATATTCGTCGGGCTTTTATATCTCAAAACACCACCTATACCCCACTTATTTTTATAATTAACCACAGGAATAGCTTTCAAAGTCGCCCCGTTTGGAATATCAAATACATATCCGGGACCAAAATACAAGCCCATCGGGTTTCTTGAACCTATTTCAGGATAATTACCTTCAAAATATGTGCTGTTTTTATTAGTGTGTGCTTCAAAATGACTTATATCAAACAGATGTCTTTTACCGTTATAGATTTCAATTCCTTTTAACGTTAAGACATTATGCTTCTTTTTGGCATCAACTGTTATTTCTTTTACGTTAACGTTCATATCTTGTGAACCTGTGAAATCAGATACAAAAGATCTGTCAATATCGTCAACAACAAACTGACTATAATCAAATCCTCCAACCATTGAAGTTCTGAATTTGATATTAAAATCACCTGTTGAAGTTAACTTGCCGTCAGACAAAACTATTTCTTTATCATTTGCAGTTGCCTTGCGTGCAGTGATTCTCATAACACCTTTTATGGTGTCAACCATGTCTATAAACGCATTTTCTTCATTCATATTAATTTGTATAAAATCACCGTTTAAAACAGAACCTTGCTTGATAACTCTGACGTTATCGTAGGCTTTAATCACATTTGTCACGTTATTATATACGATTTTGTCCGCTTTAATAGTAGTTTCCTGAGGGGGAAACTCCAGAACGGGGTGACCTGTTGCCGTTACATCCATGGTTTTATCATCAAAATTAATATGATCAGCATCTAATATTACATCATTTGTTGTAATTTGCTCCTTTACTTCACCGGTTAATTGAATTGATTTACCATCGGAATTTTCTACTTCAGAAGATGTCGGAATTGTATTTTCTTCTATTTCATCCAAAAGCCCGACACCATTATCTTTAATTTCAGTTTCTTTATCCTGAGATTGAACGGATTTTTCCCATTCATCAATAAGTTTTTGAGTTTTCTCGATATTTCTGCGCCTGAAATGATTCATCATTTTAATTCTTGCACGCTTAAACATCGGCATATCTTTTCCGAATTTAGGACGGCTGCCGACAGGAGCATCACCTTCTTCAACAATTGCCTCATCTTCATTTTCCTGATAAACTGTTTTATCGTTTATTCCGGCGGTTGCAGGAGAAAGTGCGGTTGGAGATTCGTAAATTTCATCTTGCACAAACATATCCATCAAACCGTTTCCAAGCCCGTTGCCGGTAAATTCAAATCCGTCGAACCCTTTTGCGGATGGAACATTTATTAAAGTCAATATTAATGCTGTAGTTATTATGTATTTATTCAAAATTTATCCTTTACTTTTATATATACTGAAGCGGATTTTGAGGAACTCCGTTAACCCTTACTTCAAAATGACAGTGCGGACCGGTACTATAACCTGTCGAACCCTCTTTACCGATAACTTGACCTTTGCCGACAGACTGACCGTTTGAAACATTAATAACAGACATATGAGCGTACAAAGTGGTTGTTGGTTTACCGTTAACTCTGCCATGGTCAATAATTACCACTTTACCGTAACCGCCCTGCCATCCTGCAAAAATAACTTTGCCTGAATTAGCGGCTTTTATCGCTCCGCCGTTTGCCCCCCCTATATCAATTCCCGAATGGAATATTCTGCTTTTGAATATAGGGTGAACCCTCCAGCCAAAAGGCGAAGTTATAGGTCCTGAAATCGGGCGCATAAATGCTCCTGTAGTTACAAAAGTTTCTTTATTATTTTTTTGAACACCGGCAATCATACTTTGGATTTTTGCAGACTGTTGAGCCAATTCTCGTTCTGATTTTTCGTATGCCGCACGGCTTGATTCAAATTTATTAATCATTTTTTGGTTTTGAGCTATAGCAGATTGAATATATTTTTGCTGATAGTTCATATTATTTATGGTCTTTGCAAGGGCTTCTTTTTTCTGGGCAATTTGCTGGCGTATTGCAAGTATAGCATCCGATTTTTTCTTTAACTGCTGTATTTTTTCATAATCGTTTTTCAAAACAATTTTTTCAAAATAAACAACATCCAACATTGAATTTAAGTCTTTAACAGACATCAATAATTCTAACATGCCGCGTCTTTGAGCCTTATAAACATGTCTTAAACGACTCTGCATTTTTTGATTTGAATCATTATAATTGGCAACCGCAACCTCCAATTGGGCATTCAAATTATTTAATTGACCTGTCACAGTTGCAAACTGACTTTTTGACACCTCCAAATTCCCGCGAGTAATCTCAAGATTTTTCTGATTTCTGATAAGCTTATTTTTTTCCTGATTTTCGAGTTTTTTTCGTCGATTTATATTATCTCTTGCATTTTTACGTTTCTGCTCAATTTGAGAAAGCGAAGGTTCACAATTTGCCGGCCGGCACATTCCTAACAAAATTGCGACCGGCAAAATAATAATTAAAAGCTTTTTCTTAAATTCCTTTATCCTCACTAACTCTCACCGCTATACTACTTAAAAAATATCGGAAGCATCATCAAACCGACAGTCCATACCAAGAACGTTACAGCGATTATTCCGATGATTAATCTTTGATGTTGTCTGAAAAATTCCATATTTTCCCCCTTATCAACTTACTCTCTATAACATAATACTATCAAAATAAATAAAGTGCAATTTTTTGACATCTATTTGCAAAATTATGTTAATTCGTTTAATATTGTAACTATGAATGAAACCTTTGTTAAAAGCAATACGGATATTATTTCAGCCATAAAACAGTCATCTTCGGATGAAAAATATTTTTTGTATGAAAATAATTTGGCTCAAATTAAAAAAATAGAAAATTTTTTTAAGAGTAATGAGAAGCTTTTAATGATTTCGGGTTTTTTAGGGACAGGGAAAAAAGAACTCCTGGATAAAACACTTTCGTTTTTGAATTCCGACGTCATTTATCTTGAATATACCTGTTATGAAACCACTATCCTTGACGATATTTTACTTTCATTTTTTGACACCTTCAAAAATCTCATCGCAATGGGGCTAATTGAACAGCCAAGAATAAAGTCGGAAAATTTTATACAAAAAATCAATACCTACTTCCAAACAATTGATAAACCTATTATTGTAAGAATTAATGCTTTACAAAATATACTAAAAGATAATAAATCCGAAATTTTAGGTTTCTTAAAAACATTATTTAACTACCAAAATATAAAAGTTATTCTCTCTTCAAGGAAACAGGAAACTCTGTTTGACACTAGCGGAATAATGCCTGTTGTCGTAATGACGGGCGCATTGGAAAAAAATATTTTTGAAAAGTATTTAAAATCGGAGGGAATAAAAAATATCGGGCCGATATCCGATGAACTTTACAAACACACCAGAGGCTACTGGTTATATACAATTTTGTCCGTAAAAGTAATAAAATTGAGAGGACTGGAGCTTATTAATTTTCTTTCGGGATACACAAAGAGTATGATATCATTTAACGATTTTATTTTTCGTGAACTGTTATCCTTTGTTGATCCGATAAGCGGTCATCTGTTCAGATTTTTAACACTTATGAGACATCCCGTGAGCATTAATTTACTAAAGGATTTGAAGCTCTGGGATGAAAATAAAGAACAATTTTTTATTGAAAATCTCATTCTATACCGAAGCGGAAATTTAATCAGCCTGCCCGAACATTACAAAAGCATTGCACAAAATACGATTACGGAAAACATTTCCGTAAAAATTCATAAAGCGTGCATTGAGTTATACGAAACACAAATTCCATTGAAGCCTTTTGAACGTGATATGTTATTGTCGCGTGCCACAATGAGAAAGGAGATTGAATTTCATAATTCATTCATTCCTCAACGACCGAAATTTAATCGGGAACCGCTGACAGGAATCCAATTTGCCATTCGCGAAAAGTCTGAACAAACATCACCAGAAGCAAAAGAAACACCTGAACATAATCAAGTTTTGGAAACTTCAAAAGAAGCTGTTAAAAAAGTTTCGTTTATATTTGACGAAGACGCGCTTGAGAATATCGCGGAAACAATCAACAATTTTGTTGAAAGCTCTCATGAAAACGCAATAGTTCAAGACGAAATCAATAATTTAAATCTTGTTGAACTTTTAAATCAAGCAAAAATTTCAGAGAAAAATTTTGAATACAAAAAGGTAATTGCTATTTGCCAAAAAGCCTTGACAATGAATACCGATGATGATTTTTACACATTTTTGCCGTCAATATATTTAAAACTTGCCAATACCTACAAAAAATTATCTGATTGGTTTAGTGCAAATAAGTATTTTGAATTAGCAACAGAATTTTTTGATTCTACAGGTGATATTGAAAAATCTGCTCAGACCAGATTAGAAATTGCAAATATTAAATTTCTGACATACAAACAAGAGGAAGCAAAAGAAATAGTAAAAGAAATTTTGCTTCTTACAAACATTTCATCTAATACAACCGTAAAAACATTACTATTATTGATTGATATCGCGGAAAATTCAAATAACAGAAATGAAATCGAACTGTATTTTGAAAAAGCATTAAACTTATCAGAAACAATAAAAGATATAGAAATCCTATCCGAACTATATTTTAAATGGGCGGTATTTAATGACACCGAAGGTAAATTAGATTTAGCAATTGAGTATTACAAAAAATGCATAAATTTAAGCAAAAACTATAAAGAAAATCCAAATCTTGCATCTTCATATTCAAATATTGCATCTATATGCAAAGAAACGGGGAACATTGAATTAGCCCTAAAATATGCCAACGAGAGCTTAAAAATAAATGAACTTACGGGTAATTTTAACGGAATATACAATTCATCAATTCAACTTGCGCAGATGTACAAATCAAAAGATTTTGATAAAACTGTTGAATTTTATAAAATGGCAAAGAATTCGGCGCATAAGCTCAATGAGCCGTTTTATATCGCCTCGGTAAACCTCAATTTCGGCGATTTTATAATACACTACGGACAAATTGAAAATGCCCTGAAACTTTATTTGGAAGCCTTGGCAGTTGCTAAAGACAATTTTAAACCATCAAATATTTCAAAAATTGAATTAAGAATAAACGATATCAAATCAAAAATCGGGGAAGAAAAATTTAATAATATTGCAAAGGAAGTAAATAGTGGACAAAATATTTGAAAAATACAGCGAAATTTTTCTTATCCAAAATTCAAAACTCAATTTGATATCAAAAAATGACGAAAAATTTTTGTGGGAAAAGCATATAAAAGACAGCCTTGCAATAGAAAAATTTTTTGAAAAATATCATATAAACCCAAGCGGTTTAACAATGCTTGATATCGGAACAGGTGGAGGTTTTCCGTCAGTGCCTGTTGCAATAAAATATCCGAATTTAAAGGTTACGGCACTGGATAGCATAAGAAAAAAAATTAACGCAATTGAAGAAATAAAAACCGTACTTGATATCAAAAATCTTGTAACCATCTGTGACAGAGCGGAAAATTTAACTCAAAAATTTGATATAGTGACTGCAAGAGCCGTTTCGGGGATGAAAACGATTTTAGAATACGCACTTCCGAGATTAAAAAAAGACGGATATTTTGTTGCCTATAAATCAATAAAAGCCGGCGAAGAAATAGAAGATGCAAAAGAAATTTTACAAAAATACAATGCCGAAGTTATGGATATAATTCCATATGAACTTCCTTTACAAGAAAATTTCACAAGAAATTTGGTCATTGTAGAATATGTTAAGACGTTAAGGCGATACGTTAAGTTCGACAAATAAGATAGCCTCCACCTCAAGGGGCGAGGCAAAAAGCAAAACCCCTGCGGGGGAAAATCCATCCGCAAGGGTTCGTTT
>ERZ842401.6203-NODE-6203-length-12854-cov-3.709196_pt1 | contig 12854 bp, 12 predicted proteins | sample MGYA00521270_ERZ842401 | MGnify/ENA primary metagenome ERZ842401 (study PRJEB31892, sample SAMEA3878208) | bioreactor metagenome | biome: Moose rumen | place: Sweden | collected 2011-10 | study: EMG produced TPA metagenomics assembly of the PRJEB12797 data set... | reverse complement strand
CTGGAAATCCTCCTCGCTCATGTTCATTTCTTTAGCAATCTCTGCATCGGTAGCAGGTCGCCCTAAGCGCGATTCAAGCTCAACGATAACATCTTCAATCTCGCGTGATTTTTGCCGCACAGAGCGCGGTACCCAGTCAAGCTGACACATTTCATCGAAAATAGCCCCACGAATTCGCGTAACTGCATACGTTTTAAACTTTACATTCTTCTCAGGGTCATATTTATTGATAGCATCGAGTAAGCCAAATTGACCAAAGCCAACAAGGTCATCAAATTCAATACTTGCCGGAAGCCCCACAGAGACCTTACCTGCAACATATTTTACCAGCGGCATATATTGTCGTATAAACTTATCACGCAGTGCAGAAGATTTGGTTTTCTTAAACTCTAACCACAGCTTTTCTTCTTCTTTTTCATCAAGTTCCGGCTTTATATAATCCATGTATCAACACCTTTTATCTTAATTTTCCCTGGCCAATACCGTCTGTATTGCCTTCGCCATCAACGCTGAATTTTCCGCTGTGGGAGCTGGCACTTCTGTACGTGCATGTACTTCCCGCACTTCGGGCTCATCACTTGTAGCAGAAGCAAAATCACTGTCACTAATTACGTCCTCTTCTTTCCTTTCAGGAACTGACATATCCCCAATATCGGGAAGCTCATCAAGCTCAAGTCCCCCCTTTTCTACCGTTGGCGCGTGCGGTGTAACAGCTGCGGCAACAGGTGTAGCCACAGCTTGCGCTGATGTAGCCTCCGCCGAAGCAGTAACGGCTTCTGTAGACACTGTAGAACCAAGGCTTACCGGTGTAAAGTCTGCCGTAGCAGTGGCACTAGCAGCGGGGAATGAAGACTCATCAGCTGTTGGCAGTATAGCAGTCTGCTTTCCGCCAAGCATAGCCTGAGGATTTGTTACCGTAAATCGAGGTAATTGCGCTTCGTCAGCAAGCACTTCATCATCTATTGTAATATTAACAACACCACCAGGCTCTGTAGTTTTTGCAGAGGAAGAGGCCTCAATATCAGAACTTGTTGCATCAGAAAGAAATTTTTGAAATAGAAATGATATTCCAATCGCTATTCCACCAAAAACAAGCGCACTAATAACCGAACGCAATAAAAAAAACGGAAAAGCGACTTTAGAAAACAGTCCTATTAGTAATGTAAATATGAACCCGACACCGGCGGCGATGCCTACATATTTCGGGTTTATCATCCTAAAATCCTCCCTTTCTATCAGATTACGGCAAAACCGCCATAAGGTCAAGTTTTTTAAGCTATAGCATCATTATTTTTTATGCAGAAACTTTTTTAAAAAAGTCGCAACACCTTCGCTAGAGCCACCTTCCGTTTTTTCAATTCTTCCCACAATGTGCTTTATACAAACAGCCGGCTTTGAAGTAGGATTAACCACAATAAATGGCTTTTGTCGTAAAACTGATGCAGAAACAACGGGGTCATCATACACAAAACCGATGTAATCAACCTTGTAGTTTAAGAACTGCCCAATAATTGTAATAATGCGGTCAGAAATGCGTTTTCCCTCTTCCGCAGAATGTACACGGTTCACCAACAGCTTTATGTTGATTTCGCGGTCCTGAAATTCCGTTGTAATGATTTTTATAATACCATAGGCATCAGTAATCGCAGTTGGCTCTGGCGTAGTAACGACAAACACTTCATCAGCGGCAGCAACAAATTGCAAAACGTTGTTAGCGATACCTGCACCCGTATCAATGATAATGATGTCTGCATTAGCAAGCTGGGTAAACTGCTTTGCAAAATCCTCAAGCTCTTCTACCGTAAGATTTGCAATTTTTGAAAAGCCGTTTGCGCCAGCAATGAATTTTATGCCAAACTCAGTATCAAGAATAATCTCCTGCATAGTTTTTTGCTTATTGATTACCTGCATAAGATTATACTGTGGCACAACGCTTAAAAGTACGTTTACGTTCGCCATACCGAGGTCGCCATCAATGAGCACAACCTTTTTACCCAGCTGTGCATACGCGATTGCCATATTTACAGATAAATTTGTTTTTCCGACGCCGCCTTTACCACTCGTAATAGCAATAATGCGCGTTTTATGGGCGTGGTCAAATCCGCCTCTTTCGTATTCCATCAATTCCTTTAATTCTCTTGCCTGGTCTTCCATTTTTATACCTCTTGTTTTTCTGCAAACTTATCTTCGATGTGTACGCTATCGATAGTAAAGTCCGTTAGCTGTTTTAGAAATTTTGTAACCGTCGCCCATTCAATATTGCGCGAAGCAGTTTGACCATCCGTTATGTAGGAAATCTTTTTATTCTTTTCAGCCAGCACGCTGATAACGTTTCCATACGTGGAGGATTCATCACATTTTGTCACAATTACAGAGCCGTAATTAAACATCTCATAATTTTTCAAAATTGTTACAAGGTCACTCGCCTTTGTACTTGCCATAACTGCAAGATACACATCAGGATGTAAATCCTTAACATTTAAAAGGCCTCGTAGCTTTGCTATGTTATCAAAATCATTAGGACTGTAGCCGCTCGTATCGATAATAAGCGCATCTAGCGACGTTTTGTAGGTATCAAAAATCTTTTTCACGTCTTCTGTAGAATCCGCCTTGTCCATATCGACGAACATCATCTCGCCAAAGCGCCTAAGCTGCTCTTCCGCGCCAACGCGCGTGTGGTCAAGCGTAACCAAACGAATTGCAGGACGTGGCTTTCCGTTTTTCTTTGCGGTTAGAATTAGGTCAGCGGAAATTTTGGCAATAGTTGTCGTTTTTCCAACACCCGTAGGGCCTACAATAACAATAACGTGAGGAAGCTTATGCGGTAGATGCGGCGCAATTTGTATTGATTCACCTATCCAGTCAACCACAGTCCGCTGCACCGCGTCAAAATCATCGAGCTTTTCAAGGGGAAATTCAGCACGAATGCGATTCGTAATGCTGTTTATATACGAAAATGTAAATTCATTCTCCTGTAGCAACCCTTCAATCGTTGAAATTGTCGGATGTGTTTCTGTCGCTTGTGGCGTTTTTGATTCTAGCTCCTTAAACTTATCGTCAAGCATTCGCTCCATTGCTTCTAGGCGCTTGTCGATTTTTGCCATCGTCTTTGTAGTAGTGACATTTAGAGCTGCATTCTTTAAAAAATCGTCCTGATTTTTTTGAAAGGCGTCGGTTGAAGTATCTGCTTTTTGTGCAGCGCGTTCACGCAATACATAGCGAGCTTCTATCCAAGATTTTTGTCCAAGTCCAAACAAGCCACCATGCAGCTTTGTCTCATAATCGACAATCGTGTAATTTGTGCCGTATTGCTCAAAAAGCTGCGCTTTGCATTTCTCTAATGTAGGAGCAATAATAGTACGCTCGCTACGAAGCATCTCCTCACTGTACATCTATCTCCCCCAAAATCTCCAGATGAATGTTGTTGCCCGCTGCCACCACCTCGTTTATGGAAAGCACGACCGTGCCCGGTATCTCGCGGTCGATGGAGCTGCGCACCAGCGCGCGGACGTCGGGCGCGCACATGATAATCGGCAGGAAGTTCTTCTCGCGCACCTGCACGATGGCGGAGCTGACGGCGCTTATCCACTTGCGTCCGTCCACGGGGTCGAACGCGACGAACGGCTCGCCGCCGTCCTTCGGGAACACCGCGTGCTGCAAAAGCTTTTCCGACGCGGACTGCGAAAGCTGGAGCACGCTGAGCTTGCGGTCGGCGTCCACGTACTGCAGACAGATTTGCAAGCCAAGCGCCTCGCGCACGCGCTCCACCAGCATACGACTGTCGTGCGGGTAGCTGCCGAAGTTCGCCAATGTCTCCAGAATGACCACGATGTTGCGGATGGAGACCTGCTCGCGCAGCAAGCCCTGCAGCACTTTCTCGATTTCGCCGTAGGTGTACTTGTGCGTGGTAAGCACCTCGTCCACCACCACGGGGTTCGTCTCCTTAATCTTGGTGATGATTGAGGAGACTTCCTGCCTGCCGATGATTTCGGCGGCGTGGGCGCGGATGATTTCCGTAAGGTGCGTGGCTATAATCGTGGGCGGGTCTACGACCGCGTAGCCGTTCCGCTCCGCCTCGCCGCGGCGGTCTTCGCTCACCCAGATGGCGGGCATCCCGAAAGCGGGATCGGTCGTAGCCTCGCCCTGCATCTCCTCGATGACGCCGCCCGTGTTCATGCACAGGTAGTAGCCGATTTTGATTTTGCTTCTGCCTGCCTCGATGCCGCGGATTTTAAAGCTGTATTCGTTGGGGTCAAGCGTCATGTTGTCGATGATGCGGATGCGCGGCACCACAAGCCCGAGGTCGAGCGCGGCTTCGCGGCGGATGCGCGTGACGCGCTCCAGAAGCTCGGCGCCCTTCTCTTTGTCCACCAGCGGGATAAGCGCATAGCCCAGCTCCAGCGAAAGCGGGTCGAGCGGCACCACGGGGCTGATGTCCTCGGGGTTGCTGCCCGTCTGGCTGCGGCTCTTTGCCGCCTGCTCGTCGGCAAGCTTCTGCGCGAATGTCGCCTGCTCCGCGCGCAGCATACGCACGCCGATGAAGATGCTCAAAGCCCCCACCAGCAGCAGCGTGATGACAAGCGCCGCCGAGTTATGGAAGACAAGGCTCATCAGCGCGAGTATCGCGCCCGCGATGACGTAGACGTAGCCAGAGATGCCGAACTGCTTCTTAATCTGCTCGCCGAGCACTTCCTCGGCGTTGCTGCCCGTCACCAGAATGCCCGTCGCGAACGAAAGCAGCAGCGACGGCAGCTGGCTCAGCAGGCCGTCGCCTATGGTAAGGCGCGAGTAGGTCTGCAAGGCGTCCTGCCAGCCCAGCGTGTTCTGGCCCCACGGAAGCTTCGTGGGGTCGCCCACGACCATGCCCATGATGATGCCCGCAATCAGGTTCACCAGCGTGATGAAAATGCCCGCCTTGACGTTGCCGCTGACGAATTTAGAGGAGCCGTCCATGGCGGAGTAGAAGTCGCTCTCGCGCTGGATGGAAGCCTTTTTCTCGCGCGCCTGCTCGTCGGTAATGGAGCCTGAGTTCAGCTCGCTGTCGACGGCGAACATCTTTGAGTTCATGGAGTCCAAGGCAAAGCGCGCCGCCACCTCTGAGACGCGCGTGGCGCCCTTCGTGATGACGATGGTCTGAATGATGATGAGTATGATGAAAATGACGAAGCCGACGACAAGGTTGCTTCCCGCGACGATGTTGGAGAACGCCTTTATCATGTCGCCGTCGAATTTGTCGAAGCCCTGAAAGCCGCGCATAAGGATGAAGCGCGTGGAAGAAACGTTGAGCGCAAGCCCGTACAGCGTCGCGAACAAGATGACGCGCGGGAACGACGAGAAATCCGACGACTTCGGCGTGTACAGCACCAGAAGCAGGATGACGAGCGCAAGCCCCACATTCAGAATCATCAGCAGATTCAGCAGTATTCCCGGCACGGGAACAAGCAACATCAGCACGACAAGCACGGCGACTATCGCAACCCCGTGGCTGTGCGCATTCGACAATAATACTTTTTCTAAACGGTTAGCCATTCTCCCACCCGGTCAACTCATTTTTTATTGAGGTAATTTATTTGTGTATATATAGTTACAATCGCGTTTATATATGCCTCTGGTATTGTATCACCAATTTCGGTGTCTGCATAGAGGGCGCGCGCCAAAGGACGGTTTTCTATGATAGGAATTTCGTTCTCGCGCGCAAGGCTCCTGATGCGGAACGCAAGCTGGTCGGCGCCCTTCGCCGTCACGCGCGGGCGGTCGTACTTGTCGCTCTCGTACTGGAGCGCCACCGCAAAATGCGTCGGGTTCGTGATGACCACGTCGCTTTCCGCCACCGCCTTGGGGATATTGCGCTGCAACAGCTGGCGCTGCGCCTGCTCCAAGTGGCTTTTCACCTCGGGGTCGCCTTCCATCTCCTTGTATTCCTGCTTTACTTCCTGCTTGGTCATCTTCAGGCTTTCGATGAACTGCTTGCGCTGCACGAAGTAGTCGGGAATGGAGATGAGGAGGAACACCACGGCGCAGATGACGAGGATTTGCGCCGCCGTCTTTGCCACGAGCGCAAGCGCGGCGGGCACGTTCCCGCCGTTCAGGAGCGACAGGATGACCAGCTGCGACTTCTGCCTGCCGTCAGCGCCCGTAACTGCGCGCGTGCTTACGGAAAACACGTTCGCGCGGATGACGACGAAGGCGACCAGCACGATGACGGCTATCTTCACCAGCGACTTTATGACGTTGAAGCCGCCCTCGAACGAAAAGACGGTCTTTTTAAGGTACTGCCCCACGCGCGGCAGGATTCTGCTTAAGTCGGGCGTTATGGGCTTGGTGGAGAAGATGAACTCGCGGTTCTGCACGAGGTTCGCGGCGACGGCGGCGACCACGCCCACGAGCGACAGCGGCAGCACCATCTTAAGCAGGTACAGGAACACGGTCGCCGCGAACGCGCCCTGCTGGAAGTCCGCGCTTGCGGCGCGCGTAAAGTAGAAGCGCAGGATTTCCACGCACCAGCGCAGGTACAGCGGCGCGGCAAAAATCAGCGTGATGACCACCAGCAGCATGACGAGGGAGCTTGCGATTTCTTGGCTTTTTGCCACGCGCCCTTCCTCGCGCGCCTTGCGTATCTTGTAGTCGGTCGGCTCTTCGGTGCGCCCCTCGTCCTCGGCAGCGAACCACTGCAAGTGGATGCGCAAGAAGTCGGGCGCCGCGCGCTGGGGGTACGGCTGTAAGGGCACGCGCATGGTTGCGGCAACGGGCGCCATTGCGTGCGGAGCCGCCTGCGGCATACAGTCCGCTGCCCGCGCCATCAAAACACTTTCCCGCATCATACGCCGCCCCCTGCCGCGCCGCTGCTTCCCAGCGACAGCATACGCATGAGCACGTCGAAGCCTGCGGCGAACGAGCGCTCGAAGAAGTTAGCCAGCTGCGGCATAATCGCCGTGATGATGAAGAACGCCGTCAGAATCATAATCGGGAAGCCCTCGCTCATCAGGTTCATCATCGGCGCGGCTTTCGACAGAATGCCCATCGTCACCGAAATCAGAAGCAGCGTGCCCATAATCGGGATTGCGATGATGAAGGCGTCGGCAAACAGCGACGTAAGCCCGCCGAGCAGGTACGTCACCACGTCCGCCCGCGCCGCCACGAGCGAAAAGGCATTCATCGTGCCGAAGCTTGCCACCAGCGCGCGACCGAACAGCACCTGCGCCCAGCCGCTCTGCAAGAAAATCAGCATGGCGACAAGGTTCAAAAACTGCCCCATCAGCGGGTTCTCCACTTGGCTCAGCGCGTCGTACACTTCCGAGGCGGAAAAGCCCATCTGGAACGCGAAGAACTGCCCCGCCGCGCTGAACGCCGCGAATATAATGGAAACATAGAAGCCCATAATCACGCCAATCATGCCCTCGCCCACAAGCAGCAGCACATATTTGAGCGTGAAGGCGCCGTCGTCAGCGATAAAGGCGCTGTAGGCAGAAAAATCGACGTGGGGCGAGATAAGGTACGCCATGTAGCCGCAGAGCGCGACCTTTGCCACGCGCGAGACCGTGCGGATAGAAAACAGAGGAAGCGTCATTATAAGCGCAAAGCAGCGCACCGCCACCAGAAGGAAGACGGGCGCGCGCGCGACAATCTCTTCAAGCACAGCCCCACCCCGCTACGCGCGCTAGCTCTGTGCGAGCGCAGGAATCATGTTGAACAGATTTATCGTGTAGCCGCGCATGGAGCCGAGCATCCCCGCGCCCAACAGCGCTATCAGCCCCAGAATCACCAGCATCTTCGGCAGGAACGTCAGCGTCTGCTCCTGTATCGACGTGGTCGCCTGAAAAATCGCCACGATAAGACCGACTACAAGCGCCGACCCCAGCACGGGCGCGCACAGCTTGAACACCTGCCACACCGCGCCGCGCATCAAATTCACTATCTCACCAATATCCACTGCAATCTCCTTTTACTAGCGCACCACAGACTGGAAGAGCTGCTGCGTGAGCAAGCCCCAGCCGTCCACCAGCACGAACAGAATCAGCTTGAACGGCATGGAAATCTGCACAGGCGGCAGCATCATCATGCCCATGCTCATCAAGATTGACGCCACCACCATGTCTATGACGATGAACGGTATGTACAGGATTATGCCGATTTTGAACGCCACCGTAAGCTCGTGCAGGATATACGCGGGCACGAGCACGTAGGTGGGCACGTCGGCAAGGTTGCGCGGGCGCGGCTGGCGCGCCATACTCATAAAAATCGGGATGCTCTTGGTGTCGCCGCGCATCTGGTTGTACATAAAAATGCGCAGGGGGGCCTCCGCCTCAGAATACGCTTCTTGTATCGTAATCGTGCCTTCCGAAAGCGGCTTGTAGGACTTCGCGTAGATTTCTTGGAACACAGGCCACATCACGAACATCGTCATAAAAAACGCGATGCCGTTCAGCACCGCCGTGGGCGGCACCTGCTGCAACGAAAGCGCGCGCTTGATGAAGTCAAGCACGATGGAAAAGCGAAGAAAGCTCGTCACAAGGATGAGCAGGCTCGGCGCAAGCGTCAGCACCGTAAGCAAGAGCAGCAGCTGCACGCTGAACGCGACCTGCTCGCCCGTCTCGGGCTGGGTTATGTTTATGCCGACATTCGGCACGGTGGGGTACGCGGGCGACGGCGTGCGGAGCGTCTGCTCCGTCCTGCCGTTAGTGGCGCCTTGCGGGAAGGCGCGGTTCTGCGACGAGCGCGAGGACTGCGCGTAGAGCGGGGACGCAAGCGCGCCGACGAGCAGCACGAGCGCCGCACCACGGCGCACGGCGGAAAAAGCAAGCCTATTCATCGCTCCCCCTAAAATCGCCGTTCAAGCGGCTGCGCTGCTCGCGCAAGGAGTCGGCGGCTGTAGCGCGGAAGCCTGCCGCCGTCTCGCGGGCGCGCGGCGTGTTCGGCATAAAAAGCTCCAGCACGTCGGAGAACGTGCGCGGCTTTTTAATCTGCCCGTTCTTATCCGCAAACAAATTCATGGAATCCACCAGCTCCTTGTCGCTTATCTCGCCGATAAGGTTTATGCCCGCGTCGGTCACGCCCACAAGGTATGCGTGCTGCAGCACCGTCACCACCTGCACGCTCTTCCCCTGCCCCAGCGACAGCGAGCAGACGCGGCGCAGGAACGGGTCGTCGGTGTCGCCCACCACGCTCGTCTTTTTCATCACGCGCAGCACGACATACACCAGCGCGATGACGACGGCGAGCACTAAAATCATGCGTATAAAAAGCCAGATTGAAGAAGGAGCGCGGGGAGCGGCCTGCGTTTCGCTGTCGGCGGCAGGGAAGACAATCGAAGACTGGTCAGCAGAAAGCGGCAGGGAAAGCTGCGCTTCCGCCGCCTGCGCGGACGAAGCGGCGGCTCCTGCCGCATCAGCGGCTTGTGCCGCGCAGACAAAGCCCGCAAGTAAGACAACGCACAGCGCCACCATGCGCCGTGCACAAAAAGAGTTATACAGCATATTCCCCCACCCGTAGCAGCGGCTTTCGCCCTCCTGCCACAAACACCAACAGCGCACCTCCCACAGTGCGCTGCCGTCTGTATCGTTTATACTATCGTAGGTCTGAGACCCGCTCCATCGGCGAAAGGATTTCGGTAACACGAACACCGAAGTTTTCGTCGATAACAACGACCTCGCCCTTTGCTATCGCCTTGTGATTGACAAGGATGTCCACAGGCTCACCAGCAAGCTTGTCAAGCTCGATAATCGTACCTTCGCCCATTCCAAGGATTTCCTTGATTTGCTTCTTTGTACGACCAAGCTCTACGGTCATCTCCATGAACACGTCCATGATAAGACCGATATTGCCCTGTTCCTGCGTCGTCGGACCGCCTGCAAGATTGGGGTACTGCAAGGTCTGCACGTTCGGCACATTCATCGGCATTCCGCCGCCCATCTGCATTCCACCCATCATCGGCTGTCCGCCCATTTGCATACCTCCCATCATCGGCTGTCCGCCCATCTGCATTCCGCCCATAGCCATAGCAGGCTGCATCGGAGCCGCGCCCATCGCCATGCCGCCCAGTCCCTGCAAGTCAGCCGCAGAAAGCGCGCCGCCCGTCGGGGCTGCGCCCGCTGGCGGAGTGCCGCCGCCGAGCGACACCGCAATGCCGTTGGCAACGTCGCTCGACACCGCTTCCCAGAAGGAATACGACTCGCCGTCGAGCGTTACCGGGTAGGTAAAGAGCGCAAAGTCGCCCTGCGGAATGCGCACCATCGCCTTTGGCACATGCACCGCTTCGGCAGGATTCGCCGCCAGTCCCGGCAGCTTGCCGCCCTGCGTCAGGTCGGTGATTTCAGCACCAGAATGTTGCGAAACCACTTCGGATATAACAGAGAGCGCCATATCGTCAAGCTCGGCGTTTTCTTCTTTGTTGATGAGGCTGCACAGCTTCTGGCTGAATTCAGGAGAAAGCAGGAACAGGTGATCGCCTGTCAGCCCCGCAGAGAAATCCGCTATTACGGCGACGACCATCTCCGGTATCTTTGCTAACAGCTGGTCACGATTGCAGCTTTCGACAGTAGGCGCCCCCACTTCAAAAGAAGCGCCTGTCATTGCATTCAAATTAGAAGCTAGCTTATCCTTTATACCTTCGGCAAACTTTCCAAGCGTAGCGGTATCAATATTCGCCTGTGGCGCTGCAGGAGCCGCACCTACGCCACCGACATCTACGCCAGAAAGCAGTGCATCAATTTCGCTCTGTGATATTGTTCCATCACTCATAAGATTCTTCTCCTTCAACGGATAATTCTTCAAAATCGTTTGTTTCGCTATCTTCTAATTTTCCGATAACTTGAACAGCCATCTTCTTACCGACAACGCCCGGCTGACAGTAGAATTTCTTTTTATTGCCTACCGCAAGCGTAAGCGGGTCGCCTACTCGCGTATTAGAAAGCCGTACCACATCGCCAATTTTAAGCGCAAGCACGTCGCGAATAGGCATGTTTATCGTGCCGATTTCGGCAACCACGTCCATATCCACGTCAGAAAGCTTTTCTTTAAGCGTTCCAAGGTATTGCGTGGTGGAGCTTCTGCGCACCGAGCTAAACCAGAACTGGCTCGACAGCTTTGAAATAATCGGCTCAATGGTCAGATAGGGAATACAGAAGTTCATCATGCCTTCTTCTTCGCCAACCTTCGTTTCCAATGTAACAAGCACGACCATTTCCGTAGGCGGCACAATCTGCGCAAACTGCGGATTTGTTTCAATCTGCCCCAAGCGCGGACGTAAGTCGATTACCTGTGTCCAGGCTTCGCGCATATTTGCAAGAATACGCACGATAATGCCTTCCATGACGGACTGCTCGATGTCGGTAAGGTCGCGGTTCACTTTGCCGCCAGTTGCACCTGTACCGCCGAACAAGCGGTCAATCATGCTGAATGTAATTGCAGGGTCGATTTCCAGCACCGCGTTACCCTTTAACGGATCCATGTTGATAACAGCAAGGGTTGTCGGTGTTGGAATAGAGCGAATAAACTCTTCGTAGGTCAACTGATCAACAGATGCCACGTGAACATGAACCAAAGAGCGCAACTGCGCAGAAAGACTCGTTGTAGTAAGACGCGCAAATGTTTCGTGCATAATCGAAACCGTGCGAATCTGCTCCTTAGAGAACTTATCCGGGCGCTTAAAGTCATAGATTTTAATCTTGCGGGTATCACTAACCGGCTTAAAATCATCCGCGTCAGAGGCATCCCCAGAGCTGATAGCCTGCAAGAGTTGGTCTATTTCATCTTGTGACAGAACCTCGTTCATGTCTTCCTTCCACCTTACCAGAAATTAAACACGCTTACCGCTGTACATCCAAACTTAAAAAACGCACATCTTTAATTTTGGAACTACTCAGAATGCTGTCGTTAATCGCATTACGAATTTCAATCTTTAAATTCTCTTCGTTCTGCGGACGTAACTCATCAGCTGTCTTCTGTGTAAAATATCGGCGCAAAAAGTCTTTAAGTTCAATAGTTCTTTGCGTAATTTCTGTAGAAGTTGCTTTGTCGTCCTTTTTATAGCCCAGCACAACCTCTACAACAACAGTCGCAGGATTAGTCTCACTCGTTTTTACACGAACAGAACCTAACGAACTATACCAATCAAGGATTTCCTTTCGAGCTGTATACTCTTCCGCCACAGGCACCGGTGCTTGATTAGTTGTATTTCCACCTACAAACTTCATCGTAATTATAACAACAGTTACAATTAAAATAATTGCACCCAAGCCAATCGCAATCCACTTTAAGAGCGTAGGTAATAAACCACCTAATCCACCACCCTTTTTAGCAGGCGCTCCACCTGCATCGCCTTCATCAAGTCCTAAATCATCATCATCTGCCATAATAGTCTCCTAATTTATTTTATACCAATTTTTAATGGCTATAGTACCATTAAAAATGTCCCTCGTCCAGAATTATAATATCAACACGCCTATTGTAGGCCTGTCCTTCTTTTGTCTCGTTAGAGACCATCGGGCGCGTATCTGCATATCCCGCTACAGAAAATTGTCGGTCATCTACACCAAAATCTGTAAGATAATGCAATACATTTACCGCGCGTGCGGTAGAAAGCTCCCAGTTTGATGGATAAAGCTCATTCATCACAGGAGTGTTATCAGTATGTCCTTCAATTCGGAAGCGTCGTTCTGCCAATTCAGGGTCATTAAAGAAACCTGCCAGCTTTAACAACACCTCTCTTGTCTCATCTATGTTCAGATTAGCACTACCTTCTTCAAAAAAAGAATCCGAAGCAAGGGTAATTACAAGTCCACGCTCATCACTCGTGATAGTAATTTTTGCAGAATTTACTTCAGGTGCAAATAAGCTAACAGCTTTTATTTTTGCGA
>ERZ842401.6202-NODE-6202-length-12854-cov-5.033518_pt1 | contig 12854 bp, 9 predicted proteins | sample MGYA00521270_ERZ842401 | MGnify/ENA primary metagenome ERZ842401 (study PRJEB31892, sample SAMEA3878208) | bioreactor metagenome | biome: Moose rumen | place: Sweden | collected 2011-10 | study: EMG produced TPA metagenomics assembly of the PRJEB12797 data set... | reverse complement strand
ACTCTTGCTTCTTGCCTCTGGTTTCTTGCTTCTAGAGGCACAGGTGGGGGAAATACCCCGTGCGGTGAGCACTATTCATCGTGTTTTATCCTGAAATCATACTCGTTTTTAACGGGGATAGTTCTGACGGAGATGTTTTCTATGCGTATGAAGCTGCCTTTTTCAATGGCTAGTATCATATCGTCGATAGCCTTTTCGGTGCCCTCGGCTTCCATTTCCACCGAGCCGTCATAGAGATTTCTCACCCAGCCGTAAACGCCGTAGCTCCGGGCTGCGTAGTAAGCCCTGTAGCGAAAGCCCACCCCCTGCACCGAGCCGTAGAAAATTATATGCTTTCTTACCTTTTCCATACCATCACCATGCCGTCAGGATCATGCTTTTTATCATACCGCACCAGGGCGGATAAGATAAAAGACCTATACGATAACGGGGCGAACAAAACCGTCCGCCCCGAAAATAATTATGAATTACTTATTCAGTCCCCAGATGTCCTTAGCGTACTCCTCAACCGACCTGTCTGCTGAGAAGATGCCTGCGCCTGCGATGTTTGCAAGGCTCATTCTCTGCCACTTCATCTTGTCTCTGTAGCACTCTGATGCGTAGTTCTGTGCCTGCTGATAGCTCTCGAAGTCCTTCAGAGCCATGTAGGGGTCCTGTGTTTTAAGGCTGGTAGCTATCTCGTCGAACTGCTGACCGTTTATGCCGTACTGAATGGTATCAACAGCCTGCTTGATGATGCCGTTGCTGTTGTAATACTGCATTGGGTCGTAGCTTGCCTTGCAGGCGTTCACCTCGTCAACGTTCATGCCGAAGATGATGATGTTCTCGTCACCCACCTGCTCGTGTATCTCAACATTTGCGCCGTCCATTGTGCCCAGGGTAACAGCGCCGTTTATCATAAGCTTCATGTTGCCTGTTCCCGAAGCCTCAGTACCTGCCAGTGAGATCTGCTCGGAGATATCGGCAGCAGGCATGAGTATCTCTGAAAGGGAAACGTTGTAATCCTCAAGGAAGATAACGTTGAGCTTTTCTCTCAGCTTGTCGTTCTTCTTCAGCTCCTCGGAGATGTTCCAGATAAGCTTGATTATCTGCTTGGCCATGTAGTATCCCGGAGCTGCCTTAGCTGCAAAAATGTAGGTCTTAGGCGTAAAATCAGCGTCGGGGTTAGCTTTGAGGTAGTTGTACTGTGCGATGATGTTCAGGGCGTTGAGCTGCTGTCTCTTGTACTCATGCAGTCTCTTCACCTGCACATCAAAAATACTGTCGGTGTTGAGCACTACGCCGTACTGGTTCTTTACATACTTAGCAAACTTCTTCTTGTTCTCGTTCTTGATATCAGCCAGCTTGTTAAGCACTTCCTCGTCGTCCTTGAATACCGAGAGCTTGCTGAGCTCGGCAGCGTTTTTGAGGAAGCCGTCGCCGATCTTATCTTTAAGCAGCGCAGTAAGTCCCTCGTTGGACTGATAGAGCCATCTTCTGTAAGCGATACCGTTGGTAACGTTCTTGAACTTTGTGGGGGTATCAAGATACTCGTCCTTAAAGGTCTCCTTCTTGATGATCTCAGAGTGAATCTTAGCAACGCCGTTAACGCTGTGTGAAGCGTGAACGCACAGTGTAGCCATCTTCACCTTGTTGTTCTCAACGATAGACATATGTGATACCTTGCCCTCGTCGCCGTATCTCTCCCAGAGGTCACGGCAGTATCTCTCGTTGATCTCGATGATGATGGAGAAAATTCTGGGGCAGACGCTCTTTAACAGGTTGCAGTCCCACTTCTCCAGCGCCTCGGGCATAACAGTGTGGTTTGTGTAAGCAAAGGTGTTCTGCACGATGTGCCAAGCCTTATCCCACGAATATCCGCAGTCGTCCAGCAGAACTCTCATAAGCTCGGGGATAGCCAGTGTGGGGTGGGTATCGTTGATGTGGATAGCCACCTTTTCGTGGAGATTATCAAGGGTGCCGTAAACAGACATATGCTGGTTTACGATATCGCCGACGGAGGCTGCACACAGGAAATACTGCTGTCTCAGTCTCAGCGACTTGCCCTCGGCATGGTTATCGTTAGGATAAAGCACCTTTGTGATAGCCTGCGACATGATGTTGCGGCTCAGCGCCTTTGAGTAATCGCCCTTGTTGAACATTGACATATCAAATGAAGCCATCTCAGCCTTCCACAGTCTCAGCTTTGAAACAGCCTTGCTGTCGTAGCCCGAAACGAAAAGATCGTAGGGAACAGCCATAACAGAGGTGTAATTCTCATGTGTTACGCAGTGATACTGGTTATCCCAGTATTCCTTCAGCTCGCCGTCAAAGCGTACCTCAACCGCCTTTGAGGGCACAGGCACCAGCCATACAGAGCCGCCGGGCAGCCAGTTATCGGGCAGCTCGGTCTGCCAGCCCTCCTCCAGCTTCTGCTTGAATATACCGTACTCATAGCAGATGGAGTAGCCTGTAGCGTGGTAGCCGTCGGCAGCCAGCGCGTCGAGATAGCAGGCAGCCAGTCTGCCCAGACCGCCGTTGCCCAGACCTGCGTCAGGCTCACAATTATAGATACCGTTTATTGAAATGCCGAATTCCTTCAGCATCTCAGTGGTCTGCTTGTTCATCTCAAGATTATAAAGCGAGGTCTTGAGGGAGCGACCCATCAAAAACTCCATAGAGAGGTAGTAAACCTTCTTTTTGCCCTCAGACTGGGTCTTAACGGTAAATTTTCTTCTTTTAGCTTTTAAGATACCAACTACTATTTCAGAGAGCGCCTCATACACCTGCTGGTCATCGGCATTCTCGGGGTCGGTCTGGAAGTCGTTGTGGAGCACGTCCACAAACTGCTGCTTCAGAGCCTCCTTTGAAATAGTTTTATCGGTTGAACTTGCCATTCTACATTCCTCCTAAATTATCGGGGCAAAGCTTAACGAATGCCCTTGCGTTATCAATAAAAGGCAAAAACCTATCTTACCAATTATACCACATTTCAAAACTTTTTTCAAGGTCATAGCGGTGCAAAATATTAATTTTTAATGAATTATGCGAAAATAAAGCCAGATTTAGTTTTAAGTTTTATTTTTTACAGCCCCGGCTCAAACCAAAGCTCAACTATAAAAGGTGCCCGACCTGCGGACACCTTTGCTCCTTTAAATATTAGCTTTTATCAGCCGCCTGCCGTAACAGAGGGTGATACCTTTGTGCCGTTGGTATACTCCTTATCGGCAACGGGGTAAACACGGTGAACGGGCAGACAGCCCCAGGTACCCGTGCCGTCGGCAGCCCATACCTCGATAGTTTCTTTACTGTTCTTGCGGTAGCCGACTATCCACCTGGTCATCTTTTTGCCGCTGAGGTCGCCTGTGTACCTCATAGGTATACCCGCAGCCGAGTCGGACACGGCAAACTTCATGGACGAATTCATCTCGTCGCAGAAAGGCTTTGCCTCTTTGTTACCCTGGGTCCATATCTTGCACTGTGGGTTGCCTGCTTTATTACCCTTGATACCGTCGATCTTGCAGACCACCACCAGAACATAGCTGGGCTCGTCAGGGTATTTGATGGTGAATTTTGTGGTATTGTACTTATAAAATGCTTCCTCAGCCTCAGGATCCAGCAGTGCGCCTATAACAGCGTTGCCTATCTCCTTGCCTGCCGTCATATCTGATTTTCTGTTGGCATTTTTGATCTTGCCTAAAATAACAGGTATGATGATAGTCGCCAGAATGCCGATAATAGCAATTACCACAACGAGCTCTACCAGCGTAAAGCCCTTTTTGTTGTTATTCTTGTTCCCTTTCATAAAAACTGTCCTTCCCCCGAATTATGACTCAACTAAAAACTAGGTCAAATCATTTAACCTATACCAACTTATTCATCTTCCGTCTATAATTATACTATATATCAGAATAAATGTCAAGGGAATATCAGACAATTTTAGTTTATATTAACAGTGCATTTTGCATAAATTTTCTTCCCCCACCTGTGCCTCTAGAAGCAAGAAGCAAGAGGCAAGAAGCAAGAGTCCTCTTTTCATGCTTTGCTTGTTTGGGAAATTTCTTGCCTCTTGCTTCTTACCTCTTGCCTCTAATAGCTGGGGGTGCTTTTGTGGCTGCTATTACTTTGATGGCTGCGCCAACCTTGGAAAATGTTGACTTTGTGCGCTGTACTGCATTTGATTAAATCTAATTTCGCCCCACTAAAGCTGTGTGAGGATTTCCAAAACTTTACATTCGTGCGGTTTACCACATAATTTTGTAAACCATTTTCTTACCTCTTACTTCTAAAAGACTTTGTGCGCTGTACTGCATTTGATTAAATCTAATTTCGTCCCACTGAAACTATGCGGAGCTTTTGTTGCTCACACTTTGATGACTGCGTAAGCCATATAAAATGTGAGCGCAGCGAACACATCCAATTATGAATTATGCATTATGAATTATGAATTACCCCAGCGCCACGTCCAGTATCATCATGACCACAAAGCCCACCGCAAAGGTGATGGTGCCGGTGTTGCTGTGCTCCCCCTGGGACATCTCGGGGATAAGCTCCTCCACCACCACATATATCATAGCGCCTGCTGCAAAGCTTAAAAGGTAGGGCATGGCAGGTATGACTAAGCTAGCCATTAAAATGGTCAGCGCAGCCCCCAGCGGCTCGGCAGCACCTGAGATGACCCCTGCGGCAAAGGCTTTGGGCTTGGTCATGCCCTCGGCTTTAAGGGGCATTGATATTATCGCGCCCTCGGGGAAGTTCTGTATAGCTATGCCCAGCGCCAGCGCCAGCGCACCTGCGGCGGTCATATCGGCGCCGCCGTACAAAAGCCCTGCGTACACCACTCCCACAGCCATGCCCTCGGGGATATTGTGCAGGGTGACAGCCAGCACCAGCATGGTGGTCTTGGGCAGGCTGGTCTTTATGCCCTCAGCCTGGTCTGAGTTCATATGCAGGTGGGGTATCAGCCTGTCAAGCGCCAGCAAAAACATCATGCCTATCATAAACCCTGCGGCGGCAGGCAGAAAAGCCAGCCTGCCCAGCTGCTGTGACTGCTCTATAGACGGTATCAGCAGGCTCCACACCGAAGCCGCAGTCATCACCCCTGCGGCAAACCCCGTCAGCGCACGCTGCACAAAGCTGTTCAGCTCCTTCTTCATAAAAAACACGCACGCCGAACCCAAAGACGTGCCCAGAAACGGGATAGTAAGTCCCTTTATTATCTCTGCGTTCATTATCGTTTCATCTCCTTTTAATTCCCCCACCTAAGCCGCTAGTCGCTAGTCGTTAGGGTGCCAGTGGGTTAGTGTAAACTAACCTAACTTTATTATACCACCCCGCCACCTGTTTGTCAATCGTTATTTTTATGTATTTTCACCGAAAAGCTGACCGTTAGCTATACATTGTGCATAACTGCTTATGTTAAATTAATGAAGCAAAGTGAATAAAAAGTGCGCCGTGTATGAGCAAAAATACTCCATAAAAACATAAAAACTTTCGCAATCCATCATATAATTATCACATTAAAAGCTATAATATTAAGTATAGAAAACAAAGACAACGTGAACATCGGGGCGACTCCCGGTGCCTGCGCTGAAATAAAAAATTTCGGTAACGGAGGTAAAAAACCATGAATGAATTCAATAACTTCAGCGGCTATCAGAATGAGCCTGAGACCCAAAGACACACCGGGAATGAGCAGCCCCGGCAGAATATGAACGGCGCCAACGGCTATTACTACGGCGCACGCCCCCAGGGCTACCCCGAGAACGCTATGAACGAGTTTTCCTACAGCCCTGCAAAGCCTAAAAAGACGGTGGGCAAAAAAATACTTACAGGCACAATGGCTATCCTCTGCGCTGCGGCTATCGGCACAACCTCTATCGTGGGCTATAAGCTGGTAACAGGCAAAAACCTGGTGGAGACAGGCAGCAGCCAGTCTAACGTTTCAAAGAGCTCCGCTAAGGACTCAAGCTCCTCTGAGGCTGCTTCTACCATTAACAGAGAGGACCTGCCTACCCTTGAACAGCTGGCAGCTCCTGCTGACGCAATGTCGATACCTGATGTTATCGACAAGGTATCACCCTCGGTGGTGGGCATAACCTGCATAACCAGCCAGGGCATAGCAACAGGCTCGGGCATAATCCTCAGTGAGGACGGCTACATCATCACCAACGCCCACGTTATCGAGGGGGCTGAGTCTATCTCGGTAGTCCTCCCCACATATTACAGCGAGGGCGACGAGGAAGAGGACGAGGAGAACCTGACCATAACCGCCGAAAAGGTGGGCAGCGACGAGCAGACTGATATCGCAGTGCTGAAAATAGACAAAACAGGCCTTGTAAAGGCTGAGATAGGTAAGAGCGAGGACGTAAGAGTGGGCGAGCTTGCAATTGTAATAGGCAACCCCCTGGGACTTGACCTTGCAAACACTGCCACCACAGGCATAATCTCCGCCAAGGACAGAACTATAACCGTTGAGGATATCACCATGAAGGTGTTCCAGACGGACGCTTCTATCAACAGCGGTAACTCGGGCGGTGCGCTTATCAACGCATACGGTCAGGTAATAGGCATAACCTCTGCAAAGGTGGCTTCATCTTCTGTTGAGGGTCTGGGCTTTGCGATACCCATTGACGACGCCCTGCCGATAATCACCGACCTTATGGAGAACGGCTATGTTACAGGCAGACCCAGCCTCGGCATAACAGGCACAGATGTAACTACAGCATATTCCACATACTACGGCATACCCCAGGGCTTTATGGTGGCTGAGGTAACAGAGGGCAGCGGCGCAGATGAAGCAGGCGTACAGCAGAACGATATCATCATAGCTATCAACGATACCATCGTCAGCGGCATTAGCGAGCTCAACGAGGTAAAAAACAGCTTCAAGCCGGGAGATACCGTAACTCTTACAGTGTACAGAAACGGCAAGAAGATCGACCTTGAAGTGGTCCTGGGCGAGTCAACAGGCGAGCAGAGCTCGGACGATAATGACGACAACGGCTCCACCAATGGCTATAACGGCTACAACGATTACGGCGACGGCTACAACTACTTCAACCCCTTCGGTTTCTACGGCGGATTTTAAAGGATAAAGTATTTTTCAAACCATCTCAATAAATTCCACGAGTCAACAAAACGCAAAAGGCGGAGAGCACAGATAAGCTCTTCGCCTTTTGTATTGCAATTATAACTGTGCGCCGCCGCAGGCGCACCTTTTCTTGCTTCTTGCCTCTTGCCTCTTGCCTCTAGAGGCTAAGCTCTGCGCAGAGACTGCTTACCGCTAAGGTCAGATTGCAGTTTGCATCTATCCTGCGCACGTATGAGGTCAGGGTGTCGTAAAGCCCTGCACTCATTGAGGGGGTGAGCCTTCGGGATATCTCGGCGGCGGCGGTGCTGTCGCAGCTTATCATGGGCGATGTTTTGCCGTTTGAAGCCAGCACACCTGCGTCCCTTACTATCTCCGAAAGCAGATAAATGCTCTCCCTGATAACAGGCTTTTTGCTCTCTGAGGACAGCGCCTTTAACATCTCATACTCGCTGCCTGTTATGTAAGCCCCGGCAAGCCTGCCTGCTAAGACCGCTGCGGCGTAAAAGCTGCCCTTTTCAAGATAGTCCCTGCACCTGCCGATGTTGCCGTGCCCTGCCCTTACGGCATCGCCTATCTCCTGCGCCGACGCTTCGGGGAAATTCTCCTGCAAATACTCGCCGCTCTCCTGCTCGGTAACGCTCACCGCACCAAGGCACAGGCAGCGTGATATTATGGTGGGCAGGAATATCTCCTTGCTTCGGGCAGTGAGTATCAGCGCAGTGTGGTCGGGGGGCTCTTCTATCAGCTTTAACAGAATGTTCTGCACCTGTACCGAGGTTATGGTGGACAGGTCAAGGTCGGGTATCACATAGACCTTTATATCCCCCTCGTTGGGCATTACCACAGCGTCGCTTACTATCTGTTCCCTTATGTCCTCCACCAGATAGTTGCCCTTTTCGTTTGATGCCGCAGTGATAAAGTCGGGGTGGGCGCCGTGGTTTAGCATGGTGCAGGCTCTGCACCGTCCGCAGGGGGTGCCGGTGTGCTTTTCACACATCAGCTGGGCGGCTATATATTTAGCCATAGCCTTTTTGCCCAGCCCCTTTTCGCCGTGGATCATCAGCGAATGGGGCTCTCTGCCCTTGCGCACCATTTCGGCAGTAATGCCGATGACCTGACTGTTGCCGTATATCTTCATGCTTATCAGACCTGCTCAAACCGCTCGATATCGGTGACAAATATGGTCGCGCCCCCGATAGCCACCTCCACAGGGAAGGACTGCCCGCCGTCAGGCCCCATTACCGTTGAGGACGGCACAAACTGCTTTCTCTTGCGTGAATGCTCTTTGAGCACCTGAATGACCGTGTCCACTGCTTCATCATCGCAGCATATCATAAATGTGGTGTTGCCTGCCATGAGAAAGCCCCCTGTCGAGGACAGCTTTGTGGCTCTTATGCCTGCCTTCTGCAAGCCCTTGTTCACTGCATAGGTGTCGTCGTTATTTACTATCGCATATACTAATTTCATGGTTTCAGTCTCCTGTGATGTATCATTCCTGTGTATCTTCGGCGGCGTCCTCGGCGGCGTCCTCAGCCTGAGCTTCACTGTCCGCTTCGCTTTCGGCAGCCCTGGCTTTTTTGGCGGCTTCCTCTTTAGCCCTGGCTTCTTCCTCCGTCTTTACCTGCTGGGCGAATGATAAAAAGTCGGGGAGCTCGTCCCTTGTTACGGTAAGGTCGTTATTGTACATGGTTATGAGCTGGGCGGCGGTGTTGTATTCCTCCGAAAGCCTGCCCCGGTCGTCCACCATGAAATTGCCCCCCCACTGACCTATGTATGACCACATAGCCTTTTCATCAGCAATGCTCTGTATATCGGGGAAGCTGCCGCACTCGCTCATAGCTATGGGCTTGCCCGGGCTAATGCTTTGCAGATACAGCAGCGAGTTTACCTGTGCGTCCCTGCTGCCGCTGTCGCTGTATACGTCTACCGACAGTATATCGCAGTATTCGTCCCCCACATACCAGTTGGCATTCTGCGCCGACCACACCCAGATAAGGTTGTGCAGCCCGTGGAGTGAGGTCATACGGGTGTACATAAGCTGCCATGCCCATTTGTATGACTCTTCATCGCAGCCCCACCAGTAGTAGCCGTTGCTGGCTTCCTGCATGGGCCGCCACAAAACAGCTATGCCCTCGTCTCTCAGCACCTTCAGCTTTTCCGAAACGGTGTCGATATCCTGTATCAGCTTTACCGTCTCGGCGTTTATCTTTTTATCCCTGTAAAGCTGGGCTATGTCCTCTATCTTCATCGAAGCCACAGCCTCCTTGGTAACAGCCCTTGAAAGGTCAAAGGTTGATACCTCGGCATAAATGCTGTCGGTGTTCTCCTTGTCTATGGGTGAGGTCCAGTTCCACATATAGCCCACTATGCCGCCGTTTTCGCTCCACTGCCTGGCAGCTTCAAGCTCGGCGGTGACGTTGTCGGCGTAGTCCTCGCCGAAGGTGGTCTGCATAAGGTCGCCGAAGCGTATGGCTGGGTATTTGCCCGTTATGGTGTATACCAGGTCGCTCTCATAAGATGTGCCTATGGTGTCATACTGCCCCAGCTGCACGCTGCTGCCGAAGCTGTCGCAAAGGTATTTATACAGCGCCTTTGCGTTATACTCAGCACTCTTGTCCGAAAGCGCAGGGGAGGGCAGGGTAAGATCAAGCTTCTCGATATCCTCGCTGGCAGTCACCTGAACGCTGTCGATATCCACACCGCCATCTTCGGGAATGACCGATATCTTGTTGACCCCCTTTTCAAGCAGCAGGTTTTTAAAGGTGCAGGCTTCAAAATCCCCCCTGCCGATGGTGGTAAATTCGCTGAGCTTTACGCCGTTTACCGAAATGCCGTTTTTAACAGGCTCGTCGCTTGCCACCACAAGGGTTATGTTGTAATACTGCTCGCCGGGCAGGTCAAAGCTTATCTCCCAGTCGGTCTCGGCGGTCATGCCGCTTACATATCCTGTGCCCTCAAAGCCCTCACGTTCATCAAGCACCGCGGCAGTGCCTGCCAGAACTCCGCTCTCGGCGTTGTAGCTCTCGTCAAACTCCGCATACTTTACAGCCGCCGCCTTTATCACCGTTTCCTCATAGGCAGGGGTGCTGTCCTTTGCAGGCTCCCCGCCGCTTTCCTCGGTGATGTCCCCCGGGGTGATATCCAGCTGGGCGGTGGTATCTTCATCGGCGGTAACAAGGCGGTCGCCGTCGGTGCGTTTTACGTTTTTATTGTTTTTTATCTCTTTACCGCAGGCTGCCAGACCCGCACACAGTGTAAGTGCCGCAGCCGCAGCGATAAAACGCTTTATTATCATAAGCTTTCCTCTCGTTTAAATTCTATCTCGTATTCAAGCCCCTTTGCAGCGCTGAATACTATCACATCGCCCTCACTTACGCAGGCGATCTCGCTGCCCTTTGTTTTAACGGCGGCAGAGCTGAAGCCCTTTGGCAGAGCCACTCTGCATTCGTCATCAACATCAGACCTTATTTTAAGGCTCACAGGCTTATTCTCCGCCCAGCGGCAGCTCACCTCAAAGCCGCCCCTGGCTCTCAGCCCCCTGAACTCCCCCGAGCTCCATGAAGGGCACAGGGCAGGCAGAATGACTATCTCGTTATTCTCGCTTTGCAGAAGCGCCTCGGCAATGCCTGCCGCCGCACCGAAGTTTCCGTCTATCTGGAAGGGCGGGTGCATATCAAAAAGATTATCCGAGGTTGAGTGTGAAAGCAGCGCAGCTATGTTCTCCTCCACCCTTTCGCCGTCGAAAAGCCTTGCCCAGTGGTTGATTATCCAGGCCCTCGACCAGCCCGTGTGACCGCCCCCGTGGGATAGCCGCCTTTCAAGAGTCGCTCTTGCAGCCGCAGCCAGCTCGGGGGTCTTTCTTACAGATATCATATCAGCAGGGTACAGGGCAAAAAGCTGGCTTATGTGCCTGTGCCCCGGCTCTACCTCGTCATAGTCAACAGCCCATTCCTTTATCTGACCGTATTTGCCTATCTCGGGCTTTGGCAGCCTGTCCCTCATGGCGGCGAGCTTTTCGCCGTACTCACGGTCGGTATCGAGTATCCTGCCTGCCTCGATAACAGCGGTGAACAGCAGATAGACTATCTGGCTGTCCATAGAGGGACCCATGCACAGCGAGCCCTTTGAGCCCGACCGGGTAAGATAGGTATTCTCAGGCGATACCGAGGGGCTGGTCACCAGCTGACCCTTGCCGTCGTCTATGAGAAAATCAACAAAAAAGCGTGAAGCCTCTTTCAGGGTATCATACTTTTCCCTGAGAAAATCCTTGTCCCTGGTGAACAGGTAGTGCTCCCATATATGTGTGCAGAGCCACGCCGCACCCATTGGCCACTGGGTACCGGGCATCCAAAGGTCCTGGGGTGCTGTATCGCCCCAGATATCGGTATTGTGGTGGCAGACAAATCCGCCGCAGTCATACATCTCTCTTGCGGTCACTCTGCCGTTGGGGCGCATTCTCTCGATATGGTCAAACAAGGGGGTGTGCAGCTCTGAAAGGTTGCAGCTCTCCGCAAGCCAGTAGTTCATCTCGGTATTGATGTTTATGGTGAAGCGGCAGCCCCATGCAGGCCACATATCCTTGTTCCAGATACCCTGCAAATTCATGGGCAGGGTGCCCTCACGGCTGGCTGATATCATAAGATACCGACCGAAGTCGAAGTAGAGTGCCGCCAGAGTATTATCCTTTTTGCCCTCTTTAACGAGCTTCAGCCTTTCATCTGTGGGCAGCTCAGCCGCACCCTCGCTGTTATCAATAAGAGCGATATCCGCCCTGTCAAAATAGCTGCGGTAGTCGGCGATATGCTCTGCCAGCAGCTCCTCAAAATCCTTCTCGGCGGCGGTGAGCACATCAAGCTCTGCTGCCTTTTTATGGTCCTGCGCCCTGTAGCTGGTCTGAGCTCCCAGAAGTATGACCACCTCGTCGCAGTCCTCGGTGAGTATTGAGCTGCCGTAGGCACAGACCCTGCCCCCCTTGCCGATAACTCTCACATAAGCCGCAAAGCTTATGCCGTCAGACGAGCCGCAGCCGCCGTAGTAGAGTATATCCGTATCGTTCACGGGGGAGTTATCGTCAAAATAATCATCTCTGCCGTCAACGCCTATTTTAAGGCTTATGCTGCCCTTCTGCGACGCTGTTACCCTTACAGCCAGCACCTGTGCAGGGGCAGAGCATATGACCTCACGCTTATAGCAAACTCCGCCTATGTTATATTCGGTCTCGCACACAGCCCTTTCAAGGTCAAGGCTGCGGCTCACATAATCGCATTCGCTCTCTTTATAGTGAGCTATAAACAGGTCGCCCAATGGCATATAGTGCCTCTGGTTCACAGGGGTGCCGCAGAAAGCGTCAAGCACGATAGCCTCCGCCTCGGCTATCCTTTCGCTTTTCAGAAGCTCTCTCACCCTTTCGAGGTTGGGCAGAGCAGAGGGGTTATTTCTTTTGCGGTATCCCCCCGACCACACCGAGTCCTCATTGAGCTGTATCTTCTCCCCCAGCGGCTGCCCGAAAACCATGCCGCCTATCCTGCCGTTGCCCACAGGCAAAGCCACGTTCCAGTCCTCAGCAGGTGAGGTATACCAAAGGGTCTTGTCTGACATTTTCTTGCTCATAAAAGCACCGCCTTTTAATTTCAAGTTGATCCCGCCCGTGAGCTTCAGCCCCGCCCTCCGCACGGTTCAATGCATTATTCTCTATTATAGCACATTTCTTCAAGAATTACAAGTCCCGTCCTCGGGCGGACGGCTCGCTTCCCCCACCTGTGCCTCTAGAAGCAAGAAGCAA
>ERZ842401.6201-NODE-6201-length-12854-cov-6.359481_pt1 | contig 12854 bp, 8 predicted proteins | sample MGYA00521270_ERZ842401 | MGnify/ENA primary metagenome ERZ842401 (study PRJEB31892, sample SAMEA3878208) | bioreactor metagenome | biome: Moose rumen | place: Sweden | collected 2011-10 | study: EMG produced TPA metagenomics assembly of the PRJEB12797 data set... | reverse complement strand
GCAGCAGGCCGTTTGAGGGCATCAACATCGTGGTGACCCGCTACACCGACGGCACAACCCAGGTGACCAAGGTGTTGATGTGATGTCCTGTACTGCAACAGGTGACCGTTGAGGTCACCCGTCCCGATAGCAAAAGTCGCGCGTCTCTAATAGGGCGCGCGACTTTTGCTATCAGATGTATTTGGCTGTTGAAAAACTATTACCAAGTTGAAACTATCACACAGCGTGAATTACTTAACGGTTAGGATCATGCTGATAATGGCTGTGACATCGCTCACGTCGATGGTGCCGTCGGCACACACGTCTCCAGCCAGCATGACGTAGGGGGTCAACTCATTGCTGCCCAAGATAACCCCGATGATCATGGTGACATCGCTCACGTCGACAGCGCCATCGTTGTTCACATCACCCAGGATGAAATCGGGAGCCGATGGCTCATCGACGAGCTTGTAGAGCCACACGCGCTGCTGGTTGTCGCTGCTGTAGTTGATGATGCGGAACTGACCATTCTGGTAGTCATAGCGCACGGTCATGTAGTCGCTCGATGCGCCTGTCGTCTCGTTGAAGAAGCGCACCAGGTAGTTGTTCTCATTGGAGCTGACGAACATGCCCGCACGGTTCATGCTTGAGCATCCATCGGTCACGATGAGGTTGCCGCTGCTGGTGGTCAAGTAACCCGTGCCAGTGCTCAGGAAGGCGTTGGTCCTGGCGCCCGACGAGGCACCGTGCCTGATGGTGTCGGGGTTGACGGCCTCCATCTTGATGAAACAGGTGTTGTCGGTGACGCGCACGCGGGTCTTCTCGTCGTTGAGCCATTCGGCAACGGCTGTCGCGCCAAAGGTGGCTTCGCCCTGCTCGTGGAACTTCATCGCCCGGTCATAGTACTTGGTGGCGATGATGTAGGTGCCGTCGGGGGTGATGTCCGAGGTGAGGGTCACCAGTTCAAAGGTGTCGCCCGTCGAGCGAGAGAAATTGACAACAACCGTCACATCATCATCGGGCATGACAAACGTGTAGGTGCCGTTGCCCAATGAGATAACATCTACATTACTGCTGTCGCTGTCGGCTGTGACGGTGATACCATCGACTTGCCATCCCACATGAGGTGTGGTGGCGACCGTTACCGTCTCGTCGGCCTCAATCTTGCTGTTGACAAAGTTGCCCGAGACCTTGAAATGACCACCCTGGACAGGTGAGGCACTGGTGCTGACCGTGTGGCGCACTGTCGGCGTGAAAGGCTCTCCGCTCATGTTCAGGTAATACCACTTGGTGCCGGTGCCCACGGGCTCGCCCGCGCTGTAATAGTAAAGGTAGCAGAAGTATTTCCAACCGTTGATCAGGTCGCGATCGAAGTCAAATTGCAACGTCTTGCTTTCGCCTGGGGCGAGATATAGCGGCTGAGTCTGGCTCAACAACTCGGTGCCCACGTTGGTCTCGTCGTTGTTGATGCGGTACAGGCGCACCGAGAAGTCCTCGTCATAGGGGGCCGAGCCTGTGTTGGTGACATCGACCAGGATGCTGTATCGGTCGGCGGTGATGATGCGGTGCTCCTCGTCGGTGATGCCCTGGATGCGGTATTGCACATCGAGTGTCGCAGCGGGCATAGTGCCTATGGTCACCTGCTGGGTGAGGATGGGCGAGGTGCCGCTCTCGTTGAGCGAGAAGGTGAGCGTCTTGGTGCCCGCGGTAGTCGGTGTGAAGCGGTACACGATGTCGCCCGTTTCGCCGGGAGCGATATTGGCCAGTCCCATGGCATTGAATGTGCCGTTGACAAACATGTAGATCATGTCGTTGGTCGATGTGCCGGTGTTGGTGAGGTTGAGGGTCACCGTCACGGGTTTGCCGTGGTTGAGAGTCCCCTGGGTGGTGCAACTGTTGGCCGTGTAGCGCGTTAAAGAGCCGGCAGTGCCATAGCCCTTGATGGTACAGGAATAGGTGCCGCCAAAGGTCACCTCGATATAGTTCACGTCCGAGCCGATGCACGGTTGGTAATCCTCACCGGGATAGATGGAGTAGATGGGCAGGATGCGGTAGGTGCCCGATGTGATGCCGGCGCCAAAACTCAACGACCTGGAATTCACTGAGATATACTCTCCATTAGCTATAGCGCTCGTGCTGTAGCGGGTAAAGAGCACCTCAATCAACTCGCCGTCCTTGTACAATCCCCAGCCCTGGCGGAACTGTGAACTCACGTTGGTGTTGTTGACGAAACGGCCCGAAACCGATACCGAGAAGTTGGACGATGCTGCGCTGCGGGTGGGGTTGGGCGAGCCGTAGGTCAGGTCCTCGAACGAGAAGGCCGCCGTGCCCGTTGTGCCGTCGGCGGGCTCGATACCGATGCCGATGCCCTGGTTGTAAACGTAGCCGTAGGCTCCCGCTGCGCTGCCGATGCCCTCCTCGCTGGGATTGAGCAGACTCAACAGGAAGTAGCCGTTGCTCTTGCCGGCCCAGCCCCAGTTGATGTGGAAGCGCCCCTCGCCGTCATAGCCGTCGCACACAAACGCGTGCCCCGCCGACTGCTTGTTGCCGCCATAGGCCACTGGGCGGCCTGCTGCCAGCTCGTTGTAGATGGTGTCCTCCCATGCCTGTGTGCCAAAGTTGCTGCGGCGCAGGAAGTGTGCCGAGTTCTTGTAGCCGAAGTAGGTGATGAGCTTCTCGGGGATATAACTCGTGTAACTGCCTGTTGATGTCAAGCCGAAGTTGGACCGCACCGATGTGGTGCTGTACAGCATCAGGTTGGCCACGGCATGCGCCGCAGTACTGGTGCTGTCGTTAGTGTAATAGGTCTCGTGCATGTTTTCCCAGTCAAAGTCCATGGGTGCCAATGAAGGCATACTCACGGCATAGGTCTTGCCAGAGTTGGAGGTGTAGCCAGGAATGGTTTGGGTGGGACGAGGCGGATATTGCCAGTAGCCCATGATCTGCGCCATGGCAACGGCCACACAGCCCACATAAGCGTGGTCGTTGCTGCTGCCGTTGATGTGTGGCAACAGCACGCTGTAGGGCATGCCCTGGCTCCAGTACACGTTGAGCATCGGTGCGATGGCGGGCCGTGACGCGGAACGCAACTCCGGGGTGGCACCGCTGCTGATGGCCTCAATCTGCAAGGCATAGCCGTCGAGCCATTCCTGCATGGCGGGCGGCACCTCCTGGGCGTCAAAGGCCCCGTCGTCGCTATAGCCCAGGATGGCGGGCACCCGGTCATCGGCAGCGACGATGACATAGCCCTTGCCCGTCTGGGCGGCGTTGAACACATAGTAGGCGGCTTTGCCTGTAGGCTCGGCCCATTCGTTGAGCATGGGAGCCTGATGAGCGGTCTTGAGCCCTGCGGTGGGCATTGAACGTGCCATCAAGAAGTCGCTGGCGATAGCCCTTGCCTGACTCTCACTGATGGTGGCTGCCCACGTCATGCCAGTCATGGCCATGCACAGCAATAACAGAAGTCCACGGATTCTAATCATAAATGTCGGGTTATAAAAATGAATATTGGTTAATGTTAAGATAATCAAATTGCAAAGGTAACAATTCTTTCCCAATTCATCGTGATGTGGCGGCGCTGAGATGCAAAATTTTGTATCTCGGCAAGAGGTGAGGCATCTTGAGGGGTGGGGAATTTCAGAACACGAGCAGGCCCACGATACCAGCCAGGATGATGACCAGGATGGGATGGACGCGGGTGAAGTAGACGATGCAGAACGAGGCGATGCAGATGGCGATGGTGATCATGCGCTCACCGACCTCGTAACCGAAGTTCTCACTGTTCATCAGCAGCAATGCCGCCGAGGCAATCAGGCCCACGACCACGGGCCGCAGCCCCATGAAGGCCCCCTTGATGAACGGGGACTGGCGGTGCCGCTCGATGTAGTGGGCGGCGATGAGTGTGAGGATGAACGGCGGCAGCACCACGGTGAGCGTCGTCACCAGCGAGCCCAGCACGCTGCCGGTGACCACATAGCCGATGTAGGTGGCGCTATTGATGCCGATGGGGCCCGGGGTCATCTGCGAGATGGCGACAATGTCGGTGAACATCTGGCTGGTGATCCATCCCGAGTCCACCACCTCGCGCTGGATGAGCGACAGCATCGCATAGCCGCCGCCAAAGCCGAACAGACCGATTTTCAGGTAGGCCCAGATGAGTTTGAGGTAGTTCTCAAGCATGGCTCACCTCCTCTCCTTGCTGTTGCTGTCCGTCAGTCTCGTTATTCCCGTTATCCCCGTGCAATGTGTTCCACATCAGGTAAACGTAACCGCCGATGGCTCCCAGCACAATGTAGATGATGGGATTGGAGATGTAGGGCAACTTGCTGTAGATGAGCAGGGCCACAGCGACTGGGATGATGACCGTCTTCCAGTTGATGCCGGCGGCGCGCGCGGTGGTGAGCACTGGAGCTATGATGAGGGCGACCACGGCAGGGCGGATGCCCTTGAAGATTCGGCTGATGACGTCGTTGTTCTTGATGGTGTCGGGGGTGAGAAAGATGGCGATGGCCAGAATCATGAGGAACGATGGCAGGATGGTGCCCAGAGCAGCACAGATGCTGCCCTTGAGGCCCTTGAGGCGGTCACCGACCACCACGCTGATGTTTACTGCCAGAATGCCAGGCATCGACTGGGCTACGGCGAGCAGGTCGAGGAACTCGTCAAGGGGTATCCACTTGTGCCGCTCGACGATCTCACGCTGGATGATGCTGATCATCGCCCACCCACCGCCAAAGGTGAAGGCCCCGATCTTGCAGAAGGTGAGGAACAGTTGTAGGTACAGGTTCATGAGGCTTTAGGTTTTAGGCTTTAGGCGTTAGGTTTTAGGCTTTAGGGGGGCGTCATTTCCTGCGTTCGAGCAGTCGCTGGGCGTGGATGATGCCATAGTTGTCCTTGTTGATGTGGGTGCGCATCAGCATCAGGCTGTCGACATAGGCTGTATGGCCCCGCTTCATGTCGTAGCTCACGTAGCCGTAGATTCGGCGCACCTGCCGTGCGGTGTCGCTCTGCACATCCACGGTGATCCAGCCGTCACTATTGGTGCCTCGGCTCAGGAAGGTGGTCGAGCCGTCGGTATAGTCAACACTCAGGTTGACCTTGAAGTCGCTGCCACCGCGCATCAGCTTGTAGGCCAGTTGGTAGCGGTCGCCGGGACGCTTGTTGGCATCGGGCGACACGTCAAAGGGGATGAACCCACGCCGCGCACCCTGAGTGAGGACATAACTGCGGCGGCCCTGCCACAGGTCGGCCGAGTCGCTATGGGTATCGGTGGACAAGGATTTGAAACGCTTGCCATGCGGGTGGGGCAGGGTAGCGCCGCTCGGGACAGGGTTGTGTGTCGGTTCGCCTGGGCCTCCTGTGATGTCCTGTGGGATTTCTCCCTTGTCGGTCTTGCCGCCCTTGTCGAGTTTGTCGTAACGGTCCTTGAGCTTTCCCACGGCCTTGTCATAGGCCTTGATGTAGTCCTCCATGTTGTGGGCATACCACACCAGCGACGTGTCATAGTCCTGTTGTGTGATGCCGTGTTTCTTGAATACCGACTGCCTGATGACCTGCTTGGATGAGTCGGTCTGGAAATCTGTGCCGTGGTTGTCGATATAGGCATCGGCCAGCTGCAGGTCCACGATGAGGTCGGCCATGGCGTTGACGCTCATCACGCCGCGCGGCGTCTTGTCACATGAGATGAGCGACAGCACGATGGCGAGCATCAGCAATGGTATGTGGAGCAGGCGGCAGCGCATGGGTCACGGGAATCAGTTGTTGGCAGTGTCTTGTTGATCGTCTTCGGGAATTGTTTGCTCTTCCTGGGGCTCGTCTTCACCTTTCACCGTGGACAAGGTGGCGAGATGACGGGCATAGAACAGGATGAGCACAATCACGCTCACGCTCAGTGAGGCGTCGGCGATGTTGAAGATGGGCTGGAAGAACACAAAGTGGTCACCACCAATCCAGGGCATCCACTGCGGCCAGTACCACTCACACAGCGGGAAATAGAGCATGTCCACGACCCTGCCGTTGAAGATAGAGGCATAGCCGCCGTCGGGTGGGAACATCTGCGCCACTTGAGGCGGCATGGGGTTGTTGAAGATCAGGCCATAGGCAATGCAGTCGATGACGTTGCCCAGGGCACCGGCCGTGATTAGGGCGATGCACACGACATAGCCGCGCGGCACATCGCTGCTGTCGCGCAACCGCCACAGGTAATAGATAAAGGCGGCCGAGGCAATGATGCGGAACATCGTGAGCAGCAGTTTGCTGCCCAACTCCATGCCGAAGGCCATCCCGTTGTTCTCGATGAACAGGAGCCTGAACCACGAGGTCACCTCGACCTCCTCGCCATAGTAGAAGTGGGTCTTGACCCAAATCTTCACAGCTTGGTCGATGACAATGACCAGCGCGATAATCAGCGCTGCCAGTTTGCCGTTAGAAAGTTTCATGCGCGAGGATGCGGACGCTTGCCGTCAGGATTTCTTCTTGTTCTGCGACTCAATCTCTTTACCCTCGATCGACAACGTGGCGTGCGGAACGGCCATCAGGCGCTCCTTGGGGATGAGTTTGCCCGTGATGCGGCACACGCCGTAGGTCTTGTTCTCGATGCGCATGAGCGCGGCCTGCAACTTGCGGATGTAGTCCAACTGGCGCTCGGCCTGCTGGCTGGCCATCTCCTTTTGCAGTGTCGAGGCACCCTCCTCCATCATCTTGAAGGTGGGGTCCGATTCGTCGACCATGATGTTGTCCTTGAGGCGCTTGTAGTTCTCTTGAGCCTGATCGATCTTGGCAAGGATGAGTTCCTTAAACTCCTGCAACTCCTCGTCGCTGTATCTGGTCTTTTCTTGCTTGTTAGCCATAATATTTAGTTTTTATTTAGTTTCTAGATGCTCTAGATGTTCTAGATGCTCTAGATAGTCTAGAATACAACTTCTAACTTCTAACTAATCACCTCACTTTCTCGACGTTGACGGGCAGCGTCCAGCCGTCCATGTCCAGTTCCACGGCGCTGGCGGCGTCGACGGGAGCCACGGTGATGCTGGTGGCCAGCACCTGATGGGAGATGTAGTCGCCATAGGCCTTGACGGCTGCGTCGGTGCGCTCGTCGGGAGCGATAGTGACGGTAATCTTGTCGGTGATGTCAAAGTCCTTGCTCTTGCGCACGTTCTGGAAGCGGTTCACCAGTTCGCGGGCGATGCCCTCGAGGCGCAGTTCCTCGGTCACGGTGATGTCGAGTGCGACGGTCAGGTTGCCCTCGTTGGCGACGAGCCAGCCGGGGATGTCCTCGCTGATGATCTCGACGTCGGCGAGTTCGACCACGGCCTGCTGACCATCGAGGTCGATAGCAAAGGTGCCCTCCTTTTCAAACTGGGCAATCTCGGGCTGCGACATGCTGGTGATGCGGGCAGCCAGGGCCTTCATCACCTTGCCGTACTTCGGGCCGAGTTTCTTGAAGTCGGGCTTCACGCGCTTGACAAGGATGCCGGCATCGTTGCCCACCAACTTGATTTCCTTGACGTTGACTTCGCCCTTGATGAGGTCGGCCACAGCCTCGACGTCGGCACGCTGGCGCTCATCAAGCACTGGAATCATGATGGCCTGTAGCGGCTGGCGCACCTTGAGGTTCTGCTTGCGGCGCAACGACAGCACCATCGAGGTGACATCCTGGGCGGCCTGCATGCGCTGCTCGAGTTGCTTGTCGATGGCGCTGGGGTCGCTCTTGGGGAACCGGGCCAGGTGCACCGAGGTCTCGCTGTGGGTGAGGTCGCGGTACAGGCGGTCGCTGTAGAAGGGTGCCACGGGAGCCATGAGCAGAGCCACGGTCGTCAGGCACTGGTGCAGCGTCTGGTAGGCCGCAAGCTTGTCCTGCGTCATTTCGCCGCCCCAGAAGCGCTTGCGGTTCAGTCGCACATACCAGTTGCTCAGGTGGTCGCCCACAAAGGTGCTGATGGCACGGGCGGCACGGGTGGGCTCATAGTCCTCGAGGTCGGCCTGCACGCTGGCAATGAGCGAGTTGAGCAGCGAGATGATCCAGCGGTCGATCTCGGGACGCTCGGCAATGGGCACCTGCGGTGCCTCGGGGTCGAAGCCGTCCACGTTGGCATACAGGGCAAAGAACGAGTAGGTGTTGTACAGGGTGCCGAAGAACTTGCGGGCCACCTCGGTCACGCCAGCCTCGTCAAACTTGAGGTTGTCCCAGGGCGACGAGTTGCTGATCATGTACCAGCGCAGCGGGTCACTGCCGTAGGTCTCGATAGCGCCGAAGGGGTCAACGGCGTTGCCCAGTCGCTTGCTCATCTTGTTGCCGTTCTTGTCGAGCACCAGGCCGTTGCTGATCACGTTCTTGTAGGCCACGCTGTCAAACACCATAGTGCCGATGGCGTGCAGGGTGAAGAACCAGCCACGCGTCTGATCCACGCCCTCGGCGATGAAGTCGGCGGGGAAACTGCGTCCGTTGTCCACGGCCTCCTTGTTCTCAAAGGGGTAGTGCATCTGGGCATAGGGCATCGCACCGCTATCAAACCACACGTCGATCAGGTCCAGTTCGCGCTTCATGGGCTTGCCCGTGTCGCTCACCAGGACGATGTCGTCAACGTAGGGACGGTGGATGTCAATCTTGTTATAGTTCTCCTCGCTGTAGTCACCGGGAATGAAGCCCTTGTCCTTATAGGGATTGCTCTGCATCACGCCGGCGGCGACGGCCTTCTCGATCTCGTTATACAGTTCCTCGATGCTGCCGATGCACTTCTCCTCGCCGTCCTCGTTGCGCCAGATGGGCAGCGGGGTGCCCCAGTAGCGGCTGCGGCTCAGGTTCCAGTCGTTGAGGTTCTCCAACCACTTGCCAAAGCGTCCCGTTCCCGTGTGCTCGGGCTTCCAGTTGATGGTGTGGTTGAGTTCGATCATGCGGTCGCGGCAGGCGGTGTCGCGGATGAACCAACTGTCCAGCGGGTAGTACAGCACGGGCTTGTCGGTGCGCCAGCAGTGGGGATAGTTGTGGACGTGCTTCTCCATCTTGAAGGCGGTGCCTTCCTGCTTCATGCGGATGCAGATGTACACGTTCAAATCCTCGGCCCTGGCAGCGGCAGCCTCGTCAAACTTGCCTCCCACGGTGTACTGTGGGTCATAAGCGTTCTTGACCCAGCGGCCAGCATATTCCTGATACAGGTCCACGTTGACAAACTGCTTGACGAAGTCCTCGTCCAGGTCGTCGATGGTGAAGTATTTGCCGGTGAGATCCACCATGGGGCGGGTTTCAAGTTTCTTGTTGATCATGTACAGGGCGGGGATGCCGGCAGCCTTGGCCACTCGGGCATCATCGGCACCAAAGGTGGGCGCGATGTGCACGATACCGGTACCGTCCTCGGTGGTCACATAGTCACCGGGGATGACACGGAAGCCGTTGTCGTTGCCCACAACCTTGCCGTCAACCTTGTCCACTGGCTTCACCCATGGGAACAGTTGGGCGTAGCGCATCTCGAGCAGGTCCTGACCCTTGAACTGGGCGATGACCTTCCAGGGCACCACCTTGTCGCCGGCATTGTACAGCAGCGGCTGGTCCTTGCCGTCGGCCTTGAAGTAGGCATCCACGCGGGCTTCGGCCAGCAGATAGATGGCGGGCTTGCCCGTGTAGGGGTTGAAACTCTCGACAGCGACATAGTCGATCTTGGCTCCAACACACAGCGCGGTGTTGCTCGGCAGTGTCCACGGCGTGGTGGTCCAGGCCAGCACATAGGCATCGTTGAAGCCCTCGTCGGCCACCTCGCGGATTTTCTTGATTACGGGATGCTCCTCACCGCTCAGCACGGTGAACTGGGCTGTCACGGTCTGGTCCTTCACGTCGCGGTAGCAGCCCGGCAGGTTCAACTCGTGGCTGCTCAGGCCGGTGCCGGCAGCGGGCGAGTAGGGCTGGATGGTGTAGCCCTTGTAGAGCAGACCCTTGTTGTAGAGTTGCTTGAGCAGCCACCACAGGCTCTCGATGTAACTGTTCTTGAACGTGATGTAGGGGTCGTTCATGTCCACCCAGTAGCCCATGCGGTGGGTCAGGTCTTCCCACTCGCGGGTATATTTCATCACCTCCTTGCGGCAGGTGGCGTTATAGTCATCGACCGAAATCTTCTTGCCGATATCCTCCTTGGTGATGCCCAGAGCCTTCTCCACGCCCAGTTCCACGGGCAGGCCGTGTGTGTCCCAGCCGGCCTTGCGCAGCACCTGGAAGCCCTGCATCGTCTTGTAGCGGCAAAAGATGTCCTTGATCGAGCGGGCCATCACATGATGGATGCCAGGCATGCCGTTGGCACTGGGGGGACCCTCAAAGAACACAAACGACGGTGCGCCGTTGCGCTCGCTGATGCTGCGTCCAAACACGTCCTCCTTGTCCCACTGCTGCAGGACTTCCTTGTTGATATCTGACAGGTTAAACCCGTTATACTCGTTAAATTTCTTCATTCCCTTTTTGTATAATGTATTGTTTTCAATTTTGGCTGCAAAGGTAGTGCAAACCGAGCACAGAACAAAAAGAATTTATTCTTTTTTTATGTCGAGGTGCCGCCAGTAAAGAATAACTACGAATTGCGCGAATTAAACGAACATGCATCGCAAGCGATTCGTTTAATTTGCGCAATTCGTAGTTTTAAGAAAGCGTTGCTTTATTGGAGGATGATGCTGATAATGTCGTTGACGTCGGCGATGTTAATTTCGCCGTCACCGTTCACGTCGTAGGACTTCTCATGGCTACCGCTCAGGATGGCGTTGATGAGGGCATTGACATCGGCGATGTTAATTTCACCGTCACCATTTACGTCGCCAGCTTTGGCCTCGCCGATGGCATCAATGTGGGCAAAGTTCTTCCAAATCTCGGCTGAGCGGTATTGCGCGACGGATTCTTTGGGCACATAGAGTGTTGCCTGGTCGTAGACGTTGTAGTTGAACTGGCTCCAACTGTCATCAATGACAAATGCGGGAGGTGTCACCGCATGGCAAGTGATGGTAGTCAGGTTCGCGTCGCCGGCAAAGGCTCCATAGCCAATCTCAGTGACGCCGCTGCCGATGTTGACCTGGGTGAGGTCATTACATTGCAGGAAGGCGCAATTGCCGATGGTCTCGACCGAGTTGGGAATGGTCACTGACTTGAGGCGTCGGCAGCCATAGAAAGCATTGATGCCTAACTTGGTCACGCTGTTGCCGATAATCACGCTGGCCATGTCATCACACTCGTGAAAGGCATAATCACCGATTTCCTTGACCCCGTCACCGATGACCAAGCTGCTCAGGCGGTGGCAATAGGAGAAGGCATCGTTCTCGATGGTGACAACCGAGTTGGGGATGGTGACCGCCGCTAATTTGTAACAGCCGCCAAAGGCGCGCAGGCCGATTGTTTCCAGATGGTTGCCCAGGGTGAGGGTCGTCATCTCGGTGCACATGTAGAAGGTGTATTCTCCTATCCTGGTCACGCCGTCGCCTATCTTGGCCTGTTGCAGTTCTTTACACTCATAAAAAGCGCGCTCCCCCATGGTCTTGACCGAGTTGGGTATGTTGATGCTCTCCAGACCACTTTCACGGAAGGCATCGTTCCCGATGGTCTCTAAGGAAGTGGACAGTGTCACACTCTTCAGGTTAGGGCATTCCATAAAGGCATAACTGTCTAATGTAGTGACCGTGTTGGGAAGGGTGACCTTGGTCAAACTTTCGCAGGAGCGGAAGGCAAAACTCTGGATGCTCTCGAGTCCACGGGACAAAGTGACGCTCTCGAGGCTGACGCAATTCTCAAAGGCTTGGTTCTCGATGGTCTTGACTGATGCGGGAATGGTGATCGACTTCAGGCTTGTGCAGCCGTAGAAGGTCAATAACTCAATGGCCGTGAGTTTGTTGCTCAGGGTGGCCTCGGTGAGCGCAGTGCACCCCTGGAAGGCATAGTAGCCCACCTTGGTGACGGAATTAGGAATGACCACCTTTTGCAAGGCGGTACAGTAACTAAAGGCCGAATAATCGATTTCGGTAACTGAGTTGGGGATCGTTATTTCGGTCAGGCTGGTACATCTTGTGAAGGCCGAACTGCCGATTCTCTTGACTGTGTTGGGAAGGGTCACGCTTGTCAAATCGGAGCACCACATGAAAGCGCACCAGTCGAGGCCAACCACCGTGTAGGTCTTGCCATTGTAGGTCACGGTCGAGGGGATGGTCACGTCACCAGAGTAAGAGTTGTAGTTGCTATCCTTGTAGGTGACATAGACCTCACCTTCTCTTCCTGTGTCGTAATAGATGCCATTGACCTCAAAGCTGTAGGCCATGGCTGTTGAGGCCATTAGTAACAAAGTGAGCAATAAGGTAATTTTTTTCATAGCGGTAATAGTATTTGGAAATGTTGTCGCAAAGATATCAAAAATCCTGCATAATTCCTATTCATTAAAGAAAAAAAAGTCCTTAAAGTCGTTAAAGACCTTAAGGACCTTAAAGTTTAAAGCGGGATTAGTAACCGAAGATTTCCTCGAGCGTCAGGCGATGGATGGGAGCGATCTTCTGCAGGCCATCGATGTCAAGTTCCTTCTCGTTACCCAGAATCAGGTAGCGGTAGGGCTTGTTAGCCATCGAGTTCTGTTCAAACTTGACGATGTCGCTCAGCTTGAGGTTGGACAGCTGGTTGAAGACTACCGAGTTGATGTCATAGTCCAGACCCAGGCGCTTGGCGTTGATATAGCTGTTGAGGACAGCACCGCGCACCGTGCGGCGTGAGGCGAGCTTCTTCATGAGAGCATCCTTGGCGAGGGCGAATGCGGCTTCGCTCTGGGGGATGGTGCCCACGATTTTGTTGAACTCGTTCACGCAGTCCATCATCTTATCGTTCTGGGTGATGATGTAAGCCATGGCATTCTCGGGATGGTGAATCTCGC
>ERZ842401.6200-NODE-6200-length-12856-cov-4.468323_pt1 | contig 12856 bp, 12 predicted proteins | sample MGYA00521270_ERZ842401 | MGnify/ENA primary metagenome ERZ842401 (study PRJEB31892, sample SAMEA3878208) | bioreactor metagenome | biome: Moose rumen | place: Sweden | collected 2011-10 | study: EMG produced TPA metagenomics assembly of the PRJEB12797 data set... | reverse complement strand
GGGTTTGTGCGCTCTTTTTGTTTTTGAATGTTAGTTTTTGTTTTCAAACTTTATTTCCTCCTTGTATTTAAAGCTGTTTTAGGTCATTGCAAAATTATATAAACCGCTTTGCAGTTATTTTTTTAGCCCCGATCAGAACCCGGCAGCCATAAGCAGCGTCAGCACAACTGCCCCGACAATGCACAAAAGCTCCTTGCGGCTGTTAGCCACTGCGTCAGCCATAGACATTTTTTCAATGCCGTTTCGCTTTACCAGCGCACCCACATAAGCCACCACAGAGCCCGTCACCAGATAAAGGGTCAGCGGCAGGCTCAGAAGTCTTGCCACACATATGCCGCCTATGAACCACAGCAGATACCAGGCAGACTCTCTGGTAAACTCGCCGTATTCTTCATCGGTCATATACAGACCCCTGCCCCTGTAGCTGTAAAAGCCCATGCCTGCATTTCTGCGACGCTGTCTGTCAAGCTCATTGCGCCGCAGCTGAGCACGCTCGTGAGCCATCATCTCAGCCACCTTGTCCATAGCGTCCTGATCGCCGCCGTAGAGGTTAGGGTCATACTTAAAGCCTGTGTCAACATCGGGGTTTCGCCTGCCGTAGCCTGCGGGACGCGGCTTTTCACCTGTATTTTTCTGCTGCCTTACGGAAGTATCAGCAAACATATCATCATACTGCGCCGAGCCCTGTGTGTAGGTCTGTGCGCCGTACTGTGAAGCCCTGCCGTCATAAGGCGGAACGTTCTCTGCATTTTTACTGATCCTTGGGGTATCAAACAGCTCGTCGGCGCTAAGGCTTGAATATTTGCTGCGGTAGCGTTCCTTTTTCTGCTCCTTAGCCTGTTTTTCGGCAGCCTCTTTTTCAAGGCGCTGCTGCTCCTCATACTCTTTTAGCAGCTCCTTAGCGCTGCCGCCTGAGTACATATCATAATCAAAATTATCCGAGGTTATGTTTCTGTCGTCCATAATGTCTCCCGAAGCTCTATTCACTTCATCACATCAAAGCCCGTATAAACAGCACTACCGCCAGCGGTGGGATAAGAGGTACTATGAACCTTAGGCATTTGTACAGGCTCTCTCTGAAGCTGCGTGAATTTACTGCAAATTCACGTATGAACATACCTGCGGTGGCAAACAGCAATGCCATGAGAGCCATGAACCACAATGGCATATCCCACACAAAGCTGCCGAAGGTGATTATCGCCGATGCGATAAAAAGCGATACCTCCACTGCACCCTGCTGTAATGACTCTGTAAAAGTGTAATTCTCCTTGCCGTTATAGCGTATAACAGCGCCGATTATACCGCCTATGCCTGCGGCTATAGCCAGATCTGTACCCTCCAGCCCTGCTGCTACACCTATCCCCACGCCTGTCATGGCGGTGAGTATATACCACAAAGCACCAAGCAGCATCGAAATAAAGTGGTCTGAGTCACCCGAAAATCCCGAGTGCCGAAACATCTGCACGGGGGCTGCAAAGGTATCCATTAACAGGTCGTCTCTTGCCTTGTCGGCAGCGTCCTTTTTTGCCAGCTTGTGCAGCTGGTCCATAGTCTCCTCCTGCTGCTTGTCATAAGCTTCCCAGGTGGAGCCGCTGTACCAGTCCTTGCCCTCGCTCTCGGCAGTGCCCTTGAATGAGTCCCTTGAGCCGTAGCCCTTGTTCTCTTTAAGACCGTCCTCCAGCCACTGCTCATACTCGCTCAGCACTTTTTCCTTCTTAGGCTTGGGCTCGGGGTCGATATTATAGTCGGGGAGGTCATCGACAGTGATATCATCAATGCCGAACAGCTCGTTGATATCCATATCACGGCGCCTGTTGGCAGAACGCTCCTTGTCCATTGCATGACCTCCTCGCTTTTAATTTTATTGTTTTGCAAGCTGCTCTCTTGTATAATCCAGCAGACCGCCTGCAAGTATAATATCCTTGGTCCTGCCTGTGAGCTCGCAGAGCACAGGTATCTCGGCGCCTGTTGACTTGTTCACAACTGTCAGCTGAGTCTTGTCAGCCTCGATATCGGCACGTACATTTGCTATCTCTATTTCATCGCCCTGACCGATCTTGTCATAATCAGCCTCGTTGACGAATGTGAGGGGAAGTATGCCTGCGTTTATCAGGTTAGCCCTGTGTATTCTTGCAAAGCTCTTTACCAGCACAGCCTTTATTCCCAGATAAAGGGGAGCAAGAGCTGCGTGCTCTCTTGAAGAGCCCTGACCGTAGTTAGAACCGCCCACGATTATAGACTTGCCCATGTTCTTTGCACGTCTGGGGAAATCCTCATCGCATACTGTGAAGCAGTGCTGGGATATTGCAGGAATGTTCGATCTCAGCGGAAGTATCTTTGCACCTGCTGGCATGATGTGGTCGGTGGTGATGTTGTCGCCCACCTTCAAGGATACCTGGCAGCTTATGCTGTCAACCAGCGGTGCAGTCTCGGGGTAGGGCTTTATGTTAGGACCTCTGAGTACCTCAACGCTGTCCATATCAGCCTCAGCCGCGGGAGGAACTACCATGTTATCATTGATCTTGAAGTGCTCGGGAACGCTGATCTTTGGCATATCGCCAAGAGTTCTCGGGTCGGTGAGCACGCCTGTCAGTGCAGAAGCTGCTGCCAGCTCAGGCGATACCAGATAGATCTGACCGTCCTTAGTTCCCGATCTGCCCAGAAAGTTTCTGTTGAAGGTCCTCAGTGAGATACCCTTTGAGTTGGGTGCCTGACCCATGCCTATGCAGGGACCGCAGGCAGACTCGAGTATCCTTGCGCCTGCTGCTATCATATCAGCCAGTGCGCCGTTCTCGGCGATCATGTTGAGCACCTGCTTTGAGCCCGGTGCGATAGCCAGCGAAACATCCGGGTGAACCGTCTTGCCTTTAAGTATGTGAGCCACCTTCATCATATCAACATAAGATGAGTTGGTGCATGAGCCTATGCAGACCTGATCTATCTTCATCTCCCCCAGCTCCTCGCAGGTCTTTATGTTATCGGGGGAGTGAGGGCAGGCAGCCATTGGCACAAGGGCGCTCAGGTCGATGTCGATGACCTCATCATACTCAGCGTCATCGTCAGCCTTCAGCTCTGTCCATACCTCTGCTCTGTCCTGAGCCTTCAGGAAGGACAGTGTGATCTCGTCAGAGGGGAAGATAGATGTGGTAGCGCCCAGCTCAGCGCCCATGTTGGTTATGGTAGCTCTCTCAGGCACGCTCAGCGTCTTAACGCCCTCGCCGCAGTATTCTATAACCTTGCCAACGCCGCCCTTTACGGACATTCTTCTGAGTACCTCAAGGATAACGTCCTTTGCAGATACCCAGTCTGAAAGCTTGCCTGTAAGGTTTACTTTAACGATCTGAGGGTATGTTATATAATAAGCGCCGCCGCCCATTGCAACAGCAACGTCAAGTCCGCCTGCGCCGATGGCTATCATACCGATTCCGCCGCCTGTGGTGGTCATCAGCATTCTCAAAGCCCGACTGTAAGGTGTTGTGGTCTATATAAGCCACCGACTTCTCCGTCTTTACACGGGGAACGCCCATAGCCTCATATTCAAGATAAGCCATAGTACCCGTTGCGTCCTGAGTAAGAGTCTGGTCGATACGGATACCGATCTCATTGCCCTTAACGAACTCGCCGTCTACCAGGTGAGCTTTAAGGATCTTTTCAGTCAATGTAAGTCCCATAATAATAAAACTTCCTTTCTTATAAAAGTATACATCTATATTGTATACTAAATCGCCGCTTTTGTCAAGATATTGTGCCCATTTGTAATTATAATTTTGCAGGAAAGTCTTTATCAGACTGCAAAAATTCTGAAAATCAGGTGAAAGCCTCAGTTTTGCTTGACATTCGTCGATTTGGGGTATATAATTAATATTACCGCACCTTGGGAGATATCTCAGCAGGGTGAGTTGCAGCTTTGTTTTTATATACTTCTATGGAGGTCACACGTGAGAATAAGAACCTTTGTTATAATTATCTGCTTTTGTGCCCTGTGTACATTTGCAATGCTTTTATATATGCACCTTACGGGTATCGGCAATGTGCAAAGCAAGCCCTCTGCCGAGACGGTGAGCGAGTCTGAGACAGCGCAGGAGGAAAGCCGAAATCTTTTTGAGGAGAGCACCGCAGACAGCAGCTCGGCGCCGCAAGAGGAGGACGAGGGGCTTTATGACTCCACGGCAGTAACGCAAGCCTATAAAAGCGGCGACACCTCAAAGCTGGCTGAAAGGGAGCTTGCCATACTCGAAGCGGCAAAGCAGGCGATAGATGATGTTGTGACCGAGGATATGACGGATTATGAAAAGGAGCTTGCAATACACGACTATATCATAACCGTATGCTCATATGACGAGGGCAGGCTGGGGGTGTTTGAGGAGCACGACGCCGAGTCGGTGAACCCCTACGGTGCGCTGGTAAAGGGCAAAGCCATATGCAGCGGCTATACCACCACCTTCCAGATGTTCATGGATATGCTGGATATCCCCTGTATCTCCATACAGGCAACAGATGTTGACGATGAGGAGCACGCCTGGAACATGGTGCAGATAAACGGCAATTGGTATTACACCGATGTCACCTGGGACGACCCCGTTCCCGATGAGGGTGAGCGCCCCAACAGGCATAAGTATTTTAACGTAACAGGGGAGTTCATGGCGCAGAAGCACGTCTGGGATATGTCTGAATACCCCGTGGCTGACAGCTGGGAGGACTCGTATATAGCTCATAATCTGTACAAAATTTCGGACTATTCCGAAATTATCCCCCTTATGGAGCAGCGCCTTGAAATGAACAGCGAGAACCTTTATCTTGAATTTGACTCTTTCCTTGACGCAAAGCTGGAGACGATCGACGAGATAGACACACGCTGCGACGCCGCAGATATCAGCAAGGAGTTTTCAAAGGTGCTTGTAAAATTCTCAAAGGAGCACAGCGAGTATTACTGCTATGCCCAGAGAGTTGAGCTCGACGGCAGGATAGTGGCAGCGATCTATATCAGACTGATTTAACATCTATACTCCCCTCTGCTCCAAAGTATCCATTATCTTTGCACATAAATAAATCTAATGGATATTTTGAAACAGAGGCGAGTATAACAGAACAGGAGAGCATACAATGAGATTTCGTCCCTGCATTGATATACACAACGGCAGCGTTAAGCAGATAGTTGGCGGCAGCCTTTCGGATAAAAACGATCAGGCTCAGGATAATTTTGTGTCAGAGCTTGACGGTGCTTATTATGGCTCGCTCTATCGTGATAAAGGCTTGCAGGGGGGGCATATAATAATACTGAACCCCTCTTCCAGCGAGTATTATGAAAAGGACGTTTTACAGGCGTATTCCGCCCTTGAAGCCTACCCCACGGGGCTGCAGCTGGGGGGCGGCATAAATAATGAAAATGCGGATAATTTTTTGGACAGGGGAGCTTCCCATGTGATAGTTACCAGCTTTGTTTTCAAAAACGGCGAGATAGATATGCACAATTTGCAGCTTATGATAAATGCCGTGGGCAAAAGCAGGCTGGTGCTTGATCTTTCATGCAGAAAAAGGGATGGCGAGTATTACATAGTTACCGACCGCTGGCAGAAGTTCACCGACACGGTGCTTAACAAAGATACTGTCGAGAGGCTGAGAGAATACTGTGACGAGCTGCTGGTGCACGCAGTTGATGTTGAGGGCAAGGCAAGGGGTATCGAAGAAAACGTGGCAAGGCTTTTGGGTGAGACCGAGGGTCTTACAGCCACCTATGCAGGGGGCATATCAAGCTTCGGCGACCTTGACAGGCTAAAAGAGCTGGGCAGGGGAAGGGTGGATTTCACCATTGGCAGCGCCCTTGATATTTTCGGCGGCAGCATGAGCTTTGAAGAGGTCTGCGGCTATGGCAGCTGATAAGATATCCGGCGAGGTAAGAGCCACCAGAGAAACTGTACTCAAATTCGCCCTTGATACATACGGCACTAAGCCTGAATACCCCTGGGCAAATTCTCCCGATAATGCGGTGCTCAGACACAGCAGCAATAAAAAGTGGTATGCCCTTATCATGAATATCCCGAGAGACAGGCTGGGGCTTAAAGACGGCGGAAAAAGCGATGTTATGAACATAAAGGCTGACCCTGCCATGCTGGGCTCGCTGCTGGGGCAAAGGGGCTTTTACCCTGCTTATCATATGAACAAAAACAACTGGGTATCGGTGCTGCTTGACGGCTCTCTTAAGCTTATGGAGATAGCGCCTTTTCTGGATATGAGCTTTGAGCTCACAGAGTGAGGGACAGGCAATTGTAAAATTTTTGTGTTGTAAAATAATCGTTTGCAATTATCATAAATATGTGTTATAATAATATGATGTAATATTATTGCACTTTAATGACGAAAGGATGAGACATAATGGCTAAGATCCGTGTTGCAGTAATTTTCGGAGGAAAATCGAACGAGCATGACGTATCAGTGGTATCTGCGGCTCATGTGATAAGAAGTATAATGAGCTCGGAAAATGAAAGCTATGATGTTACCTGTATCGGTATAACAAAAAAAGGCCACTGGCTGAAATATATCGGCAGTGTTGAGGATATCGAAAACGGCAGCTGGGAAAAGCACCCCGACAATACCCCCTGTATCCTCAGCCCAGACCCTATACATAAGGGCTTTATAACTCTTGATGAGGACGGCACTTTCACAAGGCTGAAAATTGACGTTATCTTCCCCGTGCTCCACGGCAAAAACGGCGAGGACGGCACTATCCAGGGCATTTTCCAGATGGCTGAGATACCCTTTGTGGGCTGCAATCTCATATCCTCTGCAAACTGTATGGATAAGGATATTACTCACACTATCTTAGAAGCCCACGGCATAAAGACCGCCAAGTGGGTCAGCATTCTGTTCTCTGAAATGGGTCAGCTTGATGAAAAGTGTGATAAGATGGAGCAGGAGCTGGGATACCCCATGTATGTCAAGCCTGCAAACTGCGGCTCCTCGGTGGGCATATCAAAGGCTCACGACCGTGACGAGCTGAAAGCAGGCATAAAGGCAGCCTTCTCGCACGATAAAAAGGTGGTCGTTGAGGAGGAGATAGTGGGTGTTGAGTGTGAGTGCGCCGTTATGGGCAACGATACTCCCTTTGCCTCCACAGTGGGCGAGATATCTGCGGCTAACGAGTTTTATGATTATGATGCAAAGTATAACAACACAGGCTCACAGACCTTTATACCTGCAAGGATAGCCGGTGAGAGTATCGACGAGATACGTGATACGGCGATAAAGGGCTATAAGGCTATGGGCTGTTCGGGTCTTGCCAGGGCTGATTTCTTCCTGTGCAAAGACGGCAGGGTGATCCTCAATGAGATAAACACGCTGCCGGGTCATACCAAGATAAGTATGTTCCCCCAGCTTATGGAGCATGAGGGGATAAGCTGCCCCGAGCAGGAGGACAGACTTATAAGGCTGGCTCTGGAAAGGTCGGAAGCCGCTTATGAATAATTCTGCCATAGGCGTTTTCGACTCGGGCGTCGGGGGACTTACCTGCGTTAAGGAGTTGACGGAGCTTTTGCCCCGTGAGAACATAGTTTATCTTGGCGACACAGCCAGAGTGCCCTACGGCACCAGGAGCCGTGAGACTATCGCAAGATATACCCATCAGGATATAGAATTTCTTAAAAGACACGATGTTAAGATGATACTTGTCGCCTGCGGCACAGCATCATCTGCCATAATGTATGACCGTGATTTTGCAGCGCAGCACGGTGATATGAAAGTAAGCGGAGTGGTCCTGCCTGCTGCCCATGCAGCTTGCGCAGCCACCAGAAACGGCAGGATAGGGGTCATCGCCACCAGTGCCACCATTAAAAGCGGCAGCTACGGCAGAGTGATACATGAGATAATGCCCGATGCAAAGGTCATCGGCAAGGCTTGCCCCATGTTCGTGCCGCTGGTGGAGAACGGGTATACCTCCCCCGACTGCCCCCCTGCAAGATTTTTTGCCGAGGAGTATCTGGAGGTAATGAAGCGTGAGCAGGTAGACACGCTGATACTGGGCTGCACCCATTATCCCCACCTTACCGAGGTCATATCACAGGTCATGGGTGAGGGGGTAACGCTCATATCATCGGGGGCTGAGCTTGCTAAGTATGCACTAAAGACCCTGACCTTTGACGGCGAGCTGGCAGAGCGTGAGGAGCAGGGAAGCATGGAGCTTTACTGCACCGACAGCGTAGAGCTTTTCTCTGAGAGCGTTGAGAGGTTTCTCGGAAAAAGCATAAACGGAGAAGTATCAAAATGCAGCCTGAAGCTCTGATAAAGCAGAGGGCTACGGGAGTTGAGATATAATTGGAAAAGAAGGACGTTTCGATAAAGCTTATCAGCAGACAGTTCGACGGTGAGAATAAGGAGGAGACCGAGGTTTTCTCCAGAGGTCTGTATGAAAAGACCGAGGGCGGCTACAGGATATCCTATGATGAGTCGGAAGCCACGGGCTATACAGGCAGCACCACAGCCCTTGAGACCTTTGCAGGCAGCAAGGTGGTTATGGACAGAACAGGTCAGGTAAGCTCTAACCTTATAATAGAAAAAAATGCAAAGCACCACTGCGTTTACGGCACACCCTACGGCTCGTTCACGGTGGGGGTCAATGCAAAGGAGATAGAGTCAAGGCTCGACGATAACGGGGGAGAGCTTTTTATGCACTACGTTATCGACGTAAATTCGGGCTATGTTGGGGATTTTGAGATAAGTGTCGAGATAAAGCCCCTGAGCTGAAATGAAAAGACGGAGGAAAGTAAAATGGCAAATTTAGTAAGCGAAGCATTTTCACAGGTCAGGGAGCTTATTATGAGCGCCCTTGGGGAGCTTGTGGCTGACGGCACATTTCCTGCTGAGGGAGTGCCCGCCTTTAATACAGAGATACCTGCCGACCCCAAAAACGGCGATATCTCCACCAATGCAGCTATGGTTTGCGCAAAGTCTTTCAGGAACAACCCTAGAAAGATAGCTGAAAGCATAGTGTCAAGGATAAGACTTGACGGCACTTATTTTGATAAATGCGAGGTAGCAGGACCGGGATTTATAAACTTTTTCTACTCAAAGGCATGGTATGCTGCGGTGGTAAAGGCAGTCCTCAGTGAGAGTGAGAGCTACGGCGAGACCGATCTCGGCAAGGGCAAAAGGGCGCTGGTGGAGTTTGTTTCTGCCAACCCTACAGGACCTATGCACATAGGCAATGCCAGGGGCGGTGCAATAGGCGACTGCCTGGCAGCAGTGCTTGAAAAGGCAGGATATGATGTTGAGAGAGAGTTCTATGTGAACGACTCGGGCAACCAGATAGAAAAATTCGGCAAGTCGCTTTCGCTGAGATATATGCAGATATGCAGCGATGAGGGTCAGGCAATATGCTCAAAAAGGCTTGAAATGGACGACTTCTGCAAGGAGATATACGGCGAGGACGGCAATAAGCCGGGCTTTGAGATGCCCGAGGACGCATACAGGGGCATGGATATAATCGAGCACGCAAAGAACTTTTTTGACGAATACGGTGCAGTGCTCAGCGGTCAGAGCGAGGAGGAGAGAAGAAAAACTTTGGTTGACTATGCTCTGCCAAAAAATATCGAGATGCTGCACAGAGACCTTGAAAAATACAGGATAACCTTTGATAACTGGTTCAGAGAGAGCACGCTGCACAACGACGGCTCTGTAAAGAAGGCTATCGAGAGCCTTAAAGAGAGCGGCTATACCTACGAGCAGGACGGCGCACTGTGGTTCCGCACTACCGATTTCGGCGATGAAAAGGACAGGGTGCTTGTGCGTGAGAACGGCATACCCACCTACTTTGTGCCTGATATCGCCTATCACTACAACAAGCTGGCAGTGAGGAAGTTTGATAAGGCGATAAACATTTTCGGCGCAGACCACCACGGCTATATCCCAAGGCTCAAAGCTTCAATGACAGCGCTGGGGGTCGATGCATCAAAGCTTGATGTGGTCATCATGCAGATGGTGAACCTTGTGAAGAACGGCGAAAAGTATAAGCTCTCAAAAAGAAGCGGCAAGGCGATAACCTTGTCAACACTGCTTGACGAGATACCTATTGACGCCGCAAGATTTTTCTTTAACCTGAGAGAGCCCAATTCTCACTTTGATTTTGACCTTGATCTGGCAGTATCAAACACCAGCCAGAACCCTGTTTATTACGTGCAGTATGCCCATGCAAGGATATGCTCGGTGATAAAAAAGCTTGATGAAGAGGGCGTAAAGGCACAGCCCTTTACAGCAGAAACGGCACAGGCTCTGTCAGCCCCCGAGGAGCTGGAGCTTGTAAAGCTTATGGCGACCCTGCCAAACGTTATAAACGAGGCTGCAAAGGCTTACGACCCTGCAAAGGTGACAAAGTATGCGGTGGATATCGCCACACTTTATCATAAGTTCTATAATTCATGCAGGATAAAGGGCGAGAGCGAGGATATAATGCAGGCAAGGCTCTCTGTTTCGCTGGCAGTAAAGCAGGTCATCAAAAACATACTTGATATGCTTAAAATAACCTGCCCCGAGTCGATGTAAAGCAAAATACCTGACACAAAAAGGCTGTGAGCAAACTCACAGCCTTGAATTATTTATACATATACTTCCTGTCAAAATCATCAACGGGAATAGCCTTATCGAACAGCCAGCCCTGACCCTTTGTGTAGCCGTTGGTGCTGAGTATCTCAGCCTGGGCATCTGTCTCTACGCCCTCAAAGATTATATCCTTGTTGGCGGTGCTGATAAGACTGCACATATTTGATACAAAATCACGGTCGATCTTGCTTTTTTCGATATTGTCGATAAAGGATTTGTCGATCTTTACGATGTCCACAGGGGCGTTCATCAGCACGCTCAGGGTCGAGTAGCCTATGCCGAAATCATCAATGCTGACCTTGAAGCCGTAGGAACGCAGCCTGCCCATAACACTGAAAAGCGTCTGGGTATCTCCCGAAAAGCTGGACTCGGTTATCTCTATCTCGATGTTAGATTTGTCAACATCGTAATTATCAGCGGTCTTAACAATGCTGTCAACAAACTTTGGCTGAGATATGTGGTGCTGCGAGAAGTTTACCGATATGGGTATCAGCTCCTTGCCGTCACGCTTCCAACGCTCCAGCGTGCTGAGAGCTTCTCCGTAAATGAAGAAGTCCAGCTCGTCGATATAGCCCACCTTTTCAAGCACAGGTATGAATTCGTAGGGGAGCTTGTAGGTGCCGTCCTCATTGCGCCACCTTGCCAGTGCCTCTGCGCCGATTATCGTCCTGCTTTCAAGGTGGAACTTTGGCTGCAAGAACATCTCGATATGCCTGGTCTCGATAGCCGAATGCAGTTCGTTGCAGACCGTCTGCTCATGCACCTTCTGTATCTTCATTCTGGGCGAGAACATACCGCAGATGATGTTGCTTGAATGCTTGACGCTGCGCCTTGCAAGGTTAGCGTTGTCGATAGCCGCATTTATGTCATTTTCGCCGTTTGGTATGATGTAGATACCGCAGGATATCCTGATATCGCTGGCAGGGTACTGCTCCTTCTGCAAATTGGCGAAATTTACATTTCTCTGCTCAATGCTTCTGATAAGCTCTTCCCTTGTCTCGGCTCTGTATATGCCGATGAAGAAGTCTGAGTAGATACGGCAGCCTATGAGATTAGTCTCGGTCTCTCTCAGACAGACCGCAAAATCCTTCAGCATCTTGTTGCCTGCCTCATAGCCGAAATTTTCATTTACATAAGAAAAATCATTGATATCCGAGTAGACCAGACCGTAGACCAGCCTTTCGTCCCTGTTTTCGAGTATATCCTTAGCCTGGTCAGCAAAGCCCTTACGGTTGAAAAGCCCCGTCAGGCTGTCAGTCTCTATCAGATAGCTTATATATTCAGAGTCCTTATTTATCTTTCTCGTCAGGTTTTTGAGCTTCTGTATGCTGGTTATCCTGCCGACTACCTTGTTCACCGCCTTGCCGCCCTCGCCGAAGCTTGCATAGGTCATGTTATACCAGGTGTATTTCTCGTCATAAGCCTTGGTCCTGAACTCAAAGCTGCCCTGACTGGGGGAAGCCAGCATCTTATCCCACTCGCTCCTGAAATCGTCATAATCGCTGCTGTGTACAAACTCCTTCGCCAGCGAATTTTTCAGATAGCCTTTAAGCGACCTGCCCTCAAGGGGATAAAAGGTCTTTTCGGCGGTGATGTTCATAACATCGTCATCTGCATGGTAATCAAAATAAACATCATCGGTGTTTTCAGACAGCACACGCAGCCGCTCGCCCTGCAGCTTCAGCTCGTCATTCAGCGCTTTTTCGGCAGCCTCAAGCTTAGCCTGACAGTTGCATACTGTGAGTACCAGCCTTGCCTCGCCGCTTTCCGGCACATCGCCGACGCTGTGAACGAAAATACTGCCGCCGTTCTTTTTTACAATGGGCTGCCGCAGACAGAAAGGCTTGCCGTTCTCAGCCGCTTTCAGCAGCATTTCAACATTCATATCCCTGTAGTCGTCCGACTCGATATCGGAAAGCTTTACCTTACCGTTTTTAACGTCCTCCTCGGTATAACCCGTAAGCACAGAAAAAAACTCATCAGCCTTGGTGATCCTGCAATCGTCTTTGAGGTCTATTTTAATTACACTTACATCAAAATTGTTATTAACGTCCACAACATCACCCCATTTCCCTGAAACTGCCGTATAAAGGTTTGTTGAGCCCTAAACAAGCGAGCCGAACCCGCTTTTCGGTCACACCTCTACCTAATGATATTATACCATATAACCAAAGATTTTTCAAGCATTGCCTAAAATTTTTGTATATATGCAACAAAGAGCAAGCGCTATTTAAGACACATTAACGAATAAATCGGTATACTTTCGATA
>ERZ842401.6199-NODE-6199-length-12856-cov-7.834388_pt1 | contig 12856 bp, 11 predicted proteins | sample MGYA00521270_ERZ842401 | MGnify/ENA primary metagenome ERZ842401 (study PRJEB31892, sample SAMEA3878208) | bioreactor metagenome | biome: Moose rumen | place: Sweden | collected 2011-10 | study: EMG produced TPA metagenomics assembly of the PRJEB12797 data set... | reverse complement strand
AGTTGGTGGAGGTGCAGAGATAGAGGTCATTGGCGATAGCCTCGATGTCCTTATAGAGTGGCATCGTTACGGTATGCCCGTCTGCTGTCATCAGTCCTTCAAAACCATCGCCTGCAACGTATGCACGAAGACGGGCTACAGCCTGTGGATGATACTCTTCCACAAATGGTACTGCGTATTCATCACCGTCATCATCATGCGTCCTGGTACGATAAAGTATTTCCTCTTTCTCATACTCCAGCATACGTAAACTGGAAATATAGAAGTCATTGATCAGATTACCTTCCATGTCGTACTTGCGCATCGTATGGTCAGGAAGAGTCACGTCAATAGTACCGTCACCAATATAGATGGAACATTCTGATAGAGGAAGAATCGGTTTCAATTCACTGTCAAGGACAGCCCTCTCATTACCTTTCTGGAGTCGCCACAACTTGAAGTCATTTGTGGGATGGATAGAGCTATACTCCAACGGCAGCACTATATTGCCCTTCTTATCCATCAGCCCGCACTGCTCCCCGTCATCTGTATCTACCACACAATACCCACCGTGGAAAACGTACCCCTCCATATTGGGAATATATGCCATCTTCTTGTCGATGACCACCTTTCCTGTTGCGTCGATGAACTTGATGTAGCCACCTTCATCTACGCTGGCCAGTCCATCAGAGAAGATCCAAGCGTGACTGTACTTCGGTTCAATCACCACCTTACCTGTGTTCTTGCTGAAATAGCCACGTTTCTTGCCGTCACTGAAGCAGATGAGCGAATCCTTATCTGTAGGCTTGGCAATCCACGCCACATGCTTCAGGTATTTCTCACCAGTACGGATGTTGTAGATGTACCCCTTCCCATCATCATGGTTGTGGAAGTAGATGTCGCGGTTGATATACTCCGAGTGATAGCAGTACTCATCATCACAATAATGCGGCTTGTAATATCGATCATAAACCGCTTCTACACCTGCACAGATAATGGCAAGTGCAAAGAACGCCATGATAATAGCACCGCTCGTGGCGAACAGCCCCCATACACACTTGGCAAACTTGCCGTCTCTCTTGTACCCGAACAATCCCAAGAACCATCCTAATGCCTGGCACACACCTCTCCACAAAACTGTGAAGAACATTCTTGCAGAAACTTTTTTCATTTATCTATTTTTTGAATTGTTATTATTGTTATACAAAATGGCCGGAGCAAACTTAGACGACACATCCAGACCAAGTTTGCCCCGACTTCACAAATGCCATTTCTTACTTGTGGACACTCCTCTTGTGGTTGCAGTGCTTGCAGTAAGCTTGCTGCCAAACATCACCATTGGTGATTGGAGAGAACCCGGGGCAACCACATCCAACGGTACCACTGCAGTGTGTCCCCTGAACAGCGACATGGGTAGTCGTGGAGAGGTGTGCATGTTCTGTACACTCTGTTGTCTGGGCATTAGCAAATACCGATACGGTTGCGACCATTGTCAATAACATGGCGAGGCTAAAGAACATTTTCTTCATAATCTCATGCACTGTTCCGTGTCGTGCGCAACTTCAAATTGTTATTATTGATTGTTTATCTGTTTATGTCTAACGTGATTCACATGTAACCACACTCTCTTACTTTTTTGCATATTGTAGAGCATCTTCCGCACGTCGCATATACGACTTGGCATTAGAACGGGCATTGTCTGCCTTCCGCTTATTGTCATCAGCTCTCTCAATTGCATTTCGTGCTTTACGTAGCGAACTCCTTGCCTGTTCAAATTGTTTTTGACGCTGGTAATACTCTGCATCTCTCAGGTGATTCGCAGCCTCACGCATATAGTATTCCGCATCCCTGTCATATCCTTGCGCTTGTTTCACATAGTAGGTTGCATCATTTTGATGCGACCTTGCCTGTCGCTCGTAGTAATCACTCTGTGCGCTCAACTCCAAACAACAGAGTGAAAAGGATAATATCAGTACAAACCACTTCATTTTGATTTCAGTTTTAACACAAGATACTCTGAAGCTATGTAAAGAGTCTTGATGATATGTTCCACTATTTCGCATACATTCTCGCCATTGCTTATCCGATGGTCATAGTTTAGTGATATACTACCATTATTCAGTACCATTGCCTTTATGTACTTCACTTCTCTATTTGTCTCATTGACAGCTGAATCAACCTCCTCTTTTTTACACCCTTTACTGTTGACTACATGGGGGATTGATATTCGAATCATCCCATTCGAGTCATCTGGTATATACAGATAATGCAAATGGTGATATACAAAATGGCACCACCCATTGTTCAACACTCTTACTTTTCCACACTGGCGTTTGATTTCTTCGATTACTGATTCTTTCATACTTTGTTAATCTGTTCGTTTGACTATTTATGAAAGGTGGAAACCTGAAGTAACCAAAAGTACAAAAGAAAACTGCGCCAGCAAATTGCCGACGCAGTTCATAACTCCATTTTAAAAACCAATGGTCGCTTATGGTTGAGTCAATAAAGAGAGAACCTCTCCTTCTTTTGTTATTCCTACAACACCAAAGAATTTACAGACAATACAGACAAGATTAGTCCAATTCTTCACTTCATATCTTGTGTTCCTGTTATCAACCATTTCTACAGTACCATCAGCCTTTAAGCCAATTGCAACATCTGCACCAACTGAAATTTGAATAATGTTCCTCCATGAATCCACTCCTTCAAAAGTGTTAGATGAGACAGTGCCGTCACGATGTAATACCATGGAAGAGTCTGTACCATAATAGTGACTATAACAATCAACTTGGACTATATCAGAAAAGTTGTCGTAAAAATGAGGGTTTGTGAATCCGTCTTCGCTGTGATATAGTACGCGACCATCATTTGTCAATCCCATAATGTTGGTAAAACCAACTGCTACTTGTTTGATGTTGTGCCAATCTCGTACAACATGAGAATGGTTGGGAACGCCTTCCCATCCTCCTGGTTCATCAATACATTCCACACTGCCATTTCGCATGAGTGCAACGGTATGACCTTCACAAGATGTCACATCTCTTACATTTTGCCATCTTTCAATATCTCTACTTCTCTCGAATTCATGTGCAGAGCCACAAGTAACGACGTGTCCACTTTCAGTGAGTCCCATGTAGCCAGCAAAAGCTGCTGCCACTTTTACAATTCTTTCGTTTGTTGGGAGTTGCCTAAATACATCATTCTTTCCCAACAAAGAGAGCGTGTTGGCATCATTCAAAATAACACAAAAGTCACGTGCAATCCCTATTTTTCCCATCAGAAAGAGATGGTCATCCAAAAACTTGTTGGAAATTCCAACTCTTGGCGAATTCATTTTTAGGAAATCAAATAACCCCATATTATTAACTCTTATTCATTTGGAATAACTGTTGTTTAGTTCCCCTTAATCCAGCATCACAAAGCAAGCCCAGTAAAAGGGTTCAGGGTATTTCTCTCTGATAGCTGATTTCGCCTTCTCGAAGGCTTTCCGCTTATCAAAGTTGTTGTTCTTATCGAGTAAGTTCTCATAAAAGAGATTCATAAACTCGGTACCGACAACATCGCTGACATTCCACAGAGACATGATCATTGTTTTAACACCAGCTTTTTTGAAGGCTCGCTGCAAACCATACAAACCTTCTGGGGTTGCCTGACCTTTTCCTGACTGACATGCTGACAACACGGTCAGCTTCGTGTTACTCAAATCCAGACGGGCGATGTTCGAGGCTGTCAAGATACCGCCAAGTACGCCCTCTGGCAATTCTTTACCGCACCATGCAGCATTGCCACCTGCCATTATCAGACCTGATAGTGACATAGCATCCTCATAACCCTGTAAATAGTCTATCTTCTGTGCTTCATCTGGTGTATAGAAGAAACCGTGTGTAGCCACATGAAGTATCTGTGGAGCCTGGCCGCTCATGTTCAGGAAGGACTCTTCTGTACCTCTTTTCCCAGTATAGGATTCCACTTTCAGCTTGTGTGATTTAAGAATTTGTTCAATGGCATCCACCTCTTTTTTTGAACCAGGCAACAGGGGTATGGAATCACCTTGAAGAATATCCCCACGGAATGCGAGCAATGACGATACATCATATTTCTTGGCTTCTGCCTCCCAATCATTCGCCTCCATGTCATACAGCAAACCGCCATACAACACCGCATTGTTATTGGCTGATGCCATGTCTATATCAAGCCTTTTGTTAAGATTGACCAACTCGCGTGCTGATGACAGTCTTATGAAATGATAATGCTCACCAAGTAAAGTGCCGTCATCCATCGGCAGCGATTCCAGTGCGATTTGGAATAGCAGTTGCGAAGGAACGTAATAGACTGTCGCCCCCTCTGTCACTTTGTCCTTGAATGGCATCCACAAAAGCTGATACAATGTTTCTGCGTAAGGACTTTCATAGTACTGGTCTGGATAGGCCACCTGCATAGAGTCAATCTGACTCTCTGCAAACAGTTTCTGAAGCAAAGGGTTCTCTTGCTTGTTGTCCACAAGATAAGCTGCATACACCCTTCCTCGGGTTTCTGAAACATAATCCGTAAAGTCTATCAGGATATCACCTTCGTTTAGTTTCTCCTTGATTTCATTATAGCCAATGTTCATAAAAGTAGTCATATCGCCATAACTGCGACATCGACCAGTAAGTCTTTTTTCAAAAGTTTCTATTTTCGATGTTAAATCAAGAATACTATCAACATACTGTTTATAGTTCCTTTCCCAATCACGGATTTTTGCTTGCATTGCTGCAATCATGGCTACGTCATGAAGATCCTCTGCGGTACCGCCTTTTTTTATTACATCATACGTTGAACGCTCAGATTCCAAAAGGAAAGATTTTGAAAAGACCAATCCATCATAACAGTCTTTCGTGAACTCTGTTTGCCATTGTTCTGCTTTTATGGCGAAAGGTGTCATGTTGCGTAAGGTCTCAGATTTGGTATTCCAGTAGCTTTCTCTTTCTTCAACAGTATAATAGGGCAATCTTGAACGAATTTGCGCTTTATTCTTTTCTATAGAAAGAGAATAATGCTTGCAGGCTTCATCAATGTATCCAGCAAACCCTTCTGCATTAGCAAGATAATATAGAGCATCAATATAGTCACTGCTGTTCTCGCCATGAAGGTCTCTCATTCCCTCAGCATACATCCTATACAGTCTTTCGGACTCATCATAATGCTTTAGCCGATGTTCAGCGCCACCCATTAAGGGTAACAGTTTCAGTCTATCTCCATCACTCTGAGGGTATCTCGTGGCAAGCAACCGGTCTGCTTCTTTGTAGTCGGTCAATGCCTGTTCATTATTCTTAAAGGCTGTATAACATCCGGCTCTGGTAGTGTAAAGGTATTGTATCATTTTGGGCTCTGACAGTCTATCCATTGCCATAAACAACGTATCAAGATGAGCAAAACAATTGAGACTGTCACCTTTCAAGCGGTAGATATATGCAGAAGACAAATAAGGCATGAAGTATTCATTGCTATCTGCCCCATTACTGCGTTGAAATTCTTTCTTGCTTAGACCTGCATACTTCAATGCTTCATCATACTTGCCAGCGTTAGTATATAAGTCTCTCAAATAAGTATAATACAAATACCTATCCGCACCGATATACTCATCTTCTAACTGTTGAACATATTGTTCATTCATCAGATACCAATGCTCTGACAAGTTGTAGTTGCCGTGCTCTTTTGCTTCACGCCCTTTGTAGCTATAATAATCAAATTTAATCTTATCATCTGCTGTTAAAGCAACTAAGGAATCAATTTGCACGGCCACCTTAAAGGCTAATTCCGAGTCACCAATAAGGTTGCTTAAACTCCGTAGCTCTTTTAAGATGTCCATTAACTTGGCATCATATTTACCACCTTGCGCAAGTCTCTCTGCTTTTTGGTATTCTTCAAGTGCACCCAAGGTGTCAAATTGTGCGTTTTTAATGTTTGCAATCTGACAGGTTGCATCAATTTCATTTTTTATTTCTCCTAATTCATGGAATCCTTTTCTTGCCTCTTCAACGCACGGAAGAGCTTCATTATACTTCTGTTGCAGGTGATAAACAGTTCCCTCAAAATACCACGACAACGGAATCTTAGGAAGGATTCTATGTTTCATATCTTCGTCCGCGTATGTGAGAATTCTGGCTAAGATATCTCTTGCGTCTGCATAACGATGATTACTTTTGTTGATATATGACGTAGCGATGAAATACCCATTCATAACATACAAATGTTGTATATCCTTTTTCTCCTCGTCAGTGATGTTACCATTCAGCAGTTCTTCACTCAGCCGGAATCCCTCTTCATACTGTTTTAAAGACTCATAGCACATCACTGCCATCGTCTGACTGCATACATAGACTTTTCGTTCATCCTCTGTACGTTGTCTCTTGGTATTCTGACCCACTTTCAGAAAACCATCCAACGCTTCCTGGTGTTTCCCTGCCTGATTCTGCAAGAAGGCATCAGTCATCAGTTTTGTAACCTCTTCCTCCGACAGATTCTGTGCGAAAACAGGCAAGTAACCTACACACAGAAACAACATATAAACTAGAATCCTTCTCATACGCTATTTCTTAATGTGGTTATACAACGAGTCGGCAGCCATCTGATAATAGCCCTCTTCATTGCGCAATTCATCCAAAATACGAAGTGCGGTTTCTTGTTGACTCAGGCCAAGCAAAGCGTGAGCTTTCAGCCATTTCAGTTCATCTTGTTTGTCCTTGACAATTTGCATGTCATACTCTTTTCGCTCAGCATTCATCGTTTCGTCTTGGACAATATCCAAGGAATCATCCTGCACAGCCAGATACTTTTGTTCGATTAAGTCCAATGCCTCGTCATATTTCTTTTGATTGAGCAATAGTTCAATCTCTGAATTGTCAGAACCTGCACGTAATGTCATGTCGTTCATCTTTGGAGATGGTATATATTCACTAGGACTATCAGCCACATAGAGATTTTGAATCAGGAAGAATCCTACGACAAATATAGCGGCTATGCCAGAAATCCAATAGAAAATCCTTCGGCCAGATGAACGAGGCATTGAGCGCGACTCTTCCATTGTTGGTGCAGGACAATAGTTATATCCGCTACCAGTCGGGAGGTACTCAGCGGCAGATGCAGCAGCCACTCTTTCGTCCTCCCACACATAGTCATCCTTCCACTCCTCCATAGCAGCCAGTTTCTCATTCCTGCTCTTTGTGGCTTGCTGAACGGTTTCTGTGAACTGTAGTTGCTCTTTGAGTTCTGCATCTTCTGCTGCATCCGACTCAAAACTTTTTCGTTCTTCGTCAGACATTCTGTCCAGCAGATATTCGTCTATTCTATCTTGAAATTCTATCTTCATAACTTCTTGCTTTTAAGAATTCAGGTATCTGCGATAAATGGATTTTGCTGACTTGCGCAGTTCTTCCATGCACTTATACTTACGCGTCTTCAGAGCATTCTTGCTTTCAAATGTTCTCAGCTCAACCATGATGTCATCCAATGTTTTCTCCTCATAGTAGAACATAGTGAGGATCTGGTTACATTGCTTCGACATCTTAGAGATACAGTCAGCAATGATTTCCAGCATCGTTTCATCGTCGCTGTCATAGAGCAGCGTCTTGAACATTTCCACCTCCTGTTCCCGTCTGCTTCGCTCTTCTTCCTCATCGGTGTATCGATGAAGATTCTCACGCACCCACTCAAGGTACTTCAGTCGGGCTATACTCATGAAGAAGGTGGTCAACTTCCCTGAAAAGGCATCACCGTCCTTTCCCTTCAGTTCACCGTCCTCCACATAAATCTTCTTGTTCATGATTTTCTCCCATAGCGTGATAAACGCTTCTTGGAAAATCTCATCTTTGTATTCGTTACCTACAAAGAACACGCCTCTGAAGTTCTCGTCGAAATATCGCTTACAGTGGTAGTGCAAGGCACGTTCCATCATCGGGTCGCGCCTGAATACACCTTCCACGTAGGCCACATCGGAATATGTCTTTGCATTTAATCTCGTTACTGCCATTATCTTAAAAAGTCTGATATGTTATACTTCTCAGTCTCTCCCGTCTGGACAGGTGTCTGCGCATACCTTCCCCTGTTTCTCTGCATGAACATCTGCACAGCTTCTATAGTCACACTCCCTTTTTCTGAAAGGGTATAAAGGGCGTATGTGAGTTTGCCTACTTTCGGGCTTTTCATCTCCTGATTCAGCTGGTAATCCTTGCAAGCACTTAACGTTAGCCATCGTTCTGGAGCTTTCCGTGCAGTTCCTTTTCTTGTTACGGGAATAACAAACTCATCTTTTACCCCTCTTACCGTCTCATCAATGTCCTCACCTCGTGAGGAGTCGCCGCTGTGACAGGCATCCACTACCACGAGCAATTTGCCGCTATCCCCAATCTTGTTTCGGATAGCAGTCAGTAATGTATTGAGCTCGTCATCAATTAGATGCTTCTCGCCTTTATATCGCTTCTCATCATATCTCAAATAGGCATCGTATGGAATCCAGGCTTCATCCCACCCGTCAGTCTCATCGCCATTGACATCAGTCACTTGCTGACCATGCCCGGAGAAATGGATATAGACAATATCACCAACTGCACATTGGGCAGTCAGCTTCTTAAAGGCGGTAACGATTCCCGCTTTGGTGGCCTGTTTGTTGACGAGTGTACGTATGTCCGTATATCCAGCCTTTTGCAACATCTGCTGCACTAATGGCACATCCTTGTCGCCATTGATTTTCGCCCAGCTCTTGTCCTCCTGCTCACCTATGCCAATGACAAGTGCTCTTCTTGTCTGTGCTGACAGTTGCACCGACGAAAACACTAATAGGGCTGATATGATTGTTAGAATCCTGTTCATCGCTTGTTAATGATGACTATATGTTACAAGTAACCATCCACTTAGATATTTAACTCTTCTCCCTCACTTCGTGCCACGATGATGGCACTACAACTGACGCTATAGGCGTTTAGCAGTGTCTTGGGCATATCGCAGAGTATATCCACGGCCATAAACATACCTATGTATGTGTCCGGCAGGTTCATAGCTTTCAGGAGTATCGCAAGTACCACTACACCAGCCATTGGCACGGCAGGAGCACCTAACACGGTTACGATAGAGGCTCCTATCAAGGAAATCTGTTGTGCTGCACTAAGCTCCATATCAAATGCCTGAGCCACAAAGATAACCGCCACACACTCATAGATAATAGTACCAATCTTGTTGAACGTGATGCCTAAAGGTACAGTAAAACTGGCAATATTGTTCGACACTCCGAACTTCTCCCTCGCATCGTTGATAATCAGAGGCAGTGCACTATATGACGAGCTGGTTGAGAAAGCCACCATCAGAGCAGAATATATCTGCTTCAGATGTTTGATTGGTGATACATGTGCCATCAGCCCCACCATGACAGGCAGAATCATCCCACCCATTACGATAAGCGAAATCCATACCACGAAGATAAAGAATGCAAAGCTGACAAAGTTGCTCTTCAGCACCGCCACATCCTTTGCCAGACCTCCTACCAACGCCATGACAATGGCAAAAACACCAATCGGAGCAAAGCGGATAATGAATGTAGTCATTCGCATAATAACATCATGGAACGATTCGAAGATTCCGTTGATGGTGTTCTGCCGTTCTTCCTGTACCTTGGTGATGAACAATCCCAACAGCAGTGAGAAAAAGATAATCGGAAGAATGTTCCCTGATGCGAATGCCTCAAAGACATTACTTGGTATGATATCCACTATTCTGTCCATCAGTGTTGTAGAACTGGCTTGTTCCGCAGAGGCAATAATCTGTTCGGCTTCAATATATGCTTCGTGGGTTCCGTAGCCCGGCCTTAAAGCGTCCGTAACAAAAACACCGACAAAAGCAGCTGCCACGGCTGTAATGACAAAATATAGAAATGTCTTGACGGCAATACGCCCCATCGCCTTGGAACTGCTCATCGTTGATATTCCCAATAAAGTGGAGAGGAATACCAGCGGAATCACTATCATGTTGATGGCATGAAGGAACAGATTGCCTACACCGTGGATGAAGTTTCCCCACACGTTAAAGCAACCACCCAAAGCCCAACCACCAACAATGCCAAGGATGAGGGCTATAAACATCTGCCAGTGTAGTGCTAACTTTATCGCCTTCATTGCTGTTTCTCCTTTATCTGTTTGAGCAACGCCTTGGCCCGCTCCTGGTTATATCCGATAATGTCAGCGTAATCATCCAATGCCGCTTTCAACGTCACAACATCATTCTTTGCTTGAAGGATTTCAATACGTTTCCATTGCAGGTCATAGATTTCTGCCCTTGCAACAGAGGCATCATAGCGTTCTTGTTCAGACAAGAAACGGTCGAAATAAGCGAAACGCGGAAGGTCACTCTCCTTATCTGCTATAATCGAATCCACTCTGACCAAAGCACTCTGATACTCCTTTGCTTCTACCATGCTGTCAAGTTCCCATTCATTCGCAGCCCCTCTGCTCAATCCATCATCATCAAACTGTGAGGCGAGGGGAGAGAATATCATCACACCGACAAGTATGACTACGAAAAGGGTTGAAGCGCACAGAATGCGTTTCAAGTCCCTACCTATCATCTTATTCTCTTTATCTGGCATATGTCCTATTCTTTTATTGTGCGCTTCGCAATTCTGCTTCAAGTTGTCTGATAATTTTCGCTATTCTCTGACACCCTTTCCGTTGCATACTCCACAGGCAACCTTTCCTCTACCACCGCACCACATACAACTTGAATAATACATACCAAAGCCCATGCCACCCATTCCTAAGCATGAATTACATGAAACTTCACCACTGCCGTGACAATTGTTACAATCACCACCTTGGGTTACACTGATAATTACACGAGCATTGTCCTCTTTTACCGTAATTGTGCCAGTGCGGTATTCTCCATCGTTTCTCGGACAGATAATATGCAGTCTTTCTTCCCCATCTTTTGTTACAGTCATCCAGTTGGCAAATTCTGCATCCCAGGAGCAACCATCAGTTTCTATGGTAATATCCTTATTAGCGCCTCCCTTACTGAATTTAATGGAGGTCTCCGATGCCTTTATCATAGTAGCGTATGCGTTTTGCTTCACGACAACTTGTGACAGCAACTTGCCACTTTGTATGGTAATAGAGCCTTCGCGTAACTGACCTGTTTGATTTGGACCAATACTCAGTAAGAAATCATTGTCGTTTTCATCGATGTCAACCCATTCTGGTTGATGATTCACGGTCCAAATATAACCATCATAGTCAATATCAACCTTACAGGAGCAACCTGCTTTAGATGCACGTATCTCACTTGGCTCGGTACGTAAGTAAGTAGCAGCATTGGCGAGGTAGTTGTAGAGTGCTATCAGGCCAATAACGACAATAACACTCCCAATAACTATTTTCTTCAAACATCCCTTCTTTTCTCGATGTTGATTGTTTTGTCTGTTCTCATGTTTTTGCGTTTCCACATGAGAAGTTTCAACACTATTCAGTTGATGACCATCTTTTGTACAGAAATTAAGAGAGTCATCGTATTGTGTATGGCATATAGGACACTCTTTCATAACACTTAGTTAGTTTTGAAAAGAACCTTCTCGACTGACTTCTGCCAGCCCCATATTAATAAGAATCAGCACAACCATCCAAACCAAGATGATTAAAGCGATATAACCAGCAAATGGAAAAATGTTGTTTAACCAACCAGCTAAAGGACTATCCCAAAGTCCATGTAAGACCACGGGTATTGCGAATAAACGTAGAAATTTCTTCTCCGTAAATACGCCTGTATCGAACACTCCTTTAACTTTGGCAGCAATAACGATAGCCGCACCAGAAATAGCAGCCCAAGCAACATGCCCTCCAGGAGCAAGGAAACCGCGTAGGAATATACTTTGATGAATAGCATCGAGCATCTGCTGCTCATCAAGTATCTGCCCATGAGCAGCAGCAAAGCCTGAATATTGAAGGAACTGCATCAAAGGCTGTAACGCATAGCCTGCTGATTCAAACGCTGCGAAACCTGCACCAACTGATGCACCGATAAGCATACCTGTCAAGATGGATAGTTTACCGAGTCGCTTAAGGAATACATAAACGATAATAGCCTTGCCAAGTTCTTCTATAAGACCAACCATAAATGCGCCAAAGAAGCTCAGTTCCTCCACCGAATATATTGAGAACAGAAACAAGGTCGCAACCAATGATGCACAACCTCCAACTAGGAAGGTCTGTATCACATGATACATGCTTACATTGCGCCATGCATTTACTTCCAAAAACAATATCATTGTTGATAGAGGTACAGCAAAAGAGCCAACTACTATCATACCAGGCATGGCATTGGAGTTAGAGAATCCTGAGACACAAACCCATAATAGACCAAAGGCGATTAGGAACATAAGAAGAACGCGACTGTACAACCACGGGTGTGGCCAATCCTTTGAAACCTCTGATGTTGCAGGAGTGGTCGTTTTTGTCCCACAAATAAAAATTGCTTCTGCTTCTTCTGTGGTGTGAGATTTGAACACATCTGAAAACAACACCTTCCAATTTAAATCTGCAGGTCGGTCATTTCCTACATATTCGTTTAATGAATCCACCCAAGACGATTTCTCTTTTGATGTCGTAGAACTTTGTTGCGTAAAAGTAGTATTCGTTTTACGACCTATATCTGCGGATAAAGGCTTGCCACAACTCCCACAGAACAAATACCCCTCCTGTATCGGTTTACCACAATAACTACAGTATTTCATAACTTACCATTCATTTATATCGTCCATGTCATACACTACACTCTTGATAGAGTCACTCAGATTAGGAAAGAAGCTATAGCCATTCACTCTTTCCACTTGTCGGATTGAGTTGACATAGAAGTC
>ERZ842401.6198-NODE-6198-length-12858-cov-10.279075_pt1 | contig 12858 bp, 14 predicted proteins | sample MGYA00521270_ERZ842401 | MGnify/ENA primary metagenome ERZ842401 (study PRJEB31892, sample SAMEA3878208) | bioreactor metagenome | biome: Moose rumen | place: Sweden | collected 2011-10 | study: EMG produced TPA metagenomics assembly of the PRJEB12797 data set... | reverse complement strand
TGGTAGAGGCTTATCGCATGCAGGATGATGTGGTATTTGCCGGCAGTGTATCTAATGATGAACTATGTACCTGGTACCGGGTGTCTGATGCGCTTCTGTGCCTGAGTGAACATGAGGGGTTTTGTGTGCCGTTGGTTGAGGCGATGGTCTTCGCTAAGCCGGTATTTGCCTATGCAGCAGGTGCTGTTCCTGAAACTGTGGGCCAGGCAGGGATTATTTTGCAGGATAAGGATCCACGGCATACAGCAGAAATTATCCGTGATACACTGGCATCACAGGAAAAGCTGCAGCAACTGGAGATAGAGTGCAGGAAACGCTTGCAGGAACTGTCCTATGAGAATATTTTCCAACAGGTGAAGCAGGATATATCCCATATAACGGAATTGTGGGCACAGCAGAAATAATTGGAGGAACAGAGTTTTGGAAAGTTTTACTTCCCTTGGCCGGAAAATCTATGATATGAGTAATCCGCGCGAGGTACGTCGTTGTGTTGTATTTGTTACACGCAGTTGGCTGCATTATAACCGTATGAAAAAAATAGATGCTTTTTTTCAAAAAAATGAACTGCGGCGTGAACTGGCGAAGATATATCCCTTTGTATATGAGCAGCCGCAGCGGGCTTTTTTCTATAATAAATCCAGTTTTACGGAACGTGCTTCTTTAATACAGGAGCACTTCTCATTTTTGGAAGCTGTGCTTAAACCGGATAGCTTGTTGGATATATACAGAGAAAACGACCAAATTCTTTGGGAAAACGAACATGAGGGAGAACCTTTACGGCTGGTACTGTACTATGAACCGGGACAGCGGAAAGAAGGTTTGCTTTCGGTTATTCTGCGTTTAGGAAAACAGCCCTTGTATCAAATGATTTTTTGGATACAGAAAAATCCTCAGGGAGAATGGTCTGCCTATATTGGGGCTATGCAAGGGCCGAACATGGATAATGCCAAAGAGGTTATTAAGAAAATTACCAAGCAGTGTCATGCCTATCGGACGAAAAATTTAATTCTGCATGCAACACAGGAAGTAGTGCGAAATTTAGGGATTAAGCATCTCTATGCGGTAACGAATTATGGTTACTATGCCAACAATCATGTTCGCATTGATCGGAAGCTCAAAACAGATTTTAGTAAGTTTTGGGAAGAATCAGGTGGTCAGAAATGCAGGGATGCGCGGTTTTTTGAATTACCATTAGTGGAATATCGAAAAAAAATGGAAGAAGTGCCGACAAGAAAACGTGCTGTTTATCGCCGTCGTTTTGTACTGCTGGATGAAGTGGATACAAGTATAGAAAATGCAATACAAAAGTTGCGACAATAAAAATATGTCGCGTTACTGTTTAAATCGGAACTTTAGGAGTAAGTAAATGAATCGATTGGTATCTATAGTCGTTCCTGTATATAATGCGGAAAGAAACTTGGGAAAATGTATTGAGTCATTGATAAATCAAACCTATAAAAATATTGAAATCATACTGGTGGATGATGAGTCGAAGGATGCATCCTTATCGATATGTCAGGAATATGAAAAACGTGATAATCGAATAACGGTAGTAAGGCAGAAAAATGCAGGCTGTGGTGAAGCCAGAAATACAGGTATTGCTTTAACAAAAGGGGATTATGTAGCAACCGTTGATAGTGATGACTGGGTAACAGCCGACTATATTCAAGCCATGATGGACGTAGTCGAAAAAGAACCTGACATTGATTATGTGAAATGTGGATTTTCGTATGTAAATGGCGATAAAGTGGCGAGAGCAGAGCGTTGGCGTGAAGAAATTGTTGCCGGTGATAAGAGAATGTCTTATCTGCAGAAAGGCATTTTCTGGACTGTTGTGTGGAATGCGTTATATAAAAGAGACTTGATAACGAAAGTTAAACAGCCGGGATTGATGGGGCAGGATAATTATACATCATTCTTTTATATGTTGTATTCTCATAAAGTCGGAGTAGTTGACAAAATCCTATATTACTATTGGAATAATCCGTTGGGAGCAACTGGGGATCCTAAAAAACAGGTGCGGCGCCATTTTGATTTATTAACCAATACAGAAATGATATTGGAAAAGATACAGAAAGAGAATATTGTGCTTGATAAAGATACTATGGATTGGTTACAGAAAAAATTGGCCAGACAATGGTATCATTATGTCCGCGAAAATAAGGAAATAAAGTCGATTACAAAGCAAGAAAATATTATTGACAATCTTGATCTTCGCAGAAAGATTTTCTTGAAATTTATTTTACTGCGGCGAAATCTTCTATAATGAATAATAAGGTGTTGAATGAAATGAACATAGCAGTAATGGGAATGGGATATGTCGGGCTTTCTAATGGCATACTGTTGGCGCAGCATAATTCCGTGAAAGCAGTTGATGTTGTGCCAGAGAAAGTAGATATGTTAAACAAGGGGAAATCTCCCATTGTTGATGAAGATATTACAGAATTTCTAAATCATCGAGAATTGGATTTTTGCGCTACTCTGGAGGCAGCAGAAGCTGTAAGTGATGCGGAATATGTAATCATTTCTACACCGACAAATTATGATGCGAAAAAGAATTTTTTTGATACATCATCAGTAGAATCTGCAATCGAGGAGGTTCTGAAACATAATCGAGATGCCGTTATTGTCATAAAATCTACTGTTCCTGTAGGGTATACGGAGCAAATGAAGGAAAAATACCATACGGATAATATCATGTTCTCCCCGGAGTTTTTACGTGAGGGGCGTGCTCTTCATGATAATTTATATCCTTCGCGTATCGTTGTTGGAGAGCGTTCGGAAAGGGCTCGCGTATTTGCTGAGTTACTGGCTGAAGGAGCGGTGAAGAAAAATATTCCCTTGGTATTTACAGGTTCTACGGAAGCAGAGGCTGTTAAACTTTTCGCCAATACTTATTTGGCTTTGCGTGTTGCCTATTTTAACGAATTAGATTCTTATGCAGAGACGAGGGGCTTGAATACTGCGGAAATCATTAATGGAGTATGTTTAGATCCGCGCATCGGTGACTTTTATAATAATCCATCTTTTGGCTATGGTGGTTATTGCCTGCCGAAAGATACCAAGCAATTGTTGGCTAACTATCATGATGTCCCGCAAAATTTGATTACGGCAATAGTTGATGCAAATCGGACACGAAAGGATTTTATTGCCGATGAGATTTTGGCAAAAAATCCGGAAGTTGTCGGGATTTACCGGTTGACGATGAAAACATTATCGGATAATTTTAGGGCCAGTGCAATACAGGGGATAATGAAGCGGATTAAGGCTAAGGGAATCCCTTGCGTTGTTTACGAACCGACATTGAGAGAAGAAGAATTCTTTCACTCAAAAGTTATTCGTGACTTAAAGATGTTTAAGGCGCAAAGCAGTATTATTGTGGCAAATCGCTGGCATGATGATTTGGCTGATGTACGGGATAAAGTGTTTACCAGAGATATTTATAGCCGGGATTAATAGGGGATGAGTATTTTGGCAAGTTATAAATCGTTTGATGCGAAAAAGAAAGTTTTGATTACGGGGGCGGCAGGCTTTATAGGATTTCATTTGTCGCACCGCTTGCTTGAACTGGGAGCTGAGGTGTTTGGCTTTGATAATATCAATGATTACTACGATACAAAATTAAAGGAAACTCGTCTAGCTATATTGAAAAAATATCCATCGTTTTCATTCTTAAAAGGAGATTTAACAGATGACCAGGCTGTAGAACGGGTGTTTCGGGATTTTCATCCGGATATTGTCGTGAATTTGGCAGCTCAGGCTGGGGTTCGGTATAGTATTGAGCATCCGCGTGCATATATCGAATCCAATATTGTCGGTTTCTTTAACATTTTGGAAGCTTGTCGTAATTATTCAGTAGAACATCTGCTGTTTGCTTCAAGCTCATCTGTATATGGCAATCAGAAGAAAACTCCGTTTTCCACGACGGACAATGTAGATCATCCTATAAGCCTTTACGCGGCAACGAAAAAATCGAATGAACTTATGGCGTACACGTATAGCCATCTTTATGGGATTCCGGCAACAGGTCTTCGGTTCTTTACGGTGTATGGCCCTTATGGACGTCCGGATATGGCTTATTTTAAGTTTGCAAATTTAATTCGAGAAGGAAAGCCTATCAAAATTTACAATAATGGGGATATGCTTCGGGACTTTACTTATGTAGACGACATTGTAACGGGGATTGAACATATGTTATGCAATCCTCCGCAAGAGAATGATGCAGGTGTCCAATATAAAGTGTATAATATTGGCAACAATTCTCCTGTCCGATTAATGGACTTTATCACTGCCTTGGAAAAAGCTTTAGGAAAGACCGCAGAAAAAGAATATTTGCCAATGCAGCCGGGAGACGTATATCAAACTTATGCAGATGTAAGTGATTTAGAAAGAGATTTTGATTTTAGACCACGGATAAAAATAGATGTGGGACTTAAAATGTTTGCGCTATGGTATCAAAACTATATAAAAGACTAATTTTGATGTAAAAAATATTTGCGTTAATATACATGGGAAGGATGTTTTATATGATAGAGGCCAATAATCTTCTTCGTCAATATTCGCTGCATGATAAGGAATATGAAGATAAAGCGGTATCTGTTTTGCGTTCGGGATGGTATGTTTTAGGAAATGAAGTTAAGGGCTTTGAAGAAGAATGGGCGGAATATATTGGGACAAAATTTTGTGTAGGCTTGGCCAGTGGACTGGATGCGTTATGGATAAGTTTTAGAATTTTAGGAATCGGAGCAGGTGATGAAGTAATCGTAGCATCAAATGCATATATTGCCTGTGTAATGGGGATCACTATAAATGGGGCAACGCCTGTGTTTGTCGAGCCTGATGAATATGATAATATTGATGCAGATAAGATAGAAGCAGCCATAACAAATAAGACAAAAGCTATTTTGGCAGTACATCTTTATGGTCAGGCATGCAATATGACGAAAATTATGGATATAGCCAATAAATATGATTTGCGTGTAGTCGAGGATTGTGCCCAAAGTCACGGTAATCATTGGAATGGGCAGACGGTGGGCTCTTTTGGTGACATAGGCTGCTTTAGTTTCTATCCGACTAAGGGGTGTGGTGCATTCGGTGATGCGGGGTGTATTACTACTAATAGTGAGGAAATAAATCAAAAAATCAGGGTGTTTCGTAATTATGGCAGTGAAAAGCGTTATCATAATCAGGTGGTAGGAAGCAATAGTCGTCTGGATGAATTGCAGGCTGGTCTGCTAAGGGTTAAGTTGAAATATTTGCCGGAACTTAACAAGGAGAGGAAAATAATTGCTGAACGCTATTTGCGAGAAATAAAAAATGAGCAAATCAAGTTGCCGCGCATAAGACTGGGCGCGGATTCTACGTGGCATCAATTTGTTATCCATACGAAGTATCGTAATGAATTACAAGCCTATCTGCGTGAACATGAGATTGGTACACTTATTCATTATCCGATTCCCCCACATCTATCGGAGGCGTATCAGTTCTTGGGGAAAAAAGAGGGAGATTATCCTATAGCCGAAGAATATGCGCATGAGGTTCTAAGTTTGCCGATGTACAATGGCATGAGAGAAGATGAGCAAAGTAAAATCATAGAGACAATCAACAGTTTCAGAGGAGAGAAACATTATGCATAATCTAAATTTGGTGAAAATGTTAGACTTTCCGCAGCTCGGAGACGAACGAGGAGAACTAATTGTAGTCGAGGGGGGGACAGGAATCCCTTTTGAAATTAAGAGAGTTTTTTATATTTGTGGAACCAAGAAGGATGTTATAAGAGGACAACATGCAAACAAGAAAACGGAATTTATACTGATAAATGTAGCCGGTTCCAGTAAGGTGCGGGTTCGTGATGGTAGTGGAAATGAGGCACTTTTTGTATTAAATCAACCGAATACGGGAATCTATTTACCCCGTATGGTATGGAAGGACATGTACGATTTTAGCGAAGATTCGGTGCTTTTGTGCTTGGCTAGTACACATTATGATGCTGATGAGTATATTCGTGATTATGATGAATTTATGCGTATAATGAAAGATGAGAATATTACTTAATAGTACTGGTCAATGTGTTAGGAGAGGATAAATTTGAGTCAACAAAGCGTTATTCATGTTTTGTATGTGGTGCATGATTATTTTGGCGGAACAGCCCAGCATTTGGCCGCGGCTATGGCATCTATTTTAGAAAATACTAAAAGTAAGGTGCATATACATTTATTTCATAATCCCGATTTGCCGTCAGCGGATATTGATAAGCTGTCTAAAATGATAAAACGTTATGAACAAGAGTTTGACTCGTATGCTGTTCAGATAGATGATAGTATTTTGAATAAAATACCGCGAATTGCTGAATATACACCGGGGGTTTTATATCACTTAAAAGTTGCAGATTTAGTGAAAGAAAATATCAAGAGGATTATTTATTTGGATTTTGATACGATTGTTCATGATGATATTCAGCGCCTGTTTGAAGAAGACTTAAAAGGAAATTGTGTTGGGTTAGTTCCTTTGCCAGAAAAAAGTTCTAAAAAAATGTTGGCGGAGGATTTCCCAGATGGAAAATCACCAATTTTGCCGAGTGAATATTATAATACTGGAGTTATGCTTATGGATTTACAGTCTGTAAGACAAAAGCATGATTTGTGGAATGAATCCATTTCATTTTTGCTGAAATACCCTGAGTTACAGTATCTGGATCAGACGGCATTATGTTGTATTTTCAATGGAGAAATATTGCCACTTAATGAAAGGTATAATTTAGGGGTAACACGCAAACAAGGTGTACATACCCCGGGGATTTATCATTATAAGGGACCTTGGCGAACAAAACCGTGGAATTGTGTAGATAAGAATATTTCTGTGTTGTACTGGAAATATCTTATAAAAGCGCAGTGGCTTGAGCCAGAGGAGTGTCTCCTTGAATTTGCGAACAAAATATGTTTGGACGAGGCGATTGTAAAAAATCCGATGAGAAACAAAAAGAAAGTAATTCGTATGTTTTTGCTTCGCTTAGGTATAGACTTCAGAAATGTTTTTGCTTCGCTTAGGTATAGACTTCAGAAATGTTTTTCATAAGTCAATTTGAAGGATGTTCAGAATAACGGTATTTGTATTGAGTGTATAGACAACAGCAAGGATGTATTTACCAAAATGATTAAAGATGTTAAATTTATAAGTGGAATTTATGTAGCTGCAGTGATGATTACTTCTTTGATAATGCGTGATTTTAGTTTGAAACATACAGCTTTTTTACTGATTGCAGCGATTTTGATTGATTTACAGGATAAAATATATAAATATCCCCATAATTACAAAAAAAACGTTTTTGTCTTGCTGGGGGGGGATGTTTTCGGCGTTTGTTGTCAAGTGGTGGACGCCTGGTAATATAAAAATATGGGATGTTGATACCTATATTGCTTTTACAGTAGCATTCGTGAATTTGGGATTATTGTTTTTTTCGATTTTTAAGCACAAGCATATTCGTAATATTTTAGCAGTACCTATAGGTTTTTTGTATACTATTCCGCTATTATTAATATGGGGGAATTATTTTTCTGAACATGCGTGGATTAATGCAGATGCAATAGTTGCCATTATGCAAACAAATCCATCTGAAGCGTTGGACTATCTGCGAGACAGGATGGGAATAAAATTACTGGCCTTTTTTGTAATCTTAGGAGTTGTCTTTTATCTATTACATGGATGTGTAAGAAATTTAGTAATCAAGAAAAATAGGAAAAACTATATTCTTATATTCGTTGTCGTTATTTTGAATTTGGCTTTACTTGTGAGAACTAATGATAATTTTGTGACATGGGCTATACATGAGGCCTGTGATTATCAAGAAAGTTATCAAGAATATGTTGAGGCAAAATTGGAAAGACACAACAAAATTTCAAATAATTATTCCTTTACTGATAAAGGAGATAAGGGGATATATGTTTTAGTTATCGGAGAATCTGAAGCACGTAAACATTTGTCTGCTTATGGCTATGATAGAGAAACTACTCCTTGGTTGGATAAAATGAAAAATCAAGATAATGTTGTGTTGTTTTCTAATGCATATTCTTGTTATTGTGATACTGGTCATGCTTTGCCCTATGTGCTAACAGCTAAGAATCAATACAATAATATGGAACTAAAAGAGGCAGTCTCCATTATTGATGTAGCTAAAGCTGCTGGATTTCAAACAGTTTGGTTAAGCAATCAGGTTAAATTTAGTGGATGGGATAATCCTATTACGGTTATATCAGATGAAGCGGATCAACAGATTCGTATTAATTCACATATAGGCAATACCTTAGATACAGATTATTATGACGGAGAACTGGTTAATCGTTTGGATGACATAAAATATTCTGACAAAATGTTAATTGTAATTCACTTAATGGGGAGCCATCTTTCGTATCACAATCGTTACCCTGTGGAATTTGATAAGTTTTCAGGGGAAGGTTATCTTAGCGAATACGATAATAGTGTTTACTACACAGATTATGTGATCAACAAAATCGTTGATAAACTATCGCAAAAAGATGATTTTAGAAGTTTGATATATATTTCAGACCATGGAGAAGGAATAGACAAGAACCTATCTCATAATTCAGCAAACTTCGTATATGATATGATTTATATTCCGTTTTATATGTATTTTTCTCCAAATTATATGGATGAAAATCGAGAAAAAGTGGCAATGTTAAAGACTAGGAGAAATGATTACTTTACAAATGATTTGATTTTTAATACAGTTTTGGGCGTTATGAGTATTAGAGTTGAAAATATATATGAACCTGTGAATGATTTGACTAATAGCATGTATGATGGTGATGTTGATAGATTTTTAACAATGTATGGCACTAGGAAAATTAGTGATGATCCAGAGAGAACGTTGAATGATAATTGAATACGATGTATAAATTTTGTTTCTTTATGGGGGCAGATTGTTGCTCTTTGCTTGCAGGAAAAATGTCCAGTTGAAGCGGAAAGGTTTTGGTAATCACCATAGTGATATATGTGAAAATTGTTTAAGTAAAGTAGATAAAAATTTATATTTATCTGATTCATTAGAATGTGTTGCTGATGATGATGGAGAAGTGGTATATAGTAAACAAACAGTGTCCTTTGTGAGTGTAAAAATATGTTGATGTTAGTAGTTGGTGATGTTTTTGTAAATCAATGATAACGCAGATTGTAACTATTCACCAGTAGTTTAAGAATCTCTTACAAATGTACGATAAACTAAATAAAATGGAAAGGAGGCGGCAATCATGATGACACCTGAGGAACAGGCGTATGTTCGCAAGCTAGAAGAAACAATGAATACTTATTTTATCTTTATTAATACCCTTCTTTATTGCATCGTATGATGTTTACGTGTTTTATCATAATTGTTTGATAGTCCTATGCTCAAACTTGTCATTATTGGCGTTGAAGGAATATTTTAAGATATATGAAAAAGAAAAGCTTGGAAAACGCATAATGATTGTTTTAAAAAGCTTGATTTTCTTGAGTGCTATAGAGCTATTATTCTATATGCAAGATTGGAAAGACAATCCGTATCATGCATTGACTATTGGTTTTTTTGTATGGCTAATTTCTCTATTTATCGAAAAATGGAATAAACATTCCATGGGAATCTAACAAAGGTTACATATCATATATTACACGGAATTAGTCAGGCTATATGGAGAGTTTTGTGACAGGACCAGAACGTATCCAGCGTTTGTCTGATGCGGCAGGCTGTCAGGTGGAATATCGTAGGGAGGAATACGGGTTTACAGTTGCATTTTCGCGTAGAAAGAGTGTCACCCCAAAAAGGTAGAAAAGTTGCTGGCTTTTTGAGGTGAACCTAAATCATTGCAGGAAATGATGCAGCTTCTTGAATTAACGGATCGTAATTTGGATATACTAGACTATGAATTGTTTGTGAATAAATATTCGCCCATAGGGGGATTAGTGAAATTTGACTGTTATATGATTCTGATTTGACGATGCAGATAGGGAAATGGATAAATGTTAGAAATAATAAATTTAATTGAAAAGTTAATAGATTTGAATATGCCACTTTGGTTTATAGTGACTTTTGTGACATATTCAATTGTAATGAAAAAAGGCGATTATTTCAATATAAAAAAAGCAAATGAACAATTTGTGAATCAAGTTGAAATATGTATCAGAAATAATAATGACGAAAATATATTAGATAAATTTGATGATTTAATAGATATAATATGTATAAGTAATAGCATAAATAGAAACTTTTTAATATCATATGAGGTGGCGGTGGCTAAAGCTTTATATAGAATTATAAGTGAGATGAAAAATAGTGATAATGTTTTTATGTGCGTTGATAAAAATAAAAAAATGATGAGGATGGCTAGACGAAAAGATGTCAAAATGAAGTATGGAAAATATACTCCGATAGAGTTGTATATAAAGTCTTATGCTTTTTCAACTGTAGTTATTATTGTTGTGTTTTGTATTGCATCATGTATTCAATATGGTATTGATACGCTTGATACGATATTTTTTGCTATACTAATAATATGCTCCTTGATGCTCTCTTTGATAGGTATGGTTTTTACTATGGTTATAGAGTGGTTGAAAAATTATCTTATTAAGGTGATTATAAAGTAAACGTATGTTGTAGATATAATAATATCAATGTTTATGCAGATAAACAGCATCTTTATCTATATGATGTGAAAAGCAATTGATTAATTGATGATTTGGATTGAATTTGTATGTATAGGAGATGATAGCGTGAGAATATCTAGAATAACACTAAATAATTATCGTAGTTTTAACAATACAACAATAGATTTTAATGGTGATAGCGTTGTTATTTTTGGTGAAAATGGTGTAGGCAAGTCGAGCGTACTTCACGCGATTAATCTGTTGTTTATTAGGATATTGTATAGTATAGTCCAAGAAAAGACAAAGCCGACAATATACATACAAACAGGAGATATAAAAAATGGAGGAGATGAGTGTAATATCGAAGTTGACTTCGATATTTCTGGAAAAAGCTATTCGTTTGCGCGTAATATAAAAAGGGATGGACACGGTGAATACAAGCGAAAAAACTTGGAGAGTATAGTTCGTGAATTTCGCAGTGATTTTTTGGAATCTGATAGTAGTAATATGCCTATATTTGTAAATTATGGTATACATAGACTGGTCTTAGATATTCCGCTGCGAATCAGACAGCGGCATGTTTTTGATAAACGGTCGGCATTGACCAAAGCCATTGATAACAAAATAGATTTTAGAACTTTTTTTGAGTGGTTCAGATACCAAGAAGACTTGGAAAATGAAATGATCATTGAAAAAAAAGACTTTATGTATCGAGATCGTGCTTTGCAGGCTGTAAGGGAATCAGTACAGGCTATGCTTGATTATGCTGGTGACCTACATATAGAACGGCATCCTTTGACAATGGTGATAAAAAAGGATGGGGAGCGAATAGCTGTAAATCAGCTATCCGATGGTGAAAAATGTACATTAGCATTGTTTGGCGATTTGAGTCGGAGATTGGCTTTAGCGAATCCAAGTTTGGAAAATCCTAATCATGGCAAAGGGATAGTGCTTATTGATGAAGTGGAATTGCATATGCATCCGCGTTGGCAGCGACGTATAATCCCGGTTTTAAAAAGAACATTTCCCAATGTACAGTTTATAATAACAACGCATTCTCCACAGGTGCTGGGAGAAGTTGGAGATGGTTTTAAAATCTATAGCATGCAAAAGGATGGTAATGAGGTCAGGTTGGAATTGTTACCTAGATTGGATGGATGGGATAGCAATGAAATATTAGAAATATTGATGAGAACAGCACATATAAATAAGGAGACTGAACGGAGCTTCGAACAAATTTTTGACTGTCTGGCAAACGGACAATATAAGGAAGCAAAAAAAGACTTAGATAGTATACAACATAGAATGTCAAAAAACAATCCTAACTTGCTGCGTGCAAAAATGATCTTGCAAATGGAGGCATTAGGATATGATACACATTGAGAAAAGCGTGGGTACTGTATGGCTGGATTCTGCAGAGCAAAAATATAAAGATTATTTTACCATGAAGCAGGATGAGAAGAATAAAGAAATAAATAATAATGGTTGGAGAGAACTGAGAAAACATCTTGTTGATGAACAGGCAAAATTGTGCGGATATTGTTGTGCGGAAATTACAGTTGATAAATCGCATATTGAACATTTAAAATGTAAGGATATTCATAAAGATTTATCGCTAGATTATCATAATTTAATCGCATCGTGCAATACGGATAGTACCTGTGGAAATGCTAAGAAAAATGATGATTCAGATATAGTTTTTCCTACCGATGACGATTGCGAGCAACAGTTTGAATTTAATTATTTTGATGGGCGAATTATTGGCTTAACTGATAAGGCTGAGAGAACTATCAAAATTCTTAACTTAAACAGCTATGGCCTAAAAGAAGCAAGAAAAGCTATATTAAAACAGGCGTGTTACTATCCGAGTGATGGGGTAAAAAGCCTATTTGTAGAAAATGCTTATAATTTCTGTGATATTGTCAGATATGCATGGCGACAAAATTCAATAAAGTGGAATGATTTTTCAAGATTGATAAATGGCCTTGGAGTTTCGTGATATGGAGGGCAGAACGCATACCGATATTCCTATTAAGAATCTAAATTTGCAAAAAGGGCAAAATTTTACCTTACACTATGATTATGGTGATTGGGATTGATGGATACAGGAGAATCTATTTTGAAATTTAGCGATGAAAATGAACAAATATAATTTAAAAAGCACTGGCGAGTTGAAAGAGGCTATAGCTTCTATTGTTGCTATATTAAATAAACATGGTTCTGGTG